>Ga0075158_10001776_pt1 | contig 16088 bp, 8 predicted proteins | sample JI91814BDNA_FD_70968 | JGI IMG/M metagenome (GOLD analysis project Ga0075158, IMG submission 70968) | Wastewater effluent complex algal communities from Wisconsin, to seasonally profile nutrient transformation and Carbon sequestration -... | ecosystem: Engineered > WWTP > Effluent > Algae... | reverse complement strand
CTAGAAGTTGGAGTGCGCTCTAAGTCAACAACTATATGCGTACATCGGCGCCTGAGCCGCTGCGACGGTGACGGCTCTCTGATTCGGCGGTTGGCCTTCGACACCGGGCGGAACGCACTGGGGCCGGTGCTGGCTTGCTCATTCCTTGGTCTCGATGATCCACCACATGACACGCGGCAAGGCGCGGCCCGTGCCGAAGGCATAGACCGCCGCCATGCGCGGGCGGCCGGTGGTGTGGGTCATGGCATTTTTCCTGTCAGGCGAAACGCCCCTGTTAAAACCGGGGCGCTTGCTTCCGGCACAGGTCAAGTTCGCGGAAGATGATGCGGGCGTGTACCTCAACGATGCCGCGCTGGTGCATCGCATGGTGCAGACCGTCATGCAGGGCAACCACTACGACCACGACTTGCCGCTGGGCGTGCGCCTCACGGTGCAAGACCGGCTGGAAGGCGTGGCCCCGGACTGGCCGGAATCGTCCACTGCCTTGGCGCTGCGCGAACTGCAGCAGGCATGTGGCGGCAAGCTGCCCGAGGACAGCGCCGAATTATTCGCCGTGTTGCTGGCGATGGAGCAAGGCGAACTGGTCAAGCTGCTGGCTCTGTGTGTAGCTTCGACGGTGGATGTAGTGACGCCTCGCGCCACGCCGCACCAGCCCGACGAGGAACTGGCGCAGGCCGTGAGCCTCGACATGGCCGCATGGTGGCATGCCGACCGTCGAGGGGTATTTCCGGCATGTGCCGAAGGCCGCGATTTTGCAAGCCGTGGGCGAGTACGCGCCGGAGCATGTCACACGGCTGGCGATCCAGCGAGGCCGAACGGTTGCCCTCGGCGTCGCAGTGCTAGCAGGTCGTGGTTTCAAAACGCGTCATGGTGTGTTTCCGGGCGATTCTCCAGAGAGAATAGCGTCATGGCGATGAGGTGGATCGTGGGTCGCGCGTAAGCACCTCGTCTCATCTGGCACCAACGATCCGAGCCAGCGTTTCTTCCAGCAGGCCCCGATCCGTCGCACGCTTGGCGTCGGTGCGCTGGGCCAGGTTGTGTAGCTTGCGCCGCACAGCCGGCAAATCGGCCGCATGTGGAAGTCCGATCAGATCGAAGTCCGGCTGCTGGTCCTAAATGGATCGTAGGAACGCACACGATGGCCCATACCGTCCAATGGTCAGCGTCTCGCGCCGGTCATTGAGACGGTAATCGTAGCGGAAGGTGACGGTACCGGTGGTCGATACCGTCACGTACATGCCGTCGCGGTCCGAAGCCTTGTAGGGCTTGGACTTCGGCTTGAGATTGCGTAGTGCGGTGTCGCTAAGCATCGAGGTCTTTCCTCCTGTTCGTGACGGCTTTTACCGTCAGGGGTCAGGAGACCTGCTGATGCTCGGAAAGCCGCATGAAACAAGCTTTCCCGAGGAGTGATTTACCGTCAAAGACCGGTTTGGTCTGGATAGCAAACGGGAGAGTCTTAATCCGGCCCCTGGGATCTATCTTCACCTTTACCGCCAACTTGCTCCGCTTGCTGGCGATAGGTCACGATAGTCCCCGAAAGACCCGATTTCACTCCCACTCGATTGTCAATAGCACCATCCATCTTCAGTGTTTACGCCACTTTCCGTGGATTATGACTTGTTGATACCGTCACCGATACCGTCAAAACCACTTGCCTTGGGAACGCTGCCCGTAGGCAGTCCTCTTGCGGCTTCATTCCGTCTCGGACCGCGCCCAGTGACAAGAAACCGCGCCCTTCATGAGCGTGTCTCCTCAAGCTGGCAAGCCTCTTTATGCGCACTTTACACACCGTTATCGCAGCAAACCAAACTACCATTGATATGCATATTGATCCCACGCGGGATATGAACAAGTACCATAGTATTCCCAAGCCTTCGTATCGAGAACAATGACGTGTCCGCCCCAATAGGCAGAGTCATCAAGTTGGAATACTCCCCACCACCCGCTGTTCTTCGGAATCTGGTCCCAGCGCACTTTCTCATGCTTCCTGACCGCTTTTCTCTTGAACCAGTCCCACATTTCCCGTGCTCGGATCGGGCGGCGTTCCATTGGACATTTACAGTTTCCCTTGTCGCAGCGATAGAAGGACGTATCGGTGAGCAATTCGGCAAAGCCACACCGAATCAACGCGTCGGAAAGAAAGTGCGCGCAATTGTTATCGAACTTTTGAAGTCCTTTGCAGCATGAGACAGGCTGCGCACCACCGCAATCTCGGCAGACGCCGCTCCAGACTCCTGCGATGCCTGAAAGGGTGGGAACTTCGCCTGGAGCTAGTTGAAGTTCCACAACCTCTGCTGTGCTGAGTGCCGGCGCAGGTGCGCCCGGCACACTCTTAGGAGCCGGAGGAGCGAAGTTCTCGGAATCCCAACGAGACTCACCGAATGGAAGAATTGAGTGTGCGGGCCCTTCTACTGTAAGTGACATCCCTTCGTGTGAAATTGAAGTAGAGATCCGTGTCAGTCCCTGCGGAAAAAATGCTACGTGTTGAGCGAGCAGTTCCCGTAGCAAACTCAGGTAAACACTATCTTCTTCGCCCTGAACGACTCTATTAGCTTTCGAAATACCTACGCGATTGGGATCCTTGGACAAACCCGCTTGGCGCGGAGTGGTTTTCTTCCTGTCGACCATGGCTTAACTCCTATGTAAAGTCAGTCACGAACCATGCCGGCCCGTTGAGGCGTACCCTTTTCCGGAATGTCATCGTCGCGAGCACCTCAGCGCTAGCGGTGGGAAATGAGAGCTGGCTAAATGGGGACAAAAGCGTTATCAAGTTGTACCAGAGATACACGCCCGATCTTCTCGAATGGCCCACCGCGAACGTTGATATCGAGGGAGATCGCTCTACGCTGGCCCGGCGTCAGATCGATGGTCGCCTCGTTGAGCGCGTCCACGACGTCTCGTGCCACTTGTCGGGCGAAAGCCTGCACTTCCGCAACGGTGCGCAGAGTCAGGTTTGGCTGCAGCACCAACGGATGGAAGTACCAGTAACGGTCTGGTACATCCTTAGTGGGGTCGGTGATGGGTCTTGGCCCCCCGCCCTTAGGAACACAGAGTCGGCCTTGGAGAGTGAGGTTGAGTGGGGCCGACTCCGATATCGTAGCCAGCAAAGACGTCAGGTAACGCTCAATCGCATTGGCAGGCAACTGCGAGGCCGCTCTCGGAAGCACCACATTCGACTGAGCAGTGCTCGGTGAGACCGGCTCTCCGGCTCCGATCTCCTGCGACTCATAGACGAATTCCCTGTTGGAATCGACGCCGCCCCCCAGTTCCTTTAGGTTCCTGTATGCCTTGAACTTCGATACCGCCGCCTGCCGCTCAAGAACGGGCAACCGCGTCCGCGTCAGCACCAGCGGACTGTTCGTTAAGCTGAAATCAGCGGGCGGAGGAGTCTTCTCGAACTCCCATTTCGTGTTGGTGAAGACTAGGAGTTCAGTCTCGACGTCCGGGAGCGCCGACAACGTCATGACTCGAGACTGAAGCACATCAACCAACCTGTAGCCTTCGCGGATAAGAAGGTCGAGAGCCTCGGGCTTGGTTGAAAGTGCCCCGGATTCGAGGTTCTGCCGGATGCTGGCCATGCAATCGAAGAGTGTTGCCCCGACTTGACTAGCCATCTCGCTGCGTCCGACGATAGGTGCTGGATACTCTATGGTCCACGAAATCATGTCCCCGTCCACCGTGCTCTCCGCAGGCGTCAGCGCAACGGAGTATTCCCACGAGAGGCTGGGAGAAGGAGTCGCGGCTAGGTTGCCCGTGAACTTCGCCCTCTGCTCATCGATCTTCGGCGGTCGAGGGACCAAACGTGATGGCAACCTTGCCTTGAACTCGTTCTGGACCCAGGATTGACTGCTGGGTCGGATCAGCTCAAGCCACTTGCTGCGTCCGACGTCAAGGTCTGATGCCAGTGCGAGCCCCTCATCGTCACGAATCTGGAGGTAGCGCGGCTCGAATGCGAGGGTGCCATCTATTTCGCCTCGCCTTCCGTCCGCATAGCTATTTCGGGGCACGTAGAACGCTACGTCTGCCATGTAGTTACCGCGTCGGTCGAGCGGAACCTTCGCCATGGTCGAGAAAACGACTTGAGGCGCCACACCGTCCATCTTCGCGCGAGCCTCACGGATCTCGATACGGCCAAACGCCGACACCGTGTCCAAGCCGTAGAGCTTGGGGGCGATATTCATCGGCACCTGAAGGAACGCGCCAGGTGCAAAGGCAACCGCGAGATTGCGCAGGAACTCGTCGTGGGCGACAAACCTCGTTCGATCGTTCACTGCACTGCTCTGCATGCGTGTTACCCACTCGATCCGGAGCTTGAAGATCTGCGCCAACTCGCTCTTCATATGAACCGCCCGCGCAAGCGTCTCCAACGCATCGCTGCGCCCGGAGATCGGCACAAGGGTGCGCTCGAGCAACTCCGTGAAGCGGTACATCGTTTCGTCGAAGTCCACGTCCTTCACGAACATCTCGACCTGGGTTTGGCTGCCCGGTCGCAAGACCAGCGCTTGACCCGAAGCCAAGGACTGCCTGAGGGGTTTGGTCGCGCAACTCAGCACCTGCGACGGGTCCGTCGGACTCTCTATGCGCACAAGGGCCTCAGGTACAAGGTAGACCTCGGTCGATTCGGTCGCAATTCCAGATGCGCGTCGGTCAACCAGCCTTGCTACCTTGAACTGGTTGTATTGGGCCTCAACGCGTGCCGAGAACTCGCCCCAGACAGCATCGGTGGAAAGCTGGTCCCGATGGTCCAAAGTTGGATAGATTTTTGATTCCGCCTGCCCGCAGCCTTCAACAGCTGCTCCGGTCGTGGGGTCGGTCCACACCAGACTGCTGTCTCGAAAGACAACGAGGTTGAGGCGAAGTGCGAGTTCAGATGGCGAAAGACCAGCGCGGGGCTTGGTCAGATTGAGGTTCGACTGGGGCTGGATCAGCCAAAGCGCATCCTTTACGCGGTCGGGTTTCTCGACGCTACCTTCGTCGCACCACAGTCCGAGCGCGGGTTCTGTCTTGGCCAGCACACTATCAATCAGGTCACGTACATCCGTAAGGAAGCGTATGATCTCCGCATTTATCGAATTCACGCCACCGGTCAAAGGGCCATGGATTCTCACCTCGGCATAAACCTTGTTACTCGGATCAAGCTGGCATAAACACTGGACAAAGCGTTTTCTGAACTCCTTTAGGCGCTCCTCGATCATTGCTGCCGGATTGTGCGGCTGCCCGGGATCGCGCGTCTTGTAGGAGTCCTGCAGCATGCGGCGCAGGACAGCAGTCTCGAATCGCAGCGCGACCTCCACACCACGGCCCGCTTGCGCGAACGAGTAGCTCATCCGAACTCCGGGCAGTTCCCCAAGGGGAATCAAGCGATCAAAGTACTTGAGGTCGCCCTGACTGCGCTTCTCATAGCCCGGCAATCTGTTGCCATAGACGTCTCGCAACCCGAACTTGACCGTGATACGGTCTCCGACCCCGGCGTACGGGTTCGGCTCGGCTGCAGTTGATCCCTTATGAAAATTCTTGATTGGCAGCGCGACGTTATAGCGATCCTTGTCGTTTGGGTCAGCGCGGGTGTAAGGCACGATCTTGTTTGGCGACACCGCCTGGAAGGCGGCGGATGCCTCGGTGGAAATCTCCAGCAGGTCGAACTTGTCTGCCAGCGATCCCAGCAATCCGTCATGAATCTCCTGCTTCTGCACGGCCCGAGGGCCTGAGGCAGCGAGGCGAACAATTGGGGACCGGACTCCTTCGATGCGCTGCGGGCGAAACCGGATCCAACCATGCGGCTGCACCGGCCGCAGCACGGAACGATTGAACCGCATCACTGCGACACGCGGAGGTTCATCGGCCCCCTGCAGGGTGGCCTCCTTGACGAAGGCAGCATTGAATGCATCGGACCAGGCGTGCTGGTGGCTGGCAATCGGCGCTCGCTTCGATTTCAAGAGGAGCGTAACGGCCAACTCAGCTCTATCGCCAAACAGCTGACTGAGTTCGTCGCCGAGGGGCCTACTGCAGATTAGCCAGTATCCCCCCGAGCTAAGCACGCTCGCATCCTTCAGCATGGTCAGCGCACGCGGTAAGTCCTGCTCCAGAGCAAGGCTAGCCAGATAGGGCGCCTCGTCGGGCGCTGAGCTTAGCAAACTAACCGGTGGCTGCGTGATCCGTGCTAGGTTCGAGCGGTAGATCCACGGCCCTTCGTCCTGCTGCAATTGAAGAGATTGCTGCGGACGCAGATAGATGCCAGGCTCGTTTGGCTCGAGTCCGAGTACTTTGCCGATGCCTTGCGCGTCGACGTGCTTGACATAGCTGTTTTTCGAAAACGGCCGCAAGAACTGCGCAGGCAATTCGAATTCCACGCTTCCAGACTGAATCGCCAAGGCAAGCATCTCGAGGTGACGCTGAGCGCGGTAGTTGCCACCAACGATTTCGAACCCCGTCCGGTTGCCGGAACTTTCTTGGGCTTGCCGCAGGATAATTTCCACGACCGACGCCGGAGCGAAGTCAACCTCCACATCCGCGGTGTGTATCGAACCCGATACAGTCAGGCTTTCCCGACGCTCCCTCAGCAACAAGGTTGCAGCAAGCGGTGGGGCGCCGCGGTCGCTGGCTCTCGGCGCCTGGTCGTCCGGCAGTAGCCACAGCGCTCCCTTATCGGTGCCGCCGACCTCGTATCGTGGTCCAAACGGGATCTCGACGGGGCTCTCTGCAGCGGGCGGAAGCTGGTCCATCCTTGCAAGTTGAATCTGATTGCCGATAGACGGGGCATCGGCCGCCAACGCAGCCATGATGTCTCTGTCGACTGGCCACTGGTAGGGTAGGGTCGTGCCACTCGCGGGATCAACAGCTGGCGATGTATCGATCAAGACCCATGGAGTGCCCGACTGCGCCTTTAGGTACAGCGTGCCCTTGTCCGGCCAATGCGAGTCCAACCATGCCAGGCCGACTTGCTGGCCGGTTAGAGCAACAAGCGGCATCGCGGATGTATCCACGCTGCGGGAGCGCGGGCGCTTGCCCGCAACGTGCGCTTCCGCCCACGACTGCAAGCGGGCACCTGGGGCGGGAACTCTCAATCCGGCTAGATGCAGCGTGCTGGCCTCGGCATAGACCTTATGGAGGCTGTCCAAGGTCTCAGAGGACGGGGTCATCATTGCGAGCTCGAGGTCTCGCCAGCCGATCGGCTTCTGTTGAACCGAGCGGATCACAAATCTGAGCCCGGCCCGCAGTACCGACAAGAACCAATCCTCGAAGATCAGCTGAGTTGCCGGTCTTGTCGCAGCACTCTTCTTCCGTGCGATCCTGGTGTCGCGTTCCTTCAACTGCTCGACCGCGTCCTCAAAGTACTTGCGTAACGCGTCTTCATAGCCCGCATTGACAACCTCTGCTCCTGGAATGCCGACCGTATGTCCAGTGAAGTCATCGCGGTCGTTCAATGCGAAGCTGAGTTCGGGGAATGTCGGGAAGTAGGCAGCATCAAGAGCCTTGGGGGGCGTACCGCTGCCAACCTGCGGCCGCGCGCTGGCCGGATGTGAGATGACGAACTGCAGATTCTTCGCGAGAAACGATGCGATCTGTGAATAGGCCGGTCCGCTCTTTGCGCCCTTTTCTTCGAGAGAATCCAGAACCGTTTGCACGTCATTCGGCCGAACGATGAACTTGTTCCAGTCACCCCCATAGAGTTGGTCCAGCACAGGCTTCAGCGCCCACGCCATGGCCACCACTAGGAGGCTAGCCGCCGGGAAATCACCTGTAGTCCTAGCTTCTGTGTCGCACAGCAAACCGACTTGAAGCTTGGCTTCAGCCTCTTCACGTCCCGCGTTGCTGCTGGTCTCGAGCGAATAGTCGATAATGAGGAAAAGTTTGAACGGCTGCGGGTGCGCGAAGTACTCGAATGCCGTCCAGGGGTTGGCGAGCCTCAGCATCGCTCCCGGCAGCCCAGCCGCCCGAATGTTGAGCGTGCCCAGGCTCCAATCCTGGTGAATCACGGTCTCGAAATGCAGGTCGACTGCAATCTCGAGCGTTCCGTCGAACGGAATGCCGATGCGTGCAATGACCAACCTGAGCGACACGCTGACGCCGAGGTCGATGCTGAGAGTGATCGGCGCCCTGGGCTCAAGGGCAAGTCCAGCCTCTGCCCAGGCAGCCAGCATGAACCCGAACTTGATGATGGCGAAATCAACGACTGCGTAACCCTCGAGGAGAAGTCCCGCAGTGCCAACTATGCGCCAATGGACGGCCGATGGCTCCGGGGTTGGATAGGGGGGATCAAGTTTTGCCAGCCGGCCAAAAGCACCTTCCAGAGTGGCGTAAAGCGTAAGCGAAATACCCGCGCGGAAGATTCCCGCCTCGATCGTTTTTCCCAGTCCGAAGCGCCCGGCGAGGCCGAATTCGATGACTGGTGAATATGCATAGTGGCCGTTGTAGCTAGGATTCCATTCGCGAGGAACTAGGCTCAATACCTCAGCGCCCTTCTCCCCAAAATAGACGCCGCCGAAGCCGATGAACGGAAACAGTTCCGCACTGAAGGACCTCGAATAGTCGCGACCGCGCGGGAAGCCAAGGTCAAGGCGCCAGTTACCGTTTGTGTAGATGTCAAGGCCGAGGTTGCCAAGCACCACCGTCACAGCGCCGAGGTCCATGCGACGGAAAGCGGCCGGCGGTGCGATCTCGATGGCGTAGAGCCCGATCTCGTCAGAGATCTTGCGATACAGAACGTCGATGTCGATGAAACTCGCCGTCGCGGGCACGGCGACATGTACACCGTACAGTGCCTGCTGCTCGTCGCTCATGACGAAATGCACATTGGCGGCGTCGCCGAGTTTCACCTCCGTCGCAACGGTCCAGTCGGTACCTCTGTCGTAGAGGATCCCACTTTCCGAGAACAGTTTCTTGAGGCGCTGCTTGAACTTTGGGCCATCGGTTTGCGGATTAAACGTGGCGCTGTCGCCGTCTTCGTTTAATTTTCCATTTAGTAGGTTCTTTCGCGCCTCCACAACCAGTGCGCGCGCATTCCACGCTGCACCGGATTGAGCCAGCCATTTGAGGCGTTGCCCTAGTATGAGGACTGGGATCTCGAATCCACCACCAATCTTGTAATCGCTACCGCCGACCAGCCATCCGGCGGGCCCACCCTCAGCGAACACGACCATTAGCGTGACATTCTTCTTCTCGGGAACGGCTTTTCCGAGTACCTCGACGAAGGCCCCGGCAAGCGCAAGTGCCGCCGTGAGCCCCTGGTTTGGCGGCAAATCACCTGCCGTTAGCAGCGCGACCTCTTGGGCAATGAAACGCACGACGCCCTGGATACCGATCTCAAGCTTGCCCTCGACCCCCGATAGTTTGAACCCCAGCGCTGGCATCTGGACACTGCCGACATTCCACTGCCAGCCGAGCAGGACGCGCCCCGTAAGTTTGTTCTGCAGCCCAAGGAGTTTGCCAAGGCCACCGAGTGCAACTTCCACCTCGAGCGCGAAGTCGAAGCCATCCTTGATTTCAATACCCGGGAACTTGAGGTTGAAATAGCCGAAGTCGCTGGGGAACTTCGGCAGTTTCGCGGCTACGGTCCCGCTCGCGTCCGCACGAGTCCGGCCTGACCAGACGAAACCTCGGAGTTGGGCTCCGATTCGCTCGAGCAGTCCACCGGGACGAGACGTCTTTATTTCAGCTTGCATTGCACCGGCCTCGAATCCGAATTTCGGGCTCACATCGCCATCAGCCCGATCGAATTCAAGAGTGACCGCCGTATTGGAGAACGCTAACTCATCGAGAGACAGCAGATCGCCCTGTGTTTTCTTGAATGCGAGCTTGCCTGTGACTGCAAAGCGGGTGTGGACGTGCTCCGGCGCTCCCTTCGTGACAGTACTGCGTAGCTCGACGCGTTCGACCGTGACGGACTCGAGGATGGGATTGTCCGTTCCAAACGGCAACGTCTTGATGTCTTCGTTAACGAAGGTGTAGATGTCTTCCGAATGGCCATCGCGCACTCGCACCTCGTAGCGACCTTGGATCTTCAGGTCGTGTGCGAACGCATCCGAGGTCCTGCTCTTCGGCTTTTCCTCGAACGAACCACCGGCGATCGAGCCGAGCCTGAGTGTGAGCAAAGCATCAAAGCGCCGAATCGCCGAGTCCTCGAACTGCACCGCAAGACGATCGACCCGCATGCCGTATCGGTTTTCGTCGTGGCCGCGCAGGATCGGATCAGTTTCATTGAGCAGTTTCGAAGCGCTCTTGCGCCGGGTGCCCTGTGAAGCTGGATTCTTGTATTCGTAATCGACTAGTCCAAAGAAGGAACTACGCGTGATCTTCAGAGAGGCATCCGATTGTGCCTCGATCCTGTTTGTGTCGATACCGAAGTAGGGAGCGGAGAAGTTCGATTTGGCGATCCCAGCCTCCATGCCCGCTGCTTGCTCGGGAAACCCCACTGGAAGCGCGTCGAAGACCATGACGCCGTTCCAGTTGTCGGCCACGATTCGCTCCTTAAAGCCGCGGTACATCTCCTTCTGGTCGGCGTTTCCCGAAGTCGCCCGCCTCTTGTACTCTGCTATGTCATTCTGCAAACGCTGCTGCACGCCCCGGGCCGACCCGGGCTTGTTGAACACGTCCGGAAACAGCCAGGAGGTGAACTCGCTTACCAAGCTTTCGGTCGACTTCTTGCCGAACTTCACCACGAGTATCGGCGGCTTGCTCGGCACGTTCGTAGAGAGTCCGCTCGGCGGCACAGGCAGCAGCAGGTCGAACTTCCAGCCACGCACGTGGACCGTTGCTTCGACGCGGCCCACATCGCCATACTGGCTTGGATCAAGTGGGAAGCTGATGACGAGAAAAACTTCCGCGTGCCGGAGTGCATCTTCAATGACCCAGCGCGGCGATCCCTTGGGTCGGTGAAACGTCAGCTCTAGGTTGGTCTTTGCGTCCTCGTCGAGGCTGGAGGCGATCCTGATTTCCTGCCAAGTCTCGTTCTCGATGCGGACCAGAAAGCCTTGCGGCGTAGTGATCCATCCATCCGTTGTTAGCCTCGCCTGTGAGAGAAGCCTCGCGGGTGCATCCCCGATCGTCCGGACACGAACTGGCGAAAGCACGCTCTGCTCGAAGAACGCGTAGGCGTCGCGCGCCGCTGGCTTGGAATAGTCGACGCCTCCTGCGGGCGACAACGGAATTAACACTGGGTCTTTTCGTATTGGGTTCTTCGCGAAGCCCCAGGCGGCCTCCGGCGACTTGCCGTTGGGTGGCTTTGGTGCCGTGGGCGAGTACGCCGGGGCTTCATGTGGTTGAAGCACGAACTCGACCAGGTCACCACTCCGCGGCACCAGTTTCGCCCAAGAAGTCTTGCGGTAAGGCTCGAGATTCTGGCCGAGACCGCCTTTGAAGGACCGCGCGAGCCAAGAGGGCAGTTGCAGAGACTTATTCAGGCTCGCGGGCATCTCGATGGGCGAATAGGCGTTCATGCCTGGCACAAAATCGATGTACTCCCGGCGTTCTGGATCGTTCGATATATGCATGAACTCTGTGGCCGCCCCCCCAAGGAGCAATGGCGCCACCGCCCCGGGGCGCCCAACTTTAGTGCCAACCTGTATCCCGAAACGTCCCGAAGGAACGAGATCAGACTGTCCGTGCAGTTGCTGCTCGACTACGAACTCACCCAGGTCGGGCTGGAGGTATACGGCAGTGCCGTCGGCGATCCGCAACGTCGAGAGAAACGCGCGTTGCGGGTTCGGGGTTGGTCCCGGAGTGGTTAGCGTAATGATGCGGACCGACGAGCAGAATGGATCGCCTGGATTATCGCCATGCCAATGTCGAAACGGGTTGAGTCGAGCCCGCAGGCCCACGCGCACGTCCCTGACCCACGGCGCGAGTAGTGGCAACCTTATGGTCTGCGCTTCGCCGAAGTAGTAGCTGATGCCGGGATTCCATAGCTGCGCAAAGGAGCCTTGATTGACATCCCCGTCCAACACCATCCGGGCCGAGTTCCACCCTCCCCTCTGGCTCGCGTCCTTTGTTGCCTGAATGAATGTCAGGCTGGTATTGATGGTGTTGCCGCTGCCGCCCGCGAGCGTGATCGACTGCGCGCCGCGAATACGCAACTCGTTGTCAGCCGATGCCTCCAGTACGCACATCCGACCCGCGCCCACAACAATGGAGATGCGCCAATCCTCGATTGAGACAGTGTCCGTTCGAACAGTGGCGGCCGCCACATCGCCAAGAATGCCGTCCTTGATGCTAGGTCGACCAGTCGCATCCAGCGCAAGAACAATCAGCACGTTGCTCGAGAACGCTGAGCTCGATTCCGAATCGTCGACGGCCATCTGGAGCAGTCTCCACGTCGGCGGAGTCCAAAACCCGCCATCGCAGAGCAGGAAACGTCCCCTGCCGAGGCCCTGCGCCAGAGAAATCGATGAGGGGAGCGAAGCGCCGAGATCTGCATCAGCCAGAAAGGCAATAAACCCACATCCTGGCTCCGCGCTAAAGCTCACTAGCTCTGGAATGAATAACCGCCCGCCCGAAACCCTGCTTAGAGTAGTCATTTCCACGATACCTCATCGTCAGGCGCCAGAATCAGATCGCCGATCTCCTCGAAGCTGCGATAGTCGAGCGATGCATAGCGGAAAAGCGGCGCGATGCGTCGAATTTCGACTGATCTGGGCTTTGGGCTTGTTATGCTTCGGTTGGAATTGGAACCGCTTCTCTCGTAGGCGACAGCGCCCAGGGTTCCACGATCGGCTTGAACCACATCGCGGATTCGGGTGCCCATTTCGACCCAGCTCAGCGCACCATTGATTGAAATTCTGATCTCTGGAATGGGTAATGCCCTAGCACTGATCAAGAAGCAGCGCCCGTCGACGCAGCTCTTGCGTAGGGTGTCACGCGCCTCTGTTCCTTCTGGTGAATCACCGTCCACTAAGTTTGCATTATGCGAGAGATTGATGGCACCTGCGTAATTGTCGGCCGCGAAGATCATCGGTAGAGCAAGCACCTTGATCCTGGTCTTTGAAGCCATGTCCTTCTGGCCCACCACCAGAGATGGATAGCGTAGGACTAGGACACCGCTCTTGCCAGTACAAGCGGGGTTAACAAAATCCCACGAACCGTTGATCAGCCTGAAATTCTTGACGACGAAGTCCGGTTCCGGACTGCTAGCGTTCATCTCCAGCACCTGTGACAGGTCTGTGGAATTGAAGTCGGCGATGTCGGATCCATAGATCGTTGGCCGCCATGCTGATAGGGTGGTGCATCCACCGCGTTTCACCACGTCGTAGACCACGCTGGATGTTCCCGCACTTGCCCAACCTTCGCGCAACTCTGAGAGATTGGCGGCCGAATAGAAATGACTGAAGACAAGCCGCAATCGCATTCCAGGACGCAGCGCAACTAGCTTTTCGTTTGAGTCAGGGTCAAAGAGATAGTTGTGCCACAAGTCCTCGGTAAATGTTCGTGGTATCAGCGTGGATACCAATTCGATTAAGTTAGACCGAAATGTGCTCCGCGCTTCTTCTGGCACTTCCACAAAGCATGTCCCGGATTGCGCCAACCCAGCGTTGATCGATTCCTCCAACCGTCTCGGATCGATTCGATCCGGCGATGCCATCCGCACTCTTGTGTGCGCCGACGACCTAAATCCCCAGGCTGGCTGTAGTCGAACATCCTCGTCGGAACCTTCGCGTGCTGCAAATGGGATTTCGAATCCATCGCACTTCGCGACCCATGGCATCGGCAGGACAATTGAGAGGTTCTGCGATGTGGAAACTCCCGGTGGAACTAGTAGAGCTTGTGTAGACTTGGTGCCTATGGTGACGGAGTAGTTTCCCGTCCCATAGCTCGCACACCCACTGGCACCTGCCGCTATCGCCGCAAGAAATATGTATTGGGCGAGAACAGCTGCGCGCCCGAAGTTGCCAAGAAAGCTATTCACAACTCCCCTCCCCTAAGGATCAGCGACCGCCTCCTACCCGACGATTTCCCACTACTAAATTGCCAATGTCACTTCATATCGTCGTCCCGATGACTATTCTTTTGAATTACGTTTACTCGATATCACATCAGCATTGTACCAAGTTGAGCTATGCATATCGATTCGTCGACACCTTACGTAAACCAGGATCTACCCTACCCCGCCGCCAGCCATGTATGCCAGAGCCACGGCCCGCTCCTTTAAACCGGACGTAAGAACTCCCTATTGCTTCGGCTTCACGGCGAACGCAGCATAAAGGGCACCAACGAGCGTCCCTACCGTCGCTGTTCGAATGCCATCCCACACCCCCTTAAGCTTCGTCGCGACGTTGCGTTGCGTCTCTGCAATGAATTTCGAGTTCTCGCTCAGGACGTTGGAAAAATCGTCCGGGGCTGTGAAGGCTTGAAGGGACATCCACCCGGAAACGATAGCCCAAGAGACGAATAGAAGGACTATTCCCAAAGCAAGCCATCGGCTGTCGGCAAACGTAGTCAATCTCAAAAAGGGCTTCGCGCCGTTGGGGTTCTGTACCACCTCGATGGCTAGCAGAGCTGCGAGTACAGCCGAGATTGCAGCATGCAAGCCATAGAACGTGCTTACTGTGGCATCATTTAATTCACGAAGTCCCTGGCCGAGTTCTTTGGCCAGCGCTTCTACCTTTGCCGGTTCATCTCCTGTTTTAGCCTCAGCAATGCGCTGTACCATTGAAATAGTAAACTTTGAAGCCCTCCCCGTTTCGAACGCGGTGAACCAATAGGCAAACAGTGCTAGGAGGACGAGTAACCACCTTAGTGTCGTAGTATTCATGCATACCCCAATGACTTTTCAATATATTGCTCGTACCTGGAAGCGGAACGGTATGCTCGTGATCTCTCCGAGGCACACTTCTCCAACACTGTCCTTTGTATGTTATAGCAATGTAGGATGAAAGTACCTGAAAATCAATTACCTTCGCGGACCTCACGATGAGGTAGTAGCTTCTCAGCTCGCCTGTGCTATCAGCAGGCATGTTCGGATATTCTTCAGGTGGGCATTAGAATCATGCCTCGTCATGCGAACGGACTGCCGCAGGCTAACAATCGCGATCATCCGCTTGCCCGCCCGCAGCGAGCCCTGTACCGATTTTGTCGTTGCATCGCGCCGGGAACGCACACATAGCGTACGATTTCTTGGACCGAGCCCGCCGCGGCAAAATGCACCCCGCGAGAATGTCTTCCCACCTCCTGACCAAGGCAACCACCTGTTGGTCGGTCATCAAGTTGACTTGATGCGTGATCGGCAAGGCTTGCCGGCTCAGCCCTTCACCCTTACATACGCGTAGGCCGCCACGGCCTGCTGTGTCTGGCCCGTCAACGCCATCCTCTGTGCGGACAACTGGATGACATCCGACAGGAAGGGCTGCGTCTCGGCGAACACCAATTCCGTATGTCCAGCGCATTGTTCGCAACCCACCTCAGGTGGCAACCGAGCGGGTTCCTGCATCATGGGTTTATTGGGGTCGGCAGAGCTTGCCCACGGCCAAGCACCGAAATCGGAAGACTCTACTTACTTGAAACCCCAGCCAGGCAGCGCATAGAGCGTTTGTCTACATCGAAGCCTTGGGCCACCCAAGATGGTCATGTAAACTCCTTAGCGGTACATGCCGATATCGTGCTCGGTCAAGTCGGCCATAGCGCAACCGGGAGTCAGTCCACGTGAAATTCATCCATGCTGCAGATCTGCATGTCGATAGTCCGCTACGCGGCCTGGACAGCTATGATGGTGCTCCCGTGGCGCGCCTGCGCGGCGCCTCGCGCCAGGCGCTGGTGGCCTTAGTCGAACTCGCCCTCGAGCAACGTGTGGCGATCGTGCTACTGGCCGGCGATATCTACGATGGCAACTGGGCCGACTTTCGAACGGGCCTGTTCTTCCGCGAACAGATGCTGCGGCTGCGGCGCGCCGGCATCCTCGTCTTCATGGTCAAGGGGAACCACGACGCGGAAAGCCAGATCACGAAACAGCTACCCGAAGTCGAAGGCGTCCACGTCTTTAGCGCTTACAAGAGCGAAACGATCGACCTGGAGGCACTCGGCGTAGCTGTACACGGGCGCAGCTTCCCGCATCGCGCGGTGCCGGAGGACTTGGTGCCCCTCTATCCAGATCCGCTGCCGGG
>Ga0075158_10001766_pt1 | contig 16147 bp, 16 predicted proteins | sample JI91814BDNA_FD_70968 | JGI IMG/M metagenome (GOLD analysis project Ga0075158, IMG submission 70968) | Wastewater effluent complex algal communities from Wisconsin, to seasonally profile nutrient transformation and Carbon sequestration -... | ecosystem: Engineered > WWTP > Effluent > Algae... | reverse complement strand
GGGGCGGCACGTCGACCTGCTCACGCTGCTGGGGCTGCTGGCCGGAACTTTCGCGGCCGTGCAGGCATCCAAGCGCCACTTGCCCGAGCCGCGGCTGCGGCTGCCGGACAGCTCCCTTCCGTTTGTTCCAAGTTCGAGTGATCGCCCATGAGACCAACACCCCTCCACGCCATCGCCCTTGCCATCGCCCTGCTGGTGCCCGCCGTCCAGGCGCAGTCGCCATCGCCATCGCCTTCACCTTCCCCTTCACCTTCCCCCTCACCGGCTGCCGCCCCACTGGTCAGCCTCCCTGATTTCACCCAACTGGTGGCGCAGGCCGGTCCGGCCGTGGTCAACATCGAAGCCACCAGCCGCGGCGGACAGGAGGTCGAACCCGACCCCTCCGGCGACCCGCAGCCCATGCCCGAGGAAGTGCCGGAAATCTTCCGCCGCTTCTTCGGCCAGCCCGGACTGCCCGGGCAGCCCGGCGGTCCCGACCCGCGCGGCGGTGTGTCGCAGGGCACGGGTTTCCTGATTTCCGCCGACGGTTACGTGCTCACCAACCACCACGTGGTGGAGGGCGCCGACGACATCCTGGTGCGGCTGGACGACAACAACGAGCTCAAGGCCACCCTGGTCGGCAGCGACCCGCTGTCTGACATCGCCCTGCTCAAGGTCCAGGCCAAGGGCCTGCCGGTGCTTCGCATCGGCGACTCGCGCAGCCTCAAGCCGGGGCAATGGGTGGTGGCGATCGGTTCGCCGTTCGGATTCGACCACTCGGTGACGGCGGGCGTGGTGAGCGGCGTCGGGCGCCGCAGCCTCGACCCCAGCCAGCAGTACGTGCCCTTCATCCAGACCGACGTGGCGATCAACCGGGGCAACTCCGGCGGGCCGCTGCTCAACACCCGCGGCGAAGTGGTGGGCGTGAACTCGCAGATCTTCTCCAACTCCGGCGGCTACATGGGCGTGAGCTTCGCCATACCGATCGAAGTGGCCATGAATGCGGTGCGCCAGCTGCGCGACACCGGCAAGGTGGTGCGCGGCCAGTTGGGCGTGCGCATCCAGGACGTGCGCCGCGAGCGCCTGGCCGAGCTGGGCCTGACGCGGCCGGTCGGCGCCTTCGTCGACTCCGTGGAGAACGGCAGCGCCGCCGCGCGCGCCGGCATCCGCCCGGGCGACGTCATCACGGGCTTCAACGGCCGCGACATCGGCCGTTCGGCCGAGCTGCCGCCGCTGGTGGGCGTGATGCCGCCGGGCAGCCGCGCCACGGTCAGGCTCATCCGCGACCGCAGGCCGATGGACCTCGTGGTCACCCTGTCGGCGCTGGATGCGGCCTCGCTGCAGGCCAGCCGGCCGGCCGCTCCGTCGCCGGCCGCCCCGGCCACGGGCCAGCCGCTGGGCGTGGTGGTGGAACCGCTGGACGCCGGCGACCGCAGCGAGCGCGGCCTGCAGGCGGGCGAGGGCGTGCTGGTCAGCCGCGTCACCGGCCTGGCCGCCCGCCGGGCCGGCCTGGCGCCCGGCGACGTGATCCTGCAGGTGGGGCGTGCCGACGTGGGTTCGGTGGCCGAGTTCGAGGCGGCCGCCAGGGCCTTCAAGCCCGGCGACGAGGTGCGGCTGCTGGTGCGCAACGCCCGCAGCACCGGTTTCGTCACCTTCACGCTGCGCTGAGCCCCGGCGGGCGGCGCGGCAAGGCTCCGGTCCGCTTCCGGCGGGCCGGAGCCGTGGGTGCTGTGCGATAATCAACGGTTTACAGCTACGCAACGGCAGCCAGTCCCCCGCATGCAGCACATCCGCAACTTCTCCATCATCGCCCACGTGGACCACGGCAAGTCCACCCTGGCCGACCGCATCATCCAGATTTGCGGTGGCCTGCAGGCGCGCGAGATGGAAGCCCAGGTGCTCGACTCGAACCCGATCGAGCGCGAGCGCGGCATCACCATCAAGGCGCAGTCGGTGTCCCTGCCGTACACGGCCCGGGACGGCATCACCTACCAGCTCAACTTCATCGACACGCCCGGCCACGTCGACTTCAGCTACGAAGTCAGCCGTTCGCTGGCCGCGTGCGAAGGCGCGCTGCTGGTGGTGGACGCGGCCCAGGGCGTCGAGGCGCAGTCGGTGGCCAACTGCTACACCGCGGTCGAGCAGGGCCTGGAAGTGGTGCCGGTGCTCAACAAGATCGACCTGCCCACGGCCGACGTCGAGAAGGTGAAGAAGGAAATCGAGGCCGTGATCGGCATCGACGCCGAGGACGCCGTCGCCATCAGCGCCAAGACCGGCCTGAACGTCGTCGAGGTGCTCGAGGCCATCGTGCAGCGCATCCCGGCGCCGGCCGACCGCGGCAGCAGCAAGCTGCAGGCGCTGATCATCGATTCCTGGTTCGACAATTACCTGGGCGTGGTGTCCCTGGTGCGCGTGATGCAGGGCGAGATCAAGCCCGGCGACAAGATGCTGGTGATGTCCACCGGCCGCACCCACCTGGTGGACAAGGTTGGCGTGTTCACGCCCAAGCGCAAGGAGCTGGCCAAGCTGGGCGCCGGCGAAGTGGGCTGGATCAACGCCTCCATCAAGGACGTGCACGGCGCGCCGGTGGGCGACACGCTCACCCTGGCCGGCGACCCGGCGGCCGAACCGCTGCCGGGCTTCCAGGAAATGCAGCCGCGCGTGTTCGCCGGCCTGTTCCCGGTGGACGCCGAGGACTACCCGGCCCTGCGCGAGGCGCTGGAGAAGCTCAAGCTCAACGACGCCGCGCTGCGCTTCGAGCCCGAAAGCTCCGAAGCCATGGGCTTCGGCTTCCGCTGCGGTTTCCTGGGCATGCTGCACATGGAGATCGTGCAGGAGCGCCTGGAGCGCGAGTACGACCTCAACCTCATCACCACCGCGCCCACCGTGGTGTACGAAGTGCTGATGAACGACGGCAGCACCATGGCGCTGGACAACCCGGCCAAGCTGCCGCCGCCGACCAAGGTGAGCGAGATCCGCGAACCGATCATCCGCGCCAACATCCTCACGCCGCCCGACTACGTCGGCAACGTGATCAAGCTGTGCGAGGAAAAGCGCGGCCGCCAGGTCTCGATCACCTACATGGCCTCGCAGGTGCAGATCAGCTATGAGCTGCCCATGGCGGAAGTGGTGCTGGACTTCTTCGACCGCCTCAAGTCGGTGTCGCGCGGCTATGCCTCGCTCGACTACCACTTCGAGCGCTTCGAGGCCGGCCCGTTCGTGCTGGTGGACACGCTGATCAACGGCGACAAGGTGGACGCGCTTTCCAGCATCGTGCACCGCAGCCACGCCGACCGCCGCGGCCGCGACATCTGCGAGAAGATGCGCGAGCTGATTCCGCGGCAGATGTTCGACGTCGCCATCCAGGCCGCCATTGGCTCGCAGATCATCTCGCGCTCCACCGTCAAGGCGATGCGCAAGAACGTGCTGGCCAAGTGCTACGGCGGCGACGCCACCCGCAAGAAGAAGCTGCTCGAGAAACAGAAGGAAGGCAAGAAGCGCATGAAGCAGGTCGGCCGGGTGGATATCCCCCAGGAAGCCTTCCTCGCCGTGCTCCAGGTGGACAACAAGTAAGCGGCCCCCGCCGCGAGGACTACGAACGCGTGAAAATCGACCTTGCCCTCATCCTGACCGCGCTGGCCGCGCTCACCGGTTTCATCTGGCTGGTGGACAGCCTGCTGTTCGCACGCAAGCGCAAGCTGATGCAGGGCGAGGGCGACGACGTGGCCGACCCGGTGGCGGTGGAATACGCCAAGTCGCTTTTCCCCATCATCTTCCTGGTGCTGGGCCTGCGCAGCTTCGTGGCCGAGCCGTTCCGCATCCCGTCCTCGTCCATGATGCCGACCCTGCTGGTGGGCGACTTCATCCTGGTCAACAAGTTCAGCTACGGCCTGCGCCTGCCGGTGGTCAACACCCGGGTGGTGCCGATGGGTTCGCCCCAGCGCGGCGACGTGGTGGTGTTCCGCTACCCCGGCCTGGGCCAGGACGACGAACAGAAGGGCATGGACTACATCAAGCGGGTGGTTGGCCTGCCGGGCGACCGCATCTCGTTCTCCAACCAGACGCTGTACATCAATGACCAGGCCGTGGCCAAGCGGCCGGTGGGTGCCTACGTCGGGACCGGCAAGGGCAGGGAAATGACCGGCGCCACGCTGCTGGAAAACCAGCTGCCGGGCAGGACCCACCAGATCCTGCAGGCCTCGCCCTACGGCGACATGCGGGTGCAGGGCAACTGGACGGTGCCGGCGGGCAGCTATTTCGTCATGGGCGACAACCGTGACCACAGCTCCGACAGCCGCGTCTGGGGCGTCGTGCCCGAGGACGCGCTGGTGGGCAAGGCCTTCCTGGTCTGGCTCAACTGCGAGGGTTGGTTCTGCAGCGGGGCGTTTGACTACACCCGGATTGGCGATACCATCCGCTGAACGGTCAACCTTGGGGGAAGGCAATGGAACGCAAGCAGAAAGGCATCACGCTGATGAGCTTCATCATCGTCCTGGCGGTGGTCGGTTTCTTCGGCCTGATCACGATGAAGCTGTTCCCGATGTACAGCGAGTTCAACAACCTCAAGAGCGCCGTCAACGAGTTTGCCAAGCAGCCCAACTCCGCCAGCCTGACCCTGGCGCAGGTGCAGGCCGACCTGGGCCGCCGTTTCAACATCGCCTACGTCGAATCGGTCGACCTCAAGACGGACGTCAAGATCGTCCGTGGGGCCGGTCGGACCAGCCAGATCGAAGTGGCCTATGAGGTGCGGCGTCCGATGTTCGGCAACCTGGACGTGGTTGGTGTCTTCAGCCACACCGCCGAACTGAACGGCGCGAGTTCGAGTGAGTGACAGGATCGCGCACCGTTTCGGGACGCCTGAACTGCTGCGTATCGCCCTGAGGCACCGCAGCGCCGGCACGCCCAACAACGAGCGACTGGAATTCCTCGGCGACGCACTGGTGAACCTCGTCGTCGCCGAGGCGCTTTACGACCGCTGGCCCAAGGCCGACGAAGGCACCCTGACCCGCGCGCGCGCCAGCCTGGTGCGCGAATCCGCCCTGGCCGAACTGGCGCGCCAGCTCGAGCTGGGCCCCCGCATCGAACTGGGCCCGGGCGAGATGAAGAGCGGCGGCCACCGCCGCGACTCCATCCTCGCCGACGCGCTGGAAGCCGTGGTGGCCGCCATCCACCTGGACGCCGGATTCGAAGCGTGCCGCCGCGTGGTGCTGCCCTGGTTCGAACCGATGATCGCCGAGCTGCCCACGGGCAAGGCCGACAAGGACCCCAAGACCCGGCTGCAGGAGTGGCTGCAGGGCCGCCAGCTGCCGCGCCCGAACTACCGGCTGGTGGAAACCCGCGGCGACGACCACGCCCGCATTTTCCTGGTCAGCTGCGAAACCACCGAACCCGCCCACGCCGAACTCGCCGAGGCCGCCTCGCTGCGCGTCGCCGAACAGATGGCGGCCGAACGCCTGCTGGCGAAACTGGAGAAGAAGTGAACACCCCTGCCTCGACCGACCCCACGTTCCGCGCCGGCACCATCGCCGTGCTGGGCCGCCCGAACGTGGGCAAGTCCACCCTGATCAACGCGCTGGTGGGCGCCAAGGTGAGCATCGTTTCGCCGCGCCCCCAGACCACGCGCCACCGCCTGCTGGGCATCGCCAGCTTCCCGGAAGGGCAGCTGCTGCTGGTGGACACGCCCGGCATCCACGGCCAGCAGAAGCGCGCCATGAACCGCATGATGAACCGCGCCGCGCGCGGCGCCATCGAAGGCGTGGACGCGGCCATGCTGGTGATCGAGGCGGGGCGATGGACCGACGACGACGCACTGGCCTACCGGGCGCTGAAGGACTCCGGCGTGCCCTGCGTGCTGGTGATCAACAAGGTGGACAAGTTCCCCGACAAGGCGGCCCTGCTGCCGTTCATGGCCGAAGTGACCAAGGACCGCGAGTTCAGCTCGGTGTACCCGCTGTCGGCGCTCAAGAAGCGCGGCCTCGATGGCCTGGTGAAGACGCTGCTGCAGCTGGTGCCCGAAGCGGAGGCGATGTACCCCGACGACGAGATCACCGACCGCAGCGAACGCTTCCTGGCCGGCGAACTGGTGCGCGAGCAGCTGATGACGCGCCTGGGCGAGGAGCTGCCGTATTCGGCCACGGTGGAGATCGAGAAGTTCGAGCTCGACGGCGAGATGCTGCGCATCGCCGCCGTGGTATGGGTGGAGCGCGAAGGCCAGAAGCCGATCGTCATCGGCAAGGGCGGCGAGCGCCTGAAGGCCATCAGCACCGGGGCGCGCATCGGCATGGAAAAGCTGTTCGGCCGAAAGGTATTCCTGGAGACCTGGTGCCGCGTGCGCGAAGGCTGGTCGGACGACGAGGCCGCACTGCGCCGCTTCGGCTATTCGGACTGACATGGGCACGTCGCGCCCGGCCTGCGCCGGCTGACCCGCCGTGCGGATCGAGGCCCAGCCGGCGTTCGTGCTGCATACGCGGCCCTGGCGGGAAACCAGCCTGATCGTGGAGATGCTCACGCGCGACCACGGCCGCGTGGCGGTGATTGCGCGCGGCGTGCAGGGTGCCAAGCGGCACCCGCTGCGCGCGGCGCTGCAGCCGCTGCAGTGGCTGCGCGTGGACTTCCTGCCGCGCGGCGAGCTGGGCCGGCTGGTGCAGGCCGAGGCGCTGGACGCGGCCCCGATGCTGCAGGGCGAAACCCTGATGGCGGCCTTCTACGTCAACGAACTGCTGCTGCGCCTGCTGCCGCGCCAGGACCCGGCGCCCGCGCTGTTCGAGCGCTACGCCGAGGTCCGCCAGGCCCTGGCCGGCAGCGACCCGCTGGCCTGGACGCTGCGCCGCTTCGAGCGCGACCTGCTGGAGCTGTTGGGCTACGGCCTGCCGCTCGACCAGGGCGAGGACGGCGCCCCGCTGGACCCGGCCGGGCGCTACCGGCTGGATCCCGAACGCGGCCCGGTGCGCGACCGCGCGCACGAAGCCGGCTCCACCAGCGGCGCGGCCCTGCTGGCGCTGTCGCAAGATCGCCTGCCGCCGCCCGAACAGCTGGCCGAACTGCGCGGGGCGCTGCGCGACGTGCTGCAGAGCCACCTTGGCCCGCAGAAGCTCAAGTCGTGGGGCCTGCTGTCCGAGCTGGCCCGCATCAACCGGCGCTGACCGCCGCGAAGGCATCCACCTGGGCCAGGAACGCAGCGCGCAGGGCGTCGTCGTCAGGCGCGCGCGACAGCGCCAGCACCGCGTGCAGCATCGCCTGCGCCCCCACGAAGCCGCAGCTCGCCTTGAGCCGGTGCAGCTGGGCCTGCGCGCGCGGCAGGTCGCCCTGGGCCAGGGCGGCTGAAATGTCGGTGGCCTGTCCGGGCAGTTCGGCCAGGAACAGTTCGCGCAGCGCATCCACCGCCTGGCGGCTGCCGCCCAGCGCCGTCAGCGCCATCGCGTCGTCCCAGGCCGGGGAGGTCGCCGGCAGCCATTCGCGCACCGCGCGCAGCAGTTCGCCGCTGGACAAGGGCTTGGCCAGCACGCGGGCAAAGCCCGACTGGCGGAGCCGTTCGTGCGCGTCCGGCTGGTCGCCGGCGGTCAGCGCCAGCGCCGGCACGTGCAGGCCGCGCCCGCGCAGTTCGCGCAGCAGGTCGCTGGCGTGGCCGTCGGGCAGATGGGCATCGAAAAGCCACAGCGCCTGCCCGCGATCGGCCAGCTGACGCGCCGCGGCCAGCGTGCCGGCGTGCACGACCTCGGCCGGCAGCGGCAGCAGGGCCGTGCGCAGGAAGGCGGCGCTGACCGGGTCGTCCTCGAGCAGCAGCAGGCGTGCGTTCATCGTGGTCGGTGTCTGATCGGGCTGTCGAAAACCACTTATGCTGGCAGCATGCGGCGACCCGCCACGCTCGGCAAGATCCTCTTTTTCTGCCTGCTGATGCTGGCGGTGCTGCCGGCGCAGGCCCGCACGCTGCGTGCGCAGGTGGACTCCGTAGGCACCGGCGTGGGCACGCTGCGGCAGGTGGAGATGGTGCTTTCCTGGCCCGACGGTGCCAGCGCCGGCATGCTTGAAATGCGCATCGCGCAGCTGGACGTGCCGATGTTGTCGCATCGCTCCCGCGACCTCGCCTGGCGCTGCCCGGTGCAGCGCGCCGACGGCGGCGGCTGGACCTGCAGCGGCCCGCTGCAGGCGGCGGGCGCGGCACCTTCGCAGCTGGCGCTGGCCTGGCTTCCTACCGAGACGCGCGCCGAACTCGCCGTGGGCAAGCAGCGACTTTCCTACCAATCCCAGGCGGCATCGCCCGACCTGTCGCGCATCGGCCTGCAGCAGATTCCCGTCGCCTGGCTCCGGGCCTACCTGGCCTCGCTGTGGGCGGAGGGCCAATGGACGCAGGGCACCGTGGACGGCCGGCTGGACGTGATGGCGCCGCAGGCCGGGCCGCTGCAGGTGCAGGCGCGGTTCAAGCTTGACGACGTGGGCCTGGAAACACCCGACGGCTGGCTGGCCGCCGCGGGCCTGTCCGCCGGGCTGGACCTGGACTACCGCGCGCACGGCGCCGACACCCGCGTGCAGGTGGACCTGACCACGCACGGCGGCGAGTTCCTCGCCCAGGGCCTGTACGCGCAGCTGCCGGCCACGCCGGTGACGGTGCGCGTGACCGCGGAGCAGCGCGGCGACCAGCCCTGGCGCATTCCGGCGTTCTCATGGCGCGACGGCGACGTGCTGGACGCCTCGGGCAGCGTCGGGTTCGGCGCCGCCGACGAGGTGCGGTCGCTGGCGCTCGACCTGGGCCTGGGCGACCTGGCCGTGGCGCGCGATCGCTACCTGAGCGGTTTCCTGGCGCCGGCCGGCTTCGGCGACCTGGTGCTGTCGGGCCAGGCCCGGGCCCAACTGTCGCTGCGCGAGGGCCGGCTGCAGTCCATGGCGCTGGACCTGGACCGGGCCACCGCGGTGGATCCGCGCCAGCGCTTCGTGCTGGCCGGGCTGGACGGCAGCCTGCGCTGGAGCGCGGGCGCCGAGCCCGTGCCCAGCCGTCTTGGCTGGAACAGCGGTGCGCTTTACGGCATTGGCCTGGGCGCCGCGCAGTTCGAGTTCACCAGCAACGGCGGCGAGCTTAGGCTGGTGCGTCCCAGCCGCATCGCCGCGCTCGAGGGCAGCCTCAGCCTGGACGACCTGCGGTGGCAGCCGCCCGAAGGCGAGCGCGGCACGCGCTTCCAGCTGGGCGCCACGCTGGCGGCACTCGACCTGGGCAGCCTGTCACAGCGATTGGGCTGGCTGCCGTTCACGGGCAGCCTGGGCGGCCGCATTCCGGCCGCGCGCTACGAGGGCGGCGTGCTGACGCTCGACGGCGGCCTGGCCATGCAGGTGTTCGGCGGCAGCGTTTCCCTGTCGGAGCTGGTGATGGAGCGGCCGTTCGGCGTCGCGCCGACCCTGTCGGCCGAGATCGCCATTGACGACATCGACATGGAGCCGATGACCGCGGCCTTCGGCTTCGGCGCCATCACCGGGCGCATGGACGGCCGCATCGCCGGGCTGCGCATGGTGGACTGGTCGCCGGTGGCATTCGACGCGCGGCTGCATTCCGACGACGCCTGGACCGGCCGCCGGCGCATCAGCCAGCGCGCCGTGGAGGACATCTCCAAGGTGGGCGGCGCCGGCCTGGTGGCCGGCCTGCAGACCCAGGCGCTGAGGCTGTTCGACGACTTCGGCTATGCGCGCATCGGGCTGGCCTGCCGGCTGCGCGACAACGTGTGTGCGATGGACGGTGTGGGTTCAGCCGGCGATGGCTATACCATCGTCGAAGGCTCGGGCCTGCCGCGCATCCAGGTGGTGGGTTTCAGGCGGCGCGTTGATTGGCCGACCCTCGTGGCGCGCCTGGTGGCGGCCACCGAGGGGCAGGCTCCGGTTGTCCAATGAAGGAGTTCACCATGGGCTTGAAGAAACCGTCGTACCTGTCCTCGGCGCTGCTGTTGGCGGGCGTGCTGGCGCTGGGCGCCTGCGTCACCATCAACGTCTACTTCCCTGCCGCCGAAGCGCAGGAGGCCGCCGAAGAGTTCGTCGAGAAGGTGCTGGGCGACGAGGCCCCGGCCGCCGCGCCCGAGCCGGGCAACCCGCAGTCGTTCCAGGCGCCGGTGCGCCGTTCGTTCGATTTCAGCGGGCTGTTCATCAGCAGCGCACAGGCGCAGACGGCCGACATCACCCTGCGCACGCCGGCCATCCAGGCCATCCAGGACCGCATGGCGGCGCGCTTCCAGAACAGCCTGGAGGCGCATTTCAGCTCCGGCGCGCTGGGCTTTGGCAAGGACGGCCGCGTGGTGCTGCGTGACGCCACCCAGGTCGGGCTGAAGGACCGCGTGGCGGTCACCCAGCTGGTGGCGGAAGAAAACCGCGACCGCGACGCCGTGTACCGCGAGATCGCCGTGGCCAACGGCCATCCGGAATGGGAAGGCCAGATCCGCGAAACCTTCGCCAGGCAGTGGGTGGCCAGCGCCCGCGCCGGCTGGTGGTACCAGGGCGCGGACGGTGCCTGGAAGCAGAAATAAGCCGCGGCACGCGCTGTTTCGATAGCCATGCGGGGCGGGGATGCGCGAAAATCCCCGCCCCGTTTTCATTTCCGGTACCGGCCGTGGCGCGTTCGCGATCCAGGATCCACCAGGTGTTCGAGCTGCAGATTGATGGCCTGGCCCACGACGGCCGCGGCGTGGGCCGCCGCGAGGGCAAGGCGGTGTTCGTCACCGGCGCGCTGATGGGCGAAACCGTGCGGGTCGAGCAGACCGGCCGCAACCGCCACTACGACGAAGCCCGCACGCTCGAAGTCATCCAGGCCTCGCCCGACCGCGTCGCGCCGCGCTGCCCGCACTTCGGCACCTGCGCCGGCTGCGTGCTGCAGCACCTGGACGAGGCGCGGCAGATCGAGGCCAAGCAGCGCACGCTGATCGACAACCTGCAGCGCATCGGCCACGTGCAGGCCGGGCGCACGCTGCCGCCGCTGGCCGGCGCGGCCTGGGGCTATCGCCGCAAGGGCCGCTTCTCGGTGCGGTACGTCGAGAAGAAGGGCCGGGTGCTGGTGGGCTTCCGCGAGCTGGACCCGCGCTACGTGGCGGACCTGTCCGTCTGCCACACCGTGGTGCCCGAAGTGGGGCTGCGCATACCGGAAATCGCCGCGCTGGTGGACAGCCTCGACGGCAAGCGCACGCTGCCGCAGATCGAGTTCATCGCCGGCGACGAGGCCGTGGCGCTGGTGTTCCGCCACCTCGAACCGCTGTCGGCGGACGACCTGGGGCGCCTGGTGGATTTCGCCAAGACCTCCGGGCTGGCGGTGTTCCTTCAGCCCGGCGGCGTGGACACGGTGCAGGCGCTGTGGCCCGAGCAGGTGCCGCTGTCGTTCTCCATCCCGGGCCACGGCCTGTCGCTGGCGTTCCGGCCGCTGGATTTCATCCAGGTCAACGCCGGCATCAACGGCCAGATGATCGATTCGGCGCTGGACCTGCTTGATGCCGGGCCCGGCGACCGCGTGCTGGACCTGTTCTGTGGCCTGGGCAACTTCACCCTGCCGCTGGCGCGCCGCGCCGGTGAGGTGGTGGGCGTGGAGGGCGATGCCGGCCTGGTGGCCCGCGCCCGCGACAACGCCGCGCGCAACGGCCTGGCCAACGTGCAGTTCCACGCCGCCGACCTGGCCAAGGACCTGTCCGGCGAACCCTGGATGAAGGCGGGCTTCGACAAGCTGCTGCTGGACCCGCCGCGCGCGGGCGCGGCCGAGGTGCTGGCGCAGCTGCCGCTGGACGGCATCCGCCGCATCGTCTACGTGTCCTGCCACCCGGCGTCGCTGGCGCGCGACGCCGGCTTCCTGGTGCGCGAGCGCGGCTACACGCTCAAGGCCGCCGGCGCGATGGACATGTTCCCCCAGACGGCGCACGTGGAATCGATCGCCCTGTTCGAGAAGTAGCCCGCGGCCCGGGCGCCCGGGCTTACAATCGCAGGCCTTGGGCACGACGGGATGGAAGCGGTGGCAATCGAGATCGAGCGCAAGTTCCGGGTGGTGGGCGAGGGCTGGCGCCCGCACGTGGTGAAGTCGGTGCGCATGGCCCAGGGCTACATCAACGACATGGCGGCGCTGCGCGAAGCGCGGCAGAACGCCTCGGTGCGCGTGCGCATCGCCGGCGACCAGGCCTTCCTCAACCTCAAGTCGCGCGAACTGGGCCGCAGCCGGCAGGAGTTCGACTATCCCGTTCCCGTGGCCGACGCCGAGGCGCTGCTGCGGCTGTGCGTGGGCGGCCTGATCGACAAGGTGCGCCACTACATCCCGCAGGACGGCCTGACCTGGGAAGTGGACGAATTCTCCGGCGACAACGCCGGCCTGGTGGTGGCAGAGCTCGAGCTGCCGGCAGTGGACACCGCGTTCGCGCGCCCGGGCTGGCTGGGCCGGGAAGTGACCGAAGAACAGCGTTTCTACAACCTCGCGCTCGCCGAGCGCCCGTATTCGCGCTGGAGCGCGGTGGAGCAAGCCTGATGTTGGTGATCGGAATCAGCGGCCATGAACTGGCGGCGCGCGAGCGCGAGTGGCTGCAGCATTCGTCGGTGGCGGGCGTGATCCTGTTCAGCCGCAACTTCGCCTCCCGGGCGCAGGTGGCCGAGCTGACTGCGGCCATTCGCGAGGCCGCGCCCCGGCCGCAGCTGGTGTGCGTGGACCAGGAAGGCGGGCGCGTGCAGCGCTTCCGCGAGGGCTTCCATGCGCTGCCATCGCTGGACGGGTTCGGCCACCTGCACGCGAGTGACCCCGAAGCCGCGCTGCAGCTGGCGCGCGAACACGCCTGGCTGATGGCCAGCGAAGTGCGCGCCACCGGCGTGGACCTGAGCTTCGCGCCGGTGGTGGACCTGGGCCGCGGCAACCTGGCCATCGGCAACCGCGCCTTCCACGCCGACCCGGCCATCGTGGCCGCGTTCACCCGCGCCTACGTGGCGGGCATGCACGAGGCGGGCATGGCCGCCACGCTCAAGCATTTCCCGGGGCACGGGTCGGTGCTCGAGGACACGCATTTCGACGACGCCACCGATCCGCGGCCGATGGACGAACTGCGCGCCAACGACTTGGTGCCGTTCGTGGCGGGCATCGCCGCCGGCGCCGACGCGGTGATGATGGGGCACGTGAAGTACCCGGCGGTGGCGCCCGAGAAAGCCGGCTATTCGCCGCTGTGGATCAACGGCATCCTGCGCGGCGAAATGGGCTTCCGCGGCGTGGTGTTCTCCGACGACATCGGCATGGCCGCGGCGGAGTCCGCCGGCGGGGTGAAATCGCGCATAGACGCGCACCTGGACGCCGGCTGCGACGTGGTGCTGGTGTGCGCGCCGGCGCTGGTGGAGGACTCGCTGTTGGCGATGGACGCGCGGCCGGTGTCCAACACCGCCGCGATTTCGGCGCTGCTGGGTCGCGGTCCGGCCGGCTGGGACGGGCTGCTGGCCGATCCGCGCCACGATGGCGCCATCGCCCGCCTGGCCGGGCTCGATACGGGAGTCGCCTGACATGACCAACGACCTGGCTTCGGCCCTTGCCCAGTCCGAGCAGCTGTTCGACAGCGCCGCCATTGACGAGCACGTGCGGCGCATCGCCGCCGACATCGACGCCGACTATGCCGGCGGCCCGCGGCCGGTGTACCTCACCATCATGCACGGCGGCATGCTGTTCGCCTCGCGGCTGGCGCTGGCGCTGCGCACCGACCTGGAGTTCGACTACCTGCACGCCACCCGCTATCGCGGCGCCACCACCGGCTCGGGCCTGGCCTGGCTGCACCGCCCGGCCACGCCGCTGCGCGGCCGCCGCGTGCTGCTGGCCGACGACATCCTGGACGAAGGCCATACCCTGAAGGCGGTCAAGCGCTGGTGCGAAGACGAAGGCGCCGCCGACGTGCGCATCGCCGTGCTGACGGTGAAGCAGCACGACCGCCGCGTGGACGGCATCCACGCTGACTACGTCGCCCTGGAAGTGCCCGACCGCTACGTCTACGGCTACGGCATGGACTACCACGAACAGGGCCGCAACCTGCCCGGCATCTACGCGCTGGGGGCTTGAGATGGCCGACATCGACCTGGCGATCATCGGTGGCACCGGCGTTTACCGGCTCGCGGCGCTGGAGGGCGCCGAGGCGGTGCAGGGCGACACGCCCTACGGCGCGCCTTCTGGCCCGGTGCGCGTGGGCCGCCTGGCCGGTCGGCGCGTGGCCTTCCTGGCGCGGCACGGCGAGGGCCATTCGCTGCCGCCGCACCGGGTGAACTACCGCGCCAATCTCTGGCAGCTCAAGGCGCTTGGCGCCCGGCGTGTGCTGGCCATCAACACCGTGGGCGGCATCACCGATCGCTTCGGCCCGCGCGTGCTGGCCTTGCCCGACCAGTTGATTGATTACACGTGGGGCCGCACGTCCAGCTTCTGGGACGGCGAGGGCGGCGAGGTGCTGCACGTGGATTTCGGCGACCCCTACACGCCGTCGCTGCGCAAGGCGGTGCGCGAAGCGGCGGCACGTTCGGGCACGGCGCTGGTGGACGGCGGCTGCTACGGCGCCACCCAGGGCCCGCGCCTGGAGACCCGTGCCGAGATCGCCCGCATGCGCCGCGACGGCTGCGACCTGGTGGGCATGACCGGCATGCCCGAAGCCGGCCTGGCGCGCGAACTCGGCCTGGACTACGCCTGCCTGGCCGTGGTGGCCAACTGGGCCGCCGGCTGCGGCGACGATGCCGAAATCACGCTGGCTGAAGTGCTGGCCAACGTCGAAGCCGCCAGCGCCGGTTTGCCCGGCCTGCTGGATGCCCTTCTGGGCTGATCGAGAACCCACGTACCAGGTACATTTTCATTGTCGTTGAGACTGCGTCTCAACGACAATGAAAATGTACCTGGTACGACATCCTGGCGGGGCGGCGTTTCCTTGAAGATCGCGATCGTGGGCTATGGCACCGGTGGCCAGGCAGCAGCGCTGGCGCTGTCGCGCGACGGACATTCGGTCGAAGTGTTCGAACAGGCCGAAGCGCTGCGGCCGGTGGGCGCGGGTTTCCTGCTGCAGCCCACCGGGCTGGCGGTGCTGTGGGAATTGGGCCTGCTCGACAAGGCGCTGGCGCAGGGCCGCCGCATCCATCGCCTGCACGGCGAAAACGCATCGGGCCGGCGCGTGATGGACATGCGCTACGAGCGCCTGGACGCGCGGCTGTTCGGGCTGGGCATGCAGCGCGCTTCCCTGTTCGAGATCCTGCGCGATGCCTGGGGCGATCACGCGGGCGTGCATACGGGCACCCGGATCGTCGCCATCGAGGACGAGGGAAGGTGGCTGCGCGACGCATCCGATGCCCGGCACGGCCCGTTCGACCTGGTGGTGGCGGCCGATGGCGCGGCGTCGCGCCTGCGCGCAGCCGTGGGTACGCCGCGCCTGGACCAGCCTTACCCGTGGGGGGCGCTGTGGTGCCTGTTGCCCGAAGGCGCCTGGCCCTGGCCGGGCGAACTGCGCCAGCGCTACCGGCAGGCGCGGCAGATGGCGGGGTTCCTGCCGGTGGGTGGGCGGCCGGGCGATCCGACGCCGCGCCTGAGTTTTTTCTGGAGCCTGCCGGTGGCCGAACTCGAGCGCTGGGACGCGCAGGGCGTGCCGGCATGGCGCGCCGGCGTCAGCCGGCTGTGGCCGGAGTGCGCGCCGTGGCTCGAGGGCGTCACCGAGGCGGGGCAGCTGGCGCGCGCGGTGTATCGCGACGCCACTCCCGCCGCCTGGTCACGCGGGCGCGTGGCGCTGCTGGGTGATGCGGCGCACGCGATGAGTCCGCAGCTGGGGCAGGGCGTCAACATGGCGCTGATGGACGCGCTGGCCCTGCGCGACGCGCTGCGCGCCCACCGCGATCTGCCGCAGGCCCTGGCCGACTACGGGCAGGGACGTCGCCGCCACGTGGCGGTGTACCAGTTCTGGAGCCGCTGGCTGACGCCGCTGTTCCAGTCCGACCACGACGCGGTGGCCGCGGTGCGCGACCTCAGCTTCCTGCCGCTCGGGCAGCTGCCCGGCGGTCGCGGCCAGATGCTGCGGGTGCTGACCGGCACGCAGCGCGGCTGGTTCGGGCGCCTCGCGCTGGCGCCCGGCTTCCTGCGCGCCATCGCCGGCTGAAAGCCAGGAATTCGTACCAGGTACATTTTCATGCTCGATGAGACAGCGTCTCATCGAGCATGAAAATGTACCTGGTACGAAAGGGG
>Ga0075158_10001764_pt1 | contig 16152 bp, 17 predicted proteins | sample JI91814BDNA_FD_70968 | JGI IMG/M metagenome (GOLD analysis project Ga0075158, IMG submission 70968) | Wastewater effluent complex algal communities from Wisconsin, to seasonally profile nutrient transformation and Carbon sequestration -... | ecosystem: Engineered > WWTP > Effluent > Algae... | reverse complement strand
TTCCAATTAAAAGTAGGTTGGGTTGTAACCCAACATTGAGGTTCAATTGACACCAAGTGTGATGTTTTTATCCTATGTTGGGTTACAACCCAACCTACTCGTGCTTCCAATTAAAAGTAGATTGGGTTGTAACCCAACATTGAGGTTCAATTGACACCAAGTGTGATGTTTTAATCCTATGTTGGGTTACAACCCAACCTACTCGTGTTTCCAATTAAAAGTAGGTTGGGTTGTAACCCAACATTGATGTTCAATTGACACCAAGTGTGATGTTTTTATCCTATGTTGGGTTATAACCCAACCTACAAAATTTATTGATAGGTATAGAAACGTAGATTATTTCTTGGTATGTTTAGCCCGCGTTTAACTCTAATGGACTAAAAATAAAATGACTGCAAAATTTATAAACGATAAAGGGGTAATGAAGCGTAATCCAGTATGGGAAGCTGAACAGGCTGCTTTAGGTAAAGGCAGCACAGTTGCGAATCCTAAGGAAGCCCTTCCTATCATCTCCTCTCCCGCCGAAATACGTGAAGCAACGATAGTACAAGCCAATTCAGTAAATCCACTTGTCATGTCGGTATCTTATGATGCATCGATGGAAATCATTGGTGACGACAGTTATCTTCAACAATTTTCTAAACAAAATCCACTGACAGGTAATGCCGTTATCGAAGGGCTTGGTCGATATTTTTCTAAATATGAAGTTCCAATAGGCTTAGTCAATAAATTGCTTGCCTTGATGGAATATTCTTTGAATATGATTATCGACGATAGTGGATCCATGCGTAAAGCCACTGATTCTTTAGTTGGCTCTGCAGGTGAGCATGTGAGATCTCGATGCCATAGGTTGGGTAAAAACGATCGGCATGAACTGACACGTTGGGAAGAAGCGGAAGATCGTTTGCATACTTTAATTGATATCTTGCAATATATTCCTACACGCGATATCACCATATCGTTTCTAAACCGACACAACAAAATCGTTTTATCACATGCCGGGAAAACACCAGAAGAATTTGCCCAACATGCGCATCGTGAAATAAGCCGTGCTTTTGATGCCATACCGACATCCCACGATTTAACTCCTACCTATCGAGCACTAAATTCTGCATTTAATAATGCTCAGGGTCCGACCATGCATTATTTATTCACCGATGGTGAACCTTCTGATGCTACGACACAGGCAGTGGGTCAATTGGTATTAAACCGTGCAAATCCTGCAGGAAATCCATTAACCTTTGTCACCTGCACCGGTGATGATGCCGCTGTAGGTTGGATTGGTCCCATTGAGGCGGTTAAAGGAAAATTTATTGCTGCATTAGATGATTTTGGTGATGAAAAACGCGAAGTAACTAAAGCTCAAGGCCCTGTTTTTCCTTATTCTCGCGGTATGTGGTTAATCTCGCATTTAGTAGCGGCAATTAATCCTGATGATTTAGATGCTTTGGATGAAAAAGATCCTATGACTAAAAAAACCATCGATGATTTATTAGGTCGCGTCACGGCAGAAGTTGAATATAATAATTACTTCCACTCTCACCCTAGTTACTATAAGTACTCTGGCTTATATGAGCAATTTAAACGCACGGATCTGATTGCTAAGGATATATTAGCACCTACTATGGCAATGGGGGCTGGTAATAATCAAACTGCGTTTTTTGGTGGATCTGGGTTGCCAACTGGTGTAACTATGAGCGTAGGATCTTGTCAGCCCTGATGATTATCTTTTACGAAATCAATGGGCATATAACATCTCATAGAGTGGAGCTATCTCCACTCTATGCAATTTAACTTTCGTCTCGGTGCGAGGTTGCAACTAGATATCAAAGTAGTGGTTGATCCCTACTCGGACATAATGTTCTGTAAATTTGGTTGAGCTATTTGCTGTTGCGGAAAAAGATGGAGCCAGACTCCCCGGTGCAAAAACTACATTTTGCGCAAGTACAAGGCTTGTATGTAGTGTACCTAAATCCACATAGCTATATTCAACTTTAGCACTCCAATTTTCTTTCACCATCCATTCAGCACCAACTCCTGCAGTCCATCCAATTAAACTCTTTTCCCTATTAATTGATGAAACGAAAGGAGGGAGAAGGTTGTTTTGTGTATTGTTAAGAAATTCAGCTTCCGAAAAGGATAGAGTATTCGAGACTCTACCGCTTGTTATGCCCCCAGTTCCAAAAAACAATAAGTTGGGAGTTGATAAGATACCAAACCTACCACGCAATGTGGCAAGCCAATTTATTTTTTTGGTAACTTCAATATTAGATCTGTATGTATCGCCTGGAAATCCGATAAGTTGATCTGTTTTATTTAGGACCATTGAATCTTTTGCACCACTACCTTCTATTTCTACTTCAACACCAACAATCCCTGCTCTGGTTAACTGCCAATTATACCCTGCTTGTACGCCACCTATAAATCCATCTGTTGATAATGAAAGCTGATTAGTCGCGACATTGGCAAGAGTAAGTGCGCCTACAGGATCCCCCGAACTAATGCCTATAAAACCAGGAGTCCCCACAGTATTATAAGAATTATTACCTGACCAGCCATAACCCGCATTTAAACCGGCATACAATCCAGCCCAATTAGTATTATTTGTCTCAACAGGTGCTACAGCTTTTGCATTCACTGTTCCGACAAATAAAGTTAATGGTAAAAGGCAAGTTACGAGAGGTTTTTTTGTAAAGTGAATCATCAGCTATCCTTGTTAGATTAACACCCAATGTAATGTGGTGTTTTGATTATGAAATTTTCATGTAAAACAATATATTACATTCATCATATAATTAATTGATTATTTTAGGCAAGTGAGGATCGTAGGTCGGGTTATTACCCGATACTTCTATTTGATTGATTCTTAGGGTGATGTTTTATTCCATGTTGGTCGCGACCCAACCGATGGTTCGGCCTTAATAATGCACTGTTCCTTCATAAGCGAGTATATTATGTAATTGGCCAGTTATACTTTCTATAAGATCCATGTTCAGTAGACTTTAAATACAAAAATTAATAATTTGCTTTTTATGCAAATGCTATCTAAGTTTAATCTAATGGATAAAAAATTAACAACTTAGGAGCCTTCAAAATGAGCCATGATAAGAAATTTAACAATGAATCACAAGATGCACGTCGCCGTGATATCCATAATGAAGTGCACCCATCGGACAAAAAAGATAAGAAACAGGATAAAGTCAAAGATGGTAAGACTTCGGAAAATCATAATAGAAAATAATAAATCCCAATAGAACGAGCCCTTATAGGTTGGGTTGTAACCCGACATTTATGCTTGATTGATTATTTGGAGTAATGATTTAATCTTTTGTTGGGTTATAACCCAACCTACTCGGGATTGAAGTCCCAATTAAGGCGAGCCCTTGTAGGTCGGGTTGTAACCCGACATCTGTGCTTGATTGATTATTTGGGGTTATGATTTAATCCTTTGTTGGGTTATAACCCAACCTACTCGATCTTGTAAATCCTAATATAGCCGAGCAAATGATTAATGCTTGGCTTTTGTATTTATAAAGTAACCAATAAGTTTATCGAAGCGATATTTGCGACAAAATTAGGTACTCCCACCCGACGTATGTATTGATTCATATAGCCGATTTCGGTGACTAGGCTAGGATTAAAACGATATCCAAACCCAATAAACGCACGATTTTGATCAAAGCCACGGCTTGCAGTACCTGAGAAATTATTTTTATGAATAAATAGTTCATCACTACTCACTAGGCTTATTTTAGAGTTCTGATGCAAGGGAATTACAATTTTAAATAATTGACGCGCACGATAAGCTGTTTTGTGCGTATTCTCTAAGAAACGTTGCTCCAAACGTGTACGACTAGTTAACGTGAATTGACTGTAAGTTTTCGTCCATAAAAGCTGCTCCCAAATACGATTTTCCTCAAAAGGAGATCGCGTCAGTGGATAGCTAGTGTGAATCCAGCCATAACCAAGCCAGAGGCTTAGATTATTTGTTAGGGCGTAACCCAATCCAGTGCGTGCTAAAGTTTGTGTGGTACGCGAACTGTCATCCCCAACCCGTTCTTGACCTTCTAACCAATATTTTATTTTACTGGGGGTTTTATCTTGTTTCTGTACAGTCCCTATGGCGGTAATGTTGAGCCAAGTTTGAAAGTCTTCTTGGGTGTTACTGAAGCATGTAAAAGGATATAACAATAACCAGCAGAGTAGAGTCTTATTGAAACAAGGCATAGGATCGAGTTAATAGGAATTAGTTGGATTAAACTATATAGTTGTAGTGACTGGTAATCAATAAATGGATTTAGGTAAATTAAGGGCAGGCCTTCCTGGCAACTGCCCAGCTTCTATTGATTAAAGTTGTAACTGAGATGAATCTGTATTTTCTTCAGCAGTTGTGGATCCAGCAGAAGGACTAAACCAGCTAAAATAAGACATTATTGACGTCGAAGGTAGTTCAGTATTTTTTGCTTTTTCTAGAAGTTGTTCAGCTTCTTCTTTTGCAAGGGCTAAATTATTTGTATCTCTACTATATTGAGCCATTTCATCCGCGATAGTTATTTTTAATGTATTAATTTTTGAGTCAAATTCATTGGCACTGATTTGGTCAGGATTTTCATCTGTAGCATTATAATTTGAACTACCTTTAATTTTATCAACTAGAGCAACAATACCTATTGCTAAAATAATAATAAAAGCAACTACTGGTATAAGCGCTGGTAATAGGGTAAGTACGCTTATAGAAAGGGGATTAACTAGCGATGGAGCGTAAAGAGGTATTGAGACAGACAAGACAATCACGGAAGTCCAAAATAATTGTCTGATTTTTTGGTTATAACGCTTAGCTTCTTTCATCTTTCGTCGATGTGCTATCGCTAATTGAGCAGGCGTATCTTTATACTCTTTATACTCTTGAAGTTTTAGTAACTTAGTCGTACATGAATTTTCTTCTTGAACGAGACGCGCTTCTAATGACCGGATTTGATCCTTTTTAGCAATATAATCATTCATCAAACCAAAAATAGTATTTAGAGCCTTTATCTCTCCTATAGGTCGATTAGGCTTAGATTGAAGATATAGCCCTAGCTCTTTAGTAAAGACTGTAGGATGAAGCACTCTAGCTTCTGCCAATGCTAGTCTGTAATGTCTATTGATTTCTGCTAGGTCAGCTTCTTTATCAATAACCAAGGTTTCACCATCAACAAGGGAATTATTATATATGGTAATACCATCCCATTCAGCCATCTTATTCGATGTATCTTCTTGTTTTATCTGCTCTAATTCAAGATTAAATTGTTCTAAAGTCGGTAAAGTACAAGTGGAATCAATCATTAAGGTTTTTAACTGATCAAAGCTAGTCGATTTATTATCAAAATAGTTCTTAGCGATAGTGCTTAGTCGAGCAGCAACATCAAAATTGCGTAATTGGTCTTTCATTGGTATTCCTAGAAAAATGAATTGATCAATTTTACTACAGATAATGCTTTTAATCAACATTTTCCGATAAAATACAGTTGGAATGGACTTGAAATTTGAATGAAAATTAGTTTGGGCAAGCTTTAGTGCTAACTAAAGTCAGGTGGGCAGACTTTCTTGCAACTACCCACCAGCTGTTGCTCTAGGGTTTAAACGTATACGAATCAGTATTTTCTTCAGCATCTGTTGATCCAGCAGAAGAACTAAACCAACTAAAATGGGAGATTAATGACGTCCAAGGTAGGTTAGTATTTTTTGCTTTTTCTAAAAGTTGTTCAGCTTCTTCTTTCGCATGTTCTAGATTATTTGGCTCCTTACTATATTGATCCATTTCATCAGCGATAGTTATTTTTAATGTATTAATTTTTGAGGCAATTTCATTGGCAATGATTTCGTCAGGATCCTCAACTCTAGCTTCAAAAATTGATCTGCGATTAATTCTTTCAACGAGGGCAATAATACCCATTGTTAAAACAATAATAAAAGCAACTATTGGTATAAGAGCAGGTAATACGGTAAGTAAGCTTATAGAAAGAGGAGTAACTAGCGATATCATGGACAAATACCGCAAGTAAATAGGAATTGAGAAAACCAGGACGGTCCAGGAAATCCAGAGTAATTTTTTCATATTGCTATTATAACGCGTTGCTTCTTCCCTCTTTTTTAGATGATCTCTTTCTAATTGAGCTAGCTGATCTTTATACTCTTGAAGTTGTAGTAATTTAGTCGCACATGGAGTTTCTTCGTTAACAAGTCGTGCTTCTAATAATCGGATTTGATTATTTATAGCGGTATACTCATTCATCAAACTAAGAATAGTATTTAGAGCCTTTATCTCGCCTATAGGTCTATTAGGCCTAGATTGAAGATAAAGCCCCAACTCTTTAGCGAAGACAGAGTGATGAAGCACCCTAGCTTGGTCTAAAGCAACCCTGTAATGGATATTAATTTCTGCAAGATCCGCATCTTTGTTAATAGGGAATCTTAAAGCGTAAATATTATATACTCTCATGTCCTCCCACTCAGCCATCTGATTCGCTGTATCTTCTTGTTTTATCTGTTCTAATTGAAGATTAAACTCTTCTAAAATTGGAGCAGAACTATTGGGATCAATAAGGAGGGCTTTTAAATCGTCAAAGGAATGTGAATTGAAATAGTGTTTAGCGATAGAGCTTAGTCGTGTAGCAACATCAAAGTTGAGTAATTGCAGTTCCATTGGTATTCCTAGAAAAATAATGCTGATCGATTTTATTGCAGTTAAATCTATTAATCAACATTTTTCAGCAATAATAAACAGTAGGTCCTAAATTCAATCGATCTGGAGCTAGGATTGAGCACGGTATACATTAAGGAAACCCGGATTACGCTGTCGCTGCATCCGGGCTACAGTTAATACATAGGACAAATCAAAAGGCGTAGCCCGGATGCAGCGCTAGCGTAATCCGGGTTTTCATTAACGCGAAATTCAACGATGAGAACATCCAGGCCAACAGCAGGGTCTGCGTTTACCGTCTTTTAGTCCACTAGTGGCTATCTGCATCCGCCGAAGCCTTGTATCCGCTTTCTTCGCAGACTCAATCCAACAGATCCATTCATTACGAGCAAGCGGTGTAATATCTTCCCAAGCAGCCCAAAGCTGTGAATCCTCCAGAATTGCCTTCCTAAAATCATTAGGTACTTCATGAATTGCACCATCAGAAACTTTATCTAATTTCATAATTCTATCCAAATTAGATAATCAATGGGTCAGATGAGTATTGATGCGCAGCTTGTAACCCTAAAACAGCACCGAAACGTTGCGAGGCGGAAATAAACGAGCAGAATGATACTAACTCACTGATTTCTGCGACAGTAAAACAATGTTTTAACTCTTCAATATCTGAATCGGTTACCAGTTTATGATCGATGGCAAATTGGTTTGCAAATCGTAAGGCCCGAACAAGTTTCTCGTCATTAGATTTATAATCTGCAGGTCCTGCTTTTGCCATGCAGTACTGACAAAGATTATCAAAAGCTAATGCACGACGTACTTGCTCCAAAAATTCGGGTGTAAAATGCTGGCTTTGGAAGAAGACTTGTTCCAACTGTGACCAAGATTTGAGAATGTCAGAAGACCACCCCATTAACCTTTCAAAGGGAGTAGCACCGACTTCTGACAAGGGAATTCGTGACATTTTTATTCCACCTTTTTATGTTTATATAAGGGATCACACATGACTTTGAGTAATTCCCCATAGTCTAAATCTATTAATTCAGACGATTATTTATACAATAAGAATCAATTGTTTACTATAGTCCAGTATTTTATAAAATCTTCTGCATTGATTCCATAAATATAATATTCCCTTAATAATACGTCTCTATAATCCCCTCTAATTTATTTTAAAGGGCTCTAAAATGAAATTTAAGCATTCTACTTATGAAGTCATATACGATAGATTTTGGGATATGTATGTCACCCCCTTAGATTCCATGATTAGAGAGGCTTCAAAAGGGTCTAATACTTTTGAAAAAAATATTAGCTCTATTACGCTAATCAAAAAGCTCTCTAGAGAAATTAGGCAGATGTTAAAATGTTTAGATAATCCTTTAATCACCTTTGAAGACCCCTACTCCCTTAGACAATACCGACAAAATCTTGTCGACAAATCTTTTCGATATTTCTCCGATTACATGCGCATATACCCGCAGCATATTGAACTAACTTCTAATTTGATGAGGGATCTGGGTATTAAGAGAAATACCGATAATGTTGTTTGGTTGAAAGCGGCAAGTTAATAGAAATTTCACTACGCAAGTGATTTGTTCACGGGAACCAGAGATCTCATACCTACTCGAGATTCCTGGATCACTCGGTCTAGCCGAGTGACGTAGTGCCTACGGCACTACGTACCGTGGCTTGTCCACGGTATCCAGAGATCTAGCTAGGAACCAAAGTCCTCCAGGACCGGGTGGTAAAACCTTCGAAAAACACGATGTTTTTCGAGAGCGAGCCACGGATGGCAAAAGCGCGTTTTACCACCCGGTCCTGGAGGACTTTGGTTCCCTACACAAGTCGGACGATTCAAAACAACTCTTTAAAATTTCATTGAATTGCTTCACATAACTCTATAAATTAATCCTCTAACTTATTAATTAAATTAATAATATGAATAAATACCTTACAGCAGGCCTATTAGTTATTGGATGTAATTCCCTACTCGCCCAACCCATTTTTGAAATCACCCCCATTGTGCATGGACAAGCAACATTAGTTAAGGGCCAACAAGCAACCTATATTTATCAAATTACCAACTCCTCGGGATATGATTTAACGAATATTGGTCTTGTTAACCTAGCTTTGGGTACCACGGCTGTGCCCAATTCGAGTTATCAAAATTGTACTTTTCCTTTGAGTTTAAGCAACAATGCTAGTTGTGTTTTAAAGGTTACTATTAATACTCAGGAAAGTAAGGATGACATCAGTGGTGGTCCAAAAGTTTGTTATACCGGCAATAATCCCATTTACTGTAGCGTCCCTTTTAAGCAGGACCAAATAAAAACAAGTGTAACTCCCGGACCAATCTCATACGCCTGCGACGATAATATTGCTAATTTTAATTACGAATTAAGCCAAAATTTTGATTCCACAGTGATTGATCATGCCACTATTGAATCATGGGGACCAGCACGTAATCTGTTATTAATGGAGCCAGAATTAAATGCCTGTAAAGCCAGCAATCCTGGTCAAAACGATAAAGTAACCTGGATGCAGAAACGAATCATAGCTGCCTATGAATTTTGGGTGGCACAGAAAATAAACTACTGTCATCACCATGTGCCTGATTTTGCAACACCACTTATTAGTAATGGTCAACCAAGAACAACGCTTACCACTGGCGGTTATTGCAGTGCGCAAGTTGATATGATGCCTGGATCGTTTTATTACGGACAAGCTGTACGATGGAATTATAGCGGTACAGGTAGTGAAACGCTTAATAATTGGATCAATAATAATCAAATGTGGTATGGGGTCGACTGCAGTGATTTTACTTCATTCATGTATGATTTTGCTTTTGCCATCGAATTTAATAGCGATACTGGGTACCAAGCAGGTCAAGCAACAGATGGTTCACAAGACAACTTAACTCCCAATGGTCAAACTGCAATGAATAAGCTAAGGGACTTTAGTTTAGTCAATCCTCAAGGCCCAGCTGGTGTTTTGATTTGTAAAGATGGGCAAACCGAAGCTGAACTTAGTGAATGTGGTGGGTATGGTAACAATGGTTACTTTTCTGCGTTTTTAGATCATGATTTACTGCCAACCCCTAGTAATATTACCAATGAAATGCTTACCCACTTATTACCCGGTGATTTACTATTCTTAGGATTTAAAGGACATGATGGTAATAATCCCACCTCTATGGTCACTCACGTTATTACCTGGACTGGGAAAAAAGTAGGCTATGGTGCTAATGACATCGATCCTAAACTTATTGCACCCGAAGAAATATGCCCTAATGATTGGCAACCTAAAATTGGCGATTGGGTAATCATTGATAGTCATTATCAAGGCCCGGATTACCGAGTGTTTTCAGATTGCTTTTATCGCAATAATATCTGGGGTGCAAGAAGAGTCATTGGGTATATGTAATGAACAACGGAAAGGGGCTGCAACAGCCCCCTCTTCCGAATTATTCCAATCCTATATAAATCGCTACTTCGTCAGCACTTTTATAGGCCTCAAAATCACTGGTAAAATTACGTCTATAGTCGGATTTTGTTCCAAAAAAGTCCCAAACCCTTTTCCAAGTATCCACTACGGTGGCTGGCATTGGACCTTTGCCTTCGAAAACAAGATATTGACCTGCTTGGATAGTAGCTGAGGTTAATCCATCATGTGCCTGGGGAGACTCAACGCCTGCTGTGACCGTGTAAAAGCCATTAGCATCAGAATCGTAATTCGAGTAAACACCATATATTGTATCCTCTGTTGCTAATCCACTGCTATGGAATTGCTGCCAAAGACTAGGTAATTTGGCTGTTTTTTCATTAAATTCATCGGTATTTTGAGTTCTGACACTGAACCCTTTGACGTCAAAACTTTCTACTTGTTTTACGGTTGGTGGTATAGACATTTAGCCCTCTTAAAATGAGTTGAAATTAATAAAATTAATTTATCATTGTACTGTGACAGTTTTTGTCAGTAGTCACCACTATTTCTAGTTTGTTTTGAGAGAACAATATTTAAAAAGATCATTTAATTTTACAACGTGTTAAACAGTTGAATGCCCTTACATTTAAGTGTATTAATTCAACTGACCTACTTGCTGATGCACCTGAACCTGAAGAGTCGTTTCGTGTAGGTCAATAGATTCAAGATATTTTGCAGTAGACACTTTAAATAGAGAGTTCGCCAGTTTAGACTGAGAGTTAGAGTATATTTGCATGGACGACTGTGACTAAAATCTCTTTAACGAACACCATTAAGGATGCTTTTCCCAAACGCGTAGTGATTGATCTATCGAATGCTATGTGTACTTTAGACGATGATCAAGAGCTGGCTCTAAAAGAATTCTTTCACCTAAAAAATTTTAGTCATCCTCTTTTAGAGGAACCTCGTCGAAGAAAATCTAATAATGTGTATCATTATGAATACCATGATGTAGATGGTCTTCTATACAGTGCTATTTACGTCTATTCAACTTTAATTCATACAAAGAATCCGCTTGAGTGCCATTTTCAGATCAACCCTTCCGCTAAATTCCAGCCTTTACCTCATGCAGATAAGATATATATTTCGACAGATCCTCGTAAGAGAGCAGACGAGTCAATTCCTATTAAAAAATTCACTAACATCATTTCACGTATTAGAGGACATCGCTTTGAATTTTCTGAAGATGTCATTATAAATGATACTTTTTCAGCTAGAGAACTACCCACCATTGTTGATGCGGATAGACTTTATATAGAAAATAAAACTCTTATAACTATTTTAAAAAATCCACCTAGTATCAGTGACTTAGAAGTACGTTATATCGATCCTATTATGCGTTTTGGAGTCTTTGCTAGAGACGTAATCAAGCAAAATACGGTGATTGCAATCTATAGTGGGATAAAAAAAGTCAAAGAACCGGATTATTTAAATTATACGTTTAACAGTCACAGGGATTTACTGAAGCAATTAATCAATAGTTACTACTATGGAAACATATCGGGTTTTATAAATCATGCCTATAGTAAAGATGAGCGACAAGAAGACTTTAAAGAAGGGCAATATCTTGAAGCCAATGTTAGCGCTGAGAACAAATATGCTAATGGCATATTGTTGATCGTCTATACTGCAGAACGCGATATTTTAAAGGATGAACAGTTACTTGTCAGTTATGGTAAAAATTACTATGGGGACAATACTTCTGTTTCGTTCAAAGAGTACGGTGCCTATTTTCCCAAATATAAACAATCTAAGAAACAACTGGCTAATCGCAAGTTAGAGCATCTGAGAATCATGGCAAATCATGGTGTTAATTCAGCCCGTAAGTTTTTAATAAAACGTATGGTGTGTATTACAGGGCTTTTCCTAGTATTTTTTGCAGCACTTCATTTAAAAACATCTATATTTTTCTAGACTCGCGCCCCCTACGTACAGCGGCCGAAGGTCCGCGGTATCCAGGCGATCTCAATCAAAAATCGCTGGATTCCGCGGACCTTCGGCCGCGGAAAGTAGGCGGTCTGCTATAATTAAATATCTAACCTCTAGGATAACCGCCATGAACAAGTACCGAAAGTTTTTTGGATGTATTATTCTTGCTATTTCATTTCCTCTTTATGCCGAGGGCCCTACTCTTATTCAAAACGAGGAATTTGATATGCAAAAATGCCTTGTTGAGATGGCACAAACCTGTGTGAGTGAGGTCTGTATCAAATCTGAGCACCGAGATTGCCAAGATAACTGCAAAAACTTGGCTCAGGCCCAGTGCAAAGAAAAAGAACAATCAGCCGGAGCTAAAACACAATAAGAGTTGATTTACCTGTCGGGCAAATTCACTCCGATTAGGCAATAGAGCTGGCTAAGGCGATGATAATTGAAGGGATGGGATTTTTGTGGCTACCCTTTGAAGCTCCCGTATTACGCTTCGATAATACGGGCTATCTACTTCTTAATGGTAATGACTGGGCTATGGAGCTGGTGTGGCTAATGCGGTATGTTCGTTTAATATATTAGTTAGATTTTGTCCTATATCTTCTAAAAATTTGGACTCATCCTGTAGCAATGTCAGTAAGTCCTCTCGCGCCTTTTCAAAATCTTGATATATTTCATTACATTTAGGGTGGTTCAAAATTAAGTTTAATTTGGTGTCAAAACTAACCTCTTCGGATAGAAGAGTTGGTAAGAAATCATTTTTTCTGAGCACACTTAGAATATAATCAATTCTATTAGTTAAAGGGAAATTAATGAACAGAGTTAATAACACCGGCTCTACCAGTTTAGCTGCTTCATCGTAATTTTTAGCTGCATCTAAATCGATCTTATATTGAGCATAGGTGATGAGGTATTTTATAAATAATTTTGAGTAAATGGGTTGTCCCAAAAACGAAATTGGTGTGCTGAGCTCTGATAATAGCTCGGATATGAGTTCATTCATTGCTCTCATTTTACTTGCAACCACCTCTGGTTTGCATGTCAATGCTTCTTTTAAAAGATGACTCAGTTGATTATGTTTTTTATTAAAATCACTAGAAATGTATACGTTACTGACATAATTTATTTTATGCAGAAATCGGTCATGTCGATTAAAATCGGCTTTGTTAGCGAGTAGTTTTTGCGCATAGGTCATAAAAGCTTTATAAATTGGGGGTTGTGAAGCAGTAGCAAAAATTGTTGTGTAAGGCATTACTAGTCCTATTTTATCCGAAAAATTGTGCAATTTTAGGAAACAAAGAGTTGTTTTGCAAATATTTTTAACAGTATACCGACTGCGCCTACACAAAAATGGCATTATATTGACTTTTTAGATTAAATACAGCACAATGTGCATTTTAAAATACGGGCAGAGCGTCATGCAGGCTAAAGTCGAATTGGGTAAAATAGCAGATACCGCAGTTTTAACTATTAAGAAAAGACATTATTTAGGATCGTCCAATCTCAGAACTAATCCTACTGGGGGATTGAACGGTTATTACCGTAATATAGCCACCAAAGTGTATTCTAAATTTCCCTCAAACAATGCCGAGACTAACCCACTATTCTACGTCTATTTGATGTCTGCTTGTGTGCATCACACAGGTTCAGGAAACTGCGGGGAGCTAACAGGCGCTTTATACCTGGAGATAATGTTAAGCAATTTGCCTCTTAAGATTAAGCATTTAGTTGAGGGTCGCGGATACTCTACTAATGATTCCCATCAACACAATTCCTACGTGATGGTTGATAATGTAGCTTATGATATTTGGGCTGGGAAAAAGATAAAAAAGAACCGAATCAAAGCTGAGATGGGAGTTGATGAAAAAAAACATTTCACAACCAATGGTATTGATATCGATAAAGTATCTGTCGATGCAATCAAAACAATGCATGAAAATCTATTGAACAAATTTGCCAAGTTATTTGATGAGGAAATTGCTGCGGACAGAAAAAAAGGCGCTATGTATACTACATTAAACAATGCTGATATTAGTGATTTCGCTCTATTAGCTGGTGAGGCAATTCCCTATCTTTTTAAGAAATTTGCAGAAACTGTTGAAGATTCATACTTTGATAATAACACTGTTGTTGCAGCAACCTTACAAAACAAAATAATTAAGGATTTAATTTATTTACTCGAGGAGTTAAGGCAGGATTTCCTTGTTGCCCCTGAGTTTGATTACCCTGACAGGGTGAAATATTCAGATATCGAGATTTTTGAGGCTTTGAATAAATTAATTCCTAACCCTCAATTTGTCGCATTTATTATTGCGATGAGTTATAAAAATTCTAGTCCGAAAAAGGCTATTTCCTTATTGTCAGAGCTAAGTATCGATGTAGGTATGGATCCATTGTTAAAAGTCTTGGATGGGATGGCTAAACAGAACTTGGTTGGCTTGAGAGATACTCGTGGAAGAGAGCTAGAGTCTACGCAGTATGCTCCTGCTTTTTTTCAGACTAGTGCGGTGAGTTCTAGTTCTCTAGTGCCTGCTGAGTTGATTTTTCAAAAGTAATTGGATTTGGGATTTCCCGTATTACGCTTTGCTAATACGGGATACGTGCATTTTTATTTTTTATTGGGCACAGCGTCTAGAACTTTTTCCTCATCCATATCTGTCACATCAAATTGCACTGAATGGGTTTTGAAAAAACCATGTCGTACAAAAAAACTCTCATTGTGTTTTTTGTCTTTTTTGATTTGAGCAAGATACCCTTCTAAAAAATAACTGACTGGTTGTAAGTGGGGGAAATAATTGTCATCGCCAATCTTACCTTCAAATACTCTGGCAATTTGGCGGACCGTATCTAAATCTTTTCTTTGTAAGGCAGCGGTAAATTGTTCCTTTTGGGTATTATTTTCAAACCTCAGTTTGTTTTCATACTCAACATCAGTCGATTTATTAATGCACATAAACTTACTGCTAGTCGCTATGTGGTATTTAATTTTATACTCTTCAGTGTTGAAAGAAAAAGTTTCCTTGCGATTACTTCCGGGCTTATAAGAAAATGTATACGTCTGTGGCATTTTTAAATCCTTAATCCATTAATTAAATTTCACGATGCAAAACCGGTGCAATCTTAGATCAAATTTAGAGAATAATCGATAGCAAGGAGTTGTTAAGATCGGTGTTTCTTATCAGAGCCCAGGTATTAAACTGTGGCACGAAACAGCTCCCTTCTCCCTTTTTAAAGGGAGAAGGGTTGGGGATGAGGGTTGCTTATCCGAGCCTCGCTGTTTAATTGTGGCACGGAGCAGCTCCCTTCTCCCTTTTTAAAGGGAGAAGGGTTGGGGATGAGGGTTGCTTATCCGAGCCTCGCTGTTCAATTGTGGCACGGAGCAGCTCCCTTCTCCCTTTTAAAGGGAGAAGGGTTGGGGATGAGGGTTGCTTATCAGGTGGCATAATCTCGAGTAAATGTAAGCATCTAAAAATCAAAACAGCTACAAAAAATCTTGATAAAATAAATCAAAGGTTTTATAGATCCTTCTTCTAATCAGACAGAGAATCGTTCATATAAAAAAGGATGGAACAGTTTAAAACATGATGCAAAATCGCGCTCGAAATTTAAGAAAAAATATGACTGATGCAGAAAACAGGATGTGGTATTACCTGAGAAATAGACGATTAAATGGATATAAATTTGTACGTGAAAAGGTCATTGGCAAATATATAGCCGATTTTGTTTGTCGTGAGAAAAAACTTATTATTGAAGTGGATGGTGGTCAACATATGGCTGCCGCAGCATATGATAACCAACGTACTAAGGATTTGGAGGCTATTGGCTACCAGGTAGTACGATTCTGGAATAATGAGGTTCACGAAAATATCCAAGGAGTGATGGAAAATATCTTGAATCTACTCGAGAATGTGCCACCTGATTTGAAACCCTCATCCCCAACCCTTCTCCCTTTAAAAGGGAGAAGGGAGCTGCTCCGTGCCACAATTTAACAGCGAGGCTCGAATTAGCAACCCTCATCCCCAACCCTTCTCCCTTAAAAAAGGGAGAAGGGAGCTGCTCCG
>Ga0075158_10001755_pt1 | contig 16190 bp, 11 predicted proteins | sample JI91814BDNA_FD_70968 | JGI IMG/M metagenome (GOLD analysis project Ga0075158, IMG submission 70968) | Wastewater effluent complex algal communities from Wisconsin, to seasonally profile nutrient transformation and Carbon sequestration -... | ecosystem: Engineered > WWTP > Effluent > Algae... | reverse complement strand
TTCATAGCGATCCGAGATCGCCTTCCACAACGCCATCGAGACCGTGATGTCGTGCGTGAGCGCCTCCCGGTCGCTCTGGTCGGGCGCGGAGAGGGCGGCCTGATCGATCGCGTTGAGTTGCCCCCGGCGCTCATCGAGCCAGAGCCCGAGGTCGGTGAGATAGCGCAACGCCTCCGCGGCACCGACGGGCACGCCGAGGCGCCCGGGGGCACGCGGCGTGCTCCCGGGAGTCCCGGTCATCCCCAGATCGAGGCTCATCAGCGCCCGTAAACCGCAGTGGGGGGCTTGGGTGCCTTGCCGAGGCTTTCGGCGAACCAGCGGTTATAGATCTTGGTCCACTCGCCATTGTCACGAAGCTGCTCCAGCACGGCGTTGACATAGCGGACGAAGTAGACGTTCTCCTTGTTAATTCCGAGGCCATAGGGCTCGTCGGTGATCGCCTCGGCCTCGGTGACCTGGGCATAGAGGTCCTGGGCCGCGAGCCCTGCCAAGACGGTGTCATCGCCGGTGATGGCGTCGGCCTGGCCCTGCTGGAAGAGCACGAGGCACCCGGTGTGATTGCCGGCAGTGACGATCTCGATGCCGCCGACCTCCTCGTTGACCTCTTTGAGCTTGGCCAAACTGGTGGTGCCGGTGGGGGCGCAGACGCGTTGGCCCGTCAGGTCCGCGAGCCGGGTGCCGGGCCGCTCGGCGGCGACCTCGCGGGTCACGAGCACCTTCTGACCGGCGTGGTAATACTCGCTGGAGAAGGCGATCTGGGTCCAGCGGTCGCAGGTCATCGTCATATTGCGCGCGACGATGTCGACCCGGCCCTCTTGCAAGGCGGGGATGCGATCGGCCGCGGTGAGGACGATCAAGCTCACCTTGGACTCCTCGCCGAGCAACTCCTTGGCGATGGCCTTCGCAATATCGATGTCGAAGCCCTCGATCCGCCCGGTCAAGGGATTGTTGGCCCCGAGCAGATAGGAGTCGGCCGAGACGCCGACGCGCAGTCGGCCACGATCGCGGATCTCCTCGATGAAGTCGTCCGAGAGCTGCGAGCTCATCTCGTTGGACGGCAAGGCGTCATAGGTCTGGGTGGCATTGGTGCAGGCCGCCGGGGTGGCGGTCGCGGTGGAACTCGGCGAACTGGCCGAGGCGCTCGGGGTGGGGACTCGCGTCTCGCTGTAATCGCCGCCGGCGCAGGCAGCCAAGCCGAAGGCGCTGACGGCGGCGAGGAGGGCGAGGGACGCGGGGCGCGCGGACGGCATACGGCTCATCGGTACTCCTCGATCCGCTTCGACATCGATCGGCCGGCAAGCAGCGCCGCGAGGGCGCTGGCGAGGCCGACGATGATCGGGAGCAAGCCGCCGCCGACCTTGTCGAAGGCGGCGACGATGCTGGACAACTTGGTGCTCAGGACCTTGCTTGCGGACTCATCGAAGGCCGAGAAGGTCTGGTTCGCCGATCCGTTGGCGGTCGACGTGGCCAGTTCAACGGCAGCATTCCAGTCACCATCGTCATCGGCCCCACGGATCTTCGCGTGGGTGTTGGTGTAGTCATGGAAGCGGCTTTGCAGTGCGTTGTCGCCGGGAGAGGCGAGGACGGTCTCCCCGAGTGCCTCGTTGGCCTTGCGGACCGACTCCGCATAGGCGCTCTCGTATGCCGAACCGCTGCCTCGCGCGATCAAGGTCAGTGACTCGTTGGCCTTCGCGTCATAGGCCGCAGCCCGCGCCTGCGCGAGGCTGACGGCGGCGCGGTAGTCGCCATCGGCGACCGTGGACATCGTCGAACTCACCTGCGCGATATGGGTGATCGCGAGCGACAAGGCGCCGGCAACCAGGACGGTCGCCGCGGTGAGGGGCACATTGAGATACCGATGGGTGCGCCGGGCCAGCCAGACCGCGAGCGCGGCGAGCACGCCGAGCGCCAGGATGCCGACGCCGACGACGAGGCTGCCGAAGCCGCCGACGGTCAACTCCTCATCGGCGCGCTTCTCGTTGGCATTGGCGATGGCATCGGCGATGGGCAGAGCGGTCGCCCGCAACTCCGAGCCGGCAATGCGAAGGTATTGCGCACCAACGGGTTTGGCGTCCCGGTTGTAGGTGCGCGCGCGGTCGACATTGGTGGCATAGTCCTGGACTTCGGCGTTGAGCTGCGCCAGGGCCTTGCCATCGGCCTTCTGGGCGCTCGCAGCCGTCGCGATATTGCTCGCCACGCGGGCCATCGCCTCGTCATAGGTCTGACGGTTCTGGGCGCTCTCTTGACCACCAAGCAGAAAACCATTGGTGACCGCGGCATCCGCGGCGAGTAGGTCGGCATAGATCGTGCGGACCCGGACCACCTGCTCGGTATTGGCCTTGGCGCGCTCCGTCGAGCCGTCCACGCCACGCAGGCCGAGGAAGCCGGCGAGCCCGAAGGCGAGGCACAGGGCGCTCGCGATCGCCGCCGCGATCCGCATCCGACCCGGCGTGCCGGTGAAGAAGTGGCGGCGCGCGAGTTCGCGGCGCTGGGCCGCGCTCTGCGGGGAACTCTGAGGCCCGCCCGTGCCGGGCGTCGGAATCATGGCCGGTGCCGTGGCGATCTGTGTCATTCCCCTGCCTCCTTCTCTTCCGCGTGCGGCGGCGGTGCGCCTTCGGCCGTCATCTCCTGTTCGGCCTCGGCCTGTTCGGCCGCCTCCTGCCGGGCGACCTCCGGTATGACGTCCGCGCCCTCGCCCGCGGCTCCGTCGCTCTCGTCGGCCGGCCGGAAGTCCGCCGGCAGCAGCCGGCGCAGGTCCTCGGTGCTGACCTCATCGGCATCGCGCAGCCGCCAGGCGTGCCGCCCGATGGCCTCTTCGAGCAGATTGCGCACGAACCGGCCGTTGCCGAAGGTGAAATTGCGGGCCGTGGCGGCGAGGATCTCCCGGATGGTGGCAACCGCGTCGTCCGTGATGTCGTAATCCGCTTTGCCTGCCAGGCTTCGGATGATCGCGAGGAGTTCGTCGTCGGTGTAGTCGGCGAACTCGATGATCGTTTTGAAGCGGCTGGCGAGGCCAGGGTTCTGGGCAATGAACTCCATCATCGGCGTGGGATAACCGGCGACGATCACGACGAGATCATTGCGATTATCCTCCATTTCCTTCACCAAGGTGTTGACCGCTTCGAGGCCGTATTGGTCGCCATTGAGGCCATAGGCCTCGTCGATGAAGAGCACGCCGCCGAGGGCTTTCGCGGCGACCTCGCTGGTTTTGATGGCGGTTTGCCCGAGATAGCCGGCGACGAGTTCGCTGCGGTCGACCTCGACAAGATGGCCCTTGGAGAGCAGGCCGAGAGCGCGATAGATGCCGGCGACCATCCGGGCGACGGTCGTCTTGCCAGTGCCGGGATTGCCGACGAAAACCAAGTGCCGCGTGATCGTTGCCGACTTCAACCCGGCCTCGGCGCGGCGCTTCTCGACCTTGAGCAGGGCAACCTGTTGGTGGATCTCGCGCTTGACGCTGTCGAGGCCGATGAGGTCGTCGAGTTCTGCGAGCAACTCCTCCAGGGACTTCTCGGGTTCCTTCGGCTCCTCGGGGGTGGCTGCCGGCGCCGTGCCCGCCGTCTGGGTCGGCGCCGCGCCGGAGGCGGTGGGGTCACCGGTGTTCGGTATGCCGGGTGGCACCGGCTGACTCGGATCCGCCGGAGCCGGCGGTTGGGGCGGTTGCCCGCTGGACGGCGGGAGCACCGGGCCGCCGCGAAGCGCCTCGATCGCGGCGAGCTGGTCTTGGACGCGCCGCTGGTTCTCCAGCATGAGCTCCGTGAGATTGGGTATGTCGCGCGGGTTCCCCACTCCCAGAACGGGATTGGCGTGGTTTCCCTGGCCCGCGGCAGGCGGTCCGCTCGGGCTGGCCGGGCCTTGCGTGGACGGCGGCATGGCCTGCGAGGGCGACTGAGACACCGGCGAGTGAGGCACCGGCGAGGGCGAGGCGAGCGGCAGCGCGCTGTGTTGCGCCGCCGAGGCGAGCGCCGCATTCCCGGCGACCCGGGGCGTCGGCTCGCCGAGCAGGCAGGCGGCGCTTGCGATATCGCCCAGCGCCGCCGCGTATGCCGTGGCGTGCGCCGACCTGGTCGCGGCCAGTTCGCTGACGAAGGCGGTGGGGGCCTGGCGCCACTTGCGTCCGCCGGAGGCGGCCTCGAAGAAGGCGGTATTGGCCGCCGCCGCATTGCCTGGGTCGACGCCGGCTGCGGGTGCCCAGTCGAGCGCGGCCCGGGGTGCCGATTCGGCGATGGCGGCGGCGAAAGCAAGCCCTTCGGCGCGCGCGGTGGCGCCGTCGAGACCCGCTGCCCGAGCAGCGGCAACAAGAGTGTCGACGGCACCCCGCAGGGTGTCGGCCGGGGTGGTCATGAGCTAGGCGTCCCTTCCGGTGGGGGGCGTCAGGCGGCTGGCTTGTGGGCCAGCCGGAGGTGAGAGCTGTTGGGCCGCAGGCAGATGCGGGATATCGCCGGTGTCGGGATCACCGGCCGGGATCAGCCAACTGTCACCGGCCGGCGGGGCCGGTGGACGCTGACTGCTCGGGCCGGGGGGCGCGAGGCGACCATCCGGCATACCGCTGCCGGACGGCATACCGGCGGTGGGGGGCATGGGCGAGTTGAGCGCGTCGGCGCCCAGCCCGAGGCCGCCGCCGGCGGGTGTGGCGAACTTTTCCTGGAGGAATCGGCCGTGGACGATGAGGGCTTCGGCGTCGGCGCGATTGATCGCGTCATAGACCTTGTCCATGGTCGACCCGAGCAGGTCGAGCTGGTCGATGAGGATGAGGAGCGAGGTCTTGCCGCGATCGACGGGGCGACTGTCGGCCCAGTCGCGGGGCAGGCGCAGATAGCCGCCGATCGCTCCCGGCAGATAGTCGGTCGCGGTCGCCATGACGTTGTAGGCCGAGGTGCTGCCCGCACCCAAATTGTCCAGGCGCGGGATGGTCTGGCGCACGAGCTTGGTCACCCGGGTCAGGCGCGCCATGACCATCGGGGGGACCTTGCCATCTCGCGCCATCGCCTCGACGGAATCCAGTGCGGCATTGAGGGATTCGCTGGTCGGCGCCGCGGGCACGTCGATGATCGGCTCCGGGGGTGCCTTCTTCCCGAAACCGAACCAGTCCGCGATGCCCATAGGGGTCGATCAGTCCGTCCGCCGCCGCGCGTGCGCGATCAGGCGTTCGGCCGCCCGAGGTCGAGGCTGCCGGAGACGATGCGCTGGTCTTGGCGCTGCACGCGATCGAGATAGCTGCGCGACTTGGCGACCTCGGTCTCGAGGGTGCCGATGGTGGCGGCCATATTGTCGAGCGCCTGCACCTTGAAGGTGTCGATGGCGTCCATCGTCGCGTAGATGTTCTGGAAGGCGCGCTGAAGCTGCGGCAGACCGATGGTCGCGCTCGCGGCCTGCTCCTGGATGCGGATGCTGTTGTCCTTGAGCATCTCGGAGGTGCGCTCGATCAGGCCCGAGGTCGTGGTGTTGAGGGCGGTGATCTGGTCGAGGACGAGCTGCTGGTTGCTCAGGGCTTGGGAGACGATGACGGCGGTGCGCAGGGCGCTGATTGTGGTCGTCGTCGCGCGGTCGACGCCCTTGATGAGCTCAATATTGTTCTTGATGACGATGTCGATGGCGAGATAGTTCTGGATACTCACGGCGAGTTGGGTGAGCAGGTCTTGGTGTTTCTGGCGGACATAGAACAAGACGTCCTCGCGCAGCGCCTTCGCCTTTTCGGGATCGGTCGCATCGAGCGTCGCGATCTGCGCCGCGAGCTTGGCGTCGAGCTTCTCGGCGATATAGACATATTGGTTGAGCCGGCCCATGGAGTCCCAGAGCTGCTGCTTCTCTAGGTTGAGGGCGACATTGTCACGCTGCAATTCGTCTTGGCCATTGCGCAGGCTGTGCAGGATGCCGTTGAGGTGGCTCTGAGCCGATTGGTACTTGCGGAAATAGTCCGAGATCTTGTCCCCGAACGGGATCATCCCGAGGACCTTCTTGGCGCCCTGAGCCTGGCTCGGGTCGAGGTCCTCAACGGTGCGGCGCAGTTCGAGCAGGGTCTTGCCGACCTTGGACCCGCTGGCCAGGCCACCCTCTTGGAGGGCCTTGACGGGGCTTTGGAGCAGGCGGTTGCTCGACTCGGCGGCGCGACGGATGTCGTCATCGCCCATCGTGCGCATCTCATTGGCCTTGGCCTCATATTCCGGGCTCTTCGACTCCGACTTCATGAGGGCATCGAGGAAGCCGTCGACCTTCTGGTCGAGCATCGGCACGGCGGCGGCCGGGACCGCCGGGGCCATCTTGGGGGCCGAGGTGGCCCCCACCTGCTGCATTGGTGCGGGGGCGTCCAGGGTCAAGGTCTCCATGGGCGGGGCGAGCGGCTGGACGGCCGCATCCTGGATCGCGGGCTGCTCGGTCATAACTCGTTCGTTCCCCTTCTTTGGGCGCCCACCCGGGCGCACTCGGCTGCCGACCCGCACCTGGGCCAGCCACCCTCTCGACGTAGGAGCAATCTACGCGGTTCCCCCGACCGTATGCCGTGGGGCTTTCCCCCTGCTCCCCCCTGCCTTCCCGCCCCACCCCCGTCGAAAGGGCACTCTGGCCCCGTCGAGAGGGCACTCTGGCCCCGTCGAAAGGGCACTCTGACCCCGTCGAAAGGGCAATTTGGCCCTGTTCTGGTCCCGCACGGCGCGGGAGAGGACGCGATGGAACCCAGATCGCGGGCGCGCGGGCACGTGTTCCGCCCAAGGCATACGTCGCCTTAGGCTTGCCCTGATCGGCCGCGCTGGCAGCCTTCGCCCCGCCCGGCGGGGATGAGCCCTTTTATGGGGAAGCAGGAGGTCGCAGGTCGTTCTCGCCCCGCCCTGCGGGGATCTCGCAGCAGACTCCAGGCGACCTGGCCCAAGCTAAGGTCATGTTGTTGGGAGTACGTCGAATATAGGAACTTTTATGGTGATGCAGGGATTGACACTTAGTTCCCATCTAGGCAAGGATCATCTCTAGCGCGACAGTTGGGAGGCAAAAAGTGGGCCGGTGGGAGGATCGACGCTGGGCCGGCGGGGACGGGACGCGCCGAATGCGGCGCAGCGGTGAGTACCGCGCCTATGTCCCTGATCCGCTGCATGCTCGGAGCATTGCATTGACCACCGACAATCGTCGGCTACTTGGTCTCGCCGAGGCGGCGGCCCGATCACTCGCCGACGGGTCAACCCGCCACGGACTGGAACTGCTAGGACCGCTCTTGGTCAGTTCCGAGGCGGCCGCGAGTTCATGGATCGAAGGAGTCACGCCGGGTGCCCGTCAAATCGCTCTCGCAGGACTGGCTCTGAGCGAGGACGTGCGCGGATTATCCGAGTCCGCGCGACTGGTCGCCAAGAACGTCGCCGTGCTGCGGGAGTCGATGCTCGTGCTGCGGGATGAACCACGGATCACCGACGAGCACCTGTCCGGCCTCCAGCGGCGCCTGCTGCCCGACCGGGACGTGCTCCACGGCATACGCGTTACGCAGAACTGGATAGGTGGGTCTTCTTTCGATCCGCTCGACGCGGCATACGTGCCCCCGCCCCCTGAGGACGTTCCCCGGTTGATGGCGGATCTTCTGGACTTCCTCAACGACAACAGCCTCTCGCCCCTCGTGCAAGCGGGGATCGCCCACGCCCAGTTTGAGACGATTCACCCCTTCGGCGATGGGAATGGGCGGGTTGGGCGAGCGCTCATCCACCTGGTTCTGGCTCGGCGGGGACTAGCCCGGGGCGCCCTCATCCCCGTCTCCCTGGTCCTCATGACGAGGACGGATGAATACATCGCTGGACTGGAGGCATTTCGTTTCACTGGAGACTCAACCGACCCGAGCAGTAGTGACGCCCTCAACTCGTGGTTGGCGGTCTTCCTGCGCGCCATCATCGACGCAGTCGAGCAAGCAAAGTCTTTGGCGTTTGACGTCGCCGAGATTCGCCAACGATGGGCGGAAGAACTGCGCGACTACCGCGTGGACTCCGGCATGTCCCCTTCACCGAGGTCGGATTCGGGCGTCAGGGCGGTGCTCGATGGCCTCATTGAGGCGCCGATCATGAGCGTGGAGACCGCCGAGCGCATGTTCGGGCTCAGCGAGCGCACGGCTGCCCGCGCATTCGCCGAGCTACGCAATGCCGGCATTGTGAGCACCAAGCGAGACCGAGGACGCATGCTCATCGTCGCGGAAGATATCCTCGAACTTCTCGATCTGGCCGCACGGCGGCTGGCCAGCCCGGCCTTCAACACCCGAGAGTCACCGCCCGCGCGCCCCGCACCTGTGCTGCCACGTGGCCACTCACAACCCGGCGCCGACCATCCGTCTGAACCAGTGTTCTCTGACGCTGCGCTGTCAGTCTGGGCTAAGACTGATGCAGAAACGGGAGAATGGATGCGCCTGACGCGTCACCTCCTGGACGCCGCCGAAACGGCGGGCCAGCTGTGGGATCGCTGGCTCCCCGCGAATGTGCGCCGGATCATCGCTGACTCCCTCCCACAAGGAGACCAAGACGGCCGAGCCCTAATGACCTTCCTCGCCGGAATCCATGACATTGGCAAAGCGAGCCCGGGCTTCGCCGTGAAGGCAAAGATGGCACCGGGCTTCGGTCACCTCGTCGACCGGATGGCTGACCATGGACTCATCTGTCCGCCTTACCAGGTCGGCGGCTTCACCAAGCTGCCGCCACATTGCCGCATCGGCCAACACATCGCCCGAGATTGGCTGGTGGAGCAGCACGGCTTCTCGCGCCCGCGCGCGCTGGCCCTCACCGTGCCCATCGGCATGCATCACGGCGTTCCGCCCACCGGATTCGAACTCAATGACTTGGACAAGGACCCGCTCTGGGTGCGGGGGCGAGTCGACGCGTGGCGGGAGGTGCAGCAAGAACTTCTTGCCGGCATGGCTCGGCATACGGGCGCCGATGCTCGGCTACAAAGCTGGGCATCGCGGCCCATTACCTTGACAACGCAGGCTCTCGTGAGCGCAGTCGTCGTCATCGCCGACTGGCTCGCGAGCGATGCACGCCGCTTCCCGTATGCCGATGTCCTCACCTCCGCTCGCCGTGCCGAACGGGCGCGACTGGGTCGCGACCTGTTGCTCCCGTGGCACCCCGACAACCCCAGTGTGGACGTCGATCTTCTTCTCCCGCAACGGTTTCCACTGTTGTCTGGCAAGCCGCGGCAACTGCAGCGCGAGTTGGTCCGGGTGGCGTCGGAGGTCTCGCAACCTAGCCTGCTGATCCTGGAAGCGCCGATGGGGTCCGGAAAGACCGAGGCGGCGCTGATGGCTTCTGAGGTGCTCGCCGCGCGCTTCGGTCTCGGCGGTGTCTTTGTCGCCCTGCCCACCATGGCCACCTCCGATGCAATGTTTGATCGACTGCTGGACTGGGTCGATAACCTCGACGGTGACGAGGCGTCAACGGTTTTCCTGGCCCATGGCAAGGCCCGGCTCAACGAGCGCTACCGCGGGCTGATTACGGGCCAGCACATCAACGCAGTGAACGCCGGCGAAACTGAGTTCGGTGAGTTGGACGACGAGGGCGAGAGCGCCGTGGTGTCCACGTGGCTCACCGGCCGCCGAAAAGGGGTGCTGGCCACGATCGTCGCGGGCACGATTGACCAGGTCCTCTTCGGCGCGCTGAAGACGCGCTTCCTCGCCCTGAGGCATCTCGCGCTCGCTGGCAAGGTCGTGATCATCGACGAAGTGCATGCAGCGGACGATTACATGCGGCGCTACCTCGGCGGCATCCTGCAATGGCTCGGCGCATATGGCACGCCAGTCGTCCTGCTCTCCGCCACCTTGCCTCCCGAGCAACGCGCCTACTTTCTACAGGCCTACGCGGCGGGCAGTGGCCGCCGACCGCTGACTACCCCCGCAGCCGGCTATCCCCAAATTACTGTTCAGGGCTCGAGCACCGAGGTTCTGGCTGTCCCGTGGGATGGTCAACGCCGGAAAGTGTCCATCGTCGCGATGTCCGAGGCGGAGTTGGCCGATCTCGTTGTCCCGATGGTTGAGGCCGGTGCAGTCGTCACCGTCATACGCAACACCGTCGGCTCGGCCCAAAGCACGTTCAGCCAGTTGCGGGAGTTGGTCGGTGACCGAGTGGTTCTGCTGCACAGTCGGTTTCTCGCCGACGCACGGGCCGCGCGCGAGCGCGAACTCCGCACGATGCTCGGGCCGCCTGGTCCGGCGACGCCGCGTCCCCAAGGTTTCGTCGTGGTCGGGACCCAGGTGCTGGAGCAGTCACTGGACATCGACGCTGACGTCATGGTGAGCGACCTAGCGCCTGCGGACCTGATCCTTCAGCGCGCGGGTCGCCTGCACCGACACGAACGTGGACCGGGCGAGTGCGACCGTCCAGAGGTATGCCGTTTGCCTCGCCTCTTCCTCCTCGGCGTGCCCGACCTGACCTCGGCGACGCCAGACCTTCAGCAAGGCAGCCGCGCCGTCTATGGAGCGAGCCGGCTGCTTCGCGCTGCCAGCGTGCTCGCACCACATCTCGGCGGTCTCCCGATCACCTTGCCGGACGACATCCCGATTCTGGTGGACCGCGCCTATGACGAAGTGCTAGCCCCGCCGGGCCCGTGGACGCGCGTCTGGTCCGAAGCAGAGCAAGGGCGCGTATTGCAGGCGCAAGATCAGAAGGCCCGCGCAGGAGTCTTCCTGCTCGACGAGCCACGCGGCGAAAGCCTCGTTGGGTGGCTCGCCGGGCGCACCGACGACTTCGGCGGCGACGAAGCCGTGGGCGGGGCGGCCCGCGTGCGCGACAGCGAGGATGGAATCGAGGTGATCGTCATCTATCGATCGAAGGACTCCATCCGTTTGCTGCCATTCTCCGGGAGTCACCCGGATGCCGACCTCGGGGTGGTCTCGCTGGGCCCGCCACGAGAAGAACTCGCCCTTGCCGCCTGCGCCGCCACCGTCCGCCTGCCTGGTGCAATGACCGGCCCAGGACAGATCGATCGAACGATCCGGGCACTGGAAGATCAGTGCCGCGACTTCACAGGCTGGCAGCAATCCCATTGGCTGGCAAGGCAATTGGTTCTCTGCCTAGACGAGAACTTCCGCGCGGACATCGCCGGGTGGCAACTGCGATACGACCCGGACCTCGGGCTCGAGATCACCAAGGAAGAGGAGATGAGATGACCCGCACGGCGTACGACCTACGCAGCGAACCTTGGGTGGCGGTCCGGATCGACGATCGAATAGAAGAGCTATCGCTGCGGGAGGTCTTCCATCGCGCCGGGGACATCCGGGCTCTTGCCGGGGAGATCGCGACGCAGAACGCGGCCATCCTCAGGCTTCTCCTCGTGATCGTCAGACGGGCAATCCCGGACGAGCGACACGGACCGGAGGCATGGGGCCATTTGTGGGCCGAACGCCTCCTACCGCTCGCGGAGATCGATGCCTATCTCGACGCCCAGGGCGAACGGTTCGACTTGTTATCGACGAGCACGCCATTCCTCCAATGTGCTGGACTGACCGCGAGCAAGACCTCGGGCCTAGTCAAGCTCATTGCGGAAGTACCCGCCGGGGAGCAATACTTCACGACCCGCGGCGGACGGGGGGTCACCTCCCTCTCGTATGCCGAAGCAGCGCGATGGCTCATCCACTGCCACCAGTTCGACGTCTCCGGGATCAAGACCGGTGCGGTGGGTGACAGCCGGGTCAAGGGCGGCAAGGGCTACCCCATCGGGACCGGGTTGGCAGGCCGTTTCGGCCTCGTGTTTGTCGAAGGCGCGAACTTGCGCGAGACGCTCCTGCTCAACCTGGTTTTGCCCTACCGGCGCTTCGATGACGACCCCGACTTACCGGTATGGGAGCGTCCAACGCTTGGGGCGGGTGCGGATCCGAAGCACACGCAGCCTGCCGGAACCAACGACCTCGTCACCTGGCCCATTCGTCGAGTCCTATTGCACCACAACGGAGTTGACGTCGTGGACGTGCTTATCACAAATGGCGATCCCCTGCATGCCCGCAACCTGCATTCATTTGAGCACCACAGTGCGTGGAGGCGAAGCGCGAACCAGGAGAAGGTGATCGGCGGTGTCGCCTACATGCCGCGTCAGCACGATCCAGCCCGCGCTCTGTGGCGCGGACTAGACGGCATTCTGGTCGAACGGGCCGCGGGCGGAGCTGTCCGAAACGAGGCGGACACGATGCGTCCGCCCAACGTCCTATCGTGGCTAGCCGACCAGCGTCAGCAAGGCCGACTCTCACCAGAGACTCACGTGTCCCTGCACGCCATCGGGATGTCCTATGGCACGCAGGATTCGATGATCGAGGCGACTTATGACGACGCCCTTGAGATGCGGGCCAACGTGCTCACCGATCCCACAATCATGGCGGTAGCCGTGCGGGCCGTCGAGGCCGCGTCGGAGGCTGTCTGGACGCTGGGCACTCTGGCCGGAAACCTCGCCAGCGCCTCGGGGCGCGAGCCCGCGGGCGCACGCGAGCGAGCACGCGAATTCGGCTTTCATGACCTGGACGGGCGCTTTCGGATCTGGCTGAGCAGCCTCGGGGCCAGCGAGCCCGCTGATGCGGGCGCCCGGTGGACGTCGATCTGCCGAGAGTCGATTGCTGCTGAGGGGGCGCGGCTCGTGCGCGAGGCCGGACCCGACGCCGTCCTTGGACGTCATGTGAACGGCAAACATCTCGACGCGGCCCTGGCTGACGTGTGGTTCCGGGCCAGCCTGGCAAAGCTCTTTCCCACCCCATCACAACGGAAGGACGAGGAGGACTCGATGCACGGCATACCCTCACCGATGGCAGAGGTGCAGGTGCAACCCACGTGAGCACTACGCCCAGCGCACCAAGTCGCGAACGCGAAATCGCCCGCGCGGTCGGCGCCCGCGCGAACGCTTTGCAACAAGCCATGGAATCTGGCTCGACTGGCGTGCGTAGTTCTGCACGCGCGGACCTGGCACGACTTCGCCGGCTGCGCCCGGGCGACCTCGGAGGTGACACCGAATCTTGGGCGCTGACGATGGACGTCCTGCCGTCGGACCTTGTCGGCCGCGCGGACGAAGCCAATCCCGCTGAACGGGCGGCCCAATCGGCCCTGGTCCTCTTCGCGATCCACGCCCAATCCGCGTCGGGCACTGTGCACGTCCGCAATCGGAACCTCGGCACCGCGATCCGCCAACTGGCCGAGGCCCGCGACGCGGACGACCCCACCAAAGGGCCCGTGATGGCGCGCTTCCAGACTCTGGGGCGCGCGCAGACATACGGCCAGTTGATAACCCACCTGCGCGGCATCATCCAGTTGCTGCGCACGGAAGGCATTCCACTCGACTACGGAATGCTCGCGGCCGACCTCTATCGGTGGCAACAACTCTCCGGCGCGCCCGTGGTGCGGTTGCGCTGGGGAAGAGGATTCCACCGGATCTCCTTTAGTGACGCACCCAAGACCGCCACCACTGACACCCCTGACGAAAGCGAGACCACCAATGTTCGTTGACATCCACGTCATCCAGTCCGTGCCACCGAGCAATATCAACCGCGACGACACCGGCAGCCCCAAGACCGCCTATTACGGCGGCGTCCTCCGCTCACGAGTGAGCAGCCAGGCATGGAAAAAGGCCGTCCGGTCCACCTTCGTCGACAATGTCGTTCAGGACGGGCTGGGCGTGCGCACCAAGCAAGCCGTCGAGAAGCTCGTCGAGCGCATGAAAACCCACGATCCGGACCTGGATGCGGCAGAAGCACAGCGCCGCGCAAAGCAGGTCCTCGAAGCGCTGGGGATGAAGATCGAAGAGGTCAAACTCACCAAGACCCAGCAGAAGGCCGTCGATGCGGGTGAGGCGGCTCCGCCCGGATTCGGCAAGACGCAATATCTCGTCTTCTGGAGCAACCGGCAGCTCGATCGGCTGGCGGAGTTGGCGCTCGCGAGCGAGGCGAAACCGACGAAGGCGGCAGCCAAGGCCGCTGCCGACGCAGATCACGGGCTTGAGGTCGCGCTTTTCGGCCGAATGGTCGCAGACGCCGCCGATCTCAATGTGGATGCCTCCGTGCAGGTGGCACACGCCATCAGCACACATGCCGTCACGCCCGAACAGGACTATTACACCGCGGTCGATGACGCGAACCCGGAAGAAGAGACAGGGGCCGGGATGATCGGCGTGATCGAGTTCAATTCCTCGACGCTCTATCGGTTCGCGACCGTCGATGTCGAGGGCTTGGCTGCGAACCTCGGCGACGCCGAGGCGACCGCTCGGGCCGTGGAAGCCTTCGTCAACGGATTTGTCACCAGCATGCCGACGGGCAAGCAGAACACCTTCGCGAACCGCACGATCCCCGATGCCGTCCTGGTGTGCATTCGCGATGACCGGTCGATCAATCTCGTCGGCGCTTTCGAGGAGGCCGTCGTGAGCAACGCTGGATTCACCCGGGCCTCCGTGGCCCGGTTGGTGGCCGAATTCCACTCCGTATCGTCGATGGGGTTCGCTCCGGCGATGGTGATCACGGCTCGCGGTAGTGAACGCGCAAGCGCTCTCGATGCCATGTCGACGCCCGTGCCCCTGCCCACGCTCGTCGCTGCAGTGGGAGCCGCCGTGCGCGGATCTCACACTGAATTGGGATCCAGCGAATGAGCACCCTCCTCCTTCGCTTCGCGGGGCCCATGCAGGCCTGGGGCGACTCCAGCCGGTTCACCCGGCGCGAGACGCGATCCGAGCCGACGAAGAGCGGCGTGCTCGGCATGCTGGCCGCGGCTCAAGGCCGGCGCAGCACCGACCCCATCGAGGATCTCCTGAGCCTTCGCTTCGGGGTGCGCATCGATCAGCCGGGTCGGATTCTGCGCGACTTCCAGACGGCGCACCGGTCACGGGACGGCGCTGTCATGCCGCTCTCCAATCGCTTCTATCTTTCTGACGCTGCCTTTCTCGCCGGCGTACAGGGCGACAGGGAGGTCGTGCACGGGCTGGCCGAGGCCTTGCGGCGACCGATCTTTCCGCTCTATCTCGGCAGACGGTCGTGTCCGGCTCCGCCGGACCTGATCCAAGGAGTCGTAGACGTCGACCTGTTGACCGCGCTGGGCACGCATCCCTGGGTGGCCTCCAACTGGTACCGACGTCGTCGAGGCGCCACGGTTCCATTGTCGATAGTCATCGATGATGACGGTGAGGTCCGCGGGGACAGGATGGCTGCGCGCGATGTTCCGCTGAGTTTCGCCCCCGAGCGACGTCAATACGCCTGGCGCGATGTCATTCGGCTCGACCAGGTGGTGACGGTCAACAATGACCTCGCGCATGCGCCAGAGGACGACTTCTTCGGCGTGGTGGCCAGCGCATGACCTATCTGTCGCGGATCAGGCTGAACCCCACGCGGCGCGGCACCCAGAAGCTCCTTGCATCGCCGCAGGCCATGCACGCGGCAGTCATGGGTTCGCATCCCAGATTCCTCGACGACCGAGTATCGGGTCGGGTGCTCTGGCGCATCGATCAGCCAGCGAAGCACGACATACAGGTGTATGTCGTCTCTCCCGTCACTCCCGACTTCACAGGCCTGCTCGAACAGGCGGGGTGGCCGACCCAACCGGATTGGGACAGCACGGAATACCAGCCATTTCTTGACATGCTCGACACGGGTCAAGTATGGCGTTTTCGCGTGACTGCCAATCCGGTTCGCGTTCTCGCAAGAACCCCGGGGGATACGAGAAGGCGGGGTCGCATCTCCCCACATGTCACTGCTGATCAGCAACGCGACTGGCTAATCAAGAGTGGGCCCACCTGGGGGTTCAACGTGCCCTCGCACGACAGTTTCGGTGTGCAGGCAGAGGTGCGCGATCGGCATACGGTCCGATTTGGGCGCGGGTCGGCGGAGGCGAGTCGGTCAACCGTGAGTTTGAGCCGCGCAAGCTTCACCGGGCTGCTGACTATTGAAGATCCTGACGCACTGCGCTCGGCGCTCGTTGAAGGTATGGGACGCGCGAAGGCGTATGGGTGCGGCCTGATGACTCTCGCCCCGCCGCGACCATGAAACCGATACCCGGGCCGCCCCCGACTCCTATCTCGTCATTGCAGCGTGCTCAGGACCGACTGAGCTTCCTCTATCTCGAGCGCTGCGTGGTTCATCGAGATGGCAATGCGCTCACAGCAACGGATGATCGTGGGGTCGTGCATATCCCGGCTGCGACGATCGGGGCCCTCTTGCTCGGGCCCGGCACGAATGTGACGCACCAAGCTATGACGCTCATGGCGGAAAGCGGTTCGACGTGCGT
>Ga0075158_10001751_pt1 | contig 16210 bp, 15 predicted proteins | sample JI91814BDNA_FD_70968 | JGI IMG/M metagenome (GOLD analysis project Ga0075158, IMG submission 70968) | Wastewater effluent complex algal communities from Wisconsin, to seasonally profile nutrient transformation and Carbon sequestration -... | ecosystem: Engineered > WWTP > Effluent > Algae... | reverse complement strand
GACGATGGCAGCGTCTTCCACGTCGCCGTCGCCGACCGCACTGGCGATGCCGTAGAAGCCTTCGGCCGCGCCCTGCTGCGGCGTCGTGATGCGGCGGGCGATGGGCTGTCCGTTGCGCAGGCGCGTGATTGCGGAGACGCCGACCGGATTGCCCGGCGCACTTTCGAGGAAAGCCGAGAGCACACGCTCGGCGTCGGGCACGCGGCCCGTCGCCTGGAGCCAGGTTGCATAGGCGAGCGCGACGGTGAGGCTCTTGCCGCCGGTCGCCTTGCTGGCCTCGCCATAGGCGGCATCGGCTGAGGCGGCATCGCCCAGCATCTCTTCCAGACGGGCGCGGTGATAGGCGAGGAAGACGGAGGCGCCGGGGTCGCCCTTGGGATCGAGCAGCGCGCGCGCGGCGGCGGCATCGCCCGCGCCAACGGATGTCCACGCCAGCATGAGACGGGCCATCAGATCGGGATCGCCGTTCGGCTGAGCCGCCGTGAAGGCGGCCTTCGCGGCGGCGTAGTCCTTCTGCCGGAGTTCGGCGACGCCCTGGATCAGGGGCGCGAGATCGCTGTCGGGATTGGCGGCGAGGACACGGGGGCTGAGCCTGATCGCCTGATCGAGATCGCCCGCCGCGATGGAAAAGATGAAGGCCCGCTCCAGCAGCGTGACATTGGTCGGATCGGCCTGAAGCGCTGCGAGATAGCGGCCGGCGGCGACCCGGCTGTCACGCGTGTTCCCGGCATAGGTGGCGACCAGGAAGTCGCCATAAAGGCTGCCGTTCGAGCGCGTCGGATCGGAGACGCGCGGCTTGAACTGGGTGTTTGTCGCACCGCAGCCGGCGAGCCCCGCCGCCAGAAGGACCGCTGCCAGTATGGGAAGCCGGGAGGCGGAACGGGGCAAACCTTGGAACCTTACATATTGGGATAGTTCGGACCGCCACCGCCTTCGGGCACGGTCCAGACGATGTTCTGCGCCGGGTCCTTAATATCGCATGTCTTACAGTGGACGCAGTTCTGGGCGTTGATCACGAAACGGGGATTCGAGCCGTCATTGTCGCGGACGACCTCGTAGACCGCCGCCGGGCAGTAACGCTGGGCCGGCTCGTCATAGAGCGGCAGGTTCTGGCCGATCGGGATCGAGGGGTCTTTCAGCTTGAGGTGCGCGGGCTGGTTTTCCTCGTGGTTGGTGTTCGACAGGAACACCGAGGAGAGCTTGTCGAAGGAAATGACGCCGTCGGGTTTCGGGTAGGCGATCTTTTTCGATTTCGCGGCCGGACGGAGGGTCGCGTAGTCGCCCTTCTTGTGCTTCAGCGTGCCGAACAGCGAGAAGCCGAAGAGGGTCTGCGTCCACATATCGAGCGCGCCGAGCGGCACGCCGATATAGGTGCCGAAGCGCGACCAGAGCGGCTTCACGTTCTTGACGCGCTTCAAGTCCTTGTAGACCCAGCTGGTCTTCCAGCTTTCCTCATATGCGCTGAGCTCGTCATGGCTGCGGCCCGCCTGCAGCGCGTCGAACGCCGCTTCGGCGGCGAGCATGCCGGTCTTCATGGCGTTGTGGCTGCCCTTGATGCGGGGCACGTTCACGAAGCCCGCCGAGCAGCCGATCAGCGCGCCGCCGGGGAAGGTGAGCTTGGGCACAGACTGGAGGCCGCCTTCGGTGATGGCGCGCGCGCCATAGGCGAGACGCTTGCCGCCTTCCAGATAGGGCTTGATCATCGGATGCGTCTTCATCCGCTGGAACTCGTCGAACGGCGAGAGATACGGGTTCTTGTAGTTGAGGTGGATGACGAACCCGACCGAAATGAGGCCGCCTTTCATGTGGTACATGAAGGTGCCGCCGCCGGTTTCGGCCTTGAGCGGCCAGCCGAAGGAGTGAACGACAAGGCCTTCCTTGTGCTTGGCCGGGTCAGCCTGCCAGAGCTCCTTGATGCCGATGCCGAACTTCTGCGGCTCCGAATCCTTGCAGAGGTCGTATTTGGCCTGGATCATTTTCGCGAGGGAGCCGCGCACGCCTTCGGCGATGAGCGTGTACTTGGCGTGCAGCTCCATGCCGGGCGTGTAGTTGGCGGTCTGCTCGCCGTCCTTGCCGATGCCCATGTCGCCGGTGGCGACGCCGTAGACCGCGCCCTGTTCGTTGTAGAGCACCTCGGCCGCCGCGAAGCCGGGATAGATTTCAACGCCCAGCGCCTCGGCCTGCTGGCCGAGCCAGCGGCAGACATTGCCGAGGCTGACGATGTAGTTGCCGTGATTGTTCATCAGCGGCGGCATCAGGAAGTTCGGGAGGCGCAAACCGCCGGCAGGCCCGAGCAGATAGAAGCGGTCGTCAGTGACCGGCGTCTCGAGCGGGGCGCCCTGTTCCTTCCAGTCGGGAATGAGCTCGTTGAGGGCGATGGGGTCGATGACCGCGCCGGAGAGGATGTGAGCGCCGACCTCGGAGCCCTTCTCCACCACGCAGACCGAGATCTCGGTCCCGGCCTCGGCGGCCTTCTGTTTCAGGCGGATCGCCGCGCTGAGGCCGGCCGGCCCCGCACCCACGATCACGACATCATATTCCATCGACTCGCGCGACATGTCCTGCCCCTTGGACTCTCAAGCTTTTGCGCCTCTCGGCGGCGCTTGATGACGGTTTTGAAGGCGCGCGGCGCGGCGGTCAATGGCGCGGACAGGGTTCCGTTTCGGCAGCGCATGACGCCGGGGGCGGGTTTGGCTAGACTTCGGGGATGACCCTGATCGCCCGGATTCTGCTTGTCGTCCTTGGCGCCCTGGCCGCAGCGCCCGTGGCCGTGCGGGCGGCGGACCCGGTCATCAGCTTCGCGCCCGACGATGCGGAGATGAATGCCGCGATCCAGAAGGCGCGCGACAGCCTGCCTCTGTTCTGGCAGCAGTTTCGCGACCGGCCGGCAGGCGTGGACGGTTTCTCGCTGAAGGTCGGCATTTCCGACGGCGAAACGACCGAACATTTCTGGACGCGGGACATCGTGCTGTCGGACGGGGTGATCAGTGCCGTGATCGACAATGATCCTGCCGTCGTGACCAGCGTGAAGCTGGGGCAGCGCATCGAGATCAGCGAGCCGGATATCTCGGACTGGCTCTTCCTGCGGAACGGCAAGGTGGTCGGCGCCGAAACGCTGCGGGTGATGATGTCGCGGATGTCGCCTGAGGAGCGCGCGGCTGTTCCGTTCGAATTCGAAACGCCATGAGCGAGTCCCAACTCGATCCTTGGTCTGCGCTGCGCTGGCTGAACGATGTCGGCGCGGACGATGCGGTGCTGGAGGCGCCGGTCGATCGCTACCAGGCGGCGGCGCCGGCGCGTGTCGCAGAGCCGGTGCGCGAGGCGCCGCGCCAGCTGGAGCCGCGTCCGCCGCGTGAGATGACGCGGCTGGATGCCATGCCGCCCCGCGAGATCGACGCGGCGCTGCGGCCTGCGGCGGATCTCGACCGGTCGGCGGATGTGGCATCGGCCCGGGCACTGGCGGCCGGAGCCAATACGCTGGCCGAACTCCGGGCGGCGCTGGAGGCGTTTGACGGGTGCCCGCTGAAGAAGACGGCCAAGAACCTTGTCTTTGCCGACGGCAATCCGGCGGCGGATCTGATGTTCGTGGGCGAAGCCCCGGGGCGCGAGGAGGATGAGCAGGGCCTGCCATTCGTGGGGCGCTCGGGGCAGGTGCTCGACCAGTTCCTGAAAGCTCTCGGGCGTGACAGGACCAGCGTCTACATCGTCAACACACTGCCCTGGCGGCCACCGGACAATCGCGAGCCAGCGCTGGCGGAGGCGAGCGTCTGCCTGCCCTTCCTGAAGCGTCACATCGCTCTGGTGAAGCCGAAGCTGGTGGTGGCGCTGGGCGCGACGGCAGCGAAAAACCTGTTCGACACGACCGAGGGCATCACGCGTCTGCGCGGCAAATGGCTGGAGCTTGAGGTCGATGGACATCGCTGCCCGGCAATGGCGACATTCCATCCGGCGGCGCTGCTGCGCGTGCCGCTGAACAAGCGCTATGTCTGGCGCGACCTGTTGGCCGTGATGGCGAAGCTGGAGACGCTCTAGGCCGGGCGCAGCGCCGAGGTGCTGACGCCCATGCGCTTGCAGGCCTGCTGCTGGGGCCCGTTGGCAAAGCGCATGGCGAAGCCGGCGAGACGGGCAAGTGTGCGGACGGTGCCGCGGACTTTCGGTTTCGCTTCGAGCTTCAGCACGCTGCGGATGTCATCCGGCACGAGGTCGATGGCGGCATCGACGAGGCGGCGCTGAACACCCTGCGCCAGCTTGCCGTAGACGGGCGTGTCGGCAGTGAGTTTCAGGAATGCCGTGATGGTGTCGTTGGCGTAGAGCCTGGGCACCATCGTGGCGATGTAGGCGTTCACCTCATCAACGCTGGTTGGCACCCATTTGGCGCCGAAGCCTTTGCCGATGACCTCACCCTCCTTGTAGTAGCGATCCTGATCCGCGCGGCTTATGCCCGGTTCGACATAGCGGATATAGGCATTGAGGAAGCCCCAGGCGGCCGTGACGTGGACCCAGGTGAGCAGGTCGTCGTCCATCGCCTGATAGGCGACGCCCTCATGCGTGAGGCCGCCGACGCGTTCGTGCATGCGGGTGACGCGGGCGAACATCATCTCGGCCGCCCTGGTGGGACCGTAGGTGACGGTCATGGCGGCGAGGCCGGTATTCTTCATGCGGTTGATGGGATCGACCTTGAAGGTCGAATGGTCCCAGACGCCGGCGCGGACGCGGGGCTCGGCAAGTTCAAGAATGACCGCCGCGATGCCGCCAACGGCGAGCGCGATGGGGTTTGCGCTGACCCGCCATGAGACCGAGCCGGGGCCGATGAGGCCGGGATCGCCCTTCGGCGCGGCGAAGTCGATTTTGAAGCCCCGCCCGGATCGGCGGGCAGCGGCGGATTTCGGGGCGTCAGCGGTGATGCTCATGCCCTCAACATATATCCTAGCTTTTACTCGGAAAACTCGGATAGTGGCGGGCCATGACACTTGCCCCCGCGATGCCGCAAAATCCCAATTTCACGCCGAAGAAATGGCCCAAGCAGGCGCGCTCGCGCCTGAGCTTCGACGCCATGGTGGACGCCTGCGCTCGGATTTTGCGCAAGGAGGGCTATGAGGGGCTGACCACCAACCACATCGCCAAAGTCGCGGGTGTCGGGATCGGGACGCTCTACGATTCCTTCCCCGACAAGGAGAGCGTCGTTGCCGTGCTGGCCGAACGGCTGATGGCGGCCTCGATGGCCAAGATGCAGGCGGCGTTCGCCGAAAGCCGGAACATGGGTCCGTGGCCGGGCGTGGTGCGGCTGACCGAGCAGGCGGTGGCGAACGTGGTGGAGGAGCGCAAGCTCTCCTATGTGCTGCTGCGGCAGATTCCGTTCGTGATGACGCTGCCGATGGTTGCGACATGGCGGACGGCCATGACCGAGCTGGCGCAGGATATCCGCATCGCAGCGGGCGCGACGATCAACCTGCCCGCGCCCAAGGAAGACACCTGGCTGATCGCGCAGATGCTGTTCAACGCGATTCTGGAGATCGGGTTTCTGGATACGAGCGAGGAGGAACGCCGGGCGCTCACCATCGGTCTGGCGCGCCTCACCTATCGCATGGCGGTGGGGCGCGATCCGATGGAAGATGGCGCAACAGTCTGAGGATGATGCCATGAGCGTGTCGCTGGCCCCTGCCCCGCGGATCGATGAGAGCCTGCCCTTCGTGCCGGTGCGGATCGCCGTGCTGACAGTGAGCGATACGCGCACGGCAGCCGAAGACAGGTCGGGCGATACGCTGGTCGCGCGGCTGAGCGATGCGGGACACACGCTGGCCGACCGCGCGATCCTGAAGGACGATGCGGAGCTGATCGCATCGAAATTCCAGAACTGGATTTCCGATCCGCTGATCGACGTCATCATCTCCACCGGCGGCACCGGGCTGACCGGGCGGGATGTGACGGTGGAGGCAGCGCGGGCGGTGTTCGAGAAGGAGATCGACGGGTTTTCCGTGATCTTCCATCTCATCAGCTACATGACGATCGGCACGTCGACCGTGCAATCGCGGGCCTGCGCGGGCCTTGCAGGCGGGACCTATATCTTCTGCCTGCCGGGATCGACCGGCGCGGTGAAGGATGGGTGGGACCACATCCTGAAGTACCAGCTCGACAGCCGGCACAAGCCCTGCAACTTCGTCGACATCATGCCGCGGCTGATGGAGCGCTGATCAGCGCTGAAGCTTTTCAGGGCTGACGCCCAGCTTGTAGAGCGTGAGCAGAGCGGCGCTGCGGATCGAGCTGCGCGGCGTGCCGCTGGCGATCGCCCTGGACGCGAGGCGCGTGATGCCTGAGCGGCCGAGCTGGCGCTTCAGGCGGGTGACGAGATCGACGTCCTCCAGCACGTTCAGCGGCTTGTAGCCGCCGAGGCGTTCGTACTGCGCCTTGGCGATGATGAGACCCTGATCGCCATAGGGCAGCGCGAACAGACGGTTTCGCAGGCGATAGACGAATTCCGCGCGGCGGGCCGACCAGCGTTTGTCGTCGAGCGCGAAGCGGAAGGTGGCGGCGCGTTTCTCGCCGCCCTGGCGTATGAACTGATAGGCCTCGGCATCCCAGCCGGGCTCCAGCGCCGTTTCGGCATGCAGGAAGAGAAGCCACGGACCCTTGGCGGCGCGCGCGCCGGCATCGAGCAGGCCGCCGCGCGTGGCGGTGGTGCGCACGATCTCGCAGCCAGCGTCCTCGGCGATCTCCAGAGTGAGGTCGGTCGAGCCGCCATCGGCGATGACGACGTCACGCACTAGTCCGCGCATGGCGGGCTCGACGAGGCTGGTGAGCGTGCGCACCAGGCCCCGTTCAGCGTTGAGCGTGGGGATCACGACGGACAGCATGGTGGCATTTTTGCCAGAGCCGCAGCCCGCCGATCAACACGCCCGTTACGTCAAGGTCAATTTGCGCCGGCGGCGATGCCGGCCTGGACCTGGTCGATCGCGAGATTGACGAGACGGATTGCCTCGACCCGGTGGCCATCCTTGTTCCAGGTGGCGTTGGTGAGATTGACCCGCGCATCGCGCAGATTTTCGAGTGCGTTGCGCATCGCCGGCTGACCAGCCGTGGCGTGACCGGCGGCGAAGGACGCGGCGAGACCGGCGACGAAACCGGTGGCGATGAGTACGGATTTGGTCCTGGACGACATGACAGATGCCTTTCGGTGAAAGCCCCATGCGTGAAACTGCGCACGCGCCGCCTTCCGTCGCGGCGACGGGTGCGGCGAAACGCGCAAGACCAAGGCTAGGCCTGCAGCAAAGGTGAGGCAGTCCCCGATTCCGGGGAGTGACGATTTAACGCCGCCGGGAAAATGCGATGAGGGCGAGACCGGCAATCGCGGTGGCGCCGCCGATATAGGCCCACTTGGTCTGCGCGAGCATGAAGCTCGACTCCGGCCACATGATCCAGCCCATACCCTGCCCGGCCCAGAGAAGGCCGGCGAGCGTGACGACGATGCCGATAATGAGCAGGACGGTCTTCATGGAATGCCCCGGTTAAGCATGGAACCCGGTGCGGAAGCTTACGTTTTCCTGTGGACGAAAGATTGCACGATCTTGCAAGTTCTTGCTTTGTTCTTGTTCTCGTGTAGGATGCCATCATGAACGCTCGTAGCGCCCTCCGCCGGGATGCGAACCCCCGCCAATCTGCGGCCCCTAGCCCGCCAGCAACAAAGGGCCGCGGCGCGCTGACCAACGCGGACGGGCGCTACGAGCGATTCAGCCATGTGCGTGAGGACGACAGCTGGGGCACGCTGGACGCCGGGGACCTGCCGGCGCCCAAGACCACCGTTCTGTATGATGCGACCCGCAGCGTCATTGCGCGCAACTCCTCGCCCGATCTGTCGTTCGACCGTTCGATCAATCCCTATCGGGGGTGCGAGCATGGCTGCGTCTACTGCTTCGCGCGGCCGACCCATGCCTGGCTCGGGATGTCGCCGGGGCTCGATTTCGAGACGCGCATCCTGCTGAAGCCGCGCGCCGCCGAGCTGCTGGAGGCCGAACTCGCGGACCCGAAATATACGCCCCGGGTGATCGCGCTCGGCACCAATACCGACCCCTATCAGCCGCTGGAGCGCGAGCATCAGATCACGCGCCGCGTGCTGGAGGTGCTCGCCGCGCATAACCACCCGGTCGCGATCGTCACCAAGAACCACCTCGTGACGCGCGACATCGATATCCTGGCGCCCATGGCCGAGAGGGGCCTGGCGAAGGTCGCGGTCTCGATCACCACGCTGGACGGGAAACTGGCGCGCACCATGGAGCCGCGCGCCTCATCGCCGGGCAAGCGGCTGGACGCGATCCGGGCGCTCTCGCGTGCCGGCATTCCGGCAGCCGTGATGACCGCACCGCTGATCCCGGCGCTCAACGACATGGAGATGGAGCAGATCCTGGAGCGCGCCGCCGAGGCCGGGGCGACGTCGGCCGGCTATGTGATGCTGCGCCTGCCGCTGGAGATCAAAGACCTGTTCCGCGAATGGCTGGAAGCCCATGTGCCCGACAAGGCGGCCCATGTGATGGCGCTGGTGCGCGGCATGCGCGGCGGCAAGGACTATGACGCCAACTGGGGCACGCGGATGACCGGTGGCGGCCCCTATGCCGAGATGATCGGCCAGCGCTTCCGGGTCGCGACCCGCAAGCTCGGCCTCAACAGCCAGCGCTTCCCGCTGGATGCGACCCAATTCTTCCGGCCGGCGCGGGCAGGCGAACCCCGGCAGCTGGCCCTGCTGTGACAGCGCTTGCCCTAACGTCACACGAGAGAATCGCGTCGCCGGGGGCGAATCGCGTATCTCAGTTCCCCATGGCGCGCGCGCTCTCCCGCTCCCGGATGTCAGCCGTGCCGGCAATGGTGCGGCCAGCCCCCGATTTCGCCGCCGAGCGGGCCATGGCAGCCCTCTATGGCCTGCCCATCGCCGGGATCGACGAGGCGGGCCGTGGCCCCTGGGCCGGACCGGTGGTCGCGGCGGCGGTGATCCTCGACATGGAGTGCCCCCTGCCGGAGGGCATCAACGACTCCAAGCGGCTGACTGAAGGGGCTCGCGAGCGGCTGTTCGATGCAATCACGGGTTGTGCGGTGAGCTATGGCGTGGGCCTCGCCAGCGCCGAGGAGATCGACCGCATCAACATCCGCCAGGCGACCCATCTGGCGATGACCCGGGCGCTTGAGGCGCTGGTCCTTTCCGGACCGCCGCCGGTGGCGGCGCTGGTCGACGGCAACGACCCACCGGCCTTCGCGGTGCCGACCCGGGCACTGGTGGATGGTGACGCCCTGTCACTTTCCATCGCCGCTGCCTCGATCCTCGCCAAGGTGACTCGCGACCGGATGATGGCGGCGCTGGACGCCGAGCACCCCGGTTACGGCTTTGCCCGGCACAAGGGGTATGGCACGGCCCAGCATGCCGAGGCGCTGCTGCGGCTCGGTCCCTGTCCGGCGCACCGTATGACGTTCGCGCCGGTCGCCTCCGCCAAGCGCGGGTTTTGACGTTCAGCAATGTCTTTGTCGGGCGGGCCCGAAAGCCATGCCTCAAGCGGTTGCGCGGCGCGCGCCATGTCCTGAACGGCCTCAGGCATGGGTCCCCGGGTTCGGCTTTGCCGCCCCGAGCATGACAAGAATGGGATGAGCCGCAGAAAAAGACGCGTCAGGTCCGAAATTGCGAGTCTTTTGAATCCCTTGGTGGATTCCGCTCACAACCCTTGCGAATCCGGACAGGCGTTCACTTCTGAGGTGAATCCTGTTCGCGTATTTTATGTAGGGCCGCACGCGTGTCCGAGCCGGCTGTGCCAAAGCGGGAATCGTTGAGTCTTTTGAATCCCTTGCGCCTGCATTCTGCCCTTATGGTTAATTTCGACCCCCCACATCTAGGGGGTCCGCAATTTGGAGACTCCACAGGAAGATGTGTTAACGCTTTGATTCCATTGAGACTCTTGACCGCGAGTCCGCCTCGACTCAGCTTCGCGGGCACAAAGTGGCGGGGTGTCAGGTGTCTCAGGCGGTCAAGGCGGCTCAAGCCGCACAGGCGCAGCGTTTGCCGATCGATTCCATTCTATCGGGCGATTGCGTCGCCGCTCTGAGAACCCTTCCCGACAGGTCCGTGGACCTGATCTTCGCAGACCCGCCCTATAACCTGCAGCTCCAGGGCGAGCTGACCCGGCCCGACCAGAGCCGGGTCGCCGGGGTGGATGACGACTGGGACAAGTTCTCCAGCTTCGCCGCCTACGACAAGTTCTGCCATGAGTGGCTGGCCGAGTGCCGTCGCATCCTGAAGCCTACGGGAACCCTGTGGGTGATCGGGTCGTACCACAACATCTTCCGGGTCGGCGCCAAGATGCAGGACCTGGGGTTCTGGATCCTGAACGACATCGTCTGGCGCAAGGCCAACCCGATGCCGAACTTCCGCGGCCGCCGGTTCACGAACGCCCACGAGACGCTGATCTGGGCGTCGCCCGAGGCGAACGCGACGGGCTATACGTTCAACTATGAAGCCCTCAAGATGCTCAACGAGGGGTTGCAGATGCGGTCGGACTGGCTGATCCCGCTCTGCACCGGAGCCGAGCGGCTGAAGGGCGATGACGGGGCCAAGGCGCACCCGACCCAGAAGCCCGAGGCCCTGCTCCACCGGGTGATCCTGGCGGCCTCGAAGCCGGGCGATGTGGTGCTGGACCCCTTCTTCGGGACGGGCACGACGGGCGCGGTCGCGAAGCGGCTGGGGCGTCATTATATCGGGATCGAGCGCGATGCCGGGTACATCAAGGCCGCCCGCGAGCGGCTGCGCCAGGTGGTGCCGGCGGCGGCCGAGGATGTCGAAATCAAGAAGATGAAACGCGAGGAGGTCCGCGTGCCGTTCGGCCAGGTGGTCGAGCGCGGCCTGCTGGACCCCGGCGCGAAGCTGTATGACCCGGCGCGGCGGCACGCCGCCCGGGTGAAAGCGGACGGGTCGATCAGTGTCGATGGCGCGACCGGCTCCATCCACCAGATCGGGGCGCATGTGCAGAACCTGCCGGCCTGTAATGGCTGGACCTACTGGCACTTCCTTGTGGACGGGAAGCTGAAACCCATCGACCTGCTGCGCCAGCAGATCCGGGCGGAGATGGATTCACCCGCCCCGGAGGCCGTCCATACCAAGGCCGTACATACCAAGGGCGCCAAGCCCCGCCGCGGCGACCTTGCGCATCAGCGAGGGTAGGCCGGCGGTTTCAAGCTCCTGAAGCGGCAGCCAGATGCCGTCCGCGCGTTCGGACGGCACGCGGGCGGCATAGACATCCAGCGTCAGGCGGAAATGGGTGAAGACGTGCACGACCGGCGCGTTGGAGCGTCGCCATGACGCCTTTTGCGGCGCGAGGCTGAGCGGTTCATCCGGTTCCTCCCCCCAGGGGCTCGAGGGGAGTTCCAGCATGCCGCCGAGCAGGCCCTTGGGCGGACGGCGGCGGACGAGGATGTTTCCGGCAGTACTGACAAGGACGAAGGCGGCCCCTGCCCTGTCTGGCCGTGCCGCCTTGGGCGCGCGGCGGGGAAGCGTGGCAGCGATACCGGTGCTGTAAGCCTTGCAGCCGTCAGTCAGCGGGCAGAGCGCGCAGGCCGGATTGCGCGGGGTGCAGATAGTGGCCCCCAGATCCATCATCGCCTGGGCAAAGTCGCCGGCGCGTTCGTCTGGCGTCAGCGAATCGGCCAGCGTCTTGAGCTGCGGTTTGGCCGCGGGCAGCGGGGTTTCAATGGCAAATAGCCGGGCGACGACGCGTTCGATATTGCCGTCGACCGGCGAGGCCTTGCGACCGAAGGCGATGGCGGCGATGGCGGCTGCGGTGTAGGGGCCGACGCCGGGGAGTTCGCGCAAGGTCGCTTCGGTATCTGGAAAGTCGCCCAGCGCAGCGACGGCCTTGGCCGCGGCGTGCAGGTTTCGGGCGCGGGAGTAATAGCCAAGGCCCGCCCATTCGCGCATGACGTCGTCGAGCGGCGCGGCGGCAAGGTCGAAGACCGTCGGCCAGAGCGCGGTGAAGCGTTCAAAGAAGCTTTTGACCGCCGGCACCGTCGTCTGCTGGAGCATGACTTCGCTGAGCCAGACGCGGTAAGGGTCCGCCCGCTCGCCGGGGCGATAGCGCCAGGGCAGCGTCCGCGCATGGACATCGTACCAGGCGAGGAGTTTGCTGGAGACGGGAAGAGCCATCGGCCAAGACATGAGCGAGCGCGCGGACAAGGACAAGAGCCCCAAAGACGAGAGAGACGCGCCGCGCGTGGCGACGCGCGGGCCGCGCAAGCTGGCCGGTCTTGCCGGGCCGACGGCGCGCAGCCTCGCGGCGGCCAAGGGCTTCGCCATCATGTCGATCGCGACGCGGTGGGCCGACATCGCGGGACCGCAACTTGCGCCCCATGCCCGGCCACAGGCGATTTCGCCCGCCGGCATCCTGACCGTGAAGGTAGAGGGCGCGGCGGCGCTGCTCATCCAGCATCAGCAGCGGGAGCTCATCCAGCGGATCGCCGCACTGGCGGGCGAGGGCGTCGTCAAATCGCTGAAGATCGTACAGGGCCCTATCGCCAGGGCCCGCGCCGTGGCGCCCAAGCCGGCCGCGCCGCGCCTTAGTCTTGCGGAGGAGGCGGCCGTATCGCAGTCGGTCGCGAAGGTCGAAGATCCCGGCCTGCGCGACAGTCTCGCCAAGTTGATGCGGCGGGCTGTGGATAGTTCCCGGCGGCGTTGAGGTAAGCCCCAAGCCTCCCTATAAGCGGCGCTTCGAACGGGGCCCAGGGCCCCGCAGCACGGGAGTTTGGCGCGTGGACAATCGTTATCTCGTCGCAGGCGGCGTCGGCGCGGCGGTGGTGGCCGTAGTGGCCGCGGCCTTTTTCTTCCTGATGCCCAAGGAAGCGACGATCGCCTCGAGCGGCGACCCGGCGGTCGAGCAGGCCCTCGCGATCAAGCCGCACGATATCGGCATGGGCGACCCCAACGCCCCGATCAAGTTCATCGAATACGCCTCGTCGGGCTGTGGCGCCTGCGCCGCCTTCCATGTCCAGGTGATGCCGCAGATCAAGGCGGAATGGGTGGACAAGGGACAGGTTTACTACGTTCTGCGCGACTTCCCGCTCGACACGGTCGCCTATGGCGCGTCGGCCATTGCGCGCTGCCTGCCCCGCGAGGGCTTCTACACGTTCATGGACGTTCTCTTCCGCAGCCAGCAGGAGTGGCACAAGCAGGAAGGCGCCATTGATGCGCTCGCCGCCCTCGCCCGCCGCGCCGGTCTCTCGCGCGCCCAGGTCGAATCATGTTTGAAGGACGAGAAGATCGTCGCTCAGATCCGGGATTCGCGCGAGGAGGCTTCGAACGTTCTCTTGGTCCGCTCCACCCCCACCATGTTCGTCAATGGCGAAAAGGTGGAAGGCGCGGCGGCCTATGCGGACTTCGAGGCCAAGTTCAAAGCGATCCTGGAAAAGAAGCCCAACTGATCCGCCGAAGGCGGACAGGCGATCTCGCGTAGCGGGGTTAGGTTCAAGCAGTGAAGATTACTCGTATCCGCCTGTCGGGCTTCAAGTCGTTCGTCGAGCCGACGGAGTTGCATGTCGAGCCGGGCCTCACCGGCATCGTAGGCCCGAACGGCTGCGGCAAGTCGAACCTGCTTGAAGCGCTGCGCTGGGCGATGGGCGAGAACAGCGCCAAGTCCATGCGCGGCACCGGCATGGATGACGTCATCTTCGCCGGTTCGGGCAACCGCGCCGCGCGCTCGATGGCGGAAGTCGTCATCGCGATCGACAACCGCGAGCGCACGGCACCATCAGCTTACAACGACAGCGACCTGATCGAGATTTCGCGCCGGATCGAGCGCGAGGCGGGCAGCGTCTATCGCATCAACGGGCGCGAGGTGCGCCAGCGCGACGTGCAGTTGTTCTTTGCCGACGCCTCGACCGGCGCGCACTCGCCCGCGCTGGTGCGGCAGGGCCAGATCGGCCAGATCATTGCGGCGAAGCCGTTGCAGCGCCGCGCCATTCTGGAAGAAGCGGCGGGCATTTCGGGCCTGCATACGCGCCGCCATGAGGCCGAACTGCGTCTGAAGGCCGCCGAGACCAATCTTGGCCGCCTGAACGATGTGATCGGCGAGATGGAATCGCAGCTGCAGGCGCTGAAGCGCCAGGCGCGGCAGGCGACACGCTATCGCAATCTGTCGGGCCTCATCCGGCAGGCAGAGGCGATGGCCTATCACCTGCGCTGGCAGGGTGCGGCGGCCGGTGTGACCGAGGCCGAAGGCCTTGCGGCGGATGCCGAGCGCGTGACCGGCGAGGCGACCGAGCGGGCCGCCGCTGCCGCGACAGCCCAGACGGATGCGCATCAGGCGCTGCCGCCGCTGCGCGAGACGGAAGCTGAACGCGCAGCCGCGTTCCAGCGTCTGCGCATCGAGCGCGACCAGCTGGATGCCGAGGAGCGCCGGGCGCGCGAGCAGGCGGCGCGCCTGCAGCGCCAGCTGGCTGATATTCTGGCGGACATCGCCCGCGAGACCGATCGCGGCGCGGATGCGCATCGCCTGATCGATCAGCTGAGCACGGAAATCGACGCGCTGGCGGCCGGCGGCGAAGCGCGGGATGCGGCACTATCCGGCGCGCAGAACGCCGCGGCGACAGCGCAGGAAACCCTGAGTTCTGTCGAAGCTGCGCTCGACCAGGCGCGTGGCGAGCTGGCGCGGCTGCAGGCGCGGCGCCAGAGCCTGGAGCGCGCGCGCGACGAGGCGGCGCGGCGCACCTCGCGTCTCGTCGATCTCCTGAATGCCAATGCCGGCGAACAGTCGCGCGCGGAGGCCGACGCGGCGCGCGCGCCTGATGTCACGGCCGCCGCGAGCGCACTCAGCGCCGCGCGCGATGCGGCCGAGGCGGCCCGCACGGCGGTCGCAGCCGCCGAAACGGCGCGCATCGCGGCGCAGGCAGACATCGAAAATCTGCGCGAGCCGTTGGCGAATGCCGACCGCGACGTCGGCCGCCTGAAGGCGGAAGAGCGCGCGATCACCAATCTGCTGGGTGCGGGCGGCGGGTTGTGGCCCAAGCTGATCGACGCGCTGAACGTCGCGCCCGGATATGAAGCGGCGCTGGCCGCTGCCCTGGGCGACGATCTGGATATTCCGCTGGACGAGGCTGCGCCGGCCCATTGGCGCGCGCTGCCGCCGATCGAGGGCCGTGCCTCGCTGCCCGAAGGTGCGACGGCACTTGCGCAGTTCGTGACCGCGCCGGAAGCGCTGGCGCGCCGGCTCGAGCAGATCGGCGTGATCGACGCAGCAGCGGGTGACGCGATGCAGGCGGGGCTTGCGCCCGGCCAGCGTCTGGTCAGCCAGACGGGTGCACTGTGGCGCTGGGACGGATTGCGCAGCGCGGCAGATGCCGAAACGCCGGCGGCGATCCGCCTGGCGCAGCGCAATCGCCTGGGCGTGGTGAAGGAAGAACTGACCGCGGCCGAAGAAGGCGCTGCGGCGGCGCGGGCTGCGTTCCATGCGGCGCGCGAGGCCGGTGAAGCGGCGATCGCGGCGGAGCGCGCGGCGCAACAGACAGTGCGCCAGAATGATCAGGCCTTGTCGGCGGCAGAACGCGCGGCCGGTGAAGCCGAGCGTGAAGCGATCCGCCATTCGGCGCGCGCGGCCGCGCTGCGCGAAACGGCCGAGCGTCTGATGGCCGACCATGCCGAGGCGGAGAAATCTTCGAACGAGGCCGTGGCAGCCTTGGCTGAAGTGACGGGCGAGAGCGATCTTACGGCCCGAATCCAGTCGCTGCAGGGCGAGGTGAGTGCGGCGCGCACCGCCGCGAGCGATGCGCGCGGCGCGGTGGAGACCGCCAAGCGCGATATCGCCGTGGCGCTGGCGCGCAGCAGCGCCGCTGCGCGCGAATTGGAAGACTGGACTCGCCGCGGCGATGCGGCCCGCAGCCAGATCACCGCGCTGGAAGAGCGTCAGGCGGCGGGTCAGGACGAACTGACCGAAGTCGAGAAAATTCCAGGTGAGATCGAGACCAAGCGCAGCGCGCTGCTGGATGCGATCGCGACCGCCGAGGAAGCGCGCCGCGTGGCCGCAGAAGCGCTGGCCGCCGCAGAGGCCGAAGCGCAGCGCGCCGACCGCGAGGCCAAAGCCGCCGACGCGGCGCTGTCGGATGCGCGCGAGGCGCGGGCGCACCGCGTCGCCGGTCTTGAGAACGCGCGTAACCGGCTGGCAGAGACGGCGGCGCGCATTCGCGAGGCGCTGGAGTGCGA
>Ga0075158_10001750_pt1 | contig 16211 bp, 13 predicted proteins | sample JI91814BDNA_FD_70968 | JGI IMG/M metagenome (GOLD analysis project Ga0075158, IMG submission 70968) | Wastewater effluent complex algal communities from Wisconsin, to seasonally profile nutrient transformation and Carbon sequestration -... | ecosystem: Engineered > WWTP > Effluent > Algae... | reverse complement strand
CCGTCTTGGCCGTCGTTACCATTCGTACCGTCTTGGCCGTCGGCACCTGGAGGTCCTACTAAACTTACTCCAGCAGGCCAACTTACTGTAGCCTTAGGACCGAAAAACATGTTTGTTACAGTATTGATGTAGAAATCTCCGTCTACACCTTGTGTTGTTGGATTTACTGGTCCATTGAGAATCGTATTACCATTCGTGCCATCAGCTCCGTCTTGACCGTTCGTCCCGGAAAGAATTGTTCCACTCCCTGGCCATTGTCCAGGTATTGGCTGGCCTTTGGGCCCAAAGAATTCTTTTGTTGTCGTATTGAAGTAATAGTCGCCATCAACTCCTTCGGTGGTTGGATTGACTGATCCGCTAATAATTGTCGCACCAGGAGCACCGTCTTGGCCATCAGCACCATCGGCTCCTGGAGGTCCTTGAAGGGAATAAACAGAAGGAGGCCATTGGCCCGGTGTTACCTGTCCTTTAGGACCATATATATCCCCAGTTGTAATGTCAATGTAAAAATTTCCATCAACACCATCATTAGTATCATCAGGCGGACCACTACCAGCAATAACTCCACTGCTTGTAACTGTCCAAGTTCCATTCGCTTTGGGTCCCGTGATAGTATCATTGGAATCATCGAGGTAATAATCACCATCGTTACCGAGTAAATCACTTGGAGGACCTGTCCCGATAAGCACAACAGTGTTTATGTCTGTTCCGTTCAAAGTTGTAACAAGACCTCCCCATGTCTGATCAACCTTCGGGCCAATAATCTGTCCTGTGGTGTAATTCAGGTAATAGTCATCGTCGTTACCTGTGTCATTGTTTAGATTCGTAGGTGTCATGATGATGGCTTTGGTTGTTGCACCAATAAGATAAGTTTTGTAAAGATACTTCTGTGTCGGAGTTGTTGTGTCGGCGAGCTTTAAGACAACTCTGGTCCCGTCTCCGCTAATACGAACACGATTGTCACCACCTGTTCCAAGAGCTTCGTTAGTCGTGTTGCTGAGCAACACCTTTCCTCGCGAAGTCCAAATGTCATTCAAAGAGTCGTAGTCATAGCACAAAAAGTATTGGAAATCATTCGCGATAGTGTATGTTCCAATGCTTATTCTTTCTCCAGTTGACGACAAATCGACGTGATTACCCATTCCGGTAAAGAAGATATTGCCATCGGGATCGAAGGTTTTGACCGGAACATAATTACCCAATGTAAGTTTAAATACTGTAATTCGGTTGTAATTGTACCTTGAGACAATTGTGTTGTGATCATTTGTCATCGCTGTTTCGTATTTCTGATAATACGCCACCGAAGGAGGAACTGTGAAGTCAATGGTATCAAACAAGTCAATGGTTGATGTTCCAGAATTGTAATGGTAGATCCAAATCTTATCAGTACCTTGGACAATGAAATAATTAGGATCGGTTGCATTGGAGATTATAAATCGACCAAACACATTAGCATTTTCGATGGTTCCATAAAAACCTTCGGTGCTGTTTGTAAGTGTTTGACCGGTCTGTACCCAAGCACTACCATTGTAGTCGAACATTTTGACGTATCCACCATAACCGTTCCAACCACTACCAGAAGGAACGTAACCAGGTCGAGCCGATGGATTACCAATTTCTCCACTAACAAATACTCGGTTACCGCTAAGAGAAATTGCAACACCTTTACCAAATTTATAAGAAATCGAAAAAGTCGATGTTATACTTCCACCTTTCTGTGTCCAACTAACACCATTGTATGTATATACCACGGCTTCAAGTACGGAAGGATTACCAATCACAATTGAGTTACCATCTTCAGACAATGCGAAAAGTTTATGACTTATAAGCCCTTGACCAAAAATGTTTATGGAGACATATGGCGGACTATTTTCGTTCCAAGTGTCATTGAGTGAATCGTATTTGAAAACTTTAATTCGAAACAGTGTATTATGAGGATTAACCGCTGCTGGATCTAGAGGATCAGTGACGACAAAACACGCGGCCACAGTAAATCCATCATCACTGATTTGTACATCAGAATATGGCTTCAAATTGTTTGCATCATTATTTGGATCAAGGATGGTTGAACCGTATTCTTGGAAGACAGTTGTAGTCATTTTTAATTAAGTGTTAATACATACAGAAACTTTGATTGACTTTGGTTTAGAAGTTCTTGGAATGATATATTAATTTTATTCCCTACTTTATGAGTGAATCGGTTTAGTAACGATTCTAATTAGTAGTTTGTAACAATGATTGTAGTTAATGAACAAAATTTGTTCATTATTCTTTTTGAATCACTATTCAGCTGCTGCGCGAGCTCGCGCAAGACTTCTAATCGAACTTCGCCGCGGAGCTGGACTATCTGATCTACGCGAACTTGTGATTGATTTGCAACAAGGACCAGTGCATCCTTGATCAGAACTTTCAACCGGATCATCACTACTATCGGTATCATACGAATAGTCGTCGTCTTCATAATAATTACCTTGGATCAGACGTTCATCTAAAGTCCATGTATAACCGCAGAACTTTGCGAACTCAGTACTTCCGTGATCGCAATCACGTCCATTTTGACGACACTTATCAGCGCCATACATGCAACAAGAAAACTGACGGCAATCACCATTGTGCTCAAGTGTGATACCACACTTAGGGCAATCAAATGTTCGAACAACACAACTGTCACAGTTGTCGGGAAGTAACATTTCTTTTTCTGTGTTGTCTCCACAAGTGGAGTCGAGACTTCGAACACCACAGACAAAGATTTTCCGGCAAGGCTTACAAATCTTATGGTAAGAATTTTTGTCAAGCTTCTCAATCTCCTTTGTTGTCATAATCCTTCCCTTCCGGTTAGGGTCAAGACCCCTAATGTCCAACTCGCCTCGGCAATTAGGACACTTATTCCTTGCAGCAGAAATGACTGTACCATAAGGTTGAGTAACCCAACCAGAAATACAAGATTTATGAAATTGTGCTCCACAAGAATGCGAGTAAACTTGACCACAGAAATTGTGACAAATTGCACATGCATAGTCTGGAGACCTTGTATCAGCCATCAGAGTATCAAAATTAACCTTGTCAAGAAGTAACTTCATCCCACCTTCTGAGTTCACAAGAAACTTCAGAAGAATCTTTCGATCTGTTGTTGCTTCAAAAATTTCTTGAATTACTTGTTCCGGAAATCCTTTCCGTTGACAATACTCTAAGGCTGAAATTCCGTTACGATCAGGTCTGTCGATACCACAATCACCAGTTGCTATCAAAGCTGAAATAACATCATACCATCTCAGCTCACAAGCAAGATCAAGTGCAGACTTGTTGTTTCGTCCAACGAATGAAGGATTGGATTGACCTGACTTAATTAAATCGAGTGCTAAGAGTCGTTCATTTTTCTCAAAAGCCATTAATAGAACTGTTCGATTAACATAAACAGCACCTGGATTTGCCTTACCTGTTTCGAGTAAAATCTTTGCAGCACTTGTATTTCTACTTTCACAAGCAACAACTAAAGCTGTTCTACCACCATGACTCAAAGCACCTGGATCAACTTCACCGGTTTTGATAACAGCTCGCATAATTGCTGGACTATTTCTTCGAGCTAAATGCATCAAAATAGTTTCACCATCTGAATAAGTCTTCTTAAGATCTGCAAAACCCATTTCCATTAGATCAAGTGCAATACTCATGTTGTTGTCACAGGCTAAAGAAAATGCTGAACTTTGGTTCATTTTGCTAAATGCGGTAGGATTAGAATTTCCTGTTTTGAAGATAGCATCAGCAACATCAATAAGCTTCTTGTCACATGCTATCATTAATGCTGTTTGACCATATATCTCTGTTGCATCTGGACGAGATTTACCTGTCTTCAAGATATCAAGAGCAATACCTGTCAGACGATATTCGCATGCCACCATAAGAGGTGTTCGTCCATACTGATCAGCAAGACCGAAATCAACTTTTTCTGGGCGTGCTACCAATGCTTCAATAACTTGGATCATACGCTTTTCCAAAGCATAAGTCAAAGGTGTATAATAACCGCTAACTTCATTAAGATCAAATTGACCACCGATAATGTATTCGAGAGCCCTTGTTGAAGATCTTCTGAGAAGAGCGTCCCAAAGAGTTTTCGCGGGGTGTGTGTAAAATATCGATGTAAAGTGTTTGTGATTTTTACACAATTCAGTTTTAGAACCCCAAATAGCTTCAGCCTTACACTGACGAGATTTGGAATCGATGTAATATGAACACTGGACCATGACTAAGGTTTTCTGGTTTTACAATTGTATATTCTAATAAGTTCAATTTAAGAAACCAATGGTTTCCGAGAATTGGAGTTTGTTACTCAACTGATGGAAATTCAAAAATATTTGTGTGAGTCATTGTTCACACAGCCTATTTCGGGCTTCGCCAGCCTTGATTTTCCTCGAGTAAAAAATCATAAAAATTACTAAAATATTGATTTTAACAGAAATGTATTCTTAAACGTTTTAAGAATTTTTTGGTAGCAATGAAATGTTCACAATGAAATGTTCACAATGAAATATTCACAATGAAATATTCACAATGAAATATTCACAATGAAATATTCACAATGAAATGTTCGTAATGCGAACATTAATTTAATTTAGTTTATGATCCCCATTGCGCATCATCTTGACGCCAATCTGCTCCACCGGTCCAACCTTTGCCAGTTGGCGGAAGCACATTAGGATCTTGATACCGCTGTTGTCTTTCTGCTTCGGCTTTAGCCACAGGTGGACGATATTTCTTTTCGGCTTCTCGATAATTTCTTTCAATTTCTCGAGATTTTTATCCAATTCTTTAAATAATTTCTTAAGACGTTTAATTTCAACAGTATTGCCTTTTCCTTGGGCTTTCCAAAGTTGTTTGCTTAAGTTATTATAATCATTGCTGATGCTATTGAGTTCATGCTCCCAATATACAACTTCATTGGGTCTTCGGTCAACAAACATTTGGTCGTTCATAGTCAATTTAGAACAATCAAAGATATTTTTAAGAATTCAATTTCTACTCGTCGAACAACAGAGTCCTTATTCTAATCATCACAAACAAGTTTACTAAGGTTTAGACGTTAAAGCCTATAGCACAGTAAATTTATAAATTATTCTCCTTGTAAAAAAAAGTTATATTAGCGTCTAAAAATGATTGAGTATTGCCCAGTCTGTGATCATCCTTTTGGACGTGCCAACCAACGCATCCGTGTCCCGAGCCGAAATGGCGGGAATGTAGCCATGAACATCTGTGGACCTTGTTTCACCCAAAAGATGCAGAAGGCATCCAAGGCTGAGTGGGAGGCTTATTTCGCGGCTCACCCCGCGGCTCCTCGTTCCGCGAGCCCAATGGCTGCTTCTCCTCGCCGATCCCGGTCACCTCGTCGCGCTGCCAGCCCAGCCCGTGAGGGTTCACCTGCCAGGGCTGGTAGCCCTGCCCGTCGGAAGTCGCCCCGGAAGTCTCGTTCCCCGCGTCGGTCTGCCTCTCCGAAGCGCACGGTTTCGAAGTCGCCTAAGCGTGCTGCCTCTCCGAAGCGCACGAAGTCCCCGAAGCGCACAGCTTCTCCCAAGAGGTCAAAGCTGTCTCGCGCCGCGTCCCCAGCTCGTGCTGCCTCTTCTCCTAAGCGTGCCGCGTCCCCGCTAGCGTTGATGTCTCCCAAGCGGACCAAGTCACCTCGTAAGACCCGTTCGCCGAAGAAGGTGAAGTCCCCGAAGCGCACAGCTTCTCCCAAGAAGACCAAGTCGCCGAAGCGTTCGAAGTCTCCTCGTAAGACCCGTTCTCCGAAGAAGACCAAGTCCCCGAAGCGCACTGCCTCACCCAAGAAGACGAAGTCGCCGAAGCGGTCGAAGTTGTCTCGCTCGCCGAAGCGCGCGGCCTCCCCGAAGAAGGTGAAGACCCCGAAGGTTGAGATCGAGGTCACCGCCACCGCTTAAGCATCTACATCCGTAGATGCGACTCAGGAGCAGCGTTTGTCGGTGTGAATTGATTTATAAAACAAGGAATCCTTGTTTTGTCAAAACATTCTCTCATCAACACTAACAAAACCTTAACGGTAATGCAATCAGTTTGTCATCGTCAATGTTACAACGATCTTCAAACATTTGCTGATACCGGTAAAGTCAAGAAGACATCATCTTGTTACTTACCGCGTGAAAGAACTTGGACTTGTTATTGGTTTTCTTTAAGAAAGAAGATTAACACAAATCCTGAAAACATTGACTCTTTCAAGGAAGAAGCACTTACTGCCGATTTCTTTATTTCAGGCCATCAACCCGGAATGGCGTTAACTCTAGATCCATGGAATATTCCTGAGAATCGGACAATTGTTTGAAACATGGAATGATCTTACTAAGATCATTCCGTTCGCGATAAACTAATTAGGAGGAGACAAGTTCAAATAGATATGTTCAAGTTGATCATAGATATCCTTCTCAAAGTTCTCACTGTTTGGATCAAGTAAACCAAGCACATCAGTAAGATGTTCATTGTCTTCACGTCCATCCCAAATCTTGATGTACTTAGCGTCAGTCTTGGAGTAACCATGGTCTTGTCTGAAGTGGTTAAGAACATTCTTTCCAATGTACTTCACATAAAGACTTTCGAAAGAGAGATCTGTAACAGCAACCAATCCCCAGAAACGACTTAATGGAAACTTGTGCGTCTTGAGAACATCTAAAATCAGACCTTCAGTTGCAATCATGATTTTCTCTGGCTTTTCCAAGTAAGGGCTTACTAGTTGCTCTGTTGAAAACGACTTTACCAACATGTCAGCAGCAGTGTCAAGACTATGCTCTTGAAGCATCATGCTCATTCCTGTATGAAGAATATCAACAACTTCTAATTGAACTTGAGCCAAGTTTGTTTGGGTATCTGACCACCATTTCCATGCACAATGATCAGTGAGTTCAGAACACTCTTTCAAAGTTGCTCGATAGAATGGATAGTTTTGAGATCTCCATTGTGGATGAATCTTTGCATTGAGGATGTCTTGGAGTTCAAGAAGCCTGAGAAATCGAGTCTTGGTTGGAAGCATTAATCGTTTTGCAATTTGCTTTCGCGATTGTGAAGAATGTAGTTTGGAAAGACTTTGAAACTTATTAAGTTTCAATTTGTTTTAAGATTCTTAGTCGGAACTCGAACTGCTTAACGTTCAAAGACGCATTAGAATCACTACAATGCGTGATCTTCCTCGTTGGGTTGAAGTTGCTGCAAGACCTGCAATGTCGTATATTACTTGACTTGCAATTCGATCAAGATCGGTGTCGTCAAGAACCAAATGTGGTTATTAACTCAGGAAGAACAAGTTCGGGAAGAATTGTTATTTCACGAGGTCCTTGAACTGAACGCAGGGGCGTCAATCCGCTGACGCTTAGCGAAGCCATGACGTTTGAAATTCCAATTTCACGTTCTATTTCAGCTACCGTTAATCCAGCACCTCGAAGATCTGTTGCTCTAGTTGCACCGGTAGGGCCACGTGGGCCTCGACGTTCAGGTACTGATTGTTGCATTTGATCACCTCGAAGGGTCCACCGATGTCCACAAAACCTTGCAAACTCACTTGACCCGTGATCGCACTGACGGCCTCCTTGAGTTCGTCTTTTGCAGTCGTCAGTTCCATACTGACAACAGGTAAACTCGCTGCATCCACCAGAATGTTGAAGAGTCATGCCACAATTTGGGCAATTAACTAGTCGTTGGTGACAAGAATCACACTGATCTGGAAGACTAGACCCATCTCCAACACAACTTTTGTCACCAGCATCGAAGACCTTCTTGCACTTGGCACAGATCTTGTACCATTTCTTTTCGAAATTACAGAGTACAAACTCTTCGTGTGTCAAAAACTGGCCAGGAGCTGTGGAAGTGTCCGGCTTAAACGATTCCGCAGAAAAGTCCAGGAAAGCGCGACAATTAGGGCATTGACTTTTCGTTCCAAGGATTGTTGACTTCAACGGATGGGTTGCCCATGTGGAAATACATTTGGGATGAAACTTGGCCCCACAAGAATGAACATAGATCTCGTCACAGAAGTTTTGACAAATGGCACAAGCATAATTGTCGTTTTCAATCGCGGCAACGAGGTCGCTGCTCTTAACGATCGAAGAGAGTATTTGTTTTCCGACAGCAGACTTAGAAAGAAAACGAATTTGGGAGGTAACATCAGTTGAAACCTTAAAAACGTCCCAAGCAATACTACTCAGTGCAGGAGTGTCTTCACAAATCTCAAGTAACGTTTTTCCACGATACTGTGTTCCCAAGTTGAATTCACCAACCTTGACTAGTTCAACAATAACGTGATTGAGACGATTCTGCACAGCGCACGACAACGCAGTTGTCCCGTTGTTACTTACTTTCCCGAGATTGCTTTGTCCTGTTCGAATGAGTTCTACAGGGATACTAAGTAGATTCAAACGACAAGCAAGAATCAAAGCAGTATCTCCGTCTTCATTTGAAGTTGAAATGTTACAATTCCCGGCTTGAATCATATCATGACTGATTTTTGTCCATTTCTTCATAATTGCCAACATCAAAGGAGTATTACCTTTGCTAGTTGTATGAGTCAGATCAGAGTTACCTGGTTTCAAAAGTTCAACAATAACTCGCTGAAGTCCACCTTGAATGGCCAGCGTCATAGCATTATTCCCATTAGAGTTGACCATGAGTGGAAGACTACGCCCTGTTTGAAGCAGCTTGATTGCCACTTCAGACATTTCATGTTGGATCGCTAGAGTCAATGCTGTGTTAGCTGTTCTGTTAACGAATTCGGGACATGCGTTTGGACTGTCAAGGATTACCAATGCTACTGCGGACATGCCTGCCTGGATCACATCGATCAATGCGGTTGAATCGTTGGTATTAAGAATTTCTAAAACATTTCTATCGGCTGCAACTAAAGTTGCAGCAACCGTGTCAAGTTTGTTCTTAACAGCAAGTTTGAAAGCAGTTTCGTTGCCTGGTGAAATGTAACAGAGATTGACTTGCTTTTTGTTAATAATTTCATTTGCAAGAGATGCAAACTTACCTTTAATAGCTAGAAACAACGCAGTTTGACCTGATTTGTTAACAACATCAGGAAAGCAATTCTCTGTTTGCAAAAGTTTTGAAGCAATTGTTGGACTTTGACCTTTGATTGCTGCAATGAGCGCTGTATCACCATTAGAGTCAACGAGAGAAAGGTCACAGAGTTTCTGATCAATCAATTGAGATGCTCTGGTGTATTGACCACGAAGACATTCCTTGATTAAAAGTTCTGGATCTTTTGCAGCTTCCTCTTGTAAAGTTGGTGGGAAGATTACGCGTCCCGGCTTCCTTTGTTCGGCAATAGGAAACTTCGGGGACCTTCCGGTCCCAGATGAACTTTGGCGTCGAATGGCACTGTTGGTCGGAGACTCTGGGGTTGGCTTTGGTCTGATGACAGATCTGAGTATCTTGAACATCGTGAACTGTTTGAAACTTAATGTTCAAATGTATTTAGAAATTCAATTGTTTTGAATTAAACTTTGAAAGACTTTGAAAGATTAATTTATAATTGAACGATCGTTTCTACAAAACATAATAAACAAAACGAACAGCAAGTTCGAAAAATTATATTGATGGCAACGCGTCCTCCTTCAACTGTTCCTTGCCGTAATGGTGATATACTTGTTATTTCCTAAAGAAGGGTTGGTGTCTTTTCCGACACGACCAACCACCTCCAACGGATCAACCTGCTTTCACTCCCCAGAAGAAGATTTGCCGTAGTTGCGGCACATCACTTCTTCCTTTTTCACGAGATAGCTTTTGTAGTGAGTGCCAAGAGCCAACATATTCTTCTCTTCTTGAAATCCCTAAAGATTCCGAGCAAGAGGCTGACAGCAGAGACTTCTCTGGCTAGAATTGAATTAAACAATTTAAAGTTTATAATAAAATCCACTGGATACTATTACTTTACTCCCAAAAGATCTAGGGGTATGACTTAATTGTTTCTTCAATGGAATAATTATTTTTCTATTGTTTTGTATTTCAAATATATTTAGACAATGTCTAAATAATTGATTAAGAATGTTTAAATGAATTATTAATCCACTGAAGCATCTAGAAAAGATCCAATGGTCGTTAAGATTTACCTTGTTGGAGGTTCTGTCAGGGACAAGCTTTTGAAAAGGAATCCAACAGATTTCGACTATGCCGTTGATTGTGAAAACTATCAGGAAATGAGAAATTATGTTCTTGCTAATGGTTACGAAATTTACTTTGAACGTCCTCAACATCGATACATTAAAGCAAGGAAGTCTAACTTCTACTTCGTAGATACATTCTATGATTTCACCATGTGCAGACCAAACATTGACGACCCTGACGGACCTGCTAACATCATGACTGACTTGTCCCGGAGAGACTTTACCATCAATGCAATGGCTCTTGACGAATCCAATCATTTGATCGATCCATATGATGGTATGGTTGATCTCACCGAAGGTATTCTTGATTTCACTGGAACTTCTGATAGAAACATCATTGAAGATCCGCTAAGAATTCTTCGCGCCATTCGCTTCTCAAGTGTCTTTGGGTTTAAACTTTCAGACAGACTAACTGCATCACTTAGAAATTTAGAGGTTCAAGTTTTGTTATCAGGTGTTGACAAGGACAGAATTAGAAAAGAACTGACAAAGATGTTTGCTCATAACACGATTGAAGCAATGACATTTCTTTTTGAAAGCCAAAGGTTACTTAATTTCCCTCAGCTGTTAAACTTTCTCTTTACCAAACCAGGGATCAAACTTATCCCTGTAACGAAAGAGATTAAGATTCCTAGGTGAGCTTTGGGACAAGCAATAGTAATCGAATTTCGATTACTGTATATTTTCAATTATGATATTAATTGGTTCCAGGGATAGACTGACTTACTACTGCTTCAGGCGGGGGAGTCCAACGCCTTCCGATTCCTAGCAGCCAATATTTGTTCTTCGCGGATCCGTTGCATTTCTTGTATCCTTCGCATAGTTTCCAGACGTTTACGATTCTCACAGTTAGGAAGACGACACATAGGATGGGGACAAGAACACTGATGACTTTCTTGGTTAATAGAACGACATTTCATTGGGCCACCAGTCTTACAACCACACTCATGCCCTTGCTTAGCCAAGCAGTCGCCCGGACTATGTTGTTGACAAGTACATTCGTGTTCTTTAGTTCCGTCGTTCATCAAACATCCTTTTGGACCCGGGAGATATCGGCATGCACAAGGATGGACTGTACTCTTACACACTGTGTCCAAAGGACAATGACGTCTTCTTGAGAAAAATCTACAGAAACATACGTGGAAATCAGCGTCAATGCATTCACAAGCTCGAAGCTCATTGTCCATACCAAGTCCACTGTATGCAAGGATACAATAGCATGGCTTCTGAACGACGACGGTATCCATTTTTTGAAGGGAATGCAATTGTATTTTCGAAAAATCAATAATTTAACATTTGTTTGAACAACAAAAAATATTTGTGTGACTCTCTAGTCCTACAGCCATTTTTAAGCGTTTTCTCCCTAACTTTTTCTAGGCTAAATTTTCATAAAAATTCTCATTTTTCACGATTTCGTGGAAGAGTTTTTGAATTAAGCTTTTGGAATATTGAAAAATGAAGGAAATCTAATAAGGAATAAACTTAATACAAAAATTAATGGAAAATCAAATTCTTTCGGGAGATCAAACAGAAGAAATTTGTCTTGCTGCTGTGAAAGTTAATGGCCGTATGATTCAATATGTACGCGACAAAACATACAACGTTTGTATGGCTGCTATTCAACAGAACGGTTTTGCTATTCAATACATCCCAGAAAAGACTTTGGCTTCGCTTGGTATCTCTGGAGGGATACCCTTAGAAATGTGTTTGCTTGCTGTTAGAAGAAATCCACATGCAATTAAGTATATTCCGAATCCACCTTTAGAAGTTCAATTGGAAGTTATCAAGAACAATATTAAAGTTTTTCAAGAAATTGAGAATCCTTCATTTGAACTCTGTGTTGAAGCTTGCAAGATTTCAAATGATGTATTCTTACAAATTAAGAATCCATCAAAAGAATTATGTTTAGCGGTCGCCGCGATTGATGGGCTTTTAGTTAAGCATATGGGCGCTCTTCAAGATGAAACTATTTGTCTTGCTGCCGTTAAACAGAATGTTAATGCTATGGAATACTGCCAATACTTGACACCCGAAATACTTGAATACTTTAAAGATATTAAGAAGCCGTCAGTAAAACTTTGCCTAAAAGTGTTAAACATTGATGGCCTTCTTTTGAAACATATTGTTAGACAGAATATTACTATATGTAAGACGGCTATAAAACAGAATATCTTGGCACTTGAGTATGTTAGAATTCAGACTTCCAAGTTTTGGTTCTTTATGTTAGGTCAAGACGGTCTGCGCTTGCAAAGCATGAAGAATCAAAACTTCAAAATTTGTAAACGTGCCGTGAAACAAAACGGATTAGCTTTAGAATTCGTCAAAGACAAAACTGAAAAACTTTGCATGCTTGCCGTCCAACAGAACGGACTTGCATTGGCTTTCATTGAAAATCCCTCTAACAAAATTCGTGAAGCAGCACGATCCCAGCTCGAATACTCTCGAAAATTAAGTGAGGCTAAGTTAATTGAATCTGAAAATGTTGAAAGCAATTAAGAAATGCCTGTCTGTAAGAGTTGTGGTGAAGAAGGTTCAGAGTTTTGTAAATTTTGCAGATATGGACCTTCTGAGGAAGAAATGTATCATCACCATACCTCACATCGTTTCTGTGATGATACTCGTGATATTTGTGAGATATGCGGATCTTCCAAGATTGAAGTAGATTCTGTTGGGACAGAATGGGGATATAGACTTTATTGTTTAAAGTCAACTATAACAGGTAAGATCACATGTATTACATGTCCATTTCCAAGAAAATGTAAAACTTGTTTAACTGTATTTCCAAGTGGGAATTCTTTGTTCAGACACTTGCAAGAGAATTCAGAACACATTAAATGAATAGAATTCAGAACACATTAAATGAATAGATTCTATTCATTTAACAATATTTTCATGCTAAATATGGTATTTGAAAATCCAGGAACGTAAAGATGCTTCTCTGGCAACAGGATTTTCTGAATTATTGAGCCATGCCTTTACCCAAGCATCATGACTCTTTTCGTCATGCTTCTTGATGTATTCAGATTTTTGTTCTTCATCTCTTTTAAGTCTATTTCTGCTCAAGTATTTCCAACGAGCAATGTATTCTTCGTAGCGAGGATGTTCAGGATCACAGATCTTTAATGGTAATTTCCATTCACCTTTCTTTGCGTCTTTCAAGAAACGTTCCATAATAGTACTACGAAAACTAGTTCCTTCAGGGATGTCTTCTAATGATGCACCTGCTTCGATTAAAAGTCTTCCAAGATTTGTATAACCTTCCTTGATACAATACAAAAGTATAGGAACGGTACCAGTGGATCCGACCGAAGGGAGGCAAGTTAAGCCAACGGCGTCCACAGAGCCGACCGAAGGGAGGCAAGTTAAGCCAACGGCGTCCACAGAGCCGACCGAAGGGAGGCAAGTTAAGCCAACGGCGTCCACAGAGCCGACCGAAGGGAGGCAAGTGAAGCCAATATTAGAGACTTTACTGTTCGGATCAAGTTCCCCTGACAATAGATCAGCTATGATTTTCTTTTCATTGTTTGGATGGATTTTCTTACCCTGTTCTCGACAGAACGGTATCTTTGGATCTGACCGAAGGGAGGCAGGCTGGACCATGGGCGCCTGTGGATCCGACCGAAGGGAGGCAGGCGAACCTAACATCTACTTTTATTCTTTCTTTGCTAAGGAAATTTTCAATTCTCTTTTTGATTATTTCTCTCTCGAAGAATATTGTCTAAAATGATGTGCCATATTTTTATCAATTTCTTTGAAGAAAATATTAATGCTCTTGAATATTTAGAAAACGGGTGTCCGCAGAGCGACACCGGTGGAAGCAAAACTTTACGTTTAAGAAAGTATATTCAAATGCAATGGAAGGCAATCGTTGAAACCGAGTGCACAGACAATCTTTCTGATGGTCAGTTAACCTTGAGAAAATTTGAACCTTACATTAGGACCAGAGATCCAAAGAAGTTTTACGAAGCTATGATTGATCGAAATTTCACATTGATGAGACTTTTTCTGATTATGGATTTCGATCCCAATGCTGTTTACGAAGAAAAGCTAATACTTGTCCATGCCCTTCGAGCTGACTCTGTAGAATCATCGTCTTCAATGGATCGATCTGATATTCTTTACAACTATGGCGCTGACATCGATACTGCTGATGAAACCCACGCGACTATTCTTCATCAAATGGTACGTGAAAACAACTATCGGGCTGTAAAGTGGTTAATTTCAAAAGAAGCTTGTGTTAATACTAATGACATAAATTTTATAACTCCGTCAGCTGATTCTTTATTCTTTACAGACTATGTAATAGCTAATCTTTTGTTAGAAGCTGGTGCTATTGACACAGATGCTTACAAATTTGCTAAAGACAATGGTCTTACTGATGCAGTTTTGTTTATTGAATCTCTTGAAGATTCTAAAGCATATGCTATGGGTTTTGTAAAGAGGCTAACAACGGTATGAGTCATTTCAAATGTCATACAGAGCCATGTCACGATCACTTAGCACATGTTTTGAACCTATTAGGTTCAAACGACTGCTAAGAAACTAAATCTCACCGTTTTCCACAGTAATAGAATAAATAATAATTCCTCCAACAACCATTGCACTTGCAAGACCCAGTGTAGAAACTATTGTTTCAATACACAAACCAAGACATCCATTGACAACACCAATGAAGATCAATATTGGAACAATAGTAGGAATCCACAAGACGATAGTAGCCGCACCAAGAAAGAACAAAGTTGATCCAGCAATGTAGCCAGTAAGTATTGCAGCAATTTTAGCTACAGCAATTGATGTATCTATAATAGGATCTGTGGGATCAACACTTTCTTTGGCTTGTGACAAAAAGACACCAGAACTGGTTGACAAACTCCTTGCTACGGGAGCTGATGTTAATTCAAAAAATCAATTTGGATTGACGTGCATTGAAATTGCTTCTCAAGCAAGTGATTTAGAATTGGTTACAAAGCTCCTCGCTAAGGGAGCAACTCCAACAACTAAAGCATTGCAGTACGCTTGGGAGAAGAAAAGTCTTCCAATAGTTGTTGCATTGTCCAACGCTGGTGCGACTATATAGTTTGTGCTCAGTGTGACTTTATAGTCTGCACACGATGAAACAAAAAAATGATACAATTCGTATCATTGACATCAAAAATGAACTTATATTTTTTGTTATAGACTCTGAGAATTGTATTTTTTAGTTAGAAAATACCGAACAAGTTCTAACAAGGAACACAGTGGAAATTAATCACACTGGACCTAACTCCAATAAGGAGATGGGTGGAGCCATGCCGATCAATGGCGAGCGGCGTCGCGAGCGGCGTCGCGAGCGACGCATGCACTGTACAGCTCGTCCCAGGCGGCACAACGGGCATTGTAGGCGGCCGTGCGATCAGCAATCGACTTGTCGATGGCGGTCTTGAGAGCAGCAGCGTCGTAAGCAGCCTTAGCATCGTCGCGACGCTTCTGGATATCGGCCCAGGTCAAATTTTTTTCCATGATGGCAAGCTTGTACCGCGTGTACCGAGACCTGTCAAATTCGCACAGTTTAGAATTTTCGTTCTTGGTAACGATGGCTGCCTTCTCGTACAACTCCCGGGCATTGTCCCTGGCGGCCTTCGAAGCTTCACGGGCATTGCGAGCGGCGCCAGAGTCGTTCGCCCTGGCGGCCACAACTTTATCAAGATAAGCCTTTTGAGCGGCATCGAAAGCTTTGCGTAACAAATTTTCGGCATCACATGCCGCTTCGTAAGAAGCCGCGATATCGTAAGCCGAGATGACATCAGAACACTCCACATAAACCTTCCATTGACTCTTACGCTCAGCTTTGCAGCGATTCTCGATTTCCTTGCGAGAACCCTCGATCTTAAGCTCGACGAGGCATGCCTCGTCGTACTTGGCGCGGGCTGCAATGACGGCTGCCTGAGCGTCAGCAAGAACTTGCGCAGCAGCCGGAGCCTGAGCGACAGCGGTCGCGTCACGAGCAGCCGGAGCCTGAGCGACAGCGGTCGCGTCACGAGCAGCCGGAGCCTGAGCGACAGCGGTCGCGTCACG
>Ga0075158_10001749_pt1 | contig 16212 bp, 15 predicted proteins | sample JI91814BDNA_FD_70968 | JGI IMG/M metagenome (GOLD analysis project Ga0075158, IMG submission 70968) | Wastewater effluent complex algal communities from Wisconsin, to seasonally profile nutrient transformation and Carbon sequestration -... | ecosystem: Engineered > WWTP > Effluent > Algae... | reverse complement strand
GATTGGTAGGAATCGCTTATCTACAAAAGTTCGATATGAATATGATGATGAAATTTGACGGATCAAAGACGGAAGCAGAGACTATTTTTATTTATTTCTCCCGTATATTATTCCATCCGTTTATTGCAGGATTTTTACTTACCGCAATTCTGGCAGCGGTAATGAGTACCATTTCTTCCCAGTTATTGGTGACTTCAAGCTCATTAACAGAGGATATTTACAAAGCTTTTCTGAATAAAAAAGCAACTTCCAGGCAGTTATTAATGGCAAGCAGGCTTTCAGTTTTACTCGTAGCCGTCATTGCGGTGCTTTTATCTCTGAATCCTAAGGATAGTATTCTGAATCTGGTAGGAAATGCATGGGCTGGCTTTGGTTCTGCATTCGGACCGTTGATCCTGCTGTCTCTTTTATGGAAAAAGGCAACGTGGCAGGGAGGTTTTGCCGGGATGATGGTAGGAGGAATTACTGTATTAGCCTGGGTCTATCTACAACATCCACTGAAAGACTGGTACGAAATTATTCCTGGATTTGCACTTTCTTTACTAACCAATGTGATTGTTTCTTTATTGACTTATAAGTCTGATCCTGTGATTGAAAGTGAATTTAATGAAGTTCAAAAGATTATGCAGGAATAAAATCCAGAACGTAGATATTGCATTTATAGTACATACAATCTCCCCTTGCACAAACAAAGGGACATAAATTTCAGCTATCCTGATGAAAAATATTTATCTTTAGCATCAAAAATCTGCAATCTTCAGATGAAAATGTTATAAAAAGAGAACTTTTAATCCCATTGAAAAAACTTCTGCACCATTTAAAATTCAGATTTAATCAAAGTTTCAGGCTGTTAAACCTGAATCCCAGAGCAAGTGTATCATCATTGAAACCCTTTTTCATACTTGTGATAAAATTGCCCTTTTGCAAGATGGAAAAATAGAAAAAATCTACGATAAAGAAGAATTCAGCCAATTGAATGCACTTAAATTCTAGGTCTATCTATACCTGAATTTTTCTACTACATAAAGCTTTTTTTATAACTTCACCATAAAATTGATTCAATAGTATGAAGCTGAAATTCGGGATATTAGATCAGTCACCTGCCACAATGGGAGGAAATGCTGCAGCTGCATTAGCAAACAGTATTAATCTTGCGGTATTGGCTGAAGAAACAGGATTTCACAGTATTATGTATTCCGAACATCATGGAGTAGAAGCCTATGCCAGCTCCAGTCCCGAACTTTTAGCTGCCATTGTTCTCAGTAAAACAAACCGGATCAAAGTAGGAACAGCAGGAATCATGATGAGAAACTACTCTGCCTATAAAATTGCTGAGTGGACCAAAATGCTGTCAACCCTATATCCTGAACGTTTTATTCTCGGGCTGGGAAAAGCTCCCGGAGGATTAAAAGATGCTGTAATGGCACTGAACAATCATAAACCGGTAATTCTATCCAATATGGAAACCAAGCTGGAAGAAATCATTCAATTCATAAAAGACGAAGAAGGTGTATATGATGGACTTATCGCGCAGCCGGCTCATGTACAGCATATTCCGGAAATTATGTGGCTGGGCTCTGGAATGACTTCTGCAAGAGAAGCTGCCAAACACGGGATCGGATATTCATTCGCCGCTTTTATGAATGGTGAAAATGGAAAGGAAAATACAGATACTTATCTCAAAGAATTTGACAGCACGCCATATTTTTCCAAACCTTCTCTGCAGGTGGCTGTAGCAGTATCATTAGCAGACAAAATTGACAAAGCCAGACGAAATGCTTACGGAATGGCCTATCAGTTTTTACAATCCAGGCAATTGGCAAGTCCCAATGCCGTTCTTTCTCCTGAAGCTGTGGAGAAGAAGATATTAGGTACAAAAGATGAAGAAGAATTCTTTAGCATTGTAAACAGAATTATTATAGAAACACCACAATCTGTTGATCAGAAGCTGTATGAGGTTTCAGAAAAATATAATACAGATGATCTCCTGATCTTGTGTAATATGCACCGGGAAGAGGACCGTATCAATACCTATAAAAGTATCATTAAAAATAATAGATAAACTCTAAAGAATGAATTTTTGTTGTGCTATGGAGTTTTATTTATACTATAATTCAAATCCCTGAAACAGAATATTTCAACATTATATATCTTACCTGAGGTCCCGAAGCAGGAAAAACAACGTTGCTGGATGAATTAAACCGGCACGAATTGATAACTGTAAGATATAAATCATTTTTTATTTGTCCAGTAAAGGTCTGGGATCAAACAGGACTTTTAAGGTAAGTATTTTTCCATCCTTTATATGATACCATCCCGAAGATTCTATTGTTTTTTCTCCCATATTGATATTATACCAGAAGCATACATCTTCACCGGAAGTAAAAGTTTTGATAATTTCATACTTAAACTTCATCTGCTTCATATCTTTCATATAAACAGAAGCTCCTTCTCTTTTTCCCAATACTCCTGTAAATTTAAAATCAGGATCAAGACAGGTTTCGGCCCTGTCAAAATTTTCTTCATTTAAATATTGGAAAAATTGTTCTGCAGCGTTTTGATTTGTATTTTCCATAAATGTTGTTTTTATTGTTGAATACAAAATTAAGGGATCACTGAACAATCCATTTGTGATTATAATCACAAAATGGCTGTATCTATTTTTAAATTTATTTTAAAACAGGAATTCTCCCTTTTGCATAAGCAATCTGCTCTTTTTCCTTTTCCTCATCCGGATTGTTTTTAAGGTACATCTGATAGTATGTTGCTGCATTCTTAGGCTGTTTCAGGTTGAGATCATAAAGAAGTCCTAAACGGTAATAAATAATATTGCTGGTTCCAAAAGTTAGTCCTTTTTTATAAGCTGTTAAAGCCTCATTGTATTGGTTTTTAGCTTCATAAATGCCAGCCAGTGCAGCGTAGTAAAGATTGGTATGGTCTGAAATAGCTTCATCAATAGTCTTTTGTGCATAGATTTCAGCATGATGATAATCTTTCAGTTCACGATAGCTCAGGGCCATAAAATATAATGTGCCTTCATTTTGCACTCCCATATCTTCCAGCATTTTGTAGAGCATAATGCATTTCTGATAATCTTTTACGTAAAAATAAGCCTGCCCCATATCGTTCATTACATTGACATCAGCATGATTTTTCAGAAGCTTTTCACCAATTTCAATGACTTCCGGATACTTGGTTAACTGATTCGCAACGGGTAGTAGAGCCTGTTGTAAAGTGAAATTTTCAGTATCGGCTGCAATGGCTGTTTTCAATACATCATAAGCAGGCTGATATTTTTTGAGACCGCTGTAGGTTATGGAAAGATCATAAGCCACATCAGGATCGGTAGAATTAAGGTTATTGGCTTTTTTGAGATAAGTAAGTTTAGACTCAGGTGTTTCTGCATAAGCAGCAAGTTGTTTGTAAGCACTGAAATTAAGACTGTCAAGTTGAATGATCTGCTGAAGATAGGTTTTTGCATTAGAAACATTTCCACGTCTGGAGTTGATACTTGCCAAACTGAAAAGAGTAGGCAGATTGTTTGGTTGAATGGTGTTGATTTTAAGGTAGTTTTTCTCTGCTTCCGGGAGTTTCCCTGCCATCATATTACAATAAGCAATTTGTGAAAGTGCTTTTATATCCTGCGTATCTCCGGGATATAGGCTCTGAAGATAGGTGGCAGCGTCAGCATAACGTTGTGTTTCATAATATTCAAGAAGCTTTTCGGTATCAATTTTTGCGGACTGAGCCGTAATATTTTTAAAACTTAATACAATAATACACAAGCAGATTCCTCTTTTCATCATGGTTATTTTTTAACTAAAATATTGGTTATTTAGTAAGCTTCCAAATTTTAGTCTCACTTATTAGGGATTTTTTTCAACATGAATGATTTATGATAAAACTCTAAATCGTATATTATTAGAATTCTTATATTCACTTTACAGAAAAAATGATAAAGCAAAAGATATGGAAATAAAAACTGTGCAGTCATTCCTTGATTATTATGAAAAGATAAGAGAAAGGACTAACCGTATTATTGAAGTTGTTCCTCCTGAACATATTGATTTTTCTTATAAACCCGGGAAATTTACGATTGGTGATCAGATAAGACATATTGCAGCCATTGAACGGTATATGTATGGTGAAACCATTACGGGAAGAAAAAGCGCTTATCCGGGATGTGGAAAAGACCTTGCTGACGGCTATGAAAATACAGTTAAATTTTTCAATGAAATGCACAGGCAGACCCTTGAAATCATCAACGGACTTTCAGATGAAGATCTTACCAGGAAATGCCTTACTCCTGCCAATAGTGAAATTTCTGTATGGAAATGGCTTCGTGCCATGATAGAGCATGAAATCCACCACAGGGCAGAATTATATATCTATCTGAATCTTCTGGATATAAAAACACCTCAGATTTATGGACTTTCTGCAGAGGAAGTACAGCAGATAAGTATGAAATCATAGTGGTTAAAAGGGATTACCGGAGAATGTTCAATCGGTTGAGGTTAATTTGTATATTAGCCCATTTAAAAAATAATAATGACCAAACCTCTCATCATTCCTCTTTTGCTGTTCTTAAACAGTACATATGCACAGACCAATTTGGATCTTAAACCGGGTGACACCCTGAAATATTCACCACAGTCCCATAAACCTTCATGGATTTCAGTACAGTCTGTTGGTGCCAATATGGGAGTTGCTTTGTTCATGGATGGGAAAAAACTGAAAGAGCAAGACGATTCCAAAGGAATAAAAAGTATTGAGCGCTTATATTTTACACCTGAAAAAGGAAAAAAATATGAAATGAAGATATGGGCCAAATCTTACCTTGAAAAAAGTAAAACATCAAAAGTCACCATTACTGAATCCAAAGACGTACCGGTTTTGAATGGTCAGTTCAGTTCCAATCAGTTTATGGAAGATCTTAGAACATTTCGCTCTATCAGGGAAAAGGCAAATTCAGGACTCTATGTGTACAGAAACAAAAAACAAGTAGACAGTATTTATCAGCAGGCGGAAGAAGAGGCCAGAAACTGTAAAAATATTTTTGATTTTTATAAAGTCATTGCCAAACTTACCGGATTTGAAGGGAGCTGCCATAATTATACAGATTTACCCAATCATGCCTCATATTATCTCACTCAGAAACCTGAATATTTACCCATCACACTGAAGAATATTGATGGACGTTTGCTTCAGGACTCCAAAGGTATAGCAGTACCTCTTGGAGCTGAAATTCTTTCGATCAACGGAGTTTCCGCAACAGAAATGATCCGTCGCTTTTCTCAATACTATTTTTCTGACGGATATTCAATGCCTTACAAAGAAACAACAGGTTTTGAAAGAGGAATGCTGGATAAATTTTATATAGAATTCGGAAATCATAAAAACTATGTGATTCAATATAAATGGAATGGAGTGGTAAAAGAAGTTTCCCTGCCGGGAGTACGATTGGAAAATTTTAAAAAGCTTCAGGAATCAAGACATTCCCTCGACTCTGATAAAAAGATGCTGTCTGAAAAATATAGTTTTAGCAAAGAAGGAGAAGGTGTTTACAGGTTATCTTTGAGAGGGTTTGATTTTGCAACAGGAAAAGAAGATCCTGCCTATAAAAAGTTTAGTGTTTTTCTTGATCAGATGATGGAAACTCTTGACCAGGAAAAAATACAAAATCTAATCATTGATCTCAGAGGAAATACGGGAGGTACAGGAGCTCTTTATGAAAAAGTATTCTCTTATCTTACACAAAGACCTTTCCGAGACAGCCATTATGCTTATACCCAGTTCAATGAAGTTCCTTTGGAGGAAAAACTGGTTATAACCCCTCTTTTTTTATCTAATGGAGTACAGGATAAACATGGGCTGAATACCTATTTGAAACAGCTTTACCCTAAAAGCATTCAGGGAAAATATTATTGGGCAGATGACAAAAATCCTTCTGTTATGCCTAATGAAAGAACTTTTAAAGGTCAGCTTTATCTGCTTGTAGATCAGAGGGTAGCGTCTGCAGCTTCACATCTGGCTTCCCTTATTAAATCATATACTAATGCTATTGTGATTGGAAAAGAAACGGTAGGAGGCTATTATGAACATAACGGTCATCTTCCATTGGTGTATGAACTTCCCAATACCGGAATCCAAACGGGATTTTCTATTGTTCATGTCATTCAGGATGCTCAAAATCTTCCTGATCAGAAAAGAGGACAGGGAGTTATGCCTCATATTAAGATTCAGCAGACCGATCAGGAATTTCTGGATCAGACAGATGTTTATCTTAAAAAGGTATCAGAACTTATAAAATACTAAAGGAATTCCTGAGTATTGTATTCATGTGAAACGGACAATAAGTCAAAAGCACAGCAATAGGGTTTCAATATTTAATCCAAATCCAATCCATATATGAAAAAAATATTCTCAGAACTTAAAGGTTTTGTGGTGTTTAGCCCACAGCTTTTAGCAAAATATCTGGAAGAAAATCACCTTTCAGGTAATAATATTTTAAAATATTTTGTAGAAAACGAACACGGGGATAAAATAACAAAATCTGGAATCGCGATTCCCATCATAGGGGTAGAGGAAGACTATTATGCATTCCGGGTTTCTGTAAATGAGGAAAAAATTCTGAATGATGATGAAATAGAGGTAGAATCCAGAGGCTGGGTATTTCAGACGGCTGATAATGAAGTGAAAATTGTAGGAATTGGCTATTTAAAAGATATTACTGCAATTAATGATGAAAATAGCATAACCCTCTCCTTAGAAAACGGTTGGTATTCTTTAAAAATCCGGGGAGGAAGTAAAAACGGCGAAAGATTATTTGAGCTGCATATGGAAAAACAGGATATGCATCCGGCTTTTAGCGGAGATGTTACTACCGAATATTATTACGGATAAAAAATTATTTTTTTAAAAAGTACTGAAGTAGAAATGTTTCATACCTGAGTTTAAATATCTGATGTTGAGATCTTAGAGTCTATTTTTTCTTGGGTTGAGAATACATCAGTCTCTTTAAAACGCCGGAAATCCGAATTTTATTGAAAAAATATTTTGTCAGTAATAAAAAACTTTCTATATTTGCACCACTGAAAACAACGGTACTACCGGAGTTAAAGGAGAGTTGGCAGAGTGGTCGATTGCGGCAGTCTTGAAAACTGTTGACTGTAACAGGTCCGGGGGTTCGAATCCCTCACTCTCCGCAAAAAAGCATAGATTGGAGCAACATGCGGTCCAATCGGACTTTCAAGAGGAATCGTGGCAATATCGTGGCACTGTTCATGTTGAAGGTCGAAAATCGAGCTTTAAAGCGGTTTAGATAGGGTAGGTTTAAATCCCGCCCTCTCCGCTATAAAGTAAGAGAAATACTTTAAAAGTGCTTAAAAAGCTATTACAGCCTGCAAATTGTAAAATTTGCAGGCTTTTTTGTTTTTTGCCCTGTTGCCAAAATTTTCAAAAATGCCCAAAATGTATGTGGCAATATCGTGGCACTATTTGAATTAAGGAAAAAGTGCCATAGAATTATGATTAAATTGCTGTATATCAACAGGTAAACAGGATTAACGACTTGACTTAAGAATGTATTAGTTCGACATTTGTTAACTTTTAAATTGTTGAATTATGCTGGAAAACAGTTATGGGCTTAACTTCTTTTTGAAGAGCCCAAAAAGAAAATCTGAAATGTTCAGATACATTTATTTGCGCGTTACGGTTGATGGAATACCAAAAGAAACTTCCACAAAAAGAAAATGGGATTTTACAAGATGGGATCAAGATGCAGAAAAGGCAGTTGGATCCAAAGAGGATGCCAGAAGCCTGAATTTTTTCTTAGAATCATTAAAGACCAATATCAGTAATTATAAAACTGAATTGATCAACGAAGGAAAGACAATCTCGGCAGAGCGTATCATTGATTTTGTAAAAGGAAAGAACCCTTCAAAATCTAAAGTATTAGCCGAATTTCAGGAACATAATGATGAAATGTTTAAATTGGTTCCCAAGGAATATGCTAAGGGCACACATACCCGCTTCGTGACGGCAAGATCACATGTTCAGGAATTTATTCTTTTTAAATATAAGAGGGACGATCTCGAATTCAGGGAACTTGATTATGATTTTATTAAAGATTATGAACTGTATTTGAAAACAATAAGAAATTGCGCTAATAATACAGTGTTAAAATATATTAGTAACTTCAAAAAAATTGTTCTCAGAGCTATTGCAAAAGAAATTATTCAAAAAGATCCTTTCAAACTGTTTAAAGGAAAAAGAACAAAGATCAAGAAGAAACCTTTGACCAGGGTTGAATTAAGAGCTCTTGAAAATAAGCAGTTTTCAACAGAAAGGCTCTCAACAATTCGGGACGTCTTTGTTTTCCAATGCTATACTGGTCTGGCCTACATTGATGCCTACCAATTGAAGAAGACTGATATTAAAGAGGGTGATGATGGTAAGTTTTGGATTATGAGCAACAGACAAAAATCAAAATCAAATACCGATATTCCCTTATTGCCTAAAGCCCTGGAAATTATGGAAAGGTACAGAAAACACCCTGTTTGTATTACCAGAGGTTCTGTGCTGCCCGTTAAGTCCAATCAAAAAATGAATGAGTATCTTAAGGAAATAGCCATGCTTTGCGATATTCATTCAGAGCTTAATACGCATAAGGCAAGACGTACTTTTGCCAGCACCATTACTTTAAACAATGGAGTACCCATTAATGTTGTTAAAGAAATGCTGGGGCACCACTCGGTTAGACAAACAGAAGACTATGCCATTACAGAACAGGAAACGGTGGGACGTGAAATGCTGGAATTGGAGGATAGGCTGTCCATCAAATCTTCAAAGAATACAGGCGACAATGATTTAGCGCAGTTATTTGAAAAATTTGAAAAAGATCTGACAGATTTAAAGCGTAGCCAATTATCCTTAGAAAAAGGAGGTTTTAATGAGAAGATTGCTGAATTTGAGGAACGGTTTAATAATTTCAAGAAGAGTATAAACGGCAATTAATTGGTACAAATAAGATGGCGGGTTACCGCCATCTTATTTAAATTCATGTATTTATAGTCAAAACGAACCTTATAGAGAGCCAAGGTTGTATTTCCTCATCATCTCAAATACAAAGGACCTGTACTCTTGTTCTGCGATATTGAAGCTGTTCTTTGCTGTTTGCAGTTCATTCCTAAGCTGATCTTTGGGAATGGTATCCTGCAAGCTGTAGAGTCTGCTGTTGGCATTGACGTATGCCTGTCTGCATTCCATGAACGCCTTCTGCAAGTGGTTGAGCTTCTGTACCTCCAGTTCGTTAGGATATTGTGCCGCCATAGGCTAAATGTAAGTGTTTTGCTTTAATTTTTTACTTTCCAGGTTTTTTTGGTAGTAATTACCAAATTTAATTTAAAATTTTAACAACTCAACCGTACTGCGATAACCCGGATGATAGGAAGGGGTGTATTTTATGTAGCCAAAATCCTCAATTTGTTTAAAATACTTGTGATAGGTTGGCAGGGTATGAATGTGAGATAAGGCCATAAGTTTACTCCGGCTTACCCTAATGATTTTTTGTTCATTTTGTGCAAAAGCAAGCTCAATTATGGCCAATAACAATGCAAGATGCCAGACGTTTAATCTGGTATCCTTTAATGCAGCTCTTATAAAGCTCAACCACAAAACAGCATTATTTGTTGTCATCCTTAAATAATTTTAGCAGATCAGTCCTGTTATAATAATAGGACCCCGATACTTTTTTAAACCGTATTTTCCCGGTCACGCGAATATTTTGGAGAGTTCCGGGAGATATCCCATCCAATAGCCTTCGGGCAGATTTGCTTCGAAGCCATTCTTGCGGTTCGTTTTGAGTCTTTGCGTTAATTTTATGATCAAGTAATTTTTCAATGTCATATAATATTTGCATGCTGAGTTTCCGAAGATCTTCTTTGGTGATGTGTTCCATTTATCCTAAATCTTTAAGACTGTAAATGTATAGGAGAGGTGAAAAATTGTCCCCAGCGTGTCTTTTATTGTCTTTTGTTGGCTATATATGTCTTTAAGAAATTCCTTTTGACAGGCGGGAATGGTTGATGCAAAGCAGCCTGAATTTAATTTTGCCAGACTATATTTCCTCTGGACTTTTTCAGATATATGCTATTGATAAAGGTGGAAAAGCTCATTTCCATGACCAGAAATGAGGGCAGTATGTTAAAAAAGACCTATAAGCAACAGCAATTGTTAGAAGCTGCTCAATGAATATATTGTCAGTTCTTAAAAAAAGTAAACTGTCAATACATAGTTTCGACCCAATAAGTTAACAAATAAATAAATCTCAATAATGAGATATAAGTGAAAAAATGCCTAAGTTGGATGCCATAACATTTCGATCCAAACTCCCTTGTCATTTACCTATGTTATCCATGAAAACTTTCTACAAAAATACCCGTCTCAAAATTAGAGAGGAGGAGCAAAAGATCAGCTTGGACCCTGCCCGTGTGATTGAAGAATCGCGAAGGATGGCCACCTTATTGAAGGACTTTTTAAGCCAGTTAAAAGAGCGGGTCATGCTTAATGGCTTTGCCAATGAAGCCGAAGAGATAGAGTTCTTCAGGAACATCAAACCTGATGTTCAGGGCAAACTGCTGTTCTATAATAAAGTTTTCCGCATCGAGACCTCAAGACCGGTTCATATGGGGAGCCGGTACAAGACTTATTTTTCAGAAGAAATGCAACGACTGGAACGCAATTATAAGGACCATATTGTCAATACCGAATTTTATCGCTATTACCGCTCGGGAAGCCGGAGGCATGATGCCGAGTTCTTTCTTCGCGGAAAGATCGATCTTAACAAAGGGCTTAAGAGCCATGCCTTTGAATCCGACCCTCAATTTTCCACCTATTATGACTTTAAAGTCTCCCGTATCATTGAGAATGAACTTTTATATGAATATGTCCTTTCACGTGTTGATAACGGGCTGGTGAATCTTAGCGCCCTTAACCTGGAATCGGGTTATGAAATGATTTGCTGGACAGAATCCAAAAGTGCGCTGATTGAACTCATTTATGCGCTCCATGCTTCTGAATGCATTGCCCATGGCAAAATTGGGATCAGGAAAACGGCCTCGGTTTTTCAGACCCTTTTCAATGTGGAATTGGGAGATGTCCACCATGCCTTTTACAGAATGAAGGAACGCATGGGCAGCAGGAGTGTTTTTTTGGACCGGCTGAAAGACTCTCTTGAACACTATATGGATAAAGGGCTCATATAGTTATAGGAGAGGATCTTCGAACCAGCCAGCGTACAACGAGTTGTATTGTAGGCGGAATAGGAGGTTTTTAGTTAAACTGAGACCTTAACGGCTGTTGTTGCAAGAACAACTTTTGATTACCATCATCTGGGTGGAAACCAGCTGTCACAAAGAGATATCATGTTGGTGGTCATGGAAAAATGTGCTGTTTTTTATCCGAAAATCTCAAAAATTCCGGTATGTTAAATATCACTATCTTAGAAAATATAAAAAACAATGCCATGTCAACAATTCCTGCTCCCGAATATGAAAGCCTGCTTGCTGTTTTTAATTCGTTCTATCCTATGAGCGAAGCGCTCATAGAGGATATCATCGAACAAAGTGAAATACTGGATATCAAAAAAAAGACGGTACTGCTCAGGGCAGGCGAAACCAGCAATACGATCTATTTTATAGTAAAAGGTGCCGCAAGGGTGTATTATATGGAGAAGGAAATTGAAGAAGTTACCTCTTGGTTCCTATTCGAAAACGAGCTTTTGATCTCAGTCTTCAGTTTTTTTAACGGCCAGCCGGGATTTGAGTATCTTGAAACACTGGAAGACTGCCTGTTGATCTCCTTAAGCCGGGATAAATTGAACTCCCTGTACGAAAGGCATCTTGAATTCAACTTTATAGGCCGCAAGCTGACGGAATATTACTATATCAGAAATGAGAAACAGGCCAACGATCTCAGGATGCTCAGTGCCAAAGAGCGGTATCAGGAACTTCTGGCTACCAACCCGCAGTTGATCAACAGGGTGGCATTGGGATATATTGCATCCTACCTCGGAGTTTCACAGGAAACGCTCAGCCGTATCCGCAAGCAAATCTGATTTTTTGGCCTTTGCCAAAGAACCGCTTCCCACTTTTCAATTCTACAGCCCTCGTTAATAAGGCTAACAACAACCGTAAACCAGGTTTCTCATAACCGAGGGGTACTTTTTTGACTTTTATCAAAAAGACTTTGGAGAAAATCTGCTTAGTTTTGAACCTAAACCAATCATTATGAAAAAATTAACACTCTCAAAACTCTATGTTATAACAATGATGCTTCTATTTGCCGGTGTCGTAAATTCTTGCCGTGACGAGGAGCTGACCCTCCAAAACAAAATTTCTGAAGATCCTGTGGGTGCTCAATTAAAACAATGGTATTACGACAATGAAAGGGTAATCCATTCAAAAAATAACTGGCTGAACAGCTTTGTTCCCGATTGGAGCAGGATAGAAACCAGCACAGTAGACGGCAAAACCGTGTATGAAATCGGATTAAACAGTTCCGGCCATGTTTTCTCTGCCAGTGAGACGGTTGATCCCAAAAAGGCGGGAAATTACAGGAGCAGAAGCCTTATGAAGCTGATTATCCTGGAAGATCGTAAAAATGGCCAATTGATGGGGCGCTTTATGGAAGTCGTTGCTCTAAAAAAAACTGAAGAGCTGAACCAGCTGCGATATAAAAAATATGGAGATTTCAGTGGTGCCATTAATTTCTACCAAATTACTGGATCGCTTTCAAAAGGATGGCTGTATGAAAATGGCAGGCTTGTTGGAGGTACCGATCTGAGGGCTGTGAACGATAAAAAAATTGCCAGTTCCAGTGGAAATGGAGGAACCCTTAATCTGGTTGATGTGGCGCAGTGCGGAAGTGTAAGGGTTCCCCATTGGAAAGAAGTCTGCATAGGCGTAGGGGCTGTCGACGGTTGGGGCTATGGCGGAGACGGCGGGGTGACTACCTGCCATTGGGAAGTCTACCATACGACCGAAGTAATTTACTGCCCAACCAATGGAGATGATGGAGGAGGGGTCGACAACGGAGGAGGCAACGGATCTTCCGGATCTGGACCTGATTCTGGCCAGGAATCTGATGCTCCTCAAGAAATGGAATTTCTTTCGGATGTGGCAATATCCCTAAAAGACCTCTTCAAATGTTTTGATGAAGTGCCGAGTAATGGTGCTAACTATGTCATCAGTTTAAATACAGATCTGCCGATTGACACTAATGCCAATAGGCTGTTAAGCTATGCCGGCCGGCCGGGCCACTCCTTTATAACGCTTACCAAGATGAACGGCAATATGAGTGTCTCAAAGTCTTTCGGTTTCTATCCCAATACCCAGATCGCAAGTTTGGCAGGCAATCCTGTTGAAAGTAAGATGAACGATAATGGTGGCCATGATTATGACGCTATGATCTCACAGGGTGGCTTGACTGCTGATCAGTTCAAGACCGCCATGAACAAGGCAATAAGCAGTGCAGAGAATGATTATGACCTTGGAGATTATAATTGTACCGACTATGCTCTTGAAGTTTTTAATTCTATCAGGGATGCCGACCATAAGATCATTGTGCCAGACTGGATATCTGCCGGCCTTAATTATGGAACAACCCCTAATGGACTGTATAAAAGGCTCGATATCATGAATAGTTACGGAAATCATAGCGTTAATATGGTCAAAGGAAAGGCAGTCCCCAAAACGCCCCCCTGCAGCGTGGAATAATACCGAATAGACATAAACAGAGATTCAAAACAGATATTTGTACCATGAAAGCGATAACCCTGATGATCTTACTTATCTTTTTTAAATCCATGAGTGCTTTTGGGCAGGATATTGAAAATTTTGAACATGACCTGGAATTGTTGGCCAAAGGGCAATTTTCAGATCCGGGAATTGATACCCTTTTTATCCGATATGACCCTATTTTGTTCTGGTTCAATGATAATGCAAGGCTTGGGGCTGCCCTAAAAGGCAAAGAGACCGTTTCAGCCTATCCTTTGTCAGCTCTCAAAAGCAGTCCTGTTTACCGTAATCATGTTGATGGTCTGTTGGCAGATACTGCTTACCGTCGGCAGTCCCTAGGCTGTTTTCTGGCGTGTGCAACAGGGGATCGCAGTAAGATGGGTAAAATCAGAGAAATTCTTGTCAAAAGCCATTATAAGAACTATTGGGCCGCCACGATATTGATCTACCTGGGGACAAAGGAAACAGATCCCATTTTGCGATGTATCCTTGCTTATCAAAATTCCGAAACGGCTGGCTACCTGATAAAAGATATGATGCGGCTTGATGCATCAGTACTCGATACATTCGGCAGGGATAGCCTTGGCAGTAGAAATCCTTTGGTGCAATATATCGCCATAAAGAGCCTTGTGGCTACTCCGGTTAATCCTGGCAAGATCATACTTTTGATCCAATATGTTGAGACGGCCGATATAAAGCTGAAAGGCTGGGGGCTGGCTGCGTTGGCCAAACTTAGGGCTGGCCATATTTTTCCACTTGTTAAAGATTACCTTGATAACAGGGATCTGAGAGGGGTTTCATTAAGGACGCTTGCCGCAAGTCCAACCTCGATTGATATTTTAATAGTCAGCAGGATGATTTCTGAGGGGGTATGCGATAAGGATTTTTTAAATGCCCTGCTCGGATCAGAAAACAGCCACTATATTAAGGGCTGGCTAAGCCTTTTTGAGCAAAGAAAATTTCCGCAGGATTATTTTGTTGATATAGAGAAAAGCAAGGTTTTAAAAGATATTTCGAATTTCGAAATGGTATGCAGGATTATAGAGCAGGGTGAAAATGAAGACCAATTGTACGGTCTTATGAACTACTTCGAGGGGAAAAAAGATGGAGCTACCCAAGTCTTTCTTGGCAAGCTGGTGTTGCACCGCTTTAAGAGCATTAGAGACAGGGCATCCCAGTTGCTAGCCAAGGCCCCTAACCCCTGAATTAAAAACCGGATAGGATTGTATGATGCCATTACTTTTGAATTGTGGCTAGGGAACCGTTTTTTATCATCCTTCATCCAGAATGTTCAGTTCAGTTCAAGCCATGGTGAAGATCAACTATGCCTGTCACAGCATGTTGGCCATAGGTTTTCCCTATTTTCTGGTATGGGAAATAAAAAAACACTTATGTCGATTAGCTAAAAATTGTAATGGGCAGGGGTTAATGTCTAATTAACATGTATAACTATGAAAACATTTTACCGGGATGTTCAGATCAGAATCAGGGAGCAGGAGCAGGGGATTGGTTTGAATTCTTCCTATGCGATCGAAGAATCGCGAAAAATGGCAATACTGTTAAAAGATCTTCTGGATCAGTTAAGAGAGCGTGTTGTGCTCAATGGTTTTGCCAATGAATCTGAAGAAATAGAGTTTTTTAAGAAAATTAAGCCCAATGTTATGGGAAAACTTCTGTTCTATAATAAAGTTTTCCGCATTGAGACCTCCCGTCCCGTCAGTTTGGGTCATATTCATCAGGCTTACTTTTCCAAAGAACTGCAGCGCCTGGAGCGGAACTATAAAGACCATATCAGCGGTACCGAATTTTACCGTTATTACCGCTCTGGAAGCAGCCTGCATGATTCCGAATTTTTTGTCAGAGGGAAAATGGATATGAATAAAGGGCTTAAGAGCCACGCTTTTGAATCGGATCCTCATTTTTCAACCTATTATGACTTTAAGGTTTCCCGTATTATTGAGAACGACCTTTTGTATGAATACCTTCTTTCACGTATCGATAACGGGCTGACTAACCTCAGTGCCCTAAACCTGGAGTCAGGTTATGAAACGATTTGCTGGACAGAATCCAAAAGTGCTTTAATTGAGCTCATTTATGCGCTCCATGCCACCGAATGTATTACCCATGGAAAAATTGGGATCAGAAAAGTAGCTTCAGTTTTTCAGGCCCTTTTTAATGTGCAGCTGGGAGATGTTCACCATGCCTTTTACCGGATGAAGGACCGTACTGGCAACAGAAGCCTTTTTTTGGAGAGGATGAAAGACTCCCTTGAACAATACATGGATAAAGAACTGTTATAATATTTTTAGAATAACACCCCTTCATGACTAATTAAAAGAGGCTGTCCAAAAAGTTTGGGCAGCCTCTTCAAATTTAAAATCATCATTTTAAATGGTTGATATTTTCGAAAGTTATA
>Ga0075158_10001748_pt1 | contig 16217 bp, 19 predicted proteins | sample JI91814BDNA_FD_70968 | JGI IMG/M metagenome (GOLD analysis project Ga0075158, IMG submission 70968) | Wastewater effluent complex algal communities from Wisconsin, to seasonally profile nutrient transformation and Carbon sequestration -... | ecosystem: Engineered > WWTP > Effluent > Algae... | reverse complement strand
CTATTCATTTTTGCAAGGTGGCAACTGGACTCCTGTCGCTACCATTCCAAATGATAACCCCTCCCTTGGTGCTACAGGGACTATTTCTCTCTCTTTTGCGCCAAGCTCAGGCGTTCTTCTTGCGACTTGGACAAGTAACATGGGAGGCAATCCGACTTATGCGCTCTTTAGTAATAGCTCTTGGAGCGAGCCGGCATCGATTACAACTTCTTCTACAACCTTTATGGGCTTTAACACCCGCTCTTGTTACGATCCTGTAACAAATAAATTTTTTGCTGGTTGGAATAGCTCTATGGGCCGTGCCCCGACCTATTCGATCTATACGGTTGTACAACCCCTTATTCCCATGTCTTTAAGCGGCACTCAAAAAGTGAATAACTTTGGGATTGTCAAAGAGCTCTACAATAGTCTTTTTTGGGAGGCTGATCCAACGGTTACAAGTTATACGCTCTATAGGAACGGAGAGTTGATCGCAACGCTTGATGGCGCCTCTGCTTCTTATGAAGATCATAACCAACCAAGTGGCAGTGAAGTTTATCAGCTTATTGCCTTCAAGGGCGCTTTGGCAAGCCCCCCTGCAAGCGTTACTATAGGAGCCAAATGAATAAAACTATAACCTTAGCTCTTTTGCTTGTCGCTCCTCTTTTGGGAGGTGAGTGGGATGCAGAGGCAGCTTTTGGGCTGATTTTAGACCCACCCGTTTTTACAACAACAGATAATAACGTTTTTCTTACTTACAACTCTCTTACAGGAGAAGTTCTTGCTACCTGGGGTGATACGACTGCGGATCCATCAAATCCACCGCCTACCTACGCCTTTTATAATGGCAGTAGCTGGAGCTATAACAGCTCTAGTAACATCCCTTTAACAATTAGTACAACCTCTGCTGTTGCCTCAGATCTCTATACCGCTTTTAATCCGGTTAGTGGCGAGTTTTTAGCTACATGGGCTGATAGATTAAATAGCAATCTTCCAACCTATGCAATTTATAACCCAAACTCAGGTTGGAGTACTCCGGCCTCGTTTTACTCTAATGGCGCTGGAGGCGATGCGAGAGTCTACTGTATCTATAATCCTGTAAGTAATAGCTTTTTTGCAGCGTGGGAAGATGATAGTGGAGGACCGAATGGCGAGCCTTTTTATGCTATCTATAGTAACGGTAGCTGGAATACGCCTCTTCCTATTTCTACAACAGTTCTCGTTCGTAATGCAGACGTTTATCTCTCTTGCAATCCAAATACAGGGGAGGTTTTAGCAGCGTGGAGGGACACCACAAATGTTGCAAACTACGCCATTTATAATGGTAGTAGCTGGAGTAGTGCAGCAGTCCTTGCTTCTTCTCCGACAGTGCAAGAAAATATCCTCTCTTGTTTTGATGTTATATCTAACCGTTTTATGGCTGTCTGGGCTGATTTTTCAGGCGCAGATAACCCATATTACTCCTTTTATGATCCTACAAGTGGATGGACAGTACCTCTTCCTATAAGTTTAACTTCAGGGGTAGATACAAACGTTGCTGTTTCACAAGATACGGCTACAGGCGCTATTTTAGCGACGTGGCTAGACGTTGTTTCTTCTAACCAATCGCCAACCTACTCTCTTTATAATGGGACCTCTTGGACAGAGGCAGCTTTTATCTCAGATGCGGCTAGTAGTAATTCAGATGATTGCTTTGCTTGCTATGATAGCTCTAAAGGAAGATTCTTTGCCGGTTGGGTAGATATGAATAATGGTTATCCTAACTACTCTATCTACTCCTTCTCTTCTAACATCGCGCCTCTAGAGCCTGCCTCTTTTTCAGGTGTACAAAAAACCAACGGCTTTGGTGTGGTAGAAGAGCGCTACAACCTTCTTACATGGGAAAAGAGTAGCAACGTAAATAGTTACAATCTCTTTAGAAATAACGTACTGATTGCTGTTCTAGATGGGAGTGCTACTGTCTATGAAGATCACGATCAACCTAGCAAAAATCAACTCTATTCCTTAATCGCAGTCAATAGTTTTGGCAATAGCTCGACTGCTCTTGTGATTGTCGGGGGACAATAATGAAAAAAATCGCTCTACTCTTCGCCTGTTTTTTAAATCAGGCTTTTTCTATGTGTTGCTGTGAGGAGTCGCCCTGGTGGGCAAGGCAGCATCCTATTTTGGAGGCCAAAGTAGGCTACTTCTTTTTTACAGATTCTAGTATGAATAGGGTCTTTGATGATGGGGGGATCGATGTGCAGCTCTCTGGATCGTATCCTTTTTATAAACTCCTAAACGTTTACCTAAGCGTTGAGTATCTACAAAAGTCTGGCCACTCGACAGGGGGCCATCAAAAGGTCTCTCTTTGGGAAGTTCCGGTAAGCTTAGGCCTTAAGCCGATCTTTCCTATTACCGATTTTATACAGTACTATTTTACCATTGGGCCAAGGTACTTCTACGTTCATGTTCACAACCATTCCAGCTACGTGCCAACAAACATGAGCGCTAATGGCTGCGGCGGCTTTGTTAATACAGGTTTTAATTTCATCTTTGATAACCACTTCTTAGTCGATCTTTTTGCTGAATACTCTTTTAAAAAGCTCTCGTTTCATAGCCATAAATCCGGCACAAAAGGGTTAGATGCGGAAGTCGGCGGTCTTACCTTCGGTGGCGGCCTCGGCTACGCTTTTTAGGTGATAAAAAATGAGCTACATAACCGTCGGAAAAGAAAAAGAGCGCGAGATCAAGCTCTACTATAAAGACTGGGGTAAAGGACAGCCCATTGTTTTCAGCCATGGATGGCCTCTATCTGCCGATGCGTTTGAAGATCAAATGGTCTTTCTTGCCTCGCACGGCTATCGCTGTATTGCCCATGATAGACGTGGCCATGGAAGATCCGATCAGCCGTGGGACGGCAATGATATGGATACATATGCAGATGATTTAGCAAAGGTTATAGAGGCTCTTGATTTGAAGGATGCGATTCTTGTCGGCCATTCCACAGGGGGAGGGGAGGTCGTTCGCTACATCAGTCGCCACGGATCTAAGAGAGTTACTAAGGCCGTTCTTATTGGAGCTGTACCTCCTTTAATGGTGAAGAGTACATCAAATCCTAAAGGTCTACCTATGGACCTCTTTGATAAGATTCGTAAAGGGGTTCATGACGATCGATCAGAGTACTTTAAAGAGCTTGCAACTCCTTTCTATGGCGCCAACAAAACAGGTGCAAAAGTTTCAGAGGGGCTTAAGGAGTCCTTTTGGCTCCAAGCGATGGAGAGTGGTTTTAGAGGCGTTTACGAATGCATCAAAGCCTTTTCCGAGACCGATTTTACAGAGGATCTAAAGAAAATCTCTCTTCCTACCCTAGTTATCCATGGGGATGCCGATCAAATGGTTCCCATTGAAACATCAGCCCTTTTATCTAGTAAGCTCCTCAAAAATGCGATACTAAAAATCTACCCGGGCGCTTCTCACGGCTTGTGCCAAACCCACAAAGATGAATTAAACAAAGATCTGCTAGCTTTTATCAAATAATTATTTGCAATGCAGGGTATAAGGTATTTTTTATCATTGCTTTAAATATTACAGCTGTAATATTCTACTTTCATAAACAAAAGGAAAGGTATGGCAAAACGAGCTTTTGGAGAGCTAGAGACCCAGATTCTCCATATTTTGAAGGGAAAAGAGCGCATAACAGTCAAAGAAGTTTTACGCATCTTAGGAAATCAAGATAACTATAATACGGTCATGACTGTCATGAACCGGCTTGTAGAAAAAAAGGAGCTTGGTCGAGAACGGTGTGGCTTACAGTGTCAATATTGGATCTTAGAGAAGACAAAATCTATTTCGCTCTTGGATCGCTTTAAAGAAAAGCTCTTCGGTATGAAAACATCTGCCATGGTGAGCTATTTACTCGAGTCTGCCGAGGATTTGACGGAAGAGGATTTTGCTAAGATGGAAACGATGCTCCAAAGTGCGAGAGCAAGGAAAAAAGATGAGTAGTCTTTTTTTCTTAATCGCCTGGTTATCCAATGCATTTTTTCTTTTTGCCACTTTAGCTCTGTTAATACAGGGGGCTTTAGGGTTACTTCCAGTTAAGAATTACCGCCTGCGTGCGTTTGTTCGGCTCATCCCCGGGATGGCTCTTTTGCTTATGCCTCTTCTTTCTAAATTAAAAATTGGCCAGTTTTTAAATCCGCTCAGTTGTGAAGGCTGGCTTCAGAAGGGTTTGATTTATTGGTTGCCAACTTTAAAAAGTTATATAACCCTTCCAAAACAGCTACTTCGAAAACAATTGCCTCTCGAGCCTGTTGCTTCCTTAGTAAGCGTTCTTGTCTCTCTATTCGTTGTTACGACAGCGGTACTTTTTTTAGCAAAATTGTTTCAGATTGTCTCGGCCTTAGTTAGCATGCGACGGCTTGTACGAGAGGGTAAAGAGTCTTCGCAAGTAATAGATAATCCTGAGCTTGCTTGTAAGCTAAAGGAGCATCGGATTCGTATTTTATTATCGGATGCTATTGTAATCCCTATGGCTATCGGTTCTCGAACGATCTTAATCTCTAAAAGAGCTTTGGATGTCTTAACTTCCGATGAATTGGAAGCGGTGATCGCCCACGAGCTTGCGCATCTTTTGGCAAAAGATCCTTGGGTACATCTATTTCATGAACTTCTCCGCGCCTTTTTCTGGTGGATCCCCATGAAAAGGTGGTTAAAAAAAACTGAGGAAGAGCAGGAGATTGCGTGCGATCAAGCGGCAGAGATCTATCAAGAAGAGAAAATTGCGGCAGCCCTTATTAAGATAGCCAGGCTTACAGAGAAGGAGGAAAAAGAAGATTTCACCCCTTTCTGTGCTTTAGTAAAGAAATCCTCTTTCCTTATGCTTCGCCTAGAGATGATTTTAGGGGTAAATCGGATACAAGAGAGTAAATTTTGGCGAGGAGTTGTCCCTTTGCTAGCAGGGCCTTTAGTCTTGTTGAGTTGCACTATATAAAAAAAATTTAACATAAAATATTACAGACGTAATAATTTAGAGGGATCTTTTTGTCTTTAAATATTACAGACGTAGTAATTAAGAAAGGAGAAAAAGATGGTTACTAGAACAAATCCGTATGATTTTCTGTTTGTCGATCGAGGGCCCCCTGGCGGCAATATGACAACAGAAGCACTACATTTGGCTGTAAGAGCCGATGAAGTTTATCGTGTGACAAGCGATGGCTTAGCGGTCGGAATGCCAGCTCTTTATACGATCAATTTAGAAGAGGAGGCGAGTCGTTCTGTAGAGGCTCTACCACCGCCACATCTAGAAGTTGCAGCTCTGTGGGATCGAACCCCGTATGAACCCGCAGGAGAGAGTAACATTTTAGGGGGCAATGGCCTTTTAACGATTCCTTTTGAGAGGATAGAGGTTCCTTGTGTAGCGGCAGCTAGAGAGAGCCTTGCCTATTACGGAGCCATACTTCTTAAAGAGAGAGATCTTATTCGCTTTCCTGATAGAGAGTATCCTATTTTTAAAATGACGGTTGGACCTCGCTATATCGATGAGTTTTTGATGGCGGAGAGAGGCGATGGCTTCTACCTTGAATTTCATCATGATAAGCCTCATTTTCACATGCCGCTTCGAGGGGGAGGCTACTATATTCTTGCGCGTTGGAATGAGGAGGGAACACGATTACGTATTACCGGCTTTAAAATTGCTGATGGGGATGCTGTCTATACAAAGAAGGGGGCGATCCATTGCGATGCGGCTCTTACAGGAGACCTCTTGGTTGGCTATGATAAAGCAGAAGATTATTCGACCGTTTTATTGCGGACAGAGGGTCGGCAAAAGACAAGCGTGATGTTTTATGAGCCCGCTTTATAGTGATAAAGGATGATGCCAGAGGCAACGGCAACGTTTAGGCTATCGACAATTGGGTCGATTGGAATTTTAACTGTAAGCTTGGCAGCAGCAAGGACCTCTTGATCAATCCCTGTTGATTCTCGGCCGAAGATAAAGTAGGGGGCTTTCGGTAGAATAGCCGACGCAAGAGGTATAGAGCTGCTGCTTAAGGAAGTCGCAACCGCATCTTTTCCTTTAAGAAGAAGAGGTAGATCGATTGTCGTGTGGACCTTCATCTGAAAGAGGGCGCCGCGTGAGACTTTGATGGTCCGCCTAAGGTAGGGGGGTGAGCTGTAGGTATCCACAATTAAGTTACGAATACCAAAGGCAACGGCGTTTCGCACGATAGCTCCTACATTTTCCGGATCGATGACGCCATTTAGAACAAGGGCCGCTCCTTCAAGCTCTTCAAGATCGGCATTTGGTGGTTTGAGGCCGAGCGCCATAACCCCTTGGTGCATCTTATAGCCGGTAATCTTTGTGAGCTCTTCTTTGGTAGCAAGATCGATTTTTACATGCGGGGGAATGGTCAGTTTTTCTAAGTAGCGCTCTTCCATAAGAAGAGAGATTACCTCTAAATTGCTTTTGAAGAGGGCTTTGACAACCTCTTCGCCCTCTCCAATAAAATAGGGGCCTAAATCACGTAAGCTCGTGTAGAGAGAGTTTGGTACGTCTTGATTCATGGAGAAGATTCTATACGGCTTTAAAATCCTGATCTACTCGAAAAATTCATAGGCATATTTTCTATAAAAGTTTATGGAGGAGAGGAGAGAGGTTCTTATGAGAAGATTTTGCTTTTTTGTAGTGGCAGTTTTGTGTGGTAAAGATTTATTTGGCTGTACGGGTGTTCTCATCCAGGCCAAAAATAATGCAACAGTAAATGGCAGAACTGTTGAGTTTGGTGTGCCTTTAGACATCAACCTAGCTGTCATTCCAAGAAACGTTTCCTTTACTGGCAAGACCCCTCTAGGCGATGGCAAGAGCTATAAAGCTAAGTATGCAGCGGTTGGCATCTATGGTTTTGATGATGTTGTCTTAATGGATGGGATGAATGAAAAGGGATTAGTTGCAGGAGCTTTTTATTTCTCAGGCTATGCAAACTATGTCCAAGTGACTAAAAAAAACCAAGGCAAAGCGCTCTCTCCAGCGGACTTTACTAACTGGATTCTTACCCAATTTGCAAGTCTTGAAGAGGTGAAAGAGGCTCTTCACACCGTGATTATAGCGCCTACAGTCTTAAATGGATGGGGACCTACGCCACCCCCTATGCACTACATTGTTTATGATAAAACCGGTAGAAGTATTGTCATAGAGCCCTTAAATGGCGCTTTAAAAGTGTATGATAACCACTTAGGTGTTATGTCAAACTCACCAACCTTTGATTGGCAGATAACAAATTTAAGTAACTACATGAACTTAACCCCTATGAACGCTGCATCACAAAAGTTACGTAACGTCTCCTTAGCCCCTTTTGGCCAAGGAACGGGAATGATCGGTCTTCCAGGCGACTTTACCCCGCCCTCTAGATTTGTGAGAGCCTCTTTCTTCTCTACAACAGCAGCCCCTGTTGCAAACTCTGATGAGGCGGTAGATCAGACTTTTCATATCTTAAACCAGTTTGATATCCCTAAAGGGATTGTGCGTGAGGAGGAGGGGAAAATGGTTGGCTACGATTACACACTCTTTACCTCAGTAAAAAACCCTGAGATGTTGCAGTACTTTTACCGCTCTTACGATAATCAAACTATCCAATTTATCGATCTTCGGCAATTTGACCTAAATGCCCCAATGATCAAAAAGATGAAGGTGCAAGGCAAACAGAAAAAAATCGATGCCTCTTCGTTATTAAAGTAAGGCTATGACAAAAAAGGTGAGATGGAGTCTTATAGCCTGTATCGTGCCAAAGCTTTTAATAGGAGTCTCTGATCGCTACCCCTATCGAGCTGTTGACCCTATCTTGCCGATCCCTCAACTCCAATTTGAAAATGACTTTAGCCCCGTAAATTCTGATACAGGCAAAGTCTCCAATATCCTCTATTTTAAGACGCTATGGAGAGCTTTACCGAGCGAGATTCTGCCATTTTATCAGGGGATTCGCATCCAGTTTGAGATGGTAACGACCCCCTCTACCGCCTACTCTCATGGCACAACAAACCTTGGGGACACACAGTTTCTCGATCTATTTTGTGCTACAGGAGATTGGTGGGAGTTCGGGCTGGGCCCTATGGCGATTTTCCCGACAGCTATCCAATCGTCTAGAGGGACGGGGCAAGGTAAATGGCAGCTTGGGCCTGCGCTCGGGGTTCTTTTAGAGATCAAAGACACCCAAATTGGCGTTCTTGCCCAAAACCCGATCTCCTTTGCAGGAAATTCTCATAGGCCGAATCAAAATTATCTCCTCTTTCAGCCCTTCTTTTTTCAGCATCTTGGCCATGGTTGGTTTTTTCATGCTAACCCCCAGTGGAGCCTTGATTGGCTACAAGGTATCTACAAAATCCCTTTAAACTTTGGCGGCGGAAGGATCCTTCGTATGAAGGACTACTCTTTAGATATCGATCTTCGTTTAGAGGGGATGGTCTATGAAAACTCTCCGACCTTTACCCCGCAGTTTACGATCCAACTTCTTTTTTCCTTTCTTTTACAATGAAAAAATAGACTTTCCACCTCTTAGTGAAAAATGGTAGGATGCCTCTCTTTACATAAGGAGATAGGATGGCATCGTCGCGTTTTCGCAATAATTTACTCTTTGCTCTAGGTAAAGAGTCTTTAGAAATGAGAGAGAAAATCCCTCTCAATCGGATCGAGAAAATAGGGGATAAGCTCGCTTGGTTTGCTTATGACTTTAGAACTTTTTGTTCTGAGGTCTTTTTTGATCCTCGCGTTCTGACGATTTTTTTTACTCTCCTTAGCATGATCTTTGTAGCCTTTCTATTTTATCCATTGACGACATGGTCTCTTTTTGCAACGGTCGGTGAATGGATAATCAACCATATGAACGGAAAGTATATCCGGTTTTGCTTATGGGTCCTTTCTGAGGTGACTGTTTTTGGTATTGGTATGAGAGCCTTTGGACGCTTTACAAACGAAGAGCTCCTAAAATCGTATCAAGAACAAGGCAGAGTTGCTTAAATGACTAGGTGGTCTTGGAAAGAGGGTTTTACCTTCGCCCTGGCAGCAAAACTTCTGCCAGCGCATGGGGTAGATGTAACCTATAAAAAAACCTTTGCTGAAAAAGTAGGCTCTCAAATCCTAAGACCACTACATAGAGCGATAGGCTTTGTCTCTAGAAATATTAAGAAGCCGGTTGCGATTTGTCTCTTTACGATGGTAGCAGCTCTCATCATAGGAGTTGTGTTTTATCGTATTCCAGCCTTTATTATTTTAGGAAGGCTATTTCCTACGCAGCTTGTGCGCGCTCTTTTTTTCTTGTACGCAGAGTTAAATCTATTGGCCATGGGGATGCAGGCCTTTGGCCGTTTTAACAATGAAGGTCTAATCGCCATATGGAAGAGCAAGCGCCTCATAGCCTTTATGCCAGGGGACTATATACCCAAGTAAAAGGGATTGTAGGGATTAAATGTAAGTGATACGATTCTTTGAAAAAATCAGAGGACTAAGATGGTAAACGAAAGCAGTTTGGCCTTCACGGAAGACGAAAATAAGATACGAAAAAGGTGGCTATTTTTCTCCATTGGTTTGCCCAATCTCATCCTCGTATGTTCTATGTTTTTTAATTTAATCTTTGCCATGCTTTCTTCTGATTATATGAAGCTCTTCTGGACTTTCTTAGTCTTCCTGGCCTTAATGGTGTCCGTCTATATAAATTATTATTGTGCTTATAAGAATCCAGGAACAAAATTGCTTTTCTTAATGATAGTCGGCTCTTCCTTAAGTCTGTTAATTCTACCTATAAACTTGTTTGATAAAGAGATTTTAGATTCCATGGAATCATCTCTTATCTTCTCCTTGATGATGTTTGGAATGGCATTTTTTAATGTTGCTCTACTCTACTACTCTTACAAGCTCCGCCAAATCAATAAAAAGATGAAGGCGAGAAAAATGGAAAGACTTGCTGTTGTTCATTAAAGAGCGCTTTTCAAGGAGAGGGCTTGCGGAGTAACGTAAAGCCACCATTTTATCGAAATCGCTTCTTCCTAGGACTCTTTGAATTTGCTTTAGGGTAAATCCCAGTTCTCTAAAAAATAAGAGCTGCTGGAGAACTAAAAGCTCTTCTTCTTCGTAGTAACGATATCCATTGGATCCGTGGTAGGCTGGTTTAAGAAGGCCAACCTCGTCATACCAATGAAGTGTTCTAACTGTGACGCCCGAGATTTTTGCTAATTCTTTAACTGTGTAAGCCATTGACTATCTTCCTTCAATATCCCTTTGATTTTAAAGGATAGGCCTATAGTAAGGAATCACGTAACGTGAGGGTCAACAGTTTTTAGAGGAAGATTTTAAATTCGACAAACCATTCATTCGCTTTAAAGCGCATTTTCCAGGTGTCACTGCCTACATCAACGGCAGCTCCACTAGAAACTCTTTGGTACTGCGGTCCTTTAAAAGAACCAGCATCAAACCAGCGATAGCCTGTGCTAAGAGCCCAATGGTCTTTGTAATTGTACTCCACCCCCGCAAGGAGTGTGTAGGTGAATTTTTTACGAAGTGTATAGGAATTTTCAGCCGAAAAGCTTGGATAGGGGGTAGAGCTTCCGGTTGGCGGTAGGCCTGTAGTTCTGTAATTAGTGATAGCAAGATCGCTCATACCTACACTACCGCCTATTACAGGATATAGAGTTGCACACGGCATATCCCAGGATAAGCAAGAGATTCCTCGTCCAAGAAGGTTTGCTGAAAAGAGAATAGGGGTAACGCTAAGGTCAAATTGTCTTGTGTAGGAGGTGCCCCCAGTAGCTGGCGTTTGAAATTTTCTATATTTGAAGGTGGAGCGGTTTGCGATACTAACTTCTAGGTCTAGTAGATGGAAAAACTCACAGCCGACGGCTAAACTTGCGATAGGGGTGGTTCCAAGATTTGTATTATAACCCTGTAGGGCTGGATTCCATGGTGGGGAGGGGGCAGTAACATGAGAAGAGGTAGAGACTGAAACTCCTGAGCCAACTTTAAGGTAGAAAGCGTAATCGTCACAGTCGCAGTGGCAGGCAGCGTTAACTACAATAGGAGAGGCTAACAAAGAGAGGGCAGCTAAGATAGGCTTCATAAGTCTCCTTTTTAGAAAATCGTTCCGATTCGTGAGAATTCGAAATAGAGTTTTTCACCATCTGAGGAGATAAATAGGTCAAATGTCTCTCCAAAAAAAGAGGCCGACCCCACTTTTGTTGCCACAATTACAGTGGACTGAGCGATCATTGCGTTTATCAAGCTATCTAATTCAAGGTTAGTTAAGGTTGTCGATGTAGACCATGTGACTACTAAGCCATCATTAGCAGCGAGATAGTTAGATATGTCTGTGTAGATGCCACTTGCATTTTGCATACATAAAAAAGAGGCAGAGCATGTTCCAGATTGGATATTGGATGTGTTATAAAGAGCGGATCTTCCCGCAAGATAGCGAGAGGCTATCGTAGGACTACCAACCGATACATTCGATGTCGGTATTTGAATAAAGCTCTCTATAAAATCTTCGATATAGCAGTAATACGTTATCGTATCTGTTTCACTAGAGTTTGCCGCGTGTAAAGGCTTTAGAGGGGCCGTTAAACTAATAAAGAGGCATAAAAAAAACGCTCTATAAGTGTTTCTAATTAAATCGATCAAAAGTTAAACCTAAAATCTGCTGTTAAACCTTGTAAAATTAGTGAGGTGTCAGCAATAGGCGTGCTATGCTGATTTTGGAAAAACCAAACTTGCGCTTCCCAGCCAAGGCGAACTACCAAGCCGCTAGTATTTCCAAACAGCCAAGCAGACTCTACCCCTAGATCCACTTGGATAACAGGACTCATAGTGTAGGGGCGGTAAGATTGGTTTGCGATGAGTATGTTCTCGTAAGATAAAAGAGTGTTTGTATCGTAAGATTTGGCGTGGCTTGAAAACTGTCCCCAGAGAAGAGCAAAGGCTGTATCAGCAAATAACCCTAAGTGGTTGCAGCACTCCCAAGTAGTATCAAGACCAGTTCTAGGCCCGACCCCCCAAAAGGTTTGATCAAATAAGGCTTGGTTATTTCCTAAAAAAGTTCCAGCTGGAGAGATCGCGCTTACTTCATAATTGACGTTCAACTTTTGCTTTTGCCAAGAGGCTTCTAATCCAAAGTGCGGGTGCATCCATAAACGCCAAGCCGAACAAGTTTGGAATAGTTTGCCAAGTTCCAGGTTGATATTATTGAAGTGTAAGTCCCATGAAGCAGTAGCCTCTGATACAAAGCCATTTGCTCCCGATTCATACGTTGTCTCTGCCAAAATCGAGTTATTTGGCCCGTAGCCAAAAATCGGAATAATGCTGCTATTGAGATCATCGGATTGCACCGATCTGTGGGCCTTACTAAAGAAGTAGGTATAATTTGTAAATAGATCCCACCCTCCATGGGCTAGATTTATGCCAAGGCCTACTTTAAAGCCAGGTCTGAATTCTATGTTAGGAGCGTAAATAGAGCCGCTTTCTAGAGAGCCTGGCACAAGGCCAGTTATTGGATCTGCTGTTCCTGGAACTGTGATCGCAGCACCCGTTGCTGCGTAACTATTTCCTTCTTGCTTGGCGATCCAATAAATCAGATCTGCTTCTACAAAGATATTGTTTTCATACTTCGAGCAAGAAGCTCTAGATTCATTTACATAATTACAGCTGTTTTTGCAAGGAGCTCCGGTAGCTGTACTCTTTGGCTTCTTTTGCCAAAAAGCAAGAGAGCTCTTTTTTCCTTCAGTTGTTTCTGGCGCCGCGAAAAGGAGCCCCGGTAGAAGCACTGGAAGAATAGCAAAAGATAGATAACGAATCATGAGATACTCCTTTTTTTTCAGAGACATAGAGCTGTTAGCCATTTATTGTAAATAAATTAATTTAAATTTAGAATCAGTAACTGTGCATTGGCATCCAATCCGGTTGTTGCGGGGATCTCTATATTAGTTCCAGTCAGAGAAATTGCTAAATTAATTGTATTGTTAGAGCTAGAAGTTACATTTACAATAGACCAGCCTACGATTTCTGAGTCAGATTGTGGGATGTTTACATCGATACCATCGATCCAAGTATGTGTTGTCATAGCAGGTTGCGCTATATTTGTAGAGACACCTGATGCTGTCTGCTGAAGCTGCACAACAGCTGTAGCAGTCCCGTTAGAGGGGCTCTTTGTTACCTTAACGGCATACTGGACAAGGTAGGTGCCAGGCCTCTGAAGTGTAATATAGCCAGAGTTATCAACCGTTATACGAGATGTTGCTATATTTACAGGAGATGACCAGAGAACATTGTTGCCGTCAGTGATCTCAGCTTGATTGGATAAGACTGCATAATTGCGTATCCCGCTACCTTGAGGGCTTGGGCTCGGATTAAACAAGCCACCATGTAGGGAGTAACCTGTAAGCAATAAAATTGTGAAAAATTTCTTGAACATCTAGGTTCCTTTCTTTAAAGAATGAATCCGTGATCTTATACAGCAATTAAAATTTTTACAACTATTTTGCAAAGAGATCGGTTGCACGAATAAGGGCATCTGTAATGCCAACTTCAGTGGCGGAGTGGCCTCTGTCTTCTACGATTTCTAATGTAGCCTCTGGCCAGGCGCGATGAAGATCCCAAGCACTTGCCATAGGGCATACAACATCGTAGCGGCCTTGGACAATAACGCCTGGAATTGAGCGAATCTTATCTACATTCTCTAAAATCCAGTTCTCTGTTTTAAAGAAGGCATTGTTTACAAAGTAGTGGCATTCAATACGAGCGAAAGCATCTGCAAAATTCTCTCCGCTAAAACTTTCAGCGTACTCTCTATCAAAATGGAGTTTTGAAGTGCCCCCCTCCCAATTAGACCAAGCGTGCGCAGCCTCCTGTCTAACAGCCACATTAGCGGAAGTTAACCGCTTATAGTAAGCCGCTATAAAGTTTGCTCTCTCATCCTCTGGAATAGGAGCTTTGTAAGCCTCCCAAAGATCTGGAAAAATGTAGCTAGCGCCCTCTTGATAGTACCATCTCTCCTCTTGCGGTCTACAAAGAAAAATACCTCTTAGAATCAAGCCTTGGACAGATTCCGGGTGTTTGATGGCATAAGATAAGGCGAGTGTGGTTCCCCAAGAGCCTCCAAAGACGACCCAGCGATCGATATTGAGATGAGAGCGAAGGCGCTCTATATCCTCAACTAAATGCCAGGTGGTGTTGTTTTCTAAAGAAGAAAAAGGAAGGCTCTTGCCGCTACCTCTTTGATCAAATAAGATAATGCGGTAGCGTGTAGGGTCGAAAAATGAGCGGTTGGAGGGCTCTGTGCCGCCTCCAGGGCCGCCATGTAAGAAGACAACCGGTTTTCCATCGGGTTTACCGGACTCTTCCCAATAAAGGGTATGATTATCTCCAACAGCGAGCATCCCTGTTTGATAAGGCTCAATCTCAGGATAGAGTGTGCGTAGAGTATCTCCTAGAAGTGGCGTGTTAGATGTAGCAACAATTGCTAATGCACAAACTACTGTTTTGAGAGAGAGTTTCATAAGCCTTTTTCCAATTTTTGAATGCAAGTATACTATTGTCGTTTTTTAGCATAAATCTTAGAGGGGGTGTCGTGTCAAAGCAAGAGGTTTTTCCGAGTTACACAATTACTGATTGGAGGGAAGCTACAGCCTCTTTTGGCAAAGATATGGGTAAAGTTCTGGATGTAGCTTTTGTCGATCGCAATATTTTTGCAAGAGATGGCTATCCAATCCCTTGTCGCATATTCAATAACGAACTCTCATCGGATAGCCCTGTCTTCATTTTTTATCCGGGGTGCGCCTTTCTTTTTGATTTTTTTGAGCTCCATACTGTTATTGCTTCTCGTATCGCAAAGAAAGCAAAAATAAAAGTCATTTTAGTCCAATTTCGCCTTGCACCTGAGTATCCAGTCTTGACAAGCTTATCTGATAGTTATGAGGTAGCCCGTTATATTGCTTTGCATCCAGAGCTCTTTGGCATCGATCCTAAAAGGCTTTTTATAGGAGGTTGGTGTTCGGGTGCAAATGCTGCAACCTTTGTTTCAAAGGTTGCTCGTGAAACAAAGGATTTCAACATCCACCATCAAATCCTTCTTGGAGGCTCTTTTGATCTATCACACTCTTTTCATGCGTTTGATAGCTTTGAGGCGCAAGATAGAACGCTTGATCGAAGGTTGATCGCTCACCTGGCAGAGCTCTTTTATGACATGGATAGTGCTAAAAATCCTATTTTTTCTCCCTATTGGGAAAAGGATGTGACAAATTTTCCAGCGACGACCCTGCTTTGTGGAGAGTTTGATGCTCTTCGAAACGATTCAGAAGCCTACTTTGAAAAGCTTAAAGGAGCGAACGTTTCTGTAGATAAGATCGTATTAGAGGGAGAGGGCCATAATCAAATTGTCATGGAGAGTCTCGTATCTTCTAAAACCGATCCCACGACAGAGATAGCAAAGACTCTTCGACGAAAATTGGCTATTTAGAGGATTCTAAGAGAAGATGTCTTTTAGTAAACTCTATGCTGGCATAGAAAAGAAAATCTACATTTTCTTTTTTTGAAAAGCCGTGACCTTCGTTTGTAGCTGTCAAAAACCAGACGGGCGTCTTGATCTCTTTTAGAGTTTCGACCATCTGTGCGCTTTCAGAATAGGGGACGCGCGGATCCATGAGGCCTTGGACAACGAATAGAGGTTTAGTAATAGCCTTTGCATGGTTAATGGGTGCAATGGAGGTTAAAAAATCGCGCACAAGAGGTACTCTTTCATCGCCGTAGATAATGCGGCGTAGATCTTGCCTACGCGGTTCCGTATTTTCTAAAAAAGTGACTAGATTGGACATGCCTACGATGGAAAGCGAGCAGGCAATCTTTTCATTATAACGAGTAGCGACAGCTAAAGTTGCATGGCCACCATAACTGCCACCAGATACCATAATACGGTCACCATCTAAGTCGCTTTGTCCTTTAATCCAATCTAAAAGAGCGTTTAAATCTTCATAGGCATCGACGCGGTTCATGCCATTTGGTAGCTTTAGAAAGGTTTTTCCATAGCCTGTAGAGCCTCTGATATTAGGAAGCAATAGAGCAATCCCGAGCTCATCAACATAGTAGTTAAGTTGGCCAAGAAACTCAGGTCTAAACTGCGCTTCAGGCCCGCCATGGATGATAATGCGGACAGGCGTTTTGGCGTGCTTTGGTGTGTGAGGGCGATAGAGAAAGCCGCTAATCTCCTTACCATCGAAGGATCTCCATT
>Ga0075158_10001747_pt1 | contig 16230 bp, 18 predicted proteins | sample JI91814BDNA_FD_70968 | JGI IMG/M metagenome (GOLD analysis project Ga0075158, IMG submission 70968) | Wastewater effluent complex algal communities from Wisconsin, to seasonally profile nutrient transformation and Carbon sequestration -... | ecosystem: Engineered > WWTP > Effluent > Algae... | reverse complement strand
TCCACGACGCGTCCTCGCACACGCTGGCGTGGCTCGGCTCGGCTCTCGGCGTGCCCTGCGTCCCCCTCGGCGTCGACGCCTTCGGCCAGTCCGGCGCAGTGGCCGACCTCTATGCGGTCAACGACCTGACGCCGGGCTCGATCGTCAACGCCGCCCTGGCCGCCCTCGCCCTGCGGTGACCAGCCCGGCGCGGGCGGGAGAGCTGGGGCGGGTGTGGCGGCCTTTCAGGGGACGACGATGACAGGGACCGTGGAGTTGCGCAGGATCTTGGCGGCGCTGGAGCCGAGGAAGACCTGGGCCAGCTTGTGCGTGGACGACGAGCCGACGACCAGCACGTCCTCGCGCCCCCACTCCACGGAGTCCATCGCCCCGCCCCACGAACGGCCCTGCGCAAGAACGGCCTCCACATCGACGAGGCCTTGGTCGCGGAGGTGGGTCACCGCCTCGTCGAGTCCTGCCTGGGCCTGGGACTTCCACTGCGCGAAGATGTCCGACTCGTCATCGCGCATCGCCGAGACCACCATCCGCCGGGGGCGCACCGCGAAGGTCACCAAGCGCAGGCTCGCCCCAATCCGGGCGCAGATGCTCGCGACCAGATCGAGCAGCGTCCAACTCGCGTCGTCATCGCGAAAGCCCATGGTCACGCGTGTGATCCGGCTGTCCGGGACGGGGCGATACCCCCGCGGCGCGATCGCGACCGGCACGGCGGCGGAGTGCAGCATACGGTCGGTCTTCGACGTCACCGTGACATAGCCGCGGGGACCGTTCTCGCCGGAGCCGACGACGATCAGCGACGCACCCAGCGCGTCGACCTGCTCGCACACTGCTTGGGGGACAGAGCGTCCCGCGACCCACGTCGCAGTCGACACGACGTCCGTATGCCGTGCCAACACCTCCAGCGCCTCTGCGGCACTCGCTGCGCCCTCCTGCGCTGCCCACTGCTCGAAGTCGCGATCGGTGTCGCCGGCGACAGCTGTCTCCCAACCACGCGGCACCACGGTCAGCGCGTGGACGGTGTCATGCTCGGAGCGGGCGAACTGGCAGGCCAGATCGATCGCTCCGATGTCGTCCTTGTGCGGGCTGTAGCAGACGAGATAGGTCATCCGCGCTCGTCCTCCAGGTCGCGCCGCCGGCCGCTTGGCTCGGCGATCTCCTCGGGATCGGTGTAGTGATTGAGCGTGGCATTGCGCATGCCGTACAGCCAGTAGAAGGCGATGCACAGCACGATCCAGATCAAGAAGATGACCCAGGTGATGGCCGCCAGGCCGTACATGATGTAGAGACACGCGGCGACCGTGAGAATGGGGGTGACCGGATAGCCGGGGACCTTGAAAGGACGCTCCAATTCCGGATGGGTGCGTCGCAGGACCATGATGCCGATCGCGACGACCGAGAAGGCCATCAGCGTGCCGATCGAGACTGTGTCCCAGAGATAGTCGGCGGGCACGAAACCGCCGATCAGGGCGATGACGATCGAGACCACGACGGTGTTGAAGGTGGGGGTCATGGTCCGTTGGTTGACCTCGAGGAACTTCTTGGAGATCAGGCCGTCCCGGCCGACCGCGAACAGGATCCGGGTCTGACCATAAAGTGTCACCAGGGTCACGGAGAAGATCGAGATAACCGCGCCCGCGGCGAGGATCGTGCTCCACACCTCGTTGCCGGTGATCTCCTTGAGGATCAGCGCCAGGCCGGCATCGGCATTGTCCTTGTCCGCGAAGAACGACGCGGGCTTGGCGGCGAGACCGGCGCCGGCCACCGCAAGGTAGATGCCCGAGACGATCGAGAGCGCACCGATGATGGCGCGTGGCAACGCTTTCTGTGGATCCTTGACCTCCTCACCCGCGGTCGCCACGGCGTCCAGACCGATGAAGGAGAAGAAGATCGTCCCGGCGGCGGCGCTCACGCCAGTGAAGCCCTTCGCGAAGAAGTTGGAGAAGTGATCGGCGTTGAAGGCGCTGAACCCGATGACCGAGAAGAGCGCAAGAACGGTGAGCTTGATCATCACCATGATCGCGTTGATCTTCGCTGACTCCGAGGCCCCCCGAATGAGCAGGAGCATGCACAGCAGCACCAGGACGACGGCCGGGAGGTTGATGATTCCGCCTGTGGGCACGTGGTCGGTGCCAGGAATCGGCGACACCGAGAGCGCATCGGGAAGCTGCCACCCGATCGTCTCGTGCAGAAGTTCGTTGAAATAGCCGCTCCACCCGACCGCCACAGCACCCGTCGCGACGCCATATTCGAGCAGGACGCAGCCGGCGATGATGACGGCGACGATCTCGCCGAGGGCGTGGTAGGCATACGAGTACGTCGAACCGCTCACCGGAATCGCCGAAGCCAGTTCTGCGTAGCAGAGAGCGGACAGGCCGGCCGCGAAGCCGGCGATCATGAAAGAGATGAGGACTGCCGGACCGGCCTTGGGCACCGCCTCGCCGAGAACGAAGAAGATGCCCGTGCCGACGGTCGCACCGACGCCGAACATCATCAGTTGAAAAGTCGTCAGGTTGCGCGGCAGTTCCTCGCCCTGATGGGGATGGTGCTGGAAGACGATCGGCTTGCGCCGCAACAACTGAGCAACGAGGGTGCCTGCCATGTCTGCACTCCTTTGACAACCGGTTAAAGAGTTGGGCCGAACGTAGTCCATTACTCGCCAGTACGCGAGGCATGATCTTCTTCTGTCCAACAACGCTTCTCCGCCCATAGCTTTGGCGGGCAACCACTTTCGACCACCTCACCGACGGTGACAGGATTTCGCGTATGAATCGCCGCCTCGCCCTCGTCCGTCCGCCCGGTCCACGCCTGGCCGAAGGCATCGTCTCCCACCTCGACCGCACCCCGATCGATCTCGATCTCGCTCGGGCGCAATGGGACGCGTACGTCGCTGCCCTGCGCCTCTCGGGCTGGACCTGCCTGGAGGTGGCACCCGCCGACGACTGCCCGGACGCCGCCTTCGTCGAGGACGCGGCCGTCGTCTACGGCGACCAGGCGGTCATCACGCGTCCGGGTGCCGAGATTCGCCGTGGCGAAACGCCGGCCGTCGAGGCCGCTCTTCGCGAGTGCGGCTACCGGATCGCGCGCATTGAGGAGCCGGGCACCCTCGATGGCGGGGATGTCCTCAAACACGACGGCACGGCATACGTCGGTATCGGTGGTCGCACCAATGGTGCTGGGGTGCAACAACTTGCGCGCCATTGGGCCCAGTTCGGCGTGCGCGTGAAGGCCGTGCCGGTCGAGCGTGTGCTGCACTTGAAGTCTGCGGTGACCGCTTTGCCCGACGGCACCGTCATCGGCTGGGATCCCGTGGTCGACGACAAAGACGCGTTCCCCGTGTATGCCGGGATGCCCGAGGAGTCCGGTGCCCACGTCGTCCTGCTCGGCGGGGACCAGTTGTTGATGGCGGCCAGCGCGCCCCTGACCGCGCAGGTGCTGCGCGATCGTGGCTACGCGATCACCACTGTCGACATCTCCGAGTTTGAGAAGCTGGAGGGCTGTGTGACGTGCCTTTCGGTGCGGCTGCGCGGTTGAAACTAGCGCGCGAGTTGCGCCGTGCACACGCCGGATTCGAGGTCCGGCTGCAGGCTCGCCACGTGGACGCCGCCGGCGCCCACGAGCATCCCCTGCATCAACCCCATAGGAGGGCGCAGACGACGTCCTGGTGAACGCGCGCGACATCGCGGAAGGGGCAGTTGTAGATCCTCAACTGCGTGGGCCGGGTCGCCGGCCGTCGCGGCCAGTGCCGAGGCGAGCACCCCGGCCAGCCCGGCGTAGTCGCGTGGTCCGGCGCGGACGCCCTCCGGGGTGGCCTGATAGAGCACCCGTGGGCGACCGGGCGCCGTCGTCGACTCGATCGAGCGCTCGACCAGGCCGTCGTTGTCGAGTCCGTCCAGATGGAAACGAATCGTATTGGGGTGCAAGCCGATCTGCTCGGCCAGCTCGGCGATGCCCATCGGGGCGCGGGTACCGCGTAGGACGCGAAGGACGAGGGCACGCCGATCACTGGCCACCACGGGGGACTCGCTCGTCACCTGCGCCTCGCTCATCGTCATCCTTGGGTCATCACTCGCGCGTGCCGAAAAAATCTACGGTCTGCGACCTGAGAGTGCTGTGTGATGCAGGTCGAACGCGGGGCGTTCGGAGCCGATACGCGGCAGGCTGGTGAAGTTGTGGCGCGGGGGCGGGCATGAGGTCGCCCACTCCAGGGAGTTGCCGTAGATCCACGGATCGTCCTCGGTCACCAGCGGCGCGGTGCGCCAGGTCCGCCAGGCGTTGTAGAGGAACACGAGCGTGGACAGACCGATCAGGGCGGCGCCGACCGACGAGATCCGGTTCGCCGTGGTGAAGCCGTCCTCGGGAGGTAATCGGCATACCGGCGGGGCATGCCGTCCATCCCGAGAAGGCGCTGGATGAGGAAGGTGGTGTGGAAGCCGATGAAGAGCAGCCAGAAATGGATCTTGCCCAGCCGCTCGTCGAGCATCCGTCCGGTCAGCTTCGGCCACCAGAAGTAGAAGCCGGAGAACATCGCGAAGAAGACGGTCCCAAAAACGGTGTAGTGGAAGTGCGCGACCACGAAGTAGCTGTCGGTGAGGCTGAAATCCATTGCGGGACTAGCGAGGATGATGCCGGTCAGCCCACCGAAGAGAAGGGTGACGAGGAAGCCGATGGACCAGAGCATGGGCGTGGCCATGGTGATCTGGCCGCCCCACATGGTGCCGATCCAGTTGAAGAACCTGACCCCCCTCGGCACCGCAATGGCCATCGTCATGACGGCGAAGAAGGGCAAGAGCACCTGGCCCGGTGGCGTACATGTGGTGGGCCCACACGCTCATCGACAGAGTCGCGATCGCGATGGTGGCGAAGACGAGCGACTTGTAGCCGAACAGGGGCCGCCGCGCGAAGACCGGGATGATCTCGACGGCCTTGATCAAGACGTTCCAGGTGAAGATCGGCATCCGGAACATCGTCATCCCCGGTGCGCGCAGGCAGACGATCGTCGTGATGAAGTTGACGGCTCCAAGAATGGTGCCGAAGCCGCTGAGGATCAGACCGAAGACCCATAGGTCCCCGCCGACGCCGGGGCTGTGGACGACATCGGAGAGTGGGGCGTAGGCGAACCAGCCGACGGACGCCGCGCCGCCGGGGGTGAGGAACCCGGCTACCACCATCAGGCCCCCGAAGAGATAGATCCAGTAAGCAAACATATTCAGCCGGGGAAGGCCACATCGGGAGAGCCGATCTGCAACGGCACGATGGCGTTGGCGAAGGCCGCGAACAGCGGAGTCGCGAAGAGGAGCAACATGATCGTGCCGTGCATGGTGAACAACTGGTTGAACTGCAGTTTGTCGTCCACCACCTGCAGGCCGGGTGAGACGAGTTCGGCTCGAATCAGCAGGGCCAGCAGGCCACCGATCATGAACCAGGCGAAGGTGGTGACAAAGTAGAGATTGCCGATCATCGGCCCGATCCCGCTCGGCAACGACACGCGGTGACCACGGAGCGGACCCGCGCGTGCGCGCGGCGGGGGAGAACGGCATACTGGCCTCACTATGCGCGGATTGCTGCTCCTTCGCTGCCGCGGCGAGGCCTGACTCGGCCCCCCTCGTCGCGGAGGTTGTGCTGCCCGTAGGCCGACACCGCAGACGAGACGAAAGCACCGCGATGATCCACCCGCAGCAAGCCACCCCGATGCCGTTCACGAAGTACGTTCCCTTCCAGGACCAGATCCGGGTCGAACTCCCGGACCGCACCTGGCCCGACAAGGTCATGACCGCGGCGCCTCGGTGGTGCGCGGTCGATCTGCGCGACGGCAACCAGGCCCTCATCGACCCCATGGACTCCGAGCGCAAGCTGCGGATGTTCAAGCTGCTGGTCAAGATGGGCTACAAAGAGATCGAGGTCGGCTTCCCCAGCGCGAGCCAGACCGATTTCGACTTCTGCCGCGAACTGATCGAGGGCGGTCACATCCCCGACGATGTGACCATCCAGGTCCTCACACAGTGTCGTGACCATCTGATCGAACGGACGTATGACGCGATCCGCGGTGCAAAGCAGGCGATCGTCCACTTCTACAACTCGACGTCGGTGCTCCAGCGGCGGGTGGTTTTCGGCCTCTCGCAGGACGGCATCGTCGACATCGCCCTCCAGGGTGCGCGGCTGTGCAAGAAGCTCGAGGAGACCATCCCGGACACGAAGGTCTACTACGAGTACTCCCCGGAGTCCTACACCGGCACCGAGCTGGAGTTCGCCGCGCGCATCTGCAATGAGGTCATTGACGTCATCGACCCGACGCCCGATCACAAGATGATCATCAATCTCCCGGCGACTGTCGAGATGGCCACCCCCAATGTGTATGCCGATTCCATCGAATGGATGTCGCGCCATATCACCCGGCGCGACAGCGTGATGATCTCGCTGCACCCACACAACGACCGCGGCGAAGGCGTTGCGGCCGCCGAACTGGGCTATCTGGCGGGCGCCGACCGGATCGAGGGGTGCCTCTTCGGCAACGGCGAACGCACCGGCAATGTCTGCCTGGTGACTCTGGGGATGAACCTGTATTCGCAGGGCATCGACCCGCAGATCGACTTCTCCAATATCGCCGAGGTGCGACGCACGGTCGAGTACTGCAACCAGTTGGGCGTTCACGAGCGCCACCCGTATGGCGGCGATCTCGTCTTCACGGCGTTCTCCGGCTCCCACCAGGACGCCATCAAGAAGGGCTTCGAGGACATGGACAAGCGGTCCACGGCCGCGGGCACCGATGTCAACGGGATCGACTGGGGCGTGCCCTACCTGCCGATCGACCCGCACGACATCGGCCGGTCCTATGAGGCGGTCGTTCGCGTCAACTCCCAGTCCGGCAAGGGCGGGGTCGCCTATCTGCTCAAGAGCGAGCACGGCCTCGATCTGCCCAAGCGACTGCAGATCGAGTTCTCGCGCGTCGTTCAGCACAAGACCGACGTCGAGGGCGGTGAGCTGACCGGGTCGCAGATCTGGGAGATGTTCGCGGACGAATACCTTCACAGCGAGGACGCAGCCAACCGTTGGGGCCGCTCCTTTCCGCTCCGCTCGACGATCACGGGCAGCGACGAAGGGGTCGACGAGATCGAGTCGACCATCCTCGTCGACGGCGAACCGCACCTGATCACCGGTCGTGGCAATGGCCCGCTGTCGGCCTTCGTCGAGGCGCTCGCGACGATCGGCGTCGATGTGCGCGTGCTCGACTACGCCGAGCACGCGATGTCCTCGGGCGTCGACACGCGAGCGGCGGCCTACGTCGAATGTGCTGTGGGAGAACGCGTTCTGTGGGGCGTGGGCCTGCATGAGTCGATCGTCAAGGCGTCGCTGCGCGCCATCATGTCGGCGATGAACCGCGCCGAACGCGACCGGATCAGCCGCGGCGAGGACGACGTGGTCATCTCGCGTCCCGGCGGCGGCCCGTAGGCCCGAAAGTCGGCTCCCTCCCGACACCGAAGGGCCGGTTCGGGGTCGCCCCCGTTAGGCGACCCGAACCGGCCAGCACCGCAGCTCAGGCCGTGGGGTGAGTGGACTCCCCGGCCGACTTCCGCAGGCGCATCGCGAGCAGGCTGGTCGCCAGCAGCATCGCTCCAGCGACGAGCAGTCCGGCGGCTGCCCCAGCGGCACCGGGCAGATAGTCCACGGCGGCCTGGGTCGCAGCCAGCGTCAGGCCGATGACGCCGATCGCCAGGTAGGGCCACGCCCGCACCCGGACGTAGGCGGCGAACGCCACGGCGCCCACGAGTGCGAGGAGCACATAGGCGAGAGGCTGCATGCGGCCTTCGAAGACGGGCGTCTCGGCGCCGAGCAGGCTGAGCGCGCCGCCGACGACCCGCGCGGTGTCGGGCTCGCGCCACCAGCGCAGCTCGGCGAGGGCGAGCCAGCCGATCCCGAGGGCGAGCAGGATGACCGTCTTGATCAGGGTGCGACCGTCGCTCCAGCCCGAGGTCGCGTTGAGCACGGTCGCTGCCACGCCGAAGCCGACCGCGGCCTGCCCGGGCACCGTGGGCGCAAGCACGTAGAAGCCGAGGGCGAGCACGGTGAAGGCGCCGAAGACCAGGGCGATCCAGCCGTCCCCGGTGTGGTGCTGGTGTTCGATATACGTGCCGAGGGCACCCGTAGCCAAGGCCGCTGATCCGATGCCGAAGGCACCGGCCAGCCGGCGACGCACGTCGGCGTCCTCGGGGGTGTCTCGCCCGGTCAGGCGTGCGCCGAGGGCGGCCCCCGCGAGGACGAGCGCCCCGAGCAGCAGCGCGCCGACGCGCGTGGCGAGGGACATCTCTCGCCAGCTCGCCGCCAGGAAGACGGCGCCGGCCGCAACAACCAGGATGCCGCCGGCATACCCGGCGATCTCGGCGAGGATCTTGGAGCGGGGCGCCTCGCCGGCGGTCCGCCCGAGTTGATGATCAAGGATGGCGATGGCCCGAGAGCGATCCTCGGGCGCGACGATCCCGGAATCGACGAGTGCAGCGACCAGCCCGGGTGCCTTTGTGCTGCTGCGTTCGACCAGATGTGCGGACATACGCACATCGTCCCGTATGCCAGCGCCGTCCGGATGAGTATCCCTGCTCTGCTCACCCGTCTCGACGAACTCGGGCCGGAGTGGGACGTCAACGCACGCCGGCGGGGCGGAACTGGATCGACATCCGCGGGCCGACGCTTTCGGCGACCTTGGGGATTGCATGCTCCCAGGTCCGCTGGCACGAGCCGCCCATGACGATCAGGTCCCCATGGCCGGTGACGAACCGCATACTGGCCCCGCCGCCACGCGGGCGCAGCGCCAGCGTGCGCGTCGCGCCGAGCGAGAGGATGGCAACGATCGTATCCTGATAGCGCGAGCGGCCGATCCGGTCCCCGTGCCAGGCGACGGAGTCGCGGCCGTCGCGATAGAGGCACAGGCCAGCGGTGACCAGCGGCTCATCAAGCGTCGGGAGGTAGTGAGCGGACAGAGCCTCGCAGGCCTCGCGCAGCAGCGGGTGCGGCCAGGTCTCGTCCGCCCCGTAGAACTTCGTCAGGCGCGGGACATCGACGACGTTGTCGTACATCTGCCGGCGCTCGGCCTGCCAGGGCACGGTGCCGGCCAAGGTCTCGAAAAGCTCATCGCCTGCGCGCAGCCACCGGGGGGCCACGTCGACCCACGCCCCGAAACGCAGCGGCGTGCGCACGACGCCGGCAGCGAGCTCGCCGAAGGATCCGGCCACCTCAGGGGCGCCGAAGTCGAGGACGTCTTGGAGCGTCATACGGGCCATGGTAGCGCGCGGATCGTACATACGTCCGAAAGGCGCGCGAGATGCGTCGCTATCGCCGGCGATCCGGGTCGACGGGCCTGCGGGCCGCGGCATACGGTGCAAAGCCTGGCCTCCTGAGCGTTGGCGACATGGCGGGGCACAATGGGGCGGTGCCGACCTACCGCGACCAAGCGATCGTGTTGCGCACCCACAAACTCGCCGAGGCCGACCGGATCGTCACCGTGCTGGCTCGCCAGCGGGGCAAGCTGCGCGTTGTGGCCAAGGGGGTGCGCCGCACCAAGAGCCGATTCGGTGCGCGCCTCGAACCGGGGATGGTGGTCGACCTCCAGTGCTACGAGGGCCGCAATCTCGACACCGTCACCCAGGCCGAGTCGCTGGCGTCCTATGGCGAGCAGATCGCCAGGGACTACCGCGCCTACACCGCCGCAGCCACCGTCCTAGAGACCGCCGACCGGCTCAGCGAGGAGCGCGAGCCGGCGCTGCAGCAATACCTGCTGCTCCACGGTGCCCTCGCCGCGCTGGCCGGGGGCGCCCACGACGCCTCGCTCGTGCTGGATGCCTATCTCTTACGGGCGCTCGCCGTGGCCGGCTGGGCGCCGAGCTTCCATGACTGCGCGCAGTGCGGCGACCCGGGCCCGCACGCGGCCTTCAATGTCGCGACCGGCGGGTCCGTATGCCCGTCCTGTCGCCGCCCGGGATCCGTCGCCCCCGCGCGGGCCACTCTCCACCTCCTGGCTGCCTTGCTGGCCGGCGACTGGGAAATCGCCGACGCGAGCCTGCCGCACCACCGGCGCGAAGGGAGCGGCCTGACGGCCGCGTTCACCCAGTGGCACCTGGAGCGGGGCTTGCGCGCCTTGCCGCACGTCGAGCGCGACGCGCCGCCGACTCTGACGACCGCTGGCGCCGACCGCGCCTAGGCCTGCGTCCCAAACAGCGGTAGGAGACTTAGGCTCGACGTCGTGAAGCCCCCCTTCCCGCACCCCTCAGGTGCCCGCCCCCCACAGTTCCCGGCACCGGCCCTGCCCAAGCATGTCGCGATCGTCATGGACGGCAACGGCCGCTGGGCCAACCAGCGCGGGCTGCCGCGGACCAAGGGGCACGAAGCCGGCGAGGCCGCCCTGCTCGACGTCGTCGCCGGGGCGATCGAAGTCGGCGTGACTTACCTATCCGCCTATGCCTTCTCCACCGAGAACTGGAAGCGCAGCCCCGACGAGGTGCGCTTCCTCATGGGCTTCAACCGGGATGTCATCCGCCGCCGCCGCGACCAACTCCACGAGTGGGGCGTGCGAATGCGCTGGGTCGGCCAGCGCCCGCGGCTGTGGGGCTCGGTGATCAAGGAGTTGGAGATCGCCCAGGAACTGACCCAGCACAACACCGGCCTCACTCTGTATTTCTGCGTCAACTATGGCGGGCGCGCCGAGATCGCTGCTGCCGCAAGGCAATTGGCCGAGCGCGTAGCTGCCGGCAAGCTCCGCCCCAGCAGCATCGACGAGAACCTCCTGGCCCGCGCGCTGCCCGAGCCGGGGATGCCCGATGTCGATCTCTTCGTGCGATCGTCGGGGGAGCAGCGAACCTCTAACTTCCTGCTCTGGCAGAGCGCCTACGCCGAGATGGTCTTCCTCGACACGCTCTGGCCGGACTTCGACCGGCGCGACCTGTGGCGGGCGATCGACACCTATGTCCAACGCGATCGCCGGTACGGCGGGGCGGTGGACGCCGTCAGTTCTTGACGCCGTTCGCCGAGCAGGTCGCGCACCGGCCGAAGATCTCCAGCGTGTGCGTGACCGCCTCGAAACCGTGCGCACGCGCCGTCATATCGGCCCACCGCTCGACCTCGTGTGCCTCGACCTCGACGGTCAACCCGCAGTCGCGGCACACCAGGTGATGGTGATGGCCCTCGCTGCAGGCCCGATAGACGGCCTCGCCGCCGTCGGTGAGCAGGACATCGATCGCGCCCTCGTCGGCGAGTGACTGCAGGGTGCGATAGACCGTTGCCAGGCCGACGGTTTGGCCCGAATCCCGAAGCAGCGCATGCCATTCCTGCGCGGACCGAAAGTGCTCGTGGCGCGCCAGGATGTCACCGACCGCCTGTTGCTGGCGGGTCGGCCGCCGCGTGCTCACGCCGCCCCGTCCGTATGCCGTTCGCCCACCTCCGCGGGCAGCTCCCCGCGATGGCCGGGCCGAGCGGCCCGCGTCGGCGGGGCGGCACCCGGGGCGGGATCGTTGTGCTGGTCCTGGTGATGCTCGTCGTAGTGGTCGTCGTGGGGGGCATGGCGGTGCCCGTCGTGCAAGTAGTCCACGTGGTCGCCGTGCGGCACCGCCTGGTGACCGCAATCGGGGCCGTGCTCGTGGTCGTGGCGCTCGGCCGGCGCGTGATGATGCGCCCACTGTCCGGCGAGCCGCCGAGCGATGTCGGCGACCACGAAGAAGGCCAACGCGATGAGGACGATCGTTCCGCCGGAAGGAGTTTCGGCATAGAACGACGTCACGACGCCCCCGACGGCCGCGAGCACACCAAGAGTGGTCGCCAGCCGGATCGCCGATCCGAACGAGCCGGCCAGCAGTTGCGCGGCGGCATTAGGGATGATCATCAGCGCGCTGACCAGGAGCAATCCCACCACGCGCATCGAGACCACGACCGTCACAGCGGTGAGAATCGACAGCGCGAGGTTGACCGCGGTCACCGGCAGGCCAGACGCGCGGGCATACTCCTCGTCCTGGGCGGCGGCGAACAGCCACGGCCGCAGCACAGTGGTGACGAGGACCACCACCAGGGTGAGCGCGGTGAAGGCATAGAGGTCCGCGCGCGTGGTTGCCGTGATCGATCCGAACAGATAGGCGGTGAGGTTCGCCGAGGTCCCTTGCGGGGAGCGGCCGATGAGCACCACGCCGGTCGCGATGCCGCCATAGAACATCAGCGCCAGCGCCTGATCACCGCCGGTGCGACCGCGAGCGCGCGCCAACTCGATGCCCACGGCGCCGAGGACGGCGACGATCAGGGCCGTCAAAACCGGCGAGGTCGAGGTGAGGATGCCGATGGCGACACCGGCGAGCGCGACGTGGCCGAGGCCGTCGCCGACGAGGGAGAGCCGACGCTGGACGAGGAAGATCCCGACCAGGGGAGCGGCGGCACCGATCAGGAGAGCAGCGATCAGCGCATTGCGCATGAAGGCATAGTCGAGAATCTCAATCATGGTGATCTCCTCGCAGGTCGAGCGGGCCGGCGTCGAAGTGCGGCCGCCGGCGGGCGGATCCACCGGCGGGTGAATGGTCATGGTGATGGCCACCGTGCGAAAGCCCCTGGGTCGCATAGTCATCCGGTGCGCCGTCGAAGGTGATGTGCCCGTCGTCGACGACGATCACCCGAGTGATGACCTCGGCGAGAGCGTCGAGTTCATGAGTGACGATCAGCTGCGTTGTGCCCGCGGTGGCCAACTTCTCTAGCACGCGCGCCAGGACGATCTGATTGGCCGTGTCGACCCCTGCGGTCGGCTCGTCCATGATGAGCAGGTCGGGTGAGGAGGCGAGCGCCCGGGCGATCAACACGCGCCGCTGTTGACCGCCGGAGAGTTGGGCGACATCGGAGCCGGCGCGATCGCCAAGGCCGACGAGGTCCAGGACGCGGGCGACCGCCTGCCGATCCCCTTCGGCATCGCGCCGCCACGGCCGCCACCAGGTCCGGAAGCGCAGGCGGCCAATGGCGACGATCTCGGCGACCGTGGCGCGCACCGAAGTCGCGAGCGTATGCCGTTGCGGCACATAGCCGATCCGCCCGGGTTCGAGCTCGGCCAGGTCGCTGCCGAGGACGTGCACGCTGCCCGCGAGTTGGTCGGTCAGGCCGACCAGCCCCTTGACGAGGGTGGATTTGCCGGCGCCATTCGGGCCGAGGATCGCCACGACCTCACCAGGGTCGATGGTGAGCGTGACGTCGGCGATGACCTGCGTCGCGCCATAGCCGAAGGCGGCCTCACGCATCTGTAGGACGGGTGTGGTCATGGGGTGCACTCCTGCCCGGAGATGAGGGTGGTCAGATTGGCCCGCATCAGGCCGGGATAGTCGCGCGCTGCCGATGCGTCGGTCAGTCCTTCGATCGGGTCGAGAACCGCTGTGCGAGCGCCGGTTTCGGCGGCGATGACCTCGGCGACCTTGGGGCTGGCGAGCGGTTCGGTATAGATCACGCGGGTGTGGTGCTCGCGCACGAAGGTCGTGATCGCGGCAAGGGTGGCCGGGCTCGGCTCGGCGTCGGGGTTGAGCGCCACTGGGTGCTGAGTGAATCCGACGAAGGCCGCGAGATGACCGTAGGCGGCGTGCCCCGTGACCAGGTCGGTGTTGGCGCAGTGGGCGAGCCCGTCGACATAGTTCTGGGTGAGCGTGGCCAAGGTCGTATCCAGGGCATGCCCTCGTCGACGGAAGTCCTCGGCGCCCGCGGGATCGAGCCGCGACAGCGTGTCGACCAGTTCGCGCGAGACGGCCGCCATGCGTTCGGGATCGAGCCAGAAGTGCGGGTCGACCTCGAGTTCTTCGGCCGTCTCGGCGTGCTCGACGTCGCCACCCCCGTCGTGGGTGTGGCCGGTCAAGGGGTGCAGTCCGGCGGCCGTGGTGATATCGAGGACCGTGCGCGGCATGGCGGCGCGGATGCCGTCGTCGACCGCCGGCTGGAATCCGGGCAAGGTGATGGTCAGGTCGGACTTCGCGATCTGCACGACCTGCCGCGAGGTCAACTCCAGGTCGTGCGGTTCCGCGCCCGGGGGCGTCAAGGAGATCACCTGCACCTGGGAACCGCCGATCTGCTCGGCGAGGTACTGGGTCGCGTAGAAGCCGGTGACCACCGAGAGCCGGTGGCCGCCTGCGTCGGAGCCGGTCGACGTGCATCCCCCGAGCGCCAGGACAGCCCCCGCGGCGGCACCCGCGATGGCGAGGCCGACGCGGGTGGGGTGCGCACGGCATACGATCATGAGAATCATTCTCAACTAGAGGTAGCCATGGCGTCAAGCCGGCGACGCGTGCACCCGGCCTGCACTGGAGAAGTGACCTGAGTCACGTCGATGTCATTACGCTCACACCCTCCGGCCAGGCCGATGACGCGCGAGTAATACTGGTGACATGCGTCCAAGGTTGGTCCATGGCCTCACGGAAGTGCCCCGTATGGCAGGGGAGTTCGGTGAATATGCGGCCTTCCGACGCGTCCTGGGAAAGGCTCGCCACGGCGACGGTCACCACGTCCTCGTCCTGCCCGGGCTGATGGCCGGTGACTACACGACGGCGATCCTGCGCCGCTATCTCTCCTCGCTCGGCTACCAGCCGCACGGCTGGGGAGTCGGGCGCAATATCGGCCCTACGCGGCAGATCGTCGACTCGATGCGGCTGACCGTCGAGCAGTTGACGCAGGAGCATGGGCCGATCTCGATCATCGGCTGGAGCCTCGGTGGCCTCTATGCCCGTCAGCTCGGCCGGGCCTACTCCGACGACGTCCGGCAGGTCATCACGCTCGCCTCGCCCTTCCGGTTGATCCACCGCGAGGACACGATGGCGTCGCTGATCTTCGACCGCTACAGCCACCTGCACGTTGCCGCCGACGAGCTGGATCTGCCGGAGCAGGAGCACCTGCGCGACCCGATGCCGGTGCCCACCACCGCGATCTATTCACGCACCGATGGCATCGTCCCGTGGCAGGCCTGTCTCAACGAGCTTTATGGCACGCACGAGAACATCGAGGTCAAGGCCTGTCACATCGGCATGGGGCATCACCCCGGCGCGTTGTGGGCGGTGGCCGACCGGCTCGCGCAGCCCATGGGAGAGTGGCGGCCGTTCCGCTCGCCGAAGAGCCTGCGCCGCTGGTACCCCACGCCGCTGAACTGGCCGCTCGATGACGACCTGATCCTTGCCGAACTCGCCGACCCTACGCCGATCGATCCGTCGGCGCTGACGGGCGACGACAAGGCCGTCGTCGGCTGACATATCGGAGAAGAAGTTCCTCCCCCAGCCCAACCTTCCCCCGGGCTGGTCGCGTTTACCGCATGACAGCATCGACGTGATCAGGGAATGGGGGGCCAGCAGTGCAGGCACATCTCGACCCGGGATTCGCGACCTATGTCCGCGCCCGGCAGCGCACTTTCGTGCGGGCTGCCTATCTGATCTGTGGCGATGAGCATCAGGCGCAGGACCTGGTTCAACAGGCTCTGATCAAGCTCGCCACCCGCTGGTCGCGGATCAAGGATGAGAACCCCGACGGTTACGTCCGCAGGATCCTCTACAACGACGCCGTCAGCAGTTGGCGACGCACAGGTCGCGAGCGCCCGTCTGCCGTGCCCGCCGACCGGGTCGTGCCCGATCCCTCCGGTGCGGTCGCCGAGCGGGCCGACCTGATCGCCGCCTTGCGGGAGTTGGCTCCGCGGCAGCGGGCCGTGATCGTCCTGCGCTATTTCGAGGACCGCACCGAGGCCGAGACCGCCGAGATCCTCGGCATCTCGATCGGCACTGTCAAGAGCCAGGCGCACGCCGCGCTGGCCAATCTGCGGGTGAATTTCCCCGCGCTCACCACGTCCTCTTCGGCCCAGGAGTCCTCGCAATGACCACCAACGACGTGCATGACCTGCTCGAGCAGGCCTGCGACCAGATTCCCGACACCGACCTCGCCGATGCGGCCTGGGCCGTGGCCTACGGCCGGCAGGTACGCCGGCGGCGCGTCCTGGTCGCACTCGCTGCCGCATGCTCCGTTGCCACCGCGGGGGCCGTTGTCGCGAGCGACTTCTCGGCGCCCGTCACGCAAGGGCATGCGTTGACCAATAGCCCGTCGGTGACGTCGCCGGCGGGCCCAACCTCGCCGAGCACGCCGGCCACGGGATCGCCGCAGGACGCGGCCGTGCTCGCGCGGGTGTGGAGTCTGCCCGATCCGGGGGACATGACCGGCCTGCCGTGGTCGACGTCGGGTCCGGTGCAGGGCGAGGTCGATCTGGTGCGGTCC
>Ga0075158_10001746_pt1 | contig 16246 bp, 10 predicted proteins | sample JI91814BDNA_FD_70968 | JGI IMG/M metagenome (GOLD analysis project Ga0075158, IMG submission 70968) | Wastewater effluent complex algal communities from Wisconsin, to seasonally profile nutrient transformation and Carbon sequestration -... | ecosystem: Engineered > WWTP > Effluent > Algae... | reverse complement strand
TGCGCAAGCTGTACGGCGGGAAACTTCGACGTCGCGCCGTGCGGACCGCCGCCGCCGCTCAACCTGGGCGTCGATACCTGCAACCGGATAAATCCCGATATTCATGAGTGCAACCTGTATCAGTGCGATCCGGTCAGTAACTCGTGCAAGCTTTCGCTGCGCGACTACGATCGCGATGGCGACCCCGATGTCGCGTGCGGCGGTACGGACTGCAATGACTTCGACCCGCAGGTAAATGGCCTCAACAAGGCCTGCGGCTGCAAGCCCGAGCTGATCGGTCAGCCCTGCGCGGTGGGAATCGGCTACTGCCAGGTCAAGGCCACCTATGGCTGCCGGACCGGAACGCTGTATTGCGCCGATGCCAGGCCCCCGCTTCCCGGGGTGGACTACATGCAGCAAGCGGACCCCGCGTCCGGCTCGTGGGACTGGGACTGTAGCGGGACGATCGAGTCCGGATGCCGTGACGCGATGGGATCGATCGGCACCTGCCCGCCGGTCAACTGCAACCCAGCGATCGCCGATTTCTTCTCCCGTCAGGAGTACGACTCGGCGTGCAACAAGTACTGTAGTCCGTTTAATTCCCTCAGCGCAGACTGCGCCTCCAACACCCACACCATTGTCTGCGACAAGGGCTGCGGCCAGCCGATCGTGACCTGCAAGTGCGGCTTCGCGCTCAGCGGGTGTGTCCGCTCGGGGGCGGCGACCGTAAAATATGTTCAATGCAAGTAGCTGACGACGATGTCAAACCTTCCCACCATTGCCGGCCGATACGAGCTGCAGCGCGAGATTGGACGCGGCGGCGCCGGCGTGGTCTACGCGGTCAAGCACCTGCACACCGGCGAGCGGCTGGCGATGAAGGTGCTGCTCTCGCACGCCGCCGACCAGCCTGACATCGTCCATCGATTCCGCCGCGAGATGCAGGCCTCGGCGCGGGTGCGCAGCGAGCATGTCGTCCGCATCACCGATGCCGACCTCGCCCCCGAGCTCAAGGGGGTGCCGTTTCTTGTCATGGAGCTCCTGTCCGGGATCGATCTGGCGCGCCTTGTGACCGAGCGCGGGGCCTGCACCAAGGAAGAGGCGCTGTGGCTCCTTGGTCAAGCCGCCCGGGGCCTGGACCGCGCCCACGCCGCCGGGGTCGTCCACCGCGATCTGAAGCCCGAGAACATGTTCCTTCACAAGTGCGATGACGGGCGGCTCATCGTCAAGCTGCTCGACTTCGGGGTCGCGCGCATGACCGACGGCTCGGGACTGTCGAGCGCCGAGGCGCGGGTGACCCAGGACGGAGCGATCCTCGGCACGCCGCTGTTCCTGACCCCGGAGCAGGCGCTGGGCGAGACCGAGAAGATCGGACCGGGCACCGATGTCTGGCCGATCGGTCTCATCGCTCACGAGCTCCTGGCCGGAGTCTCGTACTGGGCTGAAGAGCAGATGACCACGCTGCTGGCGAAGATCATCTTCAAGCCGCTCGCGCCGCCCAGCAGCAAAGGGACGCAGCTGGGAATTCCGTTTGATGACTGGTTCCTGCGCTCGTGCGCCCGCGAGCCGGGGCAGCGCTGGCCTTCCGTAGGCGCGCAGGTGGAGGCGCTGGCCGACGCGCTGGGCGTCGAGCGGGCGATCCTCACGGCGGTCGAGCCGCCGGCCGCCCTGCGCGCCTGGCTGGCCGCCCGGCCGCCGCGCACCGACGACGGCAAGCCCGGTGAGCTGAGCCTGCTGAGCGTCTCCAACACCGCGCTGCCCAGGGGCCCGCGTGCGCTGGTCGCCGAGCCGAGCGGCGGCACGGCGTCGACCGAGATCTCGATCGTCACCGAAGACTCGCGCGACGACTCGCGGGACGACCGGAGCCGGGCCGCCCCGGTCGTCCCGCTGCCGCTCCGCTCGGGCCTGGTCACCGCCGCCACCTATGCCGTCATCTCGGCGCTGGTCGTGGGCCTTGGCGCCTTCGGCTTTATCCGCCTGCGCTCGGTGCCGGTCGAGCCGCCGCTGCCCGCCGAGGCGGTGCGGCTCGCCCCGCCCCCCGAGCCGGCGCCGCCCGCCGCCCACTCCGTCGTCGTCCCCGCCAGCGAGCTCGGCGAGTCGCCCGCTGCACCGCCCGCCCCGACCCGCAAGAAGCGGCACGGCGCGCCCGCCGGCAAGTCGACCGGCCCGCGCGGGCGGGGAAAAAATTCGCCGGGCAACCCGGCGGAGTACGATCCGGTGGCTCCTTAGTCCGCCGCGCCCGGCGACTGCGCCCGCTGCCCACCTTGCCGTCGGTCAGCCGCAGTATCGCACTGTCGCCGCCCGCGGGCGGTGATATATTGAAGCGGCCGCTTACGGCGCAGCGCCCCCTACTAAACGAAACAGGTGAGCATGGCGACGACGAAACTTCCGGCCTGCGGAATCTACAAGACTACCCGCGCCCTGGGCGAGGTGCCCGCCGGGCGCCTGGTCTACTTCCACAACCACGGTGAGCCCGGGCCCGGCGTCTACCTCCCCGAGCGCTGGCAGGGCAACCGCGCCGAGTTCGCGCAGCGCGGCTTCACCCTGCCGCAGCCCTACGAGCAGAGCGCGACCGCCCTGTCGCCCCTCATCGAGGAGGGCTTTTACCGCGTGCGCGAGGGGTTCTACTGCTGCCCCAAGAAGTGCCGGCGGTTCGAGCCGGGGCTGCTCGTGCAGCTCGGCTATGACGGGACGGGAGAGTCGATCCTGTTCACTCCCGAGCTCGGGCAGCAGAGCCTCACGCTGCCGACCTCGGGCTCCCTGGTCGGGCGCGGCGAGCTCGGTAAGCTCGAGCGGCTGCTCGTCGCCGAGCCCGCGGCCAAGGAGAGTAACCCCCGCACCGCTTACGGCCAGCAGCACTGAGCGCGAGGCCCGCGCGGCCCGCGCGGCCCGCGCAGCGGTGACTCCTGCAGCGGGCCGCGGCGCGGGTTAAAAGCGGAGGCCGTTGGCGCTTACATACAAGGGACGCCCGCTCGGCAGGTGCAGCCGGGCGAGGTTCTCGCCGTTTATCTGGACCCGCGTCCGTGACTTGACGAGCAGCACGATGCCGCCGGCCAGCGCCGCGGCGCCGACCCCGATCATGACCCCGCCGGCGATGTTGTAGGACTTGGAGGTGTTCGCCAGCGAAGAGTCCGTGCTCAGGGAGCTGAACAGAGCGGAGATCCCAAGCAACGTCGCGCCGCCGATCAGGGTTCCGCCGCCCAGGGCGGTTAGCATGAGCCCGCCGATGCGCGGCCCGACATGCCCGACCTGAGCATTTATGCGCACCGCGCCGCGCGGCAGCGAGAACGGCGCCGAGGGCACGATCCCGTTGCCGCGGATCGAGTAGGTGCCGCTGCTATCCACCGGCTGGTCGCACGGGGCACGACATATCCGGTTCCAGAAATCGATCTGGCCGACAAACGCGCCGCGGTAGGCATAGCCGACGAACGCCGACGAGCCGGTATTCTGGAAGACGGTCGCCTCCTGATCGTTGGAATCCAGATGCAAAGTAGTATTCAGGTTGGCCGGCGGCGCAGCCGGATACGGCTGACCGGGGTACGGCTGGCCCGGATACGGCTGGCCCGGATACGGCTGACCGGGGTACGGCTGCGCCGGATACGGCTGACCGGGATATGGCTGCGCCGGATACGGCTGGCCCGGATATGGCTGCGCCGGATACGGCTGGCCGGGGTAGGACTGCGCCGGATACGGCTGGCCGGAATACGGCGGCGCGGCCGGATACTGGCCGGGCGCCGCCGGGGGAGCAGCCTGCTGGCCTTGCGGGGCGGCCGCCGCCGCGGGCGGACTCGCCGGCGCGGGAGCCTGGGCTGCGGCCTCTGTCGCAAAGGCCGAGACTACAATTACAGTCGCCAAACAGAGCTCAAGTCGTCTTTTTTTCATGTCCGCGTCCTCATCGCCAAATTATCAAGCGCCTGCAGAGGCCCCGCTTTAACACAGTACCGTCCGCTCCGGCCAGCCCGTTCCTCGGGACCGTCGGCTGTGGGTGCCGGTCTGAAATCCTGGGATAGCTACTAATTCTCCACAGCCCGTACTTTTCCTAGTAGTTCCTCGACGGGAATCGACTGTACTTTGACACTAGCTTGGTCCCGCCGAATTCACTCTCCCTGTCGACGGAGCGACTCGACCGCTGGTGAGCGACTGCCGACCGGGCTGCGGGGCCAGGAGCTGAGGAATAGTACATGGCCGCGCAACAGCCTGCCCTTGAGTATCTCTTCCCGGGCCAGGACGAGCTCGCCCACCGGCTCCGTGAACCGGACTGGACCCTTACCGACCTTGGACCCGTCGCCGGCTGGCCGGCGGCCCTGCGCTCGGCGGTCCGCGTCTGCCTGGCCGCCCGCTTCCCGAGCGCGCTGTACTGGGGTCCAAGCCTCAACTTCGTCTATAATGATGCCTACGCGCCGCTGCTGGGCGCCGACGCCCACCCGCGCCGCCTGGGGCGACCCCTGAGCCAGCTGGCCCGAGGCCGCGCCCTGGTGCCGCGGCTGCTGCGGCTCCGCCAGGGCGCGCCGCTGGACGTTGGAACCGATGAGCGCTTCTTCATCCACCGCGCGGTGCAGCGTGAGGAGGTGTACTTCCGGTTCGCCTACAGCCCGCTGCTCGGCGCGGATGGGAAGACGGTGGACGGAATCCTCGCCTTCGCCACCGAGGTCACCGACCACGTGGTAAACGCCCGCCGGCTGGAGACGCTGCGCAAGCTGGGGGTCCGGTCGCCGACGGCGCGCACGCCCCAGGCGGTGTGCCAGCAGGCGGCGCAGGTGCTGGACGACAACCCGCACGACATTCCGTTCGCCGCCCTGTATCTGGTCGATGAGAGCGGTCAGCGGGCGACGCTGGCGGCCACGGCGCGGCTGGGCAGCTCGTGCTGCCTGCCGACGACCGTGACGCAGGCCGATGGGAACGGGACGCGGTGGCCGCTGGCGGCGGTGCTCGCCAGCCACCGCGCCGCCGAGGTCCGCGACCTGAGCGCGCTGTCCCCGGCGCTGTCCGGCGGCCCGTGGCCGGATCCGGTGGCTCAGGCGGTGGTGCTGCCGGTTCCCGCCACGGCCGGCACCCTGGCCGGGCTGCTCGTGGTCGGCGTCAGCCCGCGGCGCAGCCATGACGCGGCGTATCAGAGCTTCTTCGCGCTCCTCGCCAGCCACCTCGGCGCGGCGCTCGCCGAGGCGCAGGCCGCCGAAGCGGAGCTCCGCCGCAGCGAAGAGCTCCTGACCCGAGACCGCGCCCGGATGACCTTTTTCCACAACGTCAGCCACGAGCTCCGCACCCCGCTCACCCTCATGCTGGGACCGACCAAGGAGGCCCTCACCGCCCCCGCCCGCGCCCTGCGCGGCGACGAGCTCGAGCAGGTCTATCGCAACCAGCTGCGCCTGCTGCGGCTGGTCAATACGCTGCTCGATTTCTTGAGCGTCGAAGCGGGCCGGCTGCAGGTGCACTACACCCCGGTGAACCTCGGCTCTCTCACCGCGGATCTCGCCAGCTCGTTCCGCTCGCTGGTCGAGAGCGCCGGGCTGAAGCTCATCGTCGACTGCCGCGTGCTGTCGCAGCCGGTCTATGTCGACCCGGACCTGTGGGAGAAGATCATCTTCAACCTCCTGTCCAACGCCTTCAAGTACACCCAGGAAGGGGGAATCTTCATCTCGGTGCGCGAGCTCCCGGGAAAGGCCCAGGTCGCGGTCCACGACACCGGAATCGGCATCGCCGCCGGGGATCTGCCGCACCTGTTTCAGCGCCTGCACCGTGTCGCCCAGTCCCGGGCTCGTAGCCGCGAGGGCGCGGGGCTCGGACTGGCCCTGGTCCAGGAGCTCGTCCAGGCCCACGGCGGCGAGATCAGCGTGGAGAGTGAGCCGGACAAGGGGACTACGTTCACGATCACGATTCCGTTTGGCACCACCCACCTCGCGGTCGAGCGGCTCGGCGCCCAGCAGCGGCCGGGGCTGCCGTTCTTCCAGGCGCCGGGGTTTGCCGCCGAGGCGCTGCCCGAGCTCCCGGAGGAGGTGGATCCCGAGCTCGCCGAAGTGCCGGTGAGCCCGGACGACGCCGCCGAGCACATCGTCCTGGCCGAGGACAACGCCGACATGCGCGCCTACCTGAGCCGGCTCCTGCGCCGGCGCTGGAGCGTCGAGGCGGTGGCCGATGGCAGCGCGGCGCTGGCCGCGATGCGGGCGCGCCGGCCGACCCTCTTTATCTGCGACATCATGATGCCCGGCCTGGACGGCTTCGACCTCATCCACACGCTGCGCCAGGATCCGGAGCTGTGCGCCATTCCCATCATGCTGCTGTCGGCGCGCGCCGATGAGGAGTCGCGCATCGAGGGGCTCGCGGCGGGCGCCGATGACTACGTCGTCAAGCCGTTCGCGGCGCGCGAGCTCCTGGCGCGGGTGGTCACCCGGCTGCAGCTGTCCCGGTTGAGCGAGCGGCTGGAGCAGGAGCGGCAGGCCATCATGCAGCTGTTCCTGCAGACTCCGGTGCCGGTCGCGGTCTTCCGCGGACCCGAGCTCACTTATGAGTGCGTAAACGCCGCCTACGCAAGCGCCCTGGAGCGCCGCGACCTGCGCGGCAAGCCGCTGCTCACCGCGCTGCCCGAGGTCAAGGATCAGGGGCTCGCCGAGACGCTGCGCAAGGTCATGGCGACCGGCGTCGCCCACGTCGAGCGCGAGGGCCTCCTCAGGCTCCAGCGCAAGGGCAAGCTTACCGACACCTACTGGACTTCGATCTACGCGCCGCTGCGCAGCGAGCCCGGCGAGAGCCGCCGCATCATCGCGATCTGCAACGAGGTCACCCGGGAGGTGCAGTCCGGGCAGCAGCTGGCCCTGCTGGCGACCGAGGCCAGCACCGCCAACCGGACCAAGGACGAGTTCCTCGCCACCCTGGGCCACGAGCTGCGCAACCCCCTGGCCCCGATCGTGGCCGCGCTGCAGCTCATGCGCATGCACGGCGCCAACTCGCGTGAGCAGGACATCATCGAGCGCCAGGTGGGCAACCTGACCCGGCTGGTCGACGATCTCCTGGACATCTCGCGGATCAGCGGCGGCAAGATCGAGCTGCGCAAGCGCCCCATCGAGCTGTCCGCGGTCCTCGTCCAGGCCATCGAGCTGGCCAGTCCGCTCCTCCAGAGCCGCTCCCACCCGGTGGACGTTCAGGTGGCGGCGCAGGGACTTGGAATCTGCGCCGATCCCGACCGCATGGTGCAGACGTTCTCGAACCTCTTGACCAACGCCGCCAAGTACAGCGAGCCCGGCTCGCCGATCGTCGTCTCGGCCTGCCGCCGCAACGACCGCATCGTCGTCCAGGTGCGCGATCAGGGGGTCGGCATCGCGCCCGACATGCTCGACAAGATCTTTGACCGGTTTGTCCAGCAGCCGCAGACCCGGGGCAAGTCGCGCGGCGGGCTGGGGCTGGGCCTCACCATCGTCCGCAGCCTGGTCGAAGGGCACGGCGGGACGGTCTCGGTGCACAGCGATGGCCCGGGCCGGGGGAGCGTGTTCACCGTCGACCTGCCGGCCGATCGCTCGCTGCCGCCCGGCGAGCCGATGGCCGGGGCGCCGCTCGGGCAGAGCGGAGGCCAGGGGCACCAGCGCATCCTGGTGGTCGATGACAATGAGGACGCAGCGACGACCATGCAGCTGGCGCTGCAGGCGCTCGGCTACACGGTCGAGGTGGTCGGCGACGGGCCGCAGGCGCTGCGCACGGCCCAGGTCTTCCATCCCGACATCGCGCTCATCGACATCGGTCTGCCCCACATGGACGGGTACGAGCTGGCCCGGCGGCTGCGTGCGCGCGACGAGCTGCGCCCCGGGCTCCACCTGGTGGCGGTGACCGGCTACGGGCAGGAGTCGGATCGCCAGCAATCCAAGGAAGCCGGCTTTGAAAAGCACCTGGTCAAGCCGGTGGACATCAACCTCCTTCACAAGATCCTCAAGGAGTTCAGCGCGGTGAGCCCATGAGCCGGCAGCAGGGCGTTGACCCGTCTGTCGGCCAGGGTTTTCCCCAGGTGTGCGGATGAAATACTGTCCCCAAGGCTGGGGGAAACCGCAAAAAATTCAGCGAATTCTGCAAAAGCTACTTCAGATCTTGAATTTTTTGGGGGCGCATACAAGGTTGATTTAGTCGATGAGCAGACCACGAAAACGCTCCGCACAGGCTCCGCAGCTTGTTGGACCCTCAGAGCTCAGCGGACAGCAGTCCCCGGGCCGGTCGCTTGAAGAGGGGGTGCCGGAGGCTGTCGCCACGGCGCCTGTTTGCGAGCAGTGTCCGTGCACCGCGAAAGATCACGTGCTCGCCAAGCTCGAGAAGGACAAGGAGCTCCTGCAGCTGCGCAGCGACCTCGCGGCGACCGGGGTGTACCTGCAGTCACTCCTGAGAGATCGCGACCTCGCCAACCGGGAGCTCATCTTGGCCAACGAGGAGATCTTGTCGAGCAACGAGGAGCTGCAGTCAATCAACGAGGAGCTGCACACCGCCCAAGAGGAGCTGCAGTCAACCAACGAGAAGCTGTGCACCCGCAACCGCGAGCTCGGGCAGACCAGCGACGATCTATTGAACCTGCTCAACAACATCACCATCCCGGTGCTGATGCTCGACGGCGAGCTGCGCATCCGCCAGTTCACCCCGATCGCCGAGCGCCTGATGAACGTGCGCGCCTCCGATGTCGGCCGGCCGATCGGCGAGATCCGGCTGGGGCTGAGCCTGGATGATCTGGAGCCGCTCCTGCGGGAGGTCATCGCGACCCTGACCTCCAAGGAGCTGGAGGTGCAGGACCAGGCGGGTCGCTGGTACCTGCTGCGCGCCCGGCCCTACCGCACCGCGCACAACAAGATCCAGGGCGTGGTGCTGGTGCTGGTCGACATCGACCAGATCCGCAAGAGTCAGCAGCAGGTGGTCGCCGCGCGCGACTTCGCGCAGTCGGTGATCACCGGCGCCCAGGTGCCGCTGGCGGCGCTGTCGCGTGAGCTGCTGATCAAGCTGGCCAACCGCGCCTTCTTCGAGCTGTGCGGCCTGAGCGCCGAGGAGGTCGCGGGTCGCCCGTTCCGCGAGCTGGCGGTGCGGCAGTGGAACCTGCAGCAGGCGCGGTCCCTGCTGGAGAGCCTGTACAGCGCCCAGGCCAGCGGCCGGGACGACTTCGAGCTGGAGCATGAGCTCGAAGGGCCGAGCCCCCAGGTCATCCGCGTCAACGTCCGCGCCCTCCTGTCGGCCAGCGAGCCGATCATCCTTATCGCGCTGCAGGACATCACCGCGCACCGCCAGGCCGAGCGGGTCCTGCAGCAAGAGAAGGAGCGGCTGGAGGGGCGGGTCCTTTTGACCGAGCGGGCCCTCGACCGCACCCAGGAAGAGCTGCGCTCGCTGGCGGTCAGTCTGTTCACGGCGCAGGAAGAGGAGCGGCGACGCGTCTCCCGCGAGCTGCACGAAGATCTGGCGCAGAAGCTGGCGCTGATCGACGTGAACACCATCCGGCTGCAGCAGGGACTGACCGAGCTGTCGCCCGGGGTGCGCGGCCAGATGGACGAGCTGCGGCGGCAGATAAGCAACCTGTCGAACGACCTGCGACGCATCGCCTACCAGCTTCATCCGACGATCCTCGACGACCTCGGAGTGGGCTTCGCGCTCAAGGAGCTGTGCGCGGAGTTCAGCCAGCGCGAAGGCTTCCCGGTGCAGTTCAGCGGCGACACGACGATCAGCGTCGCGCCGATAATCGGCGGCTCGCTGTATCGGATCACCCAGGAAGCGCTGCGCAACATCGCCAAGCACGCTGGCAAGACAGCGGTGCGGGTGCAGCTCAGAGCCGTACGCGATGAGCTGAGTCTGAAGATTCGCGACCAAGGAAGCGGCTTCGAACCGGAGGAGGCACGCGGTCGCGGTGGAATGGGAATCCTCAACATGGAAGAGCGAACGCGCCTCATCAACGGCAGCTTCAGCTTGAAGGCGCAACCAGGTAAAGGTGTCGCCGTCCTGGTGCGTGTTCCGCTCTCACAAGGCCGGGCGCGGTGAGCCGTGCCTGAGGAAAAAATAAAGTGCCCCATGCAGCGACCAAAGATCCTCCTAGCCGACGATCACACCCTGTTACTCGACGGGATGTGCAAGCTTTTAGAAAATGACTTCACGCTGATTGGCAGCGTGACCAACGGCCGCGAGCTGCTGACGGAGGCCGAGCGGCTGATGCCGGACGTGATCCTGCTCGATATCTCGATGCCGCTCCTCAACGGTCTCGATGCGGCGCGCCAGCTCAAGCAGCGCGGGGCACGCGCCAAGCTAGTGTTTGTCACCATGCACAGCGGCACCGACTACGTGAGAGAGGCGTTCCGCGCGGGCGCCTCGGCCTATGTCCTCAAGCAGGCCGCCGCCGCCGAGCTCGTGGGGGCGGTGCACGAGGTGCTGCGCGGCAACACCTATGTCTCTCCGCTGATCAACAAGGATGTCCTCGCCACGCTGAACAGTCCCCGGCAGCCGGTCTCCGGACGCGGCAGCGGGGAGCTCACCCTGCGCCAGCGCGAGGTCCTGCAGCTCGTCGCCGAAGGGCACGCCGCCAAGTCGGTCGCCGACCTCCTGCACATCTCGCAGAAGACGGTCGAGTTCCACAAGGCGAGCATGATGCGCCAGCTCGGCCTGCGCTCCTCGGCGGAGCTTATCCGCTACGCCATCAATCACGGGCTGGTCGAGAAGCAGTAGCCCCTGCCGGCGGCCGCGGACGTGCGGTCGCCGGCGCGAAGACCCTCACAGCGCTCCCCGCGATGCGGACCGCGCGGCCCGGCCGTGCGGTCTTGGCGACGGCTCCATTCGCCACGTAAATTGGCAGTCCCGCATTTTTCCTAGTGGCCGGCATTGTAAGTGCTTGTCATTGTTGCCTTTGACTCGACTGAGGGGAGGCGGGACGGTAGCAGTGCGCCCGGTCTTCTGCTCGATCGACATGGACGTAAGCGGGTACGGCACCCGGCGGTGCTGTCACCAACTGGCAACCACTGCCAACGACAGATCCAAAAGGAGATTCCGATGGCTACTTCAACGCAGAACACCGGTAGCACCAGCCACCGCGGCTTCGCCGCCATGGACGAAGAGCGGCAGCGCGAGATCGCCAGCATGGGCGGCAAGGCGGCCCACGCCAGCGGCCGCGCCCACGAGTTCACCCCCGAGGAGGCCCGCGAGGCCGGCCGCAAGGGCGGCGAGGCCAGCCACGGCGGCCACGGCGGCCAGACCGCGAAGTCGGGCGGCGGCCGCTCCTCCGAAGAGGGCGAGGGCCGCGGCGTGCAGAGCGCCGGCGGCCAGAGCGCCGGTGGCCAGAGCGCCGGTGGCCAGCAGGCCGGCTCCAGCCACCGCGGCTTTGCGGCGATGGATGAGGGGAAGCAGCGCGAGATCGCCAGCATGGGCGGCAAGGCGGCCCACGCCAGCGGCCACGCCCACGAGTTCACCCCGGAAGAGGCGCGCGAGGCCGGTCGCAAGGGCGGCGAGGCCAGCCACGGTGGGCAGGCGATGCGCACCGGCGGCAACCAACCCGGCACCGGCCGTGGCAGCGGGACTCACTTCGCCGGCACCCAGGGAGGCGCGGACAAGTCTGGCGCGGTCAACCGGCGCTGAGCCCAAGCAAGCGCTCGCCTACGAGCTCTCGCTCTGCGGAGCGGAGCTCGCTTTTTTCTGAGGCTGGGACCGCCGAGGGCTCAGCTGCAAATCCCATAAAGACCATAAAAGCCGGTGCTTTCCCTAGTGGTCGACGAGGGACGACTTGCTATTTTTCACTTGGGCCCTCTCTTCAAAGTGCTGATTCAGCAGCGTCTCCGATTGTTCACGCCTGACCCCCGGTAGCAGACAGGCGCCAGGCAGATTGCTGCATACAGCTCAGCGTTAAAAGAGGAGCGTCATCATGGCACAGCGTCAATCCGCACAGGGCCCTTACCAAGGACAGGGTAAATTCCAGCAGGGCCGCGCCGCCGAGCACCGCGGCCAGCAGAGCCGCGAGCACGAGCCGCGCCGCGGCAGCGAGCGCGGCAACTACGGCGGCTACGGTCGCGGGGAGGGACCGGCAGCGGACCGCGGCGATAGACCGCAGCGCGGCGCCCAGGAAGTCAGCTCGTCCAACTCCTGGTACCAGGGCCAGGGCGGCCCGCAGCGCGAAAGTACGCAAGGCGGCTACGGTCGGCAGGGCGGCTATGGACAAAGTGGATACGGAAGCCAGGAAGGCGGCTACGGTCCACAGGGCGGCTATGGCCACGGCGGCTATGATCCACAGGGCGGCTATGGCCACGGCAGCTATGGCCAGCAAGGCGACTATGGCTATGGCGGCTATGGTCCGCAGGGCGGCTATGGTCACAGCGGCTATGGTCCGCAGGGCGGCTATGGTCAGCAAGGCGGCTACGGCGGCTATGGTCCGCAAGGCGGCTATGGTCACGGCGGCTACGGTCCGCAGGCCGGTCGCGAGCAGCAGAGCAGCTACGGTCACCTGGGCGGCCACTACCACCACAGCGGCCCGGGCCACCACTACATCGGCCCGGGTGCGCACGGCGGCTCCGGCCCCAGTCGCCAGGAGTACTCCGGGCAGGGCAGCCAGGGCGGGCGCGCTGGCGCGCAGCGCGATTTCGCTGACTGGAACCAGCGCAGCGGGTGGAACCCGGGCGGCACAAGCCAGGACAGCAGCGCCAGGGGGGCGGAGCCCGGGACAGCTCCGAAGCGCGGCCGCGGCCCCAAGGGCTACAAGCGCTCGGACGAGCGGATCCGGGAGGACGTGTGCGATCGCCTGGGCGGCCAGGGAGAGGTCGACGTCAGTGAGGTCGAGGTGCAGGTCAAAGAGGGCAGAGTGACCCTGACCGGCACGGTCAGCAACCAGCGGGACAAGCGCCACCTGGAGGACCTCTCCGAGGCCGTGCAGGGCGTCCAGGAAGTCGTTAACCAGCTGCGCATCTACCGCGGTGACGCGCAGCGCGGCGGCGCCAGCGCGACCGTCGGCAGCGAGGACAAGCTCGGCTCGACCGGCCACGGCCAGCGCGCCGAGTCCGCCGAGAACCGCGGCTCCCCGGCGCCCACGCAGACCACGCGCCCCGCCGGCAAGACGCAGGCCCGGCGCGCCTAGGCGGCTCGATCGGCCCTCAGCCCGCGCCGGGCGGAGCGCGCGGCGGCTCGTTCAGACCAGGAAGTGCTTGAAGCAGCGGTTGATGGCGTGCGAGTTGGCGCGGTCGCGCTCGAACGCCAGCACCGTCGCCCCAAGGGCGTGGCGGGCCTCGATGCCGGCCCCGCTGGCGAACGTCGAGTCGCCTCTGGACAGCGGCTCGACCAGCGAGTCGACCTTCTGCTGATCCTCTTCGGTGAACGTGGCGAGCTGGCTGTAGGACTTGTCGCCCAGCACCTTGAGCGGCTGCTTGAGCAGGATCTCCGCCGCCAGCTGCGCCGACTTCACCAGCTCCCCGACCTCGATGCGGGCGAAGTCGACGCGGGTACGGCCGAACCTGAACGCCACGTGCGTATCGGCCGGGCGCAGCGCGGTGAACCGCTCCTCGATCTCGTCGGCGAGCTCCTTGTGCCCCTGCCCGAGCAGGCGCAGGCCGGCGATGTTCAGGGCGTTGCGCACGTACGAGACCGGGTGCGGCTCCGGCTCGTCTCGCACCCCGCCGTCGGGGCCCGGCCGCAGGCGCCACATGCCGCCGGTGCCAAAGCCGATGATCTGCTGCAGGCCAACGATCGTCGCGCCGCCGCAGTTGATAAGGCCCATCATGTCGCCCTGCGACTCGTTGGCCCACCCCTTCCACAGCGCCGCCAGGAAGTCGCCGCCGGAGTACTTGATCGACCGCCCATGCCCGTACGGAGTCAGGTCAAAGTCGATGTCGGGGATCTTGACCTCGCCGTCCTGCACCGCCTTGCGCATGCGATCGCCGAGCGCCGTCTCCAGCTCGGTGTCCAGGCCCTTGATCGTCGCGTACAGGTCGTGCCCGATCTCGTGCGGGAGGGCCAGCCACTGCCAGACGTTGGCAAACGCCGAGTGCGGCAGGTTGATGATGGCAAACGGCCGGTCAAGGTCCGGCGGGTGGGTGAAGTACGCGCTCAGGCCGCCCTCGCCGCCGTAGACGAGCGGGATCACATCGGCCGCGTAGGCGACGTTCTGGTTTGGCACCTGCGCAAGGAAGCGGGCAAAGATGTTGCTCACAATATGGTCGGCGGCGCGCAGCTCCACCGCGATGACTCCGGTGTAGCGCTGCAGCACCGCGGCGCTGTAACGCTCCCACAGCGCGACGAGCTCGGACAGCTCGTCGGGGGCCTCCTTACGGTACAGGGCGAACGCCTTGTCAAAGAAGATCGACAGCTGGTGCAGCGCCTTCTCATACTTGGCCAGGCCCGGGGTCATGCGCGCCAGGCGCAGGACCTGCTCGACCTCGCTCAGGCTGACCGAGACCATGCGCTGATTGTCGACGAGCATTTCCTTCCATGTGTCCGACTTCAGCAGAAGAGAATTCAGATGTTTCATCGGGACTCCTGTTGGCACTTTTGTCCTGCGGATTCAGCCTGGGGTGCAAATCGATTCCGGTGCGCGCCGTGGCCTGACTCTTCAGTCTAACTTTACCATCCCGCACGGACACCCGCGGGGCAAACCGCGGGCTGACCAAGACGGCCCGCGCCGAAACCGGCGACTTTGCAGTATAGTACGGGGCCATGTACGCGATTCCCAGGCCCTGCGCGGCCGCCCACCGCAGCGCCGCGCTGCTGCTCGGGCTGTGCGCGCTGCTCGCCGGCCCGCTGTGGCCACGACCCGCCGCGGCGCACCAGTCGAGCGTCGTGTACAGCGACATCGCCGTCGCCGGCCGCCAGGTCGAGATCACCCTGCAGGTCACCAACAGCGACCTGTATCAGGCGCTGGGCCTCACCAAGGAGCGGCCGGTCACCCTGCAGGAGGCGCGGGACGGCGCGGGACGCCTTGGCGCCTACCTCATGTCGCAGGTAACTGTCGAGAACCACGGCCACCCCTGCCCGGGCGAGGCCGACGAGCCGGACTTCCTCGACAAGGGCGGCAGCTTCTTCTTCATCCAGCGGCTGCACTACCGCTGCCTGCGCAGCCTCGAAGAGGCCGAGATCACCTACAACCTGCTGTTCGACATCGACCCGCGCCACCAGGGCCTGGCCCACGTGCGCGCCTTCGGCGGCGAGAGCGAGCACGTCTTCCGCAGCCAGAGCCGCACCCTGCACCTGGGGCACCCGCTGGGCGTCCTGGACAACGTGCGCGACTACCTGCAGCTCGGCGTCGAGCACATCTTCACCGGCTACGACCACCTGGCCTTCCTCTTCGGCCTGCTCATCATCGCCGCGGCGGTCGGCGCGACCCCGCCGGGCGGGCCGGCAGGCAAAAGCGGCATGCGGCGCGGCCTGGGCTACGTCATGCGCATCGTCACCGCGTTCACCATCGCCCACTCGGTGACGCTGTGCGCCTCGGCGCTCGGCTGGGTCGCCCTGCCCTCGCGGCTGGTCGAAAGCTTCATCGCGGTGTCGATCGGCTATGTCGCCCTGGAGAACATCCTGCGGCCCGAGCCGCGGCACCGGTTCCTGCTCACGTTCTCGTTCGGGCTGATGCACGGGTTCGGGTTCGCCTCGGTGCTCAAGGAGGTCGGCCTGCCCAAGGCGGGCCTTCTGTGGTCCCTCCTGTCGTTCAACCTCGGCGTCGAGCTCGGGCAGCTGGCGGTGGTGGTGCTCGGCTTCCCGGTGCTCTTCCTGCTCGCCCGCCACGGCCCGGCCGCAGGCCCGCCGGCCGCCCCGGCGCCGCGGCGCGCCCCGCCGACCCGCCGCGGCCCGCCGTTCCAGCCCCTGGAGCTGCTGCTGCTGGCGGTGCTCCTCGGGCTGTGCGTGTTGCTGTTCGTCCGCTTCAACCTGCCGCTGTTCACCGTGTGCCTGGTCGCGCTGGGCCTGCCGGCGGCGCTGCTGCTCCTGGTGCCGCGCTACGGCTACGACCGCTGCGTGCGCATCGGCACCTCGGCGGTGCTGCTCTGCCTCTCGCTGCTGTGGTTCTTCGAGCGGGTGAGCGGGCGCACGCTGCTCGGCGGCTGGCTCGGCTAGGTCGGCCCGGCGGGCGCCGCACTTACCGGAGCACGGGCAGCCGGCGCACCGAGGGCGCGGCGGGCTCGCTGGCCGGTGGCGCGATGGGGGCCTGACCGCGACGCTTGCCGCCGGGCACCGAGCGCAGTGCGGACGGCCCCGACGACTCGCCGCCAGCCGGGCGCACCGGATAGATCGAGTCGAGGTAGGGGCGCAGAAACTCCAGCCGCTCGCGGCGCACCTGCCGGCGGTCGTAGTCGCGCAGCAGCGCCCCTGC
>Ga0075158_10001744_pt1 | contig 16250 bp, 15 predicted proteins | sample JI91814BDNA_FD_70968 | JGI IMG/M metagenome (GOLD analysis project Ga0075158, IMG submission 70968) | Wastewater effluent complex algal communities from Wisconsin, to seasonally profile nutrient transformation and Carbon sequestration -... | ecosystem: Engineered > WWTP > Effluent > Algae... | reverse complement strand
GCTACCTGCTCCTTGTCATTTTTCGCCAAATCGGCCTATCGTAGAGACAGTAGAGTTGGAGAGTCAGCGATACGGATGCCAGGTGGCGGGCCGGGCCGCTCAACGTCTCAGCTGGCCCCACCGGGCCGGTAGCTCGCCTGCAGCAGGTGAACCCGCAACAGGAGGACAACACTGATGAATAAGCCATTGAGCATCACGAGTGGCTTTGTACTTTTCGGCTTGCTGTTCAGCCAACCGGCGCTCGCGCTGGTCCAGAGGCCCGAGGCGGAGCCGCCGGCGGCCTCCTCCTTCTCTGCGGCCGGGACGGGCACCGTCATCGCCAAGAAGGCCAAGGGCAAGGCGGCGGACAAGAAGGCGGGCAAGGCGGAGGGCGGAGAGGGCAAGGCGGACTCCGGCAAGAAGAGCACGTTCCCGAGCAAGGCAGAGTCGCTCAAAGATATCGACGACATCAGCAAGAAGTAAGCGCCGGCCGGCCGCCGCGCCGCCCCGAGGAAGGTCGGCCGCGGGCGGCGGCTACTGGAACTGCTGCGTCCCCTGGACCACGGCCGCCGGCATGAGCACGACGCCGCTCTCAGTGAGCTGCTGGCCGCTGACCGAGGTGACCCGGAAGGTGAACGGGCCGGGGCCCGGACTATTTGCCTGAATGTAATAGTTATAGGACTGCTGCTCGAGGGTGACCCAGCTCGTGCCGCGCTGCAGCTCAATCTTGTTGATCGGCAGCCGGCTGTTGCGCACCTGGACCGCCATCCAGTACTGCGAGCTGCCTTCCTTGAAGCGGAATGAGATCGGACCCTGGACCGCGCACGCCACCGGAGTCCACGAGATCTTCACCCGCCCCGCCGACTGATCGGCGATGCGAGTGAACGCCTGCAGCGACAGGTCGAGATCGCCGGTCTTGCACTCTGGACAGCGGTCGACGATGCGCACGGTGACCATGCCCTTGGGACCGGTGACGTCGACACACATGCCGCAGACGCTGCTGTTATTGTACTGCGGGTCGTTCATCGCCGCGACCAGCAGATCATTGGGGGAGGCATCGTACGAGCAGTTGCCGCTGCCGTCCGCTCCGTAGTAGGTCCCCTCCCCCATCTGCAGCATCCCGAGCGGCGGCTCGGAGCCGGGCGTCTGCATCGAGCCCGGCGGACTTGTACCAGAGGAAGTCCCGCTGCCGCAGCCGCCGAGCGCGCACCCGACGGCCAGCGCGCCGAGTACGTTCATCCACTTTCGCGCCCAATTGTTCGTACTGTGCTCTCTCATCATTCCCTCCCATGAGTACCCATGAAAGTATCATGATGGCCGTCGGCGGTCTTGCCCGCTGCGCAAGCTCGCGGCGCGCCGGGGCAATGCCGCGCTGGAGCCAGGCGGGGGCTACGCGGAAGGCAGGCGGGGCTCGCTGCGGACGAGCAGGGGGCCGGCGGAGAACGGCGTGCCCACTAGCGCACTTTGCCGAGCGGTCATCGCGGTCCGTTTGCCAGGCGCAGCCGGGTGTGATTTTATGGGAATCATTTCTCTCACAAGGAGGTCCTCATGCTTACGGACAAGACCACCGGCTCAACGCCTCTATCCATCGTGGCCATTCTGGTGGCGGCTAGCTCGCTCGGACTGTGGCAGTGCGGCGGGGACGGCGGCAAGGCGGATCTCGCCAGCGGGCCCCTGCAGTGGTACTCCACCTGCGGCGATCCGGTCTGCCGCGGCTACACGCCGCCCGCGGGCGTGGCCGCCTGCACGACGGAGAAGGCCGGCGGCTCGTGCGCCCGGGACGGCCAGCAGTGCGATCCGGTAAGCGACTGCAACCAGCTCCTTGTCTGCAGCACCAGCGATCCCAAGACGCGCGCCGGTGGCTGCCCGATCTCGCGGCAAAAGTACAAGACCGACATCCAGTATCTGGGTGATAAAGAGCTTGGTCAGTACGCGGACGAGATCCGCAAGATGAAGCTCGCGACCTACAAGTACAAGAGCGGCGGACCGACCCACCTCGGCTTCATCATCGAGGATGCGGAGCCGAGTGTGAGCGTCGACTCCGAGCGGGGCATGGTCGAGCTTTACGGCTACACCAGCATGGCGGTCGCGGCGCTCAAGCAGCAGCAGCAGCAGCTCGCCACGCTGCAGCAGCAGGTGAGCGACCTGCAGCAGCAGCTCGCCGCGGCGAAGAAGCGCCGCAAGTAGCCGCCAGGCCTCCAGACCGCCCGATGGCGCTGCCCGCGCCCGCCCGCGCTACCACTCCCCGCGCTACCACTCCCAGTTCAGCCGGACGCGCGTGTTGCGGCTGAGCGGAGTCGGCTTCTTGCCGCCCGGGACTACGAACTTCCTGTCATCGCCGGTGATCTTGACCTGCATCCGCCCATCCCCATCGAGCGGCTTGTGCACCTCGACCTCGCCCAGGGGCACCCACTCCTGTTCACCGACCGCGCCGGGGGGAGCGAAGAACAGTACCCCCTTATTGCCCACCTCGGGCCGGTTCTTGTTCATCACCAGGAGGGCGCGGATGGTGAGCGTGAGGCCCTGTCGGCTCTCGAAGCGGCCGTGCAGATCGGCTTGGTGGATGATGATGGGCGGCGGCCCCGGGTCGACGACCGGCGGCGGGGCGCTGACCGGCACCGGCGGCGGGGCGGGCGGGGCGGCGAGGACCGGGACCGGCGGCGGGACCGGCGGCGGCCGGGTAGCGCAGCCAGCGGCGAGGGCGCAGCCGGCGGCCAGGGTGATGAGCGCCGCCCCGAGCCGCGCCGGTGCCGAGCGAGCAGGAAGGGACGCGGTCCGGCAGCTGGAGGCGTCCACAAGGCAGGTCGAGCGCATGACTCCCGGTCCTTTCGCGAGCGTCGGCAGAAGCTGAGTCACATCAGGATCGCCGATTCGCGCTGCCGCCGCAACGGTCAAGCCGGTCACGCCGGTCACGCCGGTCACGGAATGCCCGGCTTTGGCAGCTCGCGACAGGCTCTCACTTCGCCGGGGCGGCGGCGCACGGCAGCGCGGCGGCGACCCACCGCTGCAGGCCGCGCGCCCCCCACACCCGGCGCACCTCCTCCGGCTCCTCCGCCTCGAACTCGCGCACCGGCCGGCCGTCCACCAGCAGCTGCAGCGCGTGCGCCGCCACTCCGCCGAGCAGGCCCACGTGCGACCCGTCCGGACACAGCGCCAGCGAGCCCGCAAGGGCCCAGCGCAGCGGCAGCTCGCGCCCCGGCAGGACGAGGAACAGATCGCCGCCCCGCCGCCCCAGGTAGGCGTAGCCGGAGTCGGAGTCGGCACCGGCGCCGTCGGCGATCACCGGATCGGCGACCTCGTCGTACCACGGGCCCGGTCGGCCGTCGATGACCGCCTGCTCCTTGTCGCCGCGCCGGCCGAGGTAGGCGGAGCGCCGCTCGCTCACCCGCGGCGAGCGGATGCTGTCGTAGGGCGGGCCGGTGGTGCCGCCATGGACGAGGAAGCGGTCCTCCGCGCTCTGGGCCACGTACAGGGGGCCGGTCTTCTCGTCGCTGGCGGCGGCCTGCAGGGTGCGCCACTCGACCTTGGCGAACGGCGGACCCGGCGGCGCTTCCGGGCGCGAGGCCGCGATCACGCGCTCGCGCCCGCCGTCGCGGGCGACGTAGTACAGGTGCTCGCCGCGCGGGCAGAAGCGCAGCCCGGCGGCGCTGTCGTGCGGCGCCGCCCCCCCGTCGTGCAGCACCCACCAGCGTCCGTCGCGGCGGACGATCGCCGCCCAGCGCCCGCCGCGCGGACCCAGCTTCAGCTCGGCCACCGCCTCGTGCGGGCCGAGCTCGCGCCCGTCCAGCACGACAAACGCCAGGGCACCGCGGCGGGCGACGTAGCCGTGGTGCGCCCCCTCCTCATCCACCTGCAGAGCCGTCACTCCATCGTAGGGGCCCTCGGCGACCTCCGCAGGCGCGGCGCCGGCGTGGACGACGAACAGAAGAGCCCCTCGCCGCGCGACAAGAGACAGCTGCCCGCCATCGCTGAGACGCAGCGAGCCCGGCAGCACGGCGTCCCAGGGCCGACCGAGCACGCGGCCGTCCACGACCACCCGCCACCCGGAGCCGGCGCGCGCCGCGAAGACCAGGTGGCCGCCGTTCGGGCTCAGTCGCAGGGTGTCGAGATCAATGAGCGGGTAGCGCGCCACCAGCGCGCCGTCGCGGTGCACCACCATGCCGCGCAGGGTCGCATGCAGGTCGGCGCGATGCTGGTGATCGAGGCTGTAGCTGCGCCCGAGGAGCCCTCCGGAGCAGCCCGCCATGAGCACCCCAAAAAAGAGGAGCGCGGCGCGCATCAGCGGGGTCGGCGGCCATTGACCGAGAGCAGCGCGATGCCCGCAATGAGCATCGGCACCCCCGGCGTGGCGGCGATCGAAGACAGGCCGACCGTCAGCGGAATGAAGCCAAGTCCGAGGACCGTCCACTCAAAGCCGATGCCGAGCAGCACCGCGCCGGCGACCAGCTTGCTCACCCGGCGCTGCCGGGCCTCTTCCGAGAGCGGCTCATCGCCGAGGCGATAGACCTCACCGGCGCCGGGGTACTCTTCGGGCGGCGGCTGCTCCCACCAGGCGCGGGCCAGCTGTTCCTGCCGCTGCGGCTGGGTGTAAAACGCTGGCGCGCCCAGCCGGTCGCCGAGCCGCTGCACCATCTCCTTTACCGACCCCGCCTGGGCGGCGCGATCGGCGCGGGCCACATACTCGTCCAGCACCGCGTCCACCCGCGAGCGGCGCAGCTGCAGGTCCAGGTGCTCGACCTGCCGGCGCACCTGCCCGCCGCGCTCGGGCGCGATGCCGGCGGTGAGCGACTCCTGCTCCAGGTGCGCCGCCAGCCGCGGCAGGATCTCCGGGTGGGCGCGCACCGTCCGCTGCAGATCGAGCCGGTCGGCCGGCGACAGATCGATCAGGAACGAGCGTGCCTCGGCGACCGCAGCGGTGATCTCGGGCAGCGCCGCGGCCATGCGGCCCTGCATGCCCGGGTGGGCGCGGCCGGAGGCGGGCAGCTCACGAAAGCTGCGGGTCAGGTTCATCGAGCGCAGCACCTTGCGGATGAGCGCCTCGCAGCGCTCGCGCTCCGCCATCTGGGTCGCGCCCACCGCCGCCAGGATGCCGTCCACCGGGTGGCGCGCCATCCACTCCTGCTGGCGATCGAGGCGCCCCAGAAACTGCTCCATCGCGGCCGGGCCGAGCTCCTGCGCCGCCTGCGCCGTCCCGCCCCGACCGAGCAGAGCGACCGCGCCGAGTGCCCCGGCCTGAAAGAACTCTCTTCGCTCCATAAGCGCCTCTCCTAGAAACGGTGATCGAAGCCCAGCTGGAACAGCGGCCCGGCGCCAAACGCGTTGCCGGCGGTGCACTCCAGGGTGGCGGTGCTCGGGGGCGGGCACTCGCGCCGCTCGGTCAGGCCGAAGCCGCCCAGGCTGAAGCCGATGATCGTGGTCCCGGGGCCGCCGGTGCCGTGCGCGTAGATGCGCAAGCCCAAGGTCGAGTAGAGCCACAGCGGCTCGCCGCCGGCCGCCGCGATCACCAGCGTCACCCGCCGCTGGACCGGGATGTTCAAGCTCGCGGCGGCGCTGTCAAACGTCGCCGGGCGGCCGCGGTCGGGCAGAAAGAAGTAGCCGTCGACGCTCACGTTCAGGCCATCCAGGCTGCCGAAGCGAGCGCCGAGACTCATCTGCAGGAGGCCTTCCTGGGCGCGGCCGGTGTCCACCGAGCCGCCCAGGCCCAGGCTGAGCTCGAAGCCCGACAGGGCCAGGCCGACGACGCCGCGCAGCGAGGCGGCGGCGACCGTACCGGCGTCCAACGTGGTGAACCCGGGGCCCCGCAGCCCCAGGCCGCTGGCCACGCTGCCGGGGCCCAGCTCGACCGCCAGCTTGAGCGGCACGCCGAAGCGGTACTCGACCGCGCCCTGGGTCCACAGGCCCAGCCCGACGCGGTCACCGAGCGCCGGACCCACCCACACATCGCCGCGCACCCGCCACGTGCCGGGAAAGCGGCGGCCGTAGACCAGGGTCTCGCGGAAGTGACGGGTCGGCACCGCCACGTCGCCGAGCTCGGCGTAGGCGTTGCGCACCAGGCGCCCGGCGCCCTGCAGGCCGCTCACCCGCTCCACCACCAGGATGCCGGTCCGCGTGCCGGTAAGCGGGGACTCCTCGGCCTGGCGGGCGTCCGCGGTCCGCCGCACCGTGCGCTGGCTGAGCAGGCGGAACCGCTCCCCCACGCGCAGCGGCCGCTGGGCCTCGATCACCACCCAGCCGCGGCGCACCAGCACCACCTGCGCCGGACAGCGCTCATCGGCCTGGGCCTGCTCGTCGGTGCACAGGTAGGCGGGCTCGCGGGGGGGCTCGCCCGCCGGCGCGAGCCCCGCCCAGAGCATCAGGATGCAGAATAAGAGCGCGGCCCGCATGGCGCTCAGTGCACGCGCAGCTGCGCCGAGAAGCGCAGCGCCCGGGCCTTGGTGCCCCCCTGCCACAGCGCGCGCAGCGTCCGCGCGCGCTCCCCGAGCTGCTCGCGCAGGAAGCTGCTCACCACCGCGCGGCCCGCCGGCAGGCTCTCGCGCAGGGCCAGCCGCTCGCCGATGTGAACAAACGGCGTGCCGGTCGAGCCCAGGTGGCAGCCGGCGCAGCTCTCGCGGTTGAGCCACCCCTGCGCCGCCTTCAGGCCGGCATCATGATTGCTGCCGGGGAGCCGGATGGTCTTTCCATTGACCGGCACCATCGCCGCCAGGAAGCGCTCGGGGATCTCGGCGGTGCCGGCGCGGATGGGGTCGCGGTTGGCCTGCACCCAGGCGAGCAGCTCGGCGCTGTCCGAGAAGCGCTGGTCCACCGCCTGCTTGGCTGGAGCCAGGACCAGGTCGCCGCTTGCAAGGTGCCACTCGCGCATCTCCCAGGCAGCGCTGCGCGCCGGGTTTATAAACTCGTTGCTGCGCACCTGGCCCAGGTGCTCGGGCCGCAGCAGCGGATCATAGAAGGCCTTGAGCCGCTCCAGCCGCACCGCCGGGTCATCGATGGCCGACAGCTCGGCCCACTTCTGCGCCACCTGCTGGCAGCCCTGGCCATCGTCGGGGACGACCAGCTCGACGATGAGGGTCATCCGCTGGCTCACGTCGCCATAGCCGCCGTTGTAGGCGAACGAGATCCGCGCCTCGCCGCACTGACCGGGCCGCAGCAGGTCCAGACGGTTGATGAGCGCCGTGGTGTGCCAGCGCTTGGCCAGCCAGTCGAGCAGCGAGGGCTGGGTCCAGCCGCTGACCAGCGCGGTGAGCTGCGGCCGCGGCGGCGCCTTGGCCCCGCTCGCCAGGGCCAGCGTCGTGGAGTAGAGCTCGAGCCAGTTAGAGATGAAGCTCTCCGCCTTTCCCGGCGGCGCGAAGCGGCTCAGCACGTTATCCAGGCGGAAGGCGGGGTCGCTGACGATCTCCGGATCGCGGACGAGCAGGCTGCGCTCGCTGCGGAGCTCGGTGGCATTGGGGGCCGGCTCCTGCGCCACGCAGCGCTGAAAGACGTTGTCGCACAGGCACCCGGCGACGGCGCTGCCGGTCGCGCTGAGCGGGCAGCTCGAGTAGTACTGGCTGGCCGCTTCCGAGCACTCGGTGCCATAGACCTCGGTGCAGTCGGCGCGGCTGTGGCAGCTCGCCTCGTCCAGGCCGTCGCACGGGCTCTTGCCGCAGATGCCGAGGCAGGGCTGGCTGTGTCCGGTGCTGGTGAGGAAGCCGTCGCGCGCCTGCGGGCAGGTGGCACCCAGGTGGCAGGTCTCGTCCGCGGCGCAGTCGGTGTCCTTGGCGCAGGGGCGCAGCCGGTCGTTGTGCTCGCAGCCGACGAACGTGCCGCCGCTGCACGGGCAGGTGGCGCCGGGCGGACAGTAGCAGGTGGTGCCGGTCGGCTGGCACAGCGGGTTCACCAGGCAGGAGGTCTCGCGCTCTTCCAGGGTGCCCGTTTCGGTCGTGCACTCGGGGCTGCGCAGCGGGCGCCGCTCGCTGCACACGGTCGTCGGGTTGGAGAAGAACGACTGCACCTGTCCCCACTTGCACTCCGCCCGGGTGGCGCACTCCTCCTCATCGAGCGCCGAGCACGGCGCGGGCAGCGCCGGCAAGCTGCGGCAGCCGGCATAGCTGCGCTGGGCCGCCTGCCAGCACACAAGCGGCGCATGGAAGACATCCTCCTGACCGGCGACCGAGGCGCCGGTGGGCAGTCTGCGCGCAGCCGAGCGGCACTGGCGGGCGTCCCCTGCCTGCGAGTCGAGCGCGTAGGCGGGCTGGCAGCGCGCATCGGCGAGGCAGGAGTCTTCGGCAAGGCCCGCACAGGGGTCGGCGCTGGGGCAGCTCTTCCAGCCGCGCTGGGCCTCGGTCAGGAAGCAGCCCGACAGCGCCACGCAGCTGCCGCTGTCGGGGTCCTTGAGGAGCACGGACTGACCACACGACAGCTGCTGGCACAGGCTGGCGACACAGACATTACCGCTGCCGCAGTCATTGGTTGTGTCGCATACGCCTCCGGTGCAGCCAAGGAGGAGCAGCGCGCCGAGCCAGACCGTCCATAAGGAAGCAGTCGACCAGGGCAAAAAAGTCCGACTCTGTGACACCGATGTCGCGTTCATGGCACCTCCACGGCAGGACGTCTATCAATAACGCCCAACCATGCAGATCCCATACCAAAACCGACGGTTCACAGAGCGGACTTGCTCGCGCGCCAAGGTCCGCCAGGGTCCGCCCGGGTCCAACGACCGGCGCGGGGCGGAGCCGCTACGGCAGCAGCTGCAGCGGCTGGGTCGTCCCGTTGACCTCGGCCGAGCCGTCACAGGCGCTGTGGAACTTGATATCGATGATCGTGGGAACCGGGACCAGCCCGCCGGAGACCTCGGTGATCTGGGCGCTGCCCGAGGTCGGGTTGGTCGGGCAGGTCGGGTCGAGCACCGCGCTCTTGATCGAGGAGACGCGCACCCCGCTGAAGCCGCCGGCGCTGGCGCTGGTGGCGCTTACCGTCACCAGGTCGTCTGCCGGGTCGGCGGTTCCCTTGCCGTCCACGCTCACCGTCCAGGAGTTGCTCGCCCCCACCGCCAGCGCGCTGCCCGATGCGCCAGCGACCGCGTTGGCTCCGGTGTAGCTGATCGTGAGGGTGTTGCTGCTGCGGCTGGCGCTGACCTGGGTGACGCTGGCGATCGCCAGCGCCTTGTTGCTCTGCGCCGTGACCTGGGCGTTGGTGAAGGTCTGGGACAGGGTGGCCTGATCGACGCTGCTCCAGCTGCCGGTGACCGCGACGGTGCCGGTGGCGGCGCCGCCGAGCGGCAGCGGGCAGCCGGGGCCGAGCGCAATGGTCACCTCGCCGGTGGTACAGGGGAAGGTGGCGCACGCGGTCTTCACCGTCGTGCAGGCGACCGGCATTCCCTTCATCGCGTCCATGGCCAGCGCCGCGGTGCGCCCTACCGCAGAGGCCGTGGTGAGGCCAAACTGGACTTCATTAATCGCCTTCTGCTGACTGCTGCCGCAGGCTCCGACGAGCGCCAGCGCGGCCCCGAATAATATCCTAGTTTTCATGGTGACTCCCTCGGGCCTGATCAGCCCGAGCAGTCACAGACGATCGCCCAGGCGACGTATTCACACAGCCCGCCCCCGAGGCGCGCAGCGAGCCAGGCGCCCCAAGACCGGAGGAGGTCTGCCGCCAGCTTGTCTACCCTTCCTTACCGCCAGCCACGGCGCGCAGCTCTGGGAGTCGCGCGGACAGCTCGGGCAGACGGGCCTGATCATCCCATAGACGTTGGTCGTGCACATAATCCGCGATCGGTTCGAGCACCCAGTGCTCGCGGGCGAAGGAGCGGCGCAGCGCCCTCACCAGGTCCGCGAAGCTGTGCCCCTCCCGCGCGTTGCTATCCAGATGCACCGTCGCGCCGAGCGGAGCCGCAAGGAGCTGCAGCAGGGCGGCGACCGTGTCCTCCATGAAGGAGCAGGCGGGGATCCACCGCGTGCTGGCGCGGATGCACTGGTCGCGAGCCTGCTGCGCATCGAGCGCCGCCAGCATGTTATTGCCGCGCGCCTCGGGATCGATCTGCCAGCCCAGGCGCGCGATGCTGGCCCGGGGGTTGTTGGCGCGGACCGCGTCCTCGCAGCGGATCTTGTAGCGGCCATAGTCATCCCGCGCCGTGCGGAGGTCCCAAGGGCGATGCGGTCCGTCCGGCTGGTGATCGAACACCATCGCGGTGCTGGTAAAAAGGAAGGGCAGCCCGTGCGCCCCTGCGTAGCCGGCCAGCTGCGCCGCCCAGGCTTCCGCACCAAAGGCAAGGTGAGCGATCGCCTCCACCCGCTGCGCCGCGAGCCAGGCCGCCGCCGCCGCTGCATCGTCAGGAGGGATCCGCTGACGGTCCCAGCCGAGCACCTCCCAGCCGCGCGCGCGGGCCAGCGCCGCGAGCTTGGGGGCCAGGGTGCCGTTCATACCGGTGAGCAGCAGGCGCATCGCTGTAGGTTATTACGAGGAGGCCGGGCAGGCCGCGAAAAGTGGAGGAATGTCCGGCTGCCGCAGCGGGAGTGTGCCGCTCCTATCAGGTATGGCGATCCCCAAGGAAGTGTGCCTGGCGGAGCCGGGGGCACCGCCCCTATTGGGTGGCGGCGAACGCCTTGATCTGATCGACAGTCAGGTAGCCCTTCTTCTCTTTGTCGATCTTGTCAAACCCCCTGGCCACTCGCGGCATGCCCGCCTTGGCCTCGGCCAGCGTCAGCTTGCCGTCGTGGTCCTTATCGGCGGCCGTGAAGCGCTCCTCGATGTCCTTGTCGCGCTTGTCGGCGTCGGCCTTGGCGTCGGCGCGCCCGAGGCCGGGGTGGGCCGCCGCGGCGAGAGCCAAAGTCCACGCTGCGAGCTTCATCTTCCTCATGTTTCGGTCTCCCTGTCAGCGACAAAAGTCTGTCGACCACCCCCCAGCATAACAGCCGCGGTCGCCCAGGGAAACGCCGATTACGACCCGGCGGCGCTAGCGGGAATCGACCGCGCCGGCGTCGGGCGGACTCCCAAGACAGCTATTGGGAGTACAGGCGCAGCCGGTCATGCCGCCACCGCTGCCGCAGACGCAGGTTGCGTCCTCCCCGCAGCTGGAGGCGGCGCCGCCATCGGTGGCGAGGCGACAGGGATAGATGGTGCAGAAGTAGGTGTCGTCATCGCTCGGCGTCGGTCCGTTGCCGAGCGAGGAGCAGATGTTGGTCTGCACCTCATCGCCGAAGCAGTCCGCGAGCTTGGTGCAGAACTTGCCGACCCCCAGCGAGTTCCCTTTATCGCCCGGGTGGCCGCAGGCAGACCGCAGCCTGGTCATGTCCGGCGGCACTCCCAGGTCGTCGGGGCCATCGTTATGCTGGGTGCACGCGGAGACCAGACACCAGGCCAAGGCGAACCAGAGCTTCCTCATGCGCCGGTCTAACCACACGGACGCACCGCTAGTCAATCACTTTGTCCTCAGCCAACCCGTACGGTCCGCGTACGGTCCGCGTACGGTCGCCGCCGGACTCGCGGTTCTGATCGAGGCTCCGCTTGTCCGCGGGCAGTCTGGAGCCGCATCAGGTGCGGCAGACGGCGAGCCCCGAAGCCAGCGTGCGCAGGGTCAGGATTCCCTCGAGGTTCACTCCCGAGCGCACCAGGAGCTCCGCGAGCTGCGGCCGGATCCCGGTCAGGATCGGCCGCGCCCCAAGGAGCTCGACCGCTCGCACGACCTTGAGGACGGACGCCGCGCCGGCCGCGTCCAGCGTCTCCACCCCCGTCAGATCCAGGATCACGTTCGCCGCCCGCCGCGCCGTGAGCTCGGGCAGCAGGCGCCCCGCCAGCTCGCTGCTCCGCTCCTCGTCCAGCACGCCGATGAGCGGCACCGCCAGCGCCCCCTGCCCGACATCGAGGATCGGCACCGACATCACCCGGATCTGCGCCGCCTGCTCTTCAATCCGCGCCCGGCTCTCGTGCAGCGCCGTCACGTCCATCTGCAGCACCAGGGTCGCCGGCGTGCCGCTCACCGGATCGACCGAGCGGTGCGCCTCCACCGCGTGCCAGCGCTCGCCGGCCAGGGTCCGCACCTTCACCTCGCCGCGAAAGACCCGTGCCGCCTTCACCTCGGCGTCCAGCGTGCCCGCCACCGCGGGGTCGACGAACCACTCGCGCAGCGACGCCGACTCGCCGAACGCCCGCAGGCCCGCCGGGTTCTGCGTCAGCACCGCGCCCGCCTCGTCCAAAAGTGACACCATCGCCCAGATGCGCCGGATCGCCTCCATGCCGCGCAGCTGCTCGGGATCGATGTCCACCTTGCTGTCCAGCGCCTGCACCAGCACCACGGTGCGTCCGTCATCGAGCTTGATCCCCGAGATGTGACAGCGCACGGTCACCGCGGACGTGCCGTGGGGATACAGGGTGAGGAGCCGCTCCTCGGTCTCGCCGCGCTCGATCCGCGCCAGCGTGGTGAGCTGGCGCGTCCGCGCCGCCGCCGACACCTGCTTGAAGTCCCGCCCCTGGAGCTCGGCGAGGTCCTTGGCCTGCCACAGCGTGAGCGCCCGGGAGTTCCCCCACAGCATCTGCAGGTTCGCGTAGTCCATGATCCAGACCGGAATCGCCACGCGCTCCAGCAGGGCGAGTCGCTCGCTGAACATCATCGGGACCCAGGCCCTCTTGTCGCGGTGCGGGCGAGCGCCGGCCGACTGCTGCCGTCCCGCCCGCCCCTGGCTCGGTCCAGAGCCCTCGCAGATCGTCGGTGAATCATATTTTTCCTACCATAAGAATCATGGCCTTTTTTTGAAACAAAAACACCCATAAAGCGCGCTTCCCGGTACGGCGCAGCCTCAGGAGAGCGGCCTCGCGGCTGGCTTGCGGGATCGGGCGCGGGCGCGGGTTGCCTTGCTTGGCCCGTACGCCCCGGCGAGCTCGCCCCAGGCGGGCGGCCGGCGGGGTGTTTTCCTCTGTCGCGCCGCCGCGGAGTGGGCGAAGCTAGGGGCGATGAGGGTGCTCTACTTGACCACAGAGTTTCTGTGGCCGGCCCATCAAGGTGGGCGCGTGCGCAGCCTGGCGCAGCTGCGGCTGCTCGCCGCCCAGCCCGAGGTCACGCAGCTCACCGTGCTGAGCCTCGCCGAGGTCGCGGTGACCCCCGCCGAGCTCGCGGCGCTGCGCGCGGCCGTCGTCGAGCCGGCGCAGCCAGCGCGGCCGGGGACCTCGCCGCGCGGCGGCCTCAAGGTGGAGGTGCTGCCGCCGCTGCATCACCCCATCCACCTCAAGCAGGCCCCGGCCGAGCTCTTGCGGGTGGCGGTGGCGCGGGCGCGCACGGGCGTGCCGTATCTTGCCACCAAGTGGCGCAGCGCCGCCCTGGAGCGCGTCCTTCTGCGCGAGCTCGAAGGCGGCGGCTATGACCTTGTCTACTTCGATCACCTGGGCATGGCGCTGTACCTGCCGATGGTGCGCCGCGCCTGCCCGGCGGCGCGCCTGGTGGTGGACGAGCACAACGTGGAGAGCGACTTTTTCGCCCAGTTCGCCGCCCGCGCCCCGCTGCCGCTGCGACCGCTGGCCCGCTTCGAGCACGCCGCCGCCGCCCGCTTCGAGGCCGAGACGCTGGCCGCCGCCGACGCGGTGGTCGCCATCTCCCAGCTCGACGCCGACGCGCTGACCGCGCTGACCTTGCGCCACACGGGCAAGCGGATGCAGCCGCAGGTGGTCCCGCAGGTGGTGCAGTCCGCCGAGCCGCGCCGCCCGCCGCCCGCCGAGCCGCGGCTCGGCTATGTCGGCAACCTCACCTGGCACCCCAACGCGCTCGGGCTGTCCTGGTTCTGCGCCGCGGTCTGGCCGCGGCTGCAGCGCGAGCTGCCGGCGGCGCGGCTGTCGATCGCCGGCTCGGGCCTGGCGCTCGATGGGCAGGGGCGACCGCTCGCGCCCCGGGCGTGGCGGCGGCCGGGCATCGAGGTCCTGGGCTACCTCGCCGAGCTGGAGGAGCTGTACCCGCGCTGCCTGGGGGTGATCGCGCCCATCCTGGGCGGCTCGGGGGTGCGCATCAAGCTGCTCGAGGCGTTCCGCGCCGGCATGCCGGTGGTCACCACCACCGCCGGGGCCGCCGGCTTGCCGATCACCAGCGGCGTCGAGGCGCTGATCGAGGACGAGCCCGACCGCTTCGCGCGCGCCGTCCTGACGCTGTGCCAGGACACGGCGCTGCAGGACGGCCTGCGCGCCGCCGGCTACGCCTTCCTCCGCGCCCACCACAGCCCGCAGCGCGCCGCCGCCGCCCTGCGCGCCGCGCTCGGCCTGGCCCCCGCCACCCCGTGAGCCGCGCGGTGGGCGCGCCGGACTCCCGGCGGCTCTGCCGGAGGGCAGCGGTGCGCCGTCAAGCCAGCGGCGGCAGCTCGGCCAGGATCACGGCGTCGCCCGACTGCGGGGCGCGGGCCAGGGTCCGCCCGTCGGGACCGAGGATGGTCGAGGACCCGCAGAACTCGACCGGAGCGTGCCCGGGCTCGGTCTCGCAGCCGTAGGTGTTGGCGGCGACAAAGTAGCTGCGGACCCCGCTCAGCCGGTAGCGCCAGTACGGCCGGACGTCGAGCGCCTCGTCCACCCAGTTGGTGCAGAAGGCGATGACGCGCGCCTGCACCTCTTGCAGGAAGGCGGTGAAGCGGTCATCGTTGAGGTCCATGCAGATCCCCGCGGTCAGCGAACCAAAGGGAGTCAAGAGGACCGGATACGGGAGCTCGCCGGCGGCGGCCCAGGTGGTGTCGGCCGGGAACAGCAGGCGCTTGCGGTAGTTGGCCAGCAGCTCGCCGTGCGGTCCGATGAGCCGCGCTGAGTTGAAGAGCCGCTCTTCGCCCGGCCGGCCCGCGGGTGCCCCCGGGTCCGCGGCGCCGGGCGGCTCGGCGGCGGCGCGCTCGGCATAGCCGCAGACGATGTAGCAGCCGTGGCGGTGCGCGATCTCGGCCAGCCGCTGGAAGCCGGGGCCGGTCGCGCTCTCGGCCAGCGGGCGGACCGCCGCGGCGTCACGGAACAGGTACCCGGTGGTCGCCATCTCGGGACACACCACGAGCTGCGCGCCGCTCACCGCTGCCTTCTCGACCAGCAGGGCCAGCGCGTCCAGCGCCGCCGCCGGGTCCCCCTTGGCGGGCTTGAACTGGACCGCCGCGAGCCTCATGGCCGGCCCGGATGGCCGGCGTCGACCGGGCGGCTCATGGCAGAGGGTCGCGCTTGGCCACCTTGCGGGAGGGCCGCGCCGGCTTCTTGTCCACTGGCTCGCGGGCCAGCTCCGTGGCCACCGCATCCCCCGGCTGGTACGCCGGCGTCAGCGGCCGAATCGGCACCGCCGGCGGCCTGGTCGGCCCTGCCGGGGCGGCGGGCGGCACCGGCGCGCCGCGCGGCTGCGTGCTCTCCAGCGTCGCCAGCAGCTTCTCCAGGCTCGCCAGCTTGCCCGGCGGCGGGGCCCCGGGCCTGACCTGCCCCTGCACGATCGCCATCGCCGCGCGCAGCGACTGCATCGCCGCCGGGGTCTGGCCAAGGCCGTGCTGGATGCTCGCCCGCAGCTCGTACATGCCGATGCGGCGCGGCCCGGCGCACAGCGCCAGCGCCTGGTTTATGTGCAGCAGCGCCGCGTCGAGCCGCCCCATATCGTGGTAGAGCCGCGCCAGCCGCGCCGGCGGGTTGTAGTCGCCGGGCAGCGCCTTGAGCGAACCGAGCAGCATCGCCTCGGCCACCCCGTAGCGCTTCAGCCGCCGGTAGGCGTCCAGGCGGTGGGCGTCAAACGTCGCCGCCACCACCGCGCTCGGCGCCGCCTGGGCCGCCGCCTCCAGGAGCTCGGCCCGCGCCAGCGCGTAGCGGTCCCCCGCCGGCGCATCGCCCAGCGCATCGGCCAGCTCGATCAGCGTGCCGTAGCCGTCGCTGCGATCATCGGCCAGGAGCTCGGCCCGCGCATTCCCGACGAGCCGCTCGAGCCGGGCCCGCAGGCGCCGCCGCAGCTTCTGCCGGGAGTCAATGTCGCCGTAGCTGTCCAGGCAGTCGGCGGCGTAGGCGGCGAAGTCGGTGGCCAGGGCGCTTTCGCCCAGCTGCTCGAACGCCGCGTCGCCGAGCTCGGCGCAGGCGGCCTTGGCGCCCGACTCGCGCAGGGCCTGGATCTGGCCGAGCAGCGCCTGCGGTCGGCTGGCCGGCTGCTGCGCCGCCTTTTCATAGAGCCCCGCCGCCACGGTCCAGCGCCCGGCCGCCGCGGCTGCGTCGGCCTGCGCCAGCTGCGGCGACGTCGGCGCGCCGGACAGCTCGCGCAGCCGCGCCAGCAGCTCGCGGGCGGTCATCGCGCCGGTCCACCGCGCCAGCACCGGCGCCGGGTCTGCGGG
>Ga0075158_10001742_pt1 | contig 16286 bp, 13 predicted proteins | sample JI91814BDNA_FD_70968 | JGI IMG/M metagenome (GOLD analysis project Ga0075158, IMG submission 70968) | Wastewater effluent complex algal communities from Wisconsin, to seasonally profile nutrient transformation and Carbon sequestration -... | ecosystem: Engineered > WWTP > Effluent > Algae... | reverse complement strand
GACTAAAAGTGGCATAATTTGCGGCATAAAGATCTCAGCTACAATCACGAGAAACACAAGACCCAGGACAAGAATGGAGAAAACTTCTTCCGCATAAGACCGTGCTTTATCCGAGCCTTCTTTGGCCAGGAGCCCTGCGAAGATTGGAACGAAGGAGGCATTAAACGCACCTTCAGCAAAAAGACGTCTTAAGACGCTGGGGATTTTTATGGCAATCACAAGGGCATCGCCCATGTTCCCGGCGCCGACAAAAGTCGCCATCATCATAGTTCTTAAGAAGCCAACAATGCGACTGCCGATGGTGTAAATTCCAATGGTGGCGATCGAACGAATGAGACGCATAGTATTATTCCAACATCATTGAGTATTATAGCCGAACCCTTATAAAATGAGTACAGCGTCACATCGTCGCTCATGTACGTTTAGTACACTTCGCGCCTCATTCCTTGTATCATTTTAAAATGTTCTAGCTATATTTACTACCAACTGTACCTGTCAGACGCAAGAAAAACTTACAGGCAGCGCCCTCAGGTTAGAGAGTCTGGTAGCTAATATTTTCAGGGATATTTTCCGTGGACCACATATTTTTCAGATCAAAAAGCGTGCCTTGAGTGTGAATGAGCTGAACGAAAGCATTGGGGCTGAGGGCCCTATATGGTTCATGAGCCACAGCGCCAACGACACAGTGATAGGGCTCAAGGCCTTCGAGGTGGGTAATGAGGTCAATGCCAAAAAACGCTTTGGCTTCTTTAGCGTCTGCATAAGCATCATGAACATCCACAGCGATGCCAGCTTCTTTCAGATGCAGGATCAAATCTATGATTTTTGTGTTTCGCAGATCCGGGACATTTTCTTTAAAGGTCAGGCCTAAAACAAGAACCCGTGGTTGTTGAGTGCCATTGAGTTGATTGAGTATTCGCTGGGCAATATGGGCACTCATATCCTCATTGATACGGCGCCCGGCGAGAATAATTTTTGGATCAATGTTTAAGGCTTTCGCGGCGGTGGCTAAATAATAAGGATCCACCCCAATACAATGTCCGCCCACAAGACCGGGTTGAAAAGGTAAGAAATTCCACTTGGTACCAGCGGCCTCAAGAACGTCGTAAATCCCCACATCCATGGCATGGAAGATTTGGGTGATCTCATTAATAAAAGCAATGTTGATATCCCGCTGGGTGTTCTCAATAACCTTGGCTGCTTCCGCAGTCTTAATGGACTTGGCCACAAAGATATTGTCGCCATTCATAGAGCCATAGATTTGACGCAAGGTCTCTGCAACGGCAGGTGTTTGTCCTGAGACAATCTTGGTAATTTTATCCACGGTGTGGACTTTATCCCCGGGGTTAATGCGTTCAGGGGAGTACCCTAAAAAGAAATCCTGGCCTGATTTAAAGCTGGATGCCTTTTCCAAAATAGGGGCGCAGAAATCTTCGGTGACACCAGGATAGACCGTGCTTTCATAACACACGATGTCCCCTTTTTTCAGCAGGGGTCCAACGGTGAGAGAAGCCTTTTCTAGAGGCGTTAAATCCGGCGTGTTGTCTTGTGTGACGGGTGTGGGAACAGTGACAATAAAAACTTGGCAGTCTTTGAGTTCCATTGCATCCGAAGTTAGGTGCAAACTGGATGAGCGCAGTGAGGCCTCATCAATTTCCCCAGTCCGATCAAATCCGTTCTTGAGTTCTTCAAGGCGCGGCAAACTTATATCAAATCCTGTGACCTGATAATTTTTAGCCAGGGCCACAGCCAGGGGAAGCCCAACATAACCTAGGCCTATAACCGCAATCTTTTGAATGGGAGCAGGGGAATTCGTGTTCAAAATCTTAATCTCACTCTTGTCTATTGTCTGTGCCAAGGGCACGTCCTTTTATACAAAGTCCGCGGAAATCAAGCAACCCTGTTTATTGAACCTCAACCCACTCTGAGGTTTTATCAGATGTACTGGACAGAGCAAGCCTTTTGATCCGCCACAGATGCCAGTTATTTGGGGGATAAAACACCGCTCCCGGGTAAGCACGGGGGGGATCAAAACGAAAGAGCTCCGGATTTTGGATATTAAAAATAGGGGCTTTCAGCCGATTGATAATCAGTTTGATGACATCGGGATGCGTCACAATTAACGGGATATATGGCCCCTTATCTTCTGGAATATTTTCAGGGGATTGTTCATCGCCATCATCATCATCATCGTCATTGTTGCTGCTGGGTGGAGTCGGCGTCTCTGGATATTGCAGGGGCTCTGCTTTTTCCAATATTGCGCTTAAAGCAGCATAGACGCGACTCTCGAAAGCCTGATCAGATTCACAGGAAACAGGTGTGGGTAAACTAGGCGCTGGGAGAACACTTTGCGTGCTTGTGGCAGAAGTTGCATCTGCAGAAGTAGCAGTGCCAGCTGTAAGATCTTTCACAGTTTCAACATGACGTCCCATAAGACCATTATGGGTGTAGATGGCTTTAGTATCCGATAAGAACTCTATGGTGGCTGATAAATGGGTGTTCAGGGGACTAGATACATACAGTGAAATACGAGGATCAAACCCTAAAAGTTTATATTTAATTTTATCTATGAGTCTCTCTCCATAGAGAGAATTTTTGTCAGCCTCAACATCTTGCGGTTCATATCTTAAGAGTAAGAAGGGAACTCGAGGAAGATCCGTAAATGTCTTGGGGGTGAGAGAAAAGCCAGCAAGGTTCTGAGCCAGTGTTTTTCTCAGATGCTCTTGAAGGATTTCTTGTTGCCGAAAAACGGGCGCAAACATGGGGACATCCAGTCCCTGGATTGACAGGGTAGGGCTCTCCAGTAATTCAAAGGTTGCTTCTAGATGTGCTGGAATGCTGGTACGGACAGAATGAAAATGATCTTCGAACATAAATCGGATGTTCAGGGTTAACTCTTGTCTTGTGAGTGTTTGCGTCGTGCGCGTATAGGCTCGGGCATGGTGTGCGAGACTTGTGAGATAATTCCAGGGGAGATAGGCAAATGACGTCAAATGATGATCAGGGCGCCACGTCGCAGTCCCAAGTTTGTTGGTATGATAAAAAGAATCCCAATTGCCACTGAGCTGATAGGGTATGGAGTGAGGAGTCAGCTTCACATCTGCTATGAAAGTCGTTTTGAGAATTGGTTCGGTATGCGTCTTAGGATCTTGAGGAAGTGCCTTTGGATTCTCATGGCACTTGTTACACGAAAAATAATGATGAGGATAAGGGCCATTTGCGCGGACTTGTTCTAGTGGGGCAGCGCGGTGATTTTCCCGATCTAACAGTTTTTCCCGCAGTATCTTAATGCCAACAGGACTCATATGAAAGAGGCTGGGGGTGCAAAACTCCTTTTTAAGAGGCAGCAAAGCATCTTGGAAGTTCTCATCTTCAGAAAATGTATGCCCGAGGAATTCTATGGTTTCGCTTCGGCTCTTAACCCAGCTGTCAGGTCTTGTTAAACGGGGATAAATAGAGCCCTCGACGCGCCAGACTTTGCCGTCAAATTGTTCATTCAAAATCAATTGAAAAACCCGATTGCTTTGAGAAGGAGGGAGGCTTAAGTCATCACATAAGAATGCTTTGGAAAAAGCTTCCGTGCTCCAACGGAACACATTTTGGATGTGCTTCCAATCATCGGCAGTCATGGTTTCAAATCTCTGAAACGGGGTTTGAAGTTCCATGGTTCCAAATAACTTTTGGTCGGGATTGAGCAGGGTTTTGACATTGCCTGATTCAAATAGATAGGGCTCTTGGGCTTGAGGGCCACTGAATTCTGGAAAATCAAGACTTGTGAACCCTGGATGCCATGTGGGGGTGGCAGAATCTTTAGACTCTTCTTGGCAAAAGGAAGCAACAGCATGAGGGACAACAAGAGATCCTATTAACAGGATAAAACGTATTTTTTGAATCACCAAAGCACTCCCTATTTTTAGTGAGTTAACAAGAAAAATTATTATGAGTCAATGGGTTGGCAGTCCGGTAAAAACAATAGACTCATCAATGCTTTCATTAAAAGCAAGAGTTAATCTAGCTGAGCACATAAACGCCATTGTCTTAAGGGTCGATACCATTTAACCTAAAAGAAAAAAATAGACATTAAGGTTGGTATTCAATTGGCTAATGTACAAAAAATCTTGGGCGTTTCATTTTTATCCCTGAGTCTTTTTGGGTGTACCGTTGGACCAGACTTTAAAACACCCAAATCTCCCACAACAAATTCTTTCACGGCTGTTTCCTTGCCTGATAAGACTGTGTCCATAAAAAGTGCCCCAGAAAAAACGCAAAAATTGTTAGTGGCCCAAGAAATTAGCCATCAGTGGTGGGCCCTCTTTCAGAGTGATGCGTTAAATCAATTGGTGGAACGTGGCCTGAAAAACAGCCCAACTCTTCAGGCTGCCCAGGCATCCTTGCGTCAAGCGGAAGCAAACTTAAAAAGTGAGACGAGTGGTTTCTTTCCTTTTGTGGATGCGCAGATAGGGGCAAAAAGGCAAAAGCAATCTAAAGCGCCTTTGGGTGTCAAAGGGCCTGCTACGACCTTTAATCTTTATAATGCTTCTGTGGATGTGTCTTATAGCCCCGATATTTTTGGAGCGCTGCGCCGTCAAGCCGAAGCTGCAGAAGCTCAAGTGGATTTTCAGAGGTTTGAGCTGGAGGCCGCTTATCTAACGCTGACATCAAACATCGTCACGACGGCCATTCAAGAGGGTTCTTTGCGGGCTCAAATTCAGGTCACAAAAGAGCTGTTGGCCTCTCAAGAAAAGCAGCTTAAAATCCTCAAAGGACAGTTTTCTTTAGGGGGGATTTCTCAAACAGATATATTCTCCCAAGAAACGCTTGTGGCCCAAACCATGGCATCCCTTCCAACCTTGGAAAGTGCCCTGGCTCAAACCCGCCATGCCTTGGCTATTCTTGTGGGGGATTTACCTAGCGAGGCCAACCTACCCGTATTTAACCTGACCGATATCCGGTTGCCCCAAGAAGTGCCTGTGACATTGCCTTCAACCCTTGTCCAAAACAGACCCGACATCAAAGCCGCCGAAGCCCTTTTGCATCAAGCCAATGCTGAAATTGGTGTGGCCAAAGCTCATATGTTTCCACAAATTATGATTACGGGGAGCAAGGGATTTATCTCAAACTCCACCCATAAACTTTTTGCGGGGTCGTCCGATGTGTGGAATATCGGGTCGAACTTGTTACAGCCCATCTTTCAAGGGGGCGCCCTCATGGCCAGAAAAGATGCCGCGATGGCTGCTTATGACGCAGCATTTGCTCACTATCGCCAAACAGTTTTGCAGTCCTTTCAGCAAGTCGCTGATGTCTTAACGGTCTTGGTTGAGGGCGCAAAGACTCATAAGGCCCTTGATGCAGCAGAGAAATCTGCTTTGAGAGCATTAGATCTTTCCCGCAAACAACATCAGATGGGGGCAATAAGCTTTCTGGTGTTATTAAATTCAGAACATCAATATCAACAAACCCGCATCGGACGCATTCAAGCAGAAGCAGCACGGTATACTAATACAGCAGCTTTATTCCAAGCCCTTGGGGGAGACTGCTTTGCTCAAAGAAGTCAGCCACCCCAAAAAGAACAATCCGAAATTAGCCGCATAAAGGACTCCCCATCGTCATGAAAAAGAAACTCATTATCGTCATTGCCCTGCTTTTGGTCGTTGGAAGCTTTTTATTTTATCTCAAAGAATATCGTGCGGGCATCAATGGCAACACCTTTACCCTTTATGGAAATGTGGATATCCGAGATGTGAATCTGGGTTTTCGGGTCTTTGGCCGGATTGCCAAACTCAACTGTGAAGAAGGGGATCGGGTCAAGCAAGGAGACGTCCTGGCAGTCTTAGATAAAAAGCCTTATGAAGATGATGTTGCTGTGAGTAAAGCACAAATGGACGTGGCCAAGGCCAATCTGGCGAACAAGGAAAAACTCTATAAACGCACACAGGAACAAGTGGCAATTCAAGCGGTTTCTCAAACGGATTTGGATAACGCTCTGAATGCCCGGGATCAGGCCAAGGCGAGTTTTGATGCTGCAAAAGCACAATTGGGGAAAGCCCTGACCAGTCTTGAGGATACAGAAATCAGGTCTCCCAGTGATGGGACTATTTTAACTCGAGCGCGTGAGTCTGGTGCCGTGGTTTCTCAGGGAAACACCGTTTATACTTTGATGCTGGATCATCCTATTTGGGTGCGCACTTATGTGGAAGAAGAAGGTTTAGGGTGGATTCGCCCCGGTCAAAAAGCAACGGTTCAGACAGATTCCGGGGGGCAATATGAAGGCTGGATTGGGTTCATTTCTCCTCAAGCAGAATTCACTCCTAAAAATGTTGAGACCACTCAGCTTAGGACAGATCTTGTGTACCGCTTACGGGTGATTATCGATAAAGCGGATACGGGACTTCGTCAGGGCATGCCTGTCACCATCGTCTTGAAAAAAGAAACGAAGAAATGACACACCCCATTGCCGTCATTGAAAATCTGACCAAACGTTTTGAGGGGATGGACAAACCGGCGTTGCACAGTATATCTGCCCATATTCTCCCGGGGAAAATTACAGGACTTGTGGGTCCTGATGGTGCGGGAAAAACGACCCTCATACGCTTGATTGTAGGCTTACTGCATGGGGATGAGGGCGGCATCACCATTGAAGGACTGGATACAAAAACTCAGGCCGATGCGATTCACCTCATCACAGGATATATGCCCCAAAAATTTGGCCTTTATGAGGATTTAACTGTCCTTGAAAATCTTCAATTGCATGCGGATTTGCGGGATATATTTGGACAAGAACGAGAGACGAAATTCAAAAGACTACTGGGATTCTCGGGCCTTGAACCCTTTAAGATGCGTCTGGCAGGAAAACTATCAGGCGGCATGAAGCAAAAGTTGGGGTTGGCTTGTGCTCTTATTGGTGACCCAAAGCTACTGTTGTTAGATGAACCCAGTGTGGGTGTTGACCCCATTTCTCGTCGTGAACTGTGGAAGATGGTTCAAGAGTTAGTCGTTGAAGGGATGGCGGTGATTTGGTCTACGTCTTATCTGGATGAGGCTCAGAAATGTGACCGGGTAATTCTGTTGAGTGAAGGACAAATGCTTCATGAAGGTCCTCCCAATGATCTTCTCAAAAAAGTTGAAGGGCGCGTTTTTCAAATTCGCGGCATAGAAGAAAAGAAGCGCCGCAGGGTTTTGATGAATATGCTCACCCAAAAAGGCGTGATTGACGGCGTGATCCAAGGGCGCAATATCCGCATTGTTTTGGCTAAGGGAGCGCAGAAACCTCCCTTGACTCAGGGAACGTGGCACAGCGTTCCCCCATGGTTTGAAGATGCTTTCATTGATGCTCTGGGCGGCGGTCCGGGGGGGCATTCGGCCCTTGCTAACGCAATGCAAGAAAAGCCTGCCAATGATAAGCCCGTCATTGATGCTCAAGGGATCACCAAGCACTTTGGGGATTTTGTGGCAGTAAATCATAATACTTTCCAGATTAAACGCGGGGAGATTTTTGGCTTGCTGGGGCCAAACGGAGCGGGGAAGTCCACGTCTTTTAAAATGATGTGCGGGCTTTTGCAACCCACCCAGGGCAAGGCCTTGGTGATGGATCTTGATCTTAAAACCGCAACCTCCCAAGCACGCACGCGCATTGGCTATATGGCGCAGAAATTCTCTCTATATAGTAATTTGAACACGATTCAGAATTTAAAGTTTTTCTCAGGTCTCTATGGACTTTCCGGCAAAGAACAACAAGAGCAAATGGATCTGATGATCGAGATTTTCCATTTCAAAGAACACTTAAAAATGAATGCGGGGACTTTGCCTTTGGGCTTTAAGCAGCGTCTTGCCCTTGCCTGTGCTGTCATGCATCAACCGGATATTCTGTTCTTGGACGAGCCAACGTCGGGGGTTGATCCTATTACCCGTCGGGAGTTCTGGACCCACATTAATGGGATGGTGGAAAAAGGGGTGACGGTCATGGTGACCACCCACTTCATGGACGAGGCAGAATACTGCGACCGCATTGGTTTGATTTATGCAGGCAACAATATCGCCACAGGAACCCCCGATGATTTAAAAGAGATGGTGAAATCAAAGTCCTTGCCTGATCCAACCTTGGAAGATGCCTTTATTACTCTGGTGGAACGTCATGATCAACAGAATGCAAAGCAGGTGAGTGCATGAGGCGACTAGGTGCCCTTGTTCGAAAAGAATTTATACAAATGGTCCGAGACCCCAGCGCTATTCTGATTGCTGTGGTGTTGCCCCTCATTTTGCTGTTTATTTTTGGATATGGTGTGAACCTGGATAGTAATACGGTGCGGGTGGGTGTTGTGCTTGAAGATCACACAACGGATATGGAGAGTCTTGCCACGTCCTTTAAGAATTCTCGTTTTTTGAATGTGAGGATGGGCCTTGATCGCCGTGAATTTGAGGATGATCTGGTGGCGGGGCACATTCGAGGTATCGTTGTGATCCCTCGGAATTTTGCGGTGCTGACGGCGCGGGGCAAAACCAGTGCCCCCGTTCAAGTGATTGCGGATGGATCTGAACCTAACACCGCGTCCTTTGTGCAGGGGTATGTTCAGGGTGTGATGGACAATTGGCTGCTCCATCGCTTGGAAGATCAAGGCGCTGAACTGCCCACCCCCATGATCGATATTGCGGCACGCTTTTGGTATAATCCCGAACTCAAGAGTCGTAACTTTTTAATCCCAGGCTCTATTGCTATTATCATGACACTCATAGGCACATTGCTGACTGCGCTGGTGATTGCCCGAGAGTGGGAGCGGGGAACCATGGAAACCATGATGACAACCCCCGTGACCCATGCGGAAATTATTCTGGGAAAATTGATTCCTTATTTTATCCTCGGTCTTGCGTCCATGGCGATTTGTTGGGGGGTTGGAGTATTTTATTATGATGTCCCCTTTCGGGGCTCTTTCTATGTCCTCTTTATTGTGACAGCCTTATTTTTAATTTGCGCCTTAGGGCAGGGACTATTGATCTCGACCCTGGCTAAAGATCAATTTGTCGCAGCCCAAGGGGCCATCGTTTCGGCCTACCTGCCCGCGTTTATGCTCTCAGGATTTATTTTTGAAATCTCCTCCATGCCAGCCCCCATTAAGGCATTAACCCATATCTTTGCGGCACGCTATTTTGTGACCAGCCTACAAACCCTATTCTTGGTGGGGGACATCTGGCCCCTTCTTTTAAAATGTATGATGAGTATGATCATCATTGCCTGCGTGTTTTATACACTCATTGCCCGGAAAACAAGCTCGAGGTTGGACGGATGATATTTAAAGGACGCATAGGTGCATTGATTGTCAAGGAGTTGCTCACATTATTGCGAGATCCTAAGAGTCGGTTCCTGCTTTTTGGACCGCCGATTTTGCAACTTTTTGTTTTCTCATTTGCCGCGACCTTAGAAGTCAAAAACGTTTCCTTGGTCATTTATAATCAGGATCAAGGCCGTCATGGGCACGAAATTGTGCACCGTTTTGCGGGCTCCCCAACGTTTAATGACCTTCATTTTGTGTATGAAGAGTACGAAGTAAATCCCGTCATTGATGAACAAAAGGCCATTGCGGCCGTTTTGATTCCCCGGGATTTTTCCCGCAATATTGAGGCTGGCAATAAGACGAATATCCAAGTAATTCTCGATGGCAGGCGTTCCAATGCAACCCAAATTGTGAACGGCTATATCGGCAGGATTATTTCCACCTATAGCCAGGAACTGCTGAGTCTTGAGAAATCCATTGCGCCGGTGGCTGTTGCGGTGAATCGGAATTGGTTTAATGAAAATCTCTTATATCTTTGGTTTACGGTGCCGTCCTTGGTCGGTATTCTCGCGGCCCTCATCGCGTTGATGATCACGGCTCTTTCCGTTGCCCGAGAGCGGGAGATGGGTACCTTTGATCAACTCTTGGTCTCACCGCTTTTGCCCTATGAAATTCTCATTGGAAAAACTGTCCCGGCAGTGATGATTGGTTTGATGGAAGGGTTACTCATTTTCACCATGGGCCGGGTGGCCTTTGGTATCCCCTTTACGGGATCCTTTATTCTATTAGTCTTAGCAATTTTAGCCTTTGTGATGTCTATGGTGGGGGTGGGGCTCTTTATATCCTCCATCTCGAAAACACAGCAGCAGGCAATCTTGGGCGCCTTTATTTTTCTTGTTCCCGCCATTGCCCTTTCAGGCTATGCAGCGCCGGTGGAAAACATGCCTGTGTGGTTGCAGAAAGTCGTTTCTATCAACCCCGTAAAACATTTTTTGATTACGGTCAAAGGGTTGTTTTTAAAAGATATGTCTTTGGGGGATGTTTGGTCAAACAGCTGGCCACTGCTGGTGATCGGAACTTTTACTTTATCTATGGCTGGATGGTTTTTTTCAAGAAGACTCGAGTAATTAAGTCTTCCTGAGAATAAGGTGGTGCCGGTTGACGGATTCGAACCGCCGACCCATTGATTACAAATCAATTGCTCTACCAGCTGAGCTAAACCGGCTAAAAGATACCTGTCTTAGCTACCACAACTTTTACAGCAGATCAACGTCTAACAATCATCCTTTATGTTATTTCTTTGAAAAGTTTTCTGGCAAGGGTTTGTTAACCTAAACTTAATACACTCGATCTGACGGTTGAAAGAAAGGGTCACCTTGAGATGGACACTACTAAATATGCGCTCATTGGGTCGGCTTCTGGTTGGGGGGCTCAAATTCGATCAACGGAAGAGGGACCTGATTTTCTCAAAGAGTATGGTCTCATGGGGTCACTGCTTGGTGCACAAAGTTTTCTAGAGTGGAACGAGGTTCTGTATCCTCAATTTAAAGCAGCAGACAGGGCTTTGGAGTGCGGGCCAGATGTCTTAGAAATTTTGGTACCCCATCTCAACAACCTTGCTCAAAAAGTTCAAAGTATTCTAACACAAGGGAATTTCCCCATTGCTATTGGGGGCGATCATGCCATGGCTATTGGCACAGTTTCTGCTTGTGTGAATGCATTGGATGCCCATGAAAAGTTCGGCATGATCTGGATTGATGCCCATATGGATTCTCATACCCCCCACACTTCGCCATCCTATGCCTATCATGGGATGCCTCTTGCCGTTCTCCTCGGATACGGAGAGCAAGAGCTTTTAGCCATCGGTGGTCCTAAAATTAAATTAAACCCAGCGCATACCGTCTTAGTTGGTGTGCGGAGCTATGAAGAAGGTGAAGCTCAACTCTTGGAAGATCTAGGGGTTCGGGTGATCTCGAACCTTGACGTTTTTGAGCGCGGTTTTGATTCAGTGGCCCAGGAAATTTTAAAAAATTTTGAAAACCAAGGTATTTCAAATTTCGGTGTTTCTCTAGATCTGGATGTTTTTGATCCCGCCTATGCTCCGGGTGTTGGAAGTCCTGCAGATCATGGGCTTGTGCCCGAGGATGTGTTGCCCTTTTTTAAACGATTCCGCGAACATCCCGCCTTTCGCTTTTTGGAGATTACGGAATTTAATCCAAGCTTGGATCGTGATAACATAACAGCTGATTTAATAATAAATGTTTTAAAAAACATCATACCCAGGGGAGTGACGAAAAATGGTCTCACAAAAGCAGTTTGATTATATCGCCCGAGAAGCCAAGGTTGTTGCCCCGAATTATGCGCCCATTCCCGTTGTTTTAGAGCGCGGTAAAGATGTGTGGCTTTATGACATCGAGGGGAACGAGTACCTGGATATGATGTCCGCTTATTCTGCGGTGAGTCATGGCCACTGCCATCCTGAGTTGGTCGCAGAACTGACACGGCAAGCCAGTGAGCTTGCGGTATGCTCAAGGGCTTATCATACCAAAGCCTTAACCCTATTTCTTGAAGAGCTGTGCAAAGTGACCCATATGGATTTGGCTCTGCCCATGAACACAGGGGCTGAAGCCGTTGAGACAGCCATTAAGACGGCACGTCGCTGGGGTTATGAAGTCAAGGGTATTCCCGAGAATAAAGCTGAAATCATTATGGCCCGGGGGAACTTTCACGGGCGCACCACGACCATCATCAGTTTTTCTTCGGAGGCGGCTTATAAGAAGAATTTTGGTCCTCTCACACCCGGTTTTGTCGACATTCCTTTTGGGGATGCGGGCGCCTTGGAAAAGGCGATTACACCCAACACCTGTGCTGTTCTGATTGAACCCATGCAAGGGGAGGCCGGCATTATTATCCCAGAAGAAGGCTGGCTGAAAAAAATGTCAGAGATCTGCAAGGCGAATAATGTCCTTTTCATCGTCGACGAAGTGCAAACAGGATTAGCACGGACCGGAGCCATGCTCGCTTGCGAGCACGAAGGGGTGCAGCCTGATGGGTTGATTTTGGGTAAAGCCTTAGGAGGCGGACTTTTGGCCGTGTCAGCATTTTTAGCCCGCAAGGATGTCTTGAATGTGATGACGCCCGGCAGTCATGGGTCAACCTTTGGGGGGAACCCTTTAGCCGCGGCTGTGGGTAAAAAAGCCCTCGAGATTATGGTGCGGGATAAGTACGCCGAGCGTTCACAAGAACTTGGAAAATATCTGATGGCGCAGCTAAAGGCCCTCAATAATCCGGCTATTCAGGACATTCGGGGTAAAGGCTTGTGGATAGGTGTTGAGATTAAAACCAGTGTGGCTACAGCCCGGAAAGTGGCTGAGGAACTGGCCAGAGTCGGCATTCTGACAAAAGACACCCACGATACGGTGATTCGCTTGGCACCTCCTTTAACCATTGAGAAACGAGAGCTAGATCTGGCTGTTCAAAAGCTGGATGAAGTCCTGACAAAACTTTTTCATGAAGGGCACGGTCGCTCGAGCGTGGGGTGAGTTCAGTCTTAACCCGTCCGCGACATCTCGATTTTAGCAAGTTCAATGCGGGCGCGCTGTTCTACCATATCCAGGACTTCTCTCAGTTGTGGATCATCGGGCTGGGCGGGTTTTTGTTCCAAGGTATCCACGATGTACTTCAATGACTTCTCGCTAATTTGCCCTGAGAGCATTTCCATCTGAAGGGTTTCCAGGGTTTTTAACACAGCGTCACCGAATTGGATGGCGTCTCGATATCCTTCAAATTTATCGGCTACCTCTTGCAATTGCATGAGTTGCGACACCGAGATCACGCCCGAGGGGACAAATCCATCGCCCACAGGTGATGGGCCTGAGGGCCCCGCACTAGAACCTAGACCACTGGTGGCAGAAAAAGTGCCTTTGTCCCTTTTGCGGGAGCGTTCGGTACCTTTTGGACCATATGTTGAAACTGAATCTATTTTAACCATAGATCTATGATATTCTAGATAGCGCCAAGATCATAGAGTGTTTCTGCAAAGTCTTTGAAACATAAAGTGATCACATAAAAGATGACTTGGCACGGTATTCGCATCTATATGGTCGAGGATAATAAAAATATGATCAAAAAACTAGCGCGTATCACACTGACACTCTTTTTAGCACTTACCCTGGTAACCCCCAGTCAGGGCCAGGAAGCACCTGCTGCGCCTGTCGCGAAAAAGAAAAAGGCCCCCGCCAGAAAGGCGGAAGGTTCTGTACGTATCAAAGATATCGTGAGCTTTGAAGGCGTGCGGGATAACCAGCTCATTGGTTATGGCTTGGTGGTCGGTCTTAAGGGCACCGGGGACGATATGAAAAAATTGCCCTTCACCAAAGAAACCATTGTTGGAATGCTCGAGCGTTTGGGTGTCAATGTCCGAGACCAAGTCGCCAACCTTGATGGTAAAAACGTGGCCGCGGTTATGGTGACCTCAGACCTTCCCGCCTTTTCCAGGCATGGCTCCCGCATTGATGTTTCCGTCTCAGCCATTGGGAACTCCAAAGACTTGATGGGTGGCACCCTGCTGGTCACACCCTTGATTGGTGCTGATGGCGAAGTCTATGCAGTGGCCCAGGGATCTGTGGCAACATCATCTGTTCAAGCAGAGGGTAAATCAGGATCTTCTTTCTCAAAAGGTGTTCCAACCTCTGGGCGTATTGCCAATGGCGCGATCATCGAAAAAGAAGTGGGCTTTGAACTTAAAGAATTGAATAATATGAATTTAAGTTTGCATAACCCTGACTTCACAACGGCCAAAAGAATTGCAGAGGTCATAAATGCCTACTCGAAGGCAAAAATTGCCACTGCCACCGATCCTAAAACCGTGAATTTAGTCATCCCAACCCAATATCAACAAGGGGTGATGGATTTTATTACCAATATCGAACAATTACGGGTCGAGCCAGATCAACCAGCCAAAGTTGTTGTAGATGAAGAAAATGGCGTTATTGTTATGGGATCCAAGGTGCGCATTTCAACGGTGGCTGTCAGCCATGGCAACTTGACCATTAAGATTTCTGAGACCCCCCAGGTGTCACAGCCTAATCCTTTCTCCAATACGGGGACAACGACGACGGTTGAGCGCAGTGACATTGATGTGGGCGAAGACAAGGATGCGAAACTCGCTGTTCTTGAAAGTGGTGTCACCCTTCAACAAGTGGTCAATGGCCTCAATAGTTTGGGTGTTGGTCCGCGGGATATGATTACCATCCTTCAAAACATCAAAGCTGCTGGCGCTCTGCAAGCTGATTTGGAGGTCAAATAATGATGACACCTGCAATGAATGTGACACCTCAGATAAATCCATCAAACCAAAACACCGCAAAGGTAGCTGAGCAATTTGTGGGTTCCATGATGACCCAATTTGCTCAATTGATGTTTGAGGGCGTTAACAATGAAAGCTTCGAACAGGAAATGTTTACAACGTTGTTAGCCGAGAGTTTGGGCAAGCAGCTGGCTGCAGGCCCAATGATGAATAGCTTGAAACAAACCATTGAGCTGAAACTCAATGGCGGTGAAATGCCCGTGGAACAAAATGCGGCTCAAAAACTGAAAGCCTATGAAATAGGCAGGGGAGATTCCAATGATACCCGAGCTATTTAAGACCCTTGATCACTTGATTGCGCTGACTCAGGAAGAAGTAATCCTGATGCGGAATATGAAGTTACAAGAAAGCAAGCATCTCATTGAAGACAAAGAGAATTGTCTGAAAGGGTTTGTCACTCAGTTGGCGCAATTGCGTTCACTAAGCCAAAATGGGTACAAAATGCCGCCCAAAGATAAAGATCGTCTTCAGGAAAAATTAACCCATTTGCAAGGACTTTCAGAGGAAAATAACAAACATTTAGATCGCTTTGCCCGAGCCCAAGAACGGTTCTTGAGCCAGTTGCAAGCAAGTGCGTCTGGTACGCAGCCTATTAAAGGATATCGCGCCAATGGACATAGAGATGCGCGTCATCAAAATACGACAAAGGGTGCCCTCACCTTTCAGGCAACTCTTTAGGAGAGAACTATGGTAGCAACGAACCCATTACAGATTGCTTTAAGTAGCTATATCGCCCAGCAAAAGGTGATGGGGGGTATATTTAACAATATGTCCAACGCGAGCAATCCAGCATACACGCGCAAAGAAATACCCTTACAAGTTAATATCGTTAATGGTCAGGCTCAGGGTGTCCTAGCCAATGAAACAATTCGGGTTGCTGACGAATTTCGCATCAAATCCATCCAAGATAAAGTTTCAGATGTCGCCTATCATAAGACTGTTACCTCGGGTTATGACGAACTATGTACACGTCTTGGAAAACCTAATGATAAGCAGAGTGTCGGTTATAAACTGACTGAGATTAAAAATGCTTTGTCTTCTGTGTCAGACGGGGCTGAAATTTCTACAAAACAAACATCCGTCGTGAGTGCGATCCAAGATGCGACCCTAACAATCCGGGAGCTTGCAGAATTCGCTCAAATAAATCGTAGGGATGCCGAAAATAAAATCTCTAGTAATGTGGACCGCGTAAACTCTCTTTTAGTGCAATTAGATGAGCTCAATCAAAGCATTGGCCAAGCCTACTTAACAGGCCATTCAATTGCGGAATTTCAAGATCAACAAGATGCAAAACTCAAGGAATTGGGCCAATGTGTTGATTTGATGATTGTACCCAAAGATAACATGAGTGTTGAAATTTATACCACCCAAGGTCATGCGTTGCTTTTACCTACTGGAGCATCTCAATTGTCTTTTACCCCAGCCCCAGCAGTGTCTCCATCGGATACACCGGCTGATTTGGGTAAAGTGACTATTGGTGGTGTTGATATTACTGCGGGCATTGTATCAGGCTCATTGGGTGGATACATCTATCAGCGTGACGTCTTATTTGTTGATCTTCAAGAAGAACTAGACGAACTCTCGATCCAACTGCGGGATGCTTTGAATGCCATCCATAACCGCGGGACATCTCTTTATCCTAAGAATACGTT
>Ga0075158_10001741_pt1 | contig 16289 bp, 16 predicted proteins | sample JI91814BDNA_FD_70968 | JGI IMG/M metagenome (GOLD analysis project Ga0075158, IMG submission 70968) | Wastewater effluent complex algal communities from Wisconsin, to seasonally profile nutrient transformation and Carbon sequestration -... | ecosystem: Engineered > WWTP > Effluent > Algae... | reverse complement strand
CACATCTGCCTATTATTCGCCAATCCGGACTTTTGAATTTGCCAATAAAAATTTGAGCTTATTTTAATTTCCTATGCTTATCATAGGTTGAAACAATTAGCGAATTATTTAGCCGCAATCGCCACTGCAATGCGCATGCCATCCATAGCTGCGCTTACAATACCACCTGCGTATCCGGCACCTTCTCCACAAGGATATAAACCCTGAATTTGAATATGCTCAAATGTTTCCGCATTTCGGGGAATTTTAACCGGTGATGATGTTCTGGATTCAGGTGCAACCAAAACTGCTTCGTTGGTGAAATAACCAGGTTTACTTTTTTTAATTTGTAATAAAGCTTCGCGAATATGTTCAGCGACAAATGCAGGTAATACTTCTTTTAATGCGATTGGAACAATTCCGGGTTGATAGGAACAATCAGGCAATACATTAGAAACTACATTCGATGTAAAATCTACCAAACGCTGAGCAGGTGCTTGTTGTTTTCCTCCGGCAGCGGCAAAACATAATTGTTCAGTCTGCTGCTGAAATGCCATAGCAGCCAGCGGTCCCATTTTTTTGAATGTTTGTGTATCCTCCAATGTTATACTCACCACAAATCCGGAGTTAGCAAAAGGGTTATTACGTTTGCTTGGGCTCCAGCCATTGGTAACCACTTCACCCGGAGCAGTAGCACATGGCGCAATTATGCCACCGGGGCACATACAAAATGAATATACGCCTCTCCCCTGCACTTGTTGCACCAGGCTATAGGATGAAGGAGGTAAAAGTGGACCACGCACTTCCCAGTGATATTGCATTTTATCTATCACTTGTTGTGGATGTTCAATACGCACACCTAAAGCAAATGGTTTTGCTTCAATCAGGATATTATTGCGATGTAATAATTCAAAAATATCACGAGCAGAATGTCCTGTTGCTAAAATTATTTTATCACAATCAAATGTAGTTGTGCCATTTAATTCAACACCGGTAATTTTATTAAAAGCAGTAAAAAAATTAGTCACCTTATGATTAAAATGCACTTCCCCACCTGCTTCAATAATAGTGGTGCGTATTTTTTCAATAATTTTTGGCAATTTATTTGTCCCGATATGCGGATGAGCCTCAATTAATATTTCAGGACTTGCTCCGAAGCGAACAAACAATTCCAATACTTTACGAATATTACCACGTTTATCGGAACGGGTATATAATTTTCCGTCGCTGTAAGTGCCTGCTCCTCCTTCTCCAAAACAATAATTACTTTCTCCGTTAACTATACCTTGTTTATTGATAGCAGCTAAGTCGAAACGGCGCTCCCGCACGTCTTTCCCACGCTCAAAAATGATGGGTTTTAAACCCTGTTCCAATAGCTCTAAAGCTGCAAATAATCCTGCAGGACCTGCGCCAATTATAACAACAGGTTTAGCATTTTTCACATTTGGATATTGCGGAATATCCCAATGTTGAACAGGAATTTTTTCTGTGCTGTATTTCACCCGCAAATTTATTTTCACCTGTTTCGAGCGGGCGTCGATTGAACGTTTAATAATTTCACAAAAAATTGTATCAGGCAAACCAACTTGTTTTGCAACCACTTTTTTTACTGCGGACATATCAGCAGCAATTTCAGGAGTTACAATTAAGTCGATTATTTTTTCCATGGTGTTGATTATGCTGTAGTGTCGGATTGAATTATCCCTGTAATTTGTTCCAATAATTTTACAAATCGCTCAATTTCCAATTCGGTATTAAAACTATGTAAACAAATGCGCAATCGCTCTTTCCCTTCGGGCACTGTGGGCGATAATACCGGCCTGACATCATAGCCTGCGTTTTGTATATATTTTGCAGCTAATTTCACCGAATCGTTTCCGGGAATAATAATACTAAATATTGCAGAGCCACTCGGCAACATTTGAATATGTTTAAATCGGGAAATCAGGAATGTAAAATGTTGGATATTTTTGTTTAATGTAGCTATCGACTCGTGTTGACCGGCCAATAAAGTATATGCTTTTTTCACCGCTAAAACCTGCAAATAATTAGGTGCAGTGGTATAAATAAATGGTTTACAAAAATTTATTAGATATTGCCTCAAAACCTCATCGCCCATTACAACTGCGCCATTATTGCCTATTGCTTTTCCAAAGGTATGTACGCGAGCGAAAATATCATTTTGCAATGCTAAATGTTGCGCTAAACCTTGCCCCTTGTTTCCAATTACACCGGTGGCATGCGCTTCATCTAAAATAATAGCTGCATTAAATGTTTTGGCGATTGCGACAATTTCTTTTAGCGGACAACAATCTCCATCCATGGAATAAACCGATTCAATTACAATAAATTTTTCGCCTTTTGCTTTCTGCAATTTATTGGTCAGCGCTGCCGTATCGTTATGGGCAAATGAGAATGCAGTAGCAGCTGATAGTCGAATGCCTTCACGCAATGAAGCGTGACAAAGTTCATCATAAATGATTGTATCGTGTCGAGATACTACCGAAGCAATTAATCCGGCATTAGCTTCAAACCCACTGTTAAAAAACAATGCAGCGGGTGCTTGATGAAAACTAGCTATTTCGTTTTCTACTTTTTCAATCAATGAATAATTGCCTTTCAATAATCGCGAACCGGTAGAACCAATTTTTCTCAACTTGGGCAATTCCTGCAATAAATAATCACGTATTTCGGCATTTTGGGCAAAACCCAGGTAGTCGTTAGAACAGAAGTCTACCAGATTATTCGTGACAGTTAATTCGCGCAGTGCATTTTCATGCCGGCGTTTTAAAATTGCATTATTCAACCGCTCTTGTATCGACATATTTTTTTACGGTTAATTGCTGCGAATAAATAAACAACTAAATTGGAATAAAAAATGAGACAAACATCGTTGCAACGGGTTTACACCAATACTTCTTTATAAGCCTCACGTGGTTTTAATCCCAATAATTCGAACATCGCTTTATCTTCGTTAACATCAGGGTTTGGAGTGGTTAATAATTTTTCACCTGCAAAAATGGAATTGGCTCCGGCCATAAAACACAAAGCCTGCTCTTCCACACTCATTTCATTTCTTCCTGCACTTAAACGAACCATTGCTCCCGGCATAATTATTCTTGCCGTTGCAATCATTCTTATCATCTCCCAAACGCTCACACGTGTATTATTTTCTAAAGGTGTTCCTTTTACAGGCACTAATGCATTTACAGGAACTGATTCAGGGTGTTTTTTCATCGTAGCCAACGTATGTAACATAGCAACTCTGTCCGCCTGCGATTCGCCTAATCCGATTATTCCACCGCTACAAACTGAAATATCAGCATTGGACACATTTTCAATCGTTTTTAAGCGATCACCATAGTTACGCGTAGAAATAATTTCTTCATAATATTCCTCGCCGGTATCTAAATTGTGGTTGTAAGCATACAAACCGGCATCTTTTAACTTTTTAGCCTGGTCTTCGGTTAGCATACCTAAGGTACAACATACTTCCAACCCAATATTTGAAACCCCTTTCACCATTTCGAGCACATTGTCGAAATCCTCATTATCCTTAATATTTCTCCAGGCAGCACCCATACAAAAACGAGTAGAGCCATTTTCTTTGGCTATCAACGCCTTGGTGAGCACCTCATCATATCCTAACAAATTGTGGCGTTCCACTTCAGTGTGGTAGCGAGAAGCCTGAGGGCAATAGGCACAATCTTCCGGGCAACCACCGGTTTTTACCGATAACAAGGTACAAACCTGAACCTCACCTGTAGCCTGAAACTTGCGATGTACAACACTTGCGCGATACATCAATTCCATTATTGGCAGGTTAAAAATTGCTGCTACTTCCTCTTTTGTCCAGTCGTTGCGTATCTCTCCCATTAACATATTTTTTGGGCAAAATTCGTAATTTTGGAGCAAACTTTTACAATATGGCATTTATGCACCGATTTGACTATAAACAAGTACTTGGTTTACTGATTATAGTATTGTTAAGCAGCGCTGCTATCAACCGCAAAAACAAAGCGGCAAGTAATGCTCCCTCTGAAGATGTAAAAAAAATGGATGCCATGCTCCTTTCTGATTTAAAGCAGCAGGAAATTACAATTGATGAGCATACTCAATGTTTAATGGAATGCGCATCCATTAAAGAAACTGAACTCCGTGCATTATTTGATATTGATAATGTAAATTACAGTAAATGCGATGCAGGAAACTGCCACTTAACTTCATACACCATTGAAGGCAAACTGGACAATGGCAAAGCTGTTAGTTTTAAATTAGATTCTGGTGAAGAGGGCAATCAACTACGAGCTTTAAATATTACCGAAGCGGACTGCAATTGCAGTTAATTTAATGCAAATACTATCACTAAAAGTGATTGGATGATGAGCATACCATCTATCAATCCAAAATATAAATAATTATCTGCTTTTTTACGGGAGAGGTAAATACTCCAACTACTTAACAACATGGCTATACACAAGGGCAGACTAAAATCTTGTGCGGAAGTAGTGAGCTGTTGCATCACAACATATAATAGGGTGCTCAACAGCAGGGACAAAAACGATAAATTATAACTTTTTTGAATACCTATAATGGCAGGAATTGTTTTCACCTGGTGTTGCGCATCTATTGTCAAATCTTTAATATCGAAAGGAAGTGTAATGCCAAAAATAAATAAGTAATGGGCAAAAAATAATAGTATGACATCACCTGAAACAATAGGGAGTTCGCTATTTGTAGCAGGTAAAAAACTGCCAATAAATGCCCACACAAATGCAATCATAAAAATTTTAGTCACCCCAATATCTCGTAGTCGAAAATGTTTTTTACCAAAACGAATTGGAATTCCATACAACAAAGAAATTATTCCCGGGAAAAACAATAATACTTGTATTGATCTCGGCAACATTAAATAGGTAACAACTGTAATTAAAAATGTAATTACAGTAAGTACTTGCATTAGGAATAAATTGCGTGTAAAAAAGTCCCATCGTTTTTCAGGTGCATATTCCTTAATACGCGAAACAGCTGCAACTCGAATAAGTAAATAAACAAACATAGTGGCGGCTCCACTTAGTAGTAACAACACATCCAATTTGGGTGTTTGATGTAAAAGGTAATAACCCTCGTAGGTAAACAATGCAGCGCCAATACCAATATACAAATTACTGAATAACAGCCAGTTAATGATATGATGTAGTATAGGCTTCAGGATTTTATAGTATTTTCACACAAAATTAATTAAAAGGTGCAGGTAATTTTACAAAAAGGCAAAGGGCGCCGTGTTGAAAATGGTCACCCTTGGGTATACGGCAATGAAATTGATAAAATTGAAGGCAATCCCCAAACGGGAGATATTGTTGAAGTGTATAATTTCAGAAATGAATTTATTGGCAAGGGGTACATCAATCAACTTTCCCAAATTACTGTGCGTTTGCTTACCCGTGATAAATCAGAAAACATTGATAAATCCTTTTTTCGGGAGCGATTAATAACTTGTAAAGCCTACCGAACAACTTTAAACTATATTGAAAATTATCGATTAGTTTTTGGAGAAGCAGATTTTTTACCTGCATTGGTTATTGATAAATTTAATGATGTGTATGTCATACAAACATTAAGTGCGGGAATGGATCGTTGGAAAAAAATCATTACTGAAATTTTGATGGAAGATTTTGGTGCGTCTGGCGTATATGAACGCAACGATGTTCCTGTCCGTAAATTGGAAGGATTGGAAGAAATAAAAGGATTTTTATCTCCCGTAACTGCAACACAATTTGTCATCAACGAAAAAGGCGTTAATTTTTTTCTAGATATAGAAAATGGTCAGAAAACAGGATTTTTCCTCGACCAAAAAGAAAACCGGATGGCTATTCAACAAATAGTAAAGGACAAAACGGTATTAGATTGTTTTACCTATACCGGTTCTTTTGCATTATTTGCAGCTTATTATGGAGCCAAACATGTAACAGCATTAGATATTTCAGCAGATGCTATAGCATTGGCTAATAAAAATATCGGATTAAACGATTTTACTAATATTACTACTATTTGTGAAAATGCTTTTGATGTTTTACCTGTTTGGGCAAAAGAAGGAAAACAATTTGATGTGGTAATTCTGGACCCGCCTGCATTTACAAAAAACAGAAAAGGGATTGAAAATGCGGTTAAAGGATATAAAGAAATTAATCTCCGAGGAATAAAACTCGTAAAACCCGGTGGATTTTTAGTCACTTACAGTTGTTCTCATTTTATGGATGTGAATTTATTTTATGACACCATCGCATCAGCAGCCACAGATGCCAAACGCACAGTTCGTGAAGTGCAATTTTTAACACAATCGAAAGACCATCCAATTGTGTGGGGCGTTGAGGAAACGAACTATTTAAAAGGACTGGTGTTACAGATATTATAACTGTGCTACAGTATTCGCTTTAACAATATTGAATTGTAACCTAAATTTATCATTATGAAAAAATTATTACTACTAATTGCCCTTTCAGGCATAATTCAAATTGCGCAGGCTCAAACTAAATCATGCTGCTCAGCTCCCGAACAATTTGCTTCTTTGTCGAGCGATATAACTTTTGTGAATAAACACGAAAATCCGGTTCCTTTCACCTATATCAGCGAAATGGGTGTTGCTGTAACTGTTATGTGTAATGATGGCACAACGGCCAATGGTTATGCGCTAAAAGCTACCAATCCTTCCAATAAATTTTTGTTTGTGTTTCATGAATGGTGGGGATTAAATGATTATATCAAACAAACAAGTGAGCAATTATTTAAGGACTTAAACAGTGAAGTAAATATTATTGCAATTGATTTATACGACGGTAAAGTTGCGGCTGTACGCGATAGTGCAAAAGCTTATATGAGTGCATTATCTCCCGAAAGAGCCAATGTGATTATTGATGGATTTCTTACGCATGTTGGTGATAGTGCTCAAATTGCAACTATCGGCTGGTGTATGGGTGGTGGATATTCCATGCAGGCTAGTTTACAATTGCAACAACAAGCATTAGGATGTGTGATGTATTATGGCATGCCTGAATCAAATACGGAGCGATTAAAAACTTTACAAGCTGATGTATTAATGATTTGGCCTAATCAGGATAAATGGATTAATAAAGAAGTTGTGGATACATTCAAAGCGAATATGGTTTCTCTCGATAAAAAATTGTTTGTAGAAGAATATAATGCCGATCATGCATTTGCTAATCCAAGTAATCCCAAATTTGATAATGAAGCAGCTACCAACGCGAATAATAAAGCACTCATATTTTTAAAATCCAAATTCGGTATTAACTAAGCGATATTATTTCTAATAAAAACTTCACTCTCCGCGCCTCCGCGTGAAACAAATCATACATGTAATTCATGAAATGTTTCTCGCAAAGGCGCTAAGTTGTTTGAATTATTTACTTGTTTTAATTTCAATAAATAAACCAATTCAAGCACGCAAAGGTAGAACTGGTTTACCAGCTTTGGGCGCTTAAAAACAAACCATATCTCTCATCATATAATCACTTCCCCTTGCGCCTTAGCGAGAACCGCTCCGCGCTCTCAAAAACAAACCACATCACACATCATATAATCAAGCCCTCCGCCCCTCCGCGTGAAACAAAACTGTACTATAATTTACTTAACCAATGGCTGATTCCAACCTAACACCCCACCTTGCAATGTATAAATAGTATTAAATCCTGAAGAAGACATTAAATCCGCCGCGCGACCGCTTCTTGCCCCACTTCTGCAATACACTAAATATATTTTCGACTTATCCATTTTTTCCATTTGCTGAGCAAAATCAGGCGCATTAAAATTAATATTCAATGCATTTGGCATATGACCTTCCGCATATTCATCAGGTGTTCTCACATCAATTAATACCGTATTTTCAGTTCCAATTTTAGATGCAAAAACTTCAGGTTTTACATCCTCATTTACTATTGATGATTGAATTGTAGTTGGATTTACTTCGCGATGTTCTTCATTTGTTTGTGCCGAACAGCTTGACGATGTAAATACCATCAATCCCAATAAAGCACCTATCAATGTACTCATATATTTATTTTGGCTCAAGGGACAAATCCCGAATGCACATCCAAAAACTTTCCAATATAAGAAGCCTGCAAGCCCGCCGCCAATAATTACCAGTAATATTGTCATAATAGTTCTGTTTTAAATATGTTTATTTATTTCCTGCGTTAACATAGACAAAGGCACAACACCTGACTGTCGCCAGACAGGTTTACCTTGTTTAAATAAAATCATGGTTGGTACGCCTTGAATTTGATACTGTGCCGCTACCGAAGGATTTTTGTCAACATCCACCTTTATCACACGCACTTTCTCCGCATAATTTCCGGCAAATTGTTTCAGAATTGGCGCAAGGGTTTTGCAAGGCCCACACCATTCAGCAAAAAAGTCGATAAGAACAGGTTGCTCCGACTGAATAATATCCGTAAAACTGCTTCTTTGTGCCATACCTTTTATAACACACAAAATTCGTTATTCGTTCTATCCAAAATTGTGACTTTTGTCACGACAGCTTTTTAAAAATGACAAATATTTCGTTGCCAAGTCGTTTTTCGTGAGAGTTGTAGCAACCTGCCATGGTGTGCACAAAAAATTTATCTTTAAATAAGGCCAAATATTCTTCCTGAGTGCCACCAAACGGAGGGCCCGGTTTTTCGAAATGTGATTTAAACATTACCCCTGCAATTTTACCTTCGGGTTTCAGCAAGGTAAACATGTGTTCAACATATTGCTTGCGCAATTGCGGGTCGAGCGCACAAAAAAATGTTTGTTCAACAACGATATCATATTGCCCTTCGTGTTTAAAAAAGTCCGCATGAATTACACTGCAACATTTGCGTCCTTCTTCGCCCAAAACTTTGTTTAAACGTTCAACCGGACCTTCGGCTATGTCGATAACGGTAACATTGGTAAACCCTTGTTGCACCAGATATTCCGCTTCGTACGAATTGCCGCAACCCGGAATAAGTATGGCAACATCTTTATTGGTTAACTGGTCGAAATATGCTTTCAAGGGAGGTGAAACTTCACCCATATCCCATCCGGTATCATGAAGTTTATATCTTTCTTCCCAATAATCTGCAGATAAAAAATCGCTCATTATTTTATTTTTTCAATTGCATTTCTATGCAACTTGATTACACCATTTTGTTCCATCTTTTTTAGCAAACGAGAAATTACTTCTCTGGTAGAATTCAAATCACTTGCAATTTGTTGATGCGTAATTTGCAACATCGTAGTATTAAATTCTCCAAACTGACCATCCAAATAATTGAGCAACCTTTCGTCCATATTTTTAAATGCAATTTGATCAATCACATTCAATAAATCTTCAAAACGGGAGCGGTAAGTTTGCACCACAAAATAATACCAGGTTTTATAGTCGCGCATTAAAATATCCATCAATTCGAGGGGTATTAAAATGGCAACAGTATCTTCCACCGCAACACCGGTAACTTCACTGGCTTTGTTTCTGGCTGCACAAATCATGGATAAAGCACAACCTTCACCACCTTCCAGGTAATACATAAAGTATTCACCACCATCATCACCTTCGCGATATAATTTGATTAAACCGTCCACAACCAAAATGGTAGTTTTAAAATAACCACCGGCATGCATGATCACTTCATCGCGGTTAAAAGTACGCATAGTACTAGCCTCAGCAATTTTATCAATTAGCTGAGGTTCAAAATGCGGGAAACGTTTGAGTAGCCCTTCCTTAATATCGTCCATAGGACAAAATTAAATCAGATTTCAGAATTGTTGCCCTTTTGTTTGAAATACCTGAGTAATGCGCCTCCCCCGCTGACTATAAATAAAACCCAGGGAGTGCCGTGTAATACCACGTCGAACCAATCCATGCCCGTCATGCCGACAGCACCACCCGCAATCCAGCGGATTTTACCTACAATATGCGGTTCAGGAGCAAAAGGTGCCAAACCCAACGTAAAACAAAACAGTAAAAAATATTTCCAGTTGTCGAAAAAGCTGTTAATTGACATATTTAGTGAGTTTATGCCAACTGCCTGCATTGAAAACCTGTGTAAATCCATTACTTTGCAACACACCTTTAGCTGCTCCGCTGCGCATGCCTGAAGCGCAACACACAATTACAGGTTTGTCTTTTTTAATTTTTTTCAGATTGCCTTTCAATTGGTCTAATGGAATATTTAACGAACCACGAATATTGCCCGAACGGTATTCCTGTGGGGTGCGAACATCAACAATTACGGCACCATTTTCTATGAGTTCACTGTAATTAACAGTGCTGCCTCCAAATAATTTTTTTATAAAATCGAACATATCAATATTTTAAACTAAACCATTAACTACTAACCAGCTTCCACCATTATAACATTGCTCAATACCCTGAGATGCCAAATATTGTGTTGCCTGTGCACTGCGCATACCTGAAGCACAAATTAGCACAATTGGTTTCGCCATGGTTTTAAATTCAGCTAAATTTTGTGGCACTTCATTTAATGGAATGTTTACTGAATCTGCAACATGTCCGCCCATAAACTCAGCCGGCGTTCTTACGTCAACAATACTTACTGTTGGTGATTTTAAGATAGTTTCTAATGTCATTTTCTTTAATTTTTAGCAAAAGTAACAGTACACCAAAGTGGAGTTGGTGACAAAGGTTACTTTGAAAAATATTTGCTAAAGTTGAAAAAAATGTGCTGTTATTTTATCATCACCATTTTACGTTTTATAAATCGATATCCATACCAACCTAATACTACAAAAATAAATAAAGGCCAAATGGTTGTTATAGAAATGATAAATTGTAAAATAAACTTCCATCCATTGCCAAATGCAGTTTTAATTTTTGCACCATATGTTGGTTTTTCAGCGATATAGGTATTTGGTGTATAAAATGAAATAGTCAATGTCGAATATGTGGTAAGCCCAGATAAATAATTTAATCTGCTCTGTGCAGTTTCAATTTCTGTGCGCACTTCGTTGAGTTGTTTTTCCATTTGAATAATGGCATCCATTGTTTTACACTGTTTTAAGAGTTCATAATACCGCTCTTCCAATGCTTGTTTAATACGAATATGCGCAGTTAAATCTAAAAATTCGGTGGTGACATCTTCCGTGGTAATGTTTTTCGATTCCAATTTTCCGGCTTTATCGGAAATGTCTTTTAAAAAAACATCAAATTGCGCAGCCGGAATTCTCACTATCATTTTTCGAGAGGCATTATAGTCGCTTTCATTAGATGTTTCTTCCGAAATATACCCACCATTGGCGGACAGCGCTGTTTTAATTACCACTTCAGTGGCATCGAGATTATCGGAAGTAAAACTGATATTCCCTTTTTTAATCACCTTTCTTTCGCTCGCATAAGTGTTTGTTGGAGTAGTAGATTGTTGTGCGGTTTGTTGAGCCGACACTACCTTATTACCGTTAGCATTTAAAATCTCCACCTCCGATGGTTCGAGTGATTTATCAGTAAAATCTTTTTTCTGGTCACATGCAGTAAGCCCCAGGCCTAACACCAGCATGTATACAAATAAACTTCGTGGCATAATAATTGGTTTAAGTGAAATAGATTGTTTGCCAATGAGATGCATGGTAGTTCACTTTGCATAAGCTCAAGTGTAAATGATTTGTAAAATCCCAAGCATTGGAAATCCGGTGTATGGGAGATGATGCCGCCTGCTATCCCGCAGAAAATAGTATTTTTAATATTGTAAACACGCAAACATGCACAAAACATTTACAAAACCTCAGTTTGATTTATCCCAATTTTTTATCTGCTCTAAAACAAATTTCACTTATTATTTTCTACTAGCCACATTGCTGTTAAATACAGGTTTGCACTTACATGGACAAGCTCCTGAAATTGAATGGGCTAAAAGTTATGGTGGCAGTGGTTCTGAAATTGCCCATAAAGTTTTACTAACTGCCGATGGAGGATATTATATTGTTGGATATACCAGCTCAAATTCGGGAGATGTTGCGTTTAATAATGGGTCAATGGATTATTGGATAATTAAACTCAATAGTGCAGGTGATATTATATGGGAAAATACCTACGGTGGTTCCAATTATGATTATGCATTAAGTGCAGTTTTAACACCTGACGATGGTTGTATTTTAGTCGGTAAATCACAATCTAATGATGGCGATGCAACCGATAATCATGGATTTGACGATTATTTTGCTGTTCGTGTTGATAGCGATGGCAATACCATTTGGAAAAAAAGTTATGGTGGTTCCAATTTTGAACAAGCCAAAGCAATTGTTGCTACCAACGATGGTAACTACGTAATGTATGGTTACTCCTACTCCACCGATGGCGATAAATCAACAACTTTTGGCGGTGCGGATATTTGGTTGGTAAAAATTAATCCTGATGGCGATATCATTTGGGAAAAATCGTACGGTGATGCCGGTGAAAACTTTGGTGATGCAATTGTGCAAAGCAGCACAGGCGATTTTGTGTTAACCTGGCATATTGCAGGTGCCGGCGATTATCGATTAATGAAATTATCTGCTGATGGTGATATTATTTGGGATCAAACATATGGCGGAACAAATAATGATATTGCTTATGCCATTAAAGAAAATACAACAGGTGGATTTATTATTAATGGCCAATCAAATTCTGTTGATGGCGATGTTGTAGGATTGCATGGAGTTGCAAGTGATATGTGGGCAATGGAAATTAATGTCGACGGAGCAATCATCTGGAAAAAATGTTTCGGCGGCTCTGCAGATGAAATTGGCACTGATGTAATAATGAATAATTCCGGAAATTATGTTTTAGCCGGTATTGCAACAAGCGATAATGATGGGGATGTAGTTGGTCATCATGGTGGTGCTTATTCAGGCGATTATTGGGTTGTCGAATTAGATGCAAGTCAGAACATTATTTGGCAACTTTCTTTAGGTGGCACATCAACTGATGAATTAAATACTATTCAACAAACACCTGATAATGGTTATATAGTGGCAGGCTGGTCAGCCTCAGCCAATGGTGATGTTACCGACCATATTTTTATTTTCGATTTCTGGGTGGTAAAACTCAGCAATAATTGCGAGGAATTAACATGGTATGCCGACGAAGACAACGATGGTTTCGGTAATGTTTTAAGTATGCTGACTGCTTGTGATATGCCAAGTGGTTATGTTGCCAATGCTGATGATTGCAACGATGCCAACGCAGGTATTTTTCCGGGCAATACAGATATATGTAATGCAGTAGATGATGACTGTGATGGATTAACTGATGAAGACGTTGTTTTTACAACCTATTATTTTGATAATGATGATGATGGTTTTGGTGATATCGATATGGATACCATAACATGCAATAGTATTTTTGGATATGTATTTGACAATACCGATTGCAACGACAGTAACGCATCTATTAATCCCGATGCAACAGAAATTTGTAACGATTTAGACGATAATTGTAACGGTCTCAGCGACGAAGGTTTGCCGGAATATGTATTATATGCCGATGCAGATAGCGACACCTACGGCAATCCGGATATGCATATTACATCATGTTATGCAGCAATAACAGGATATGTTGTTGATTCAACAGATTGTGATGAAAGTAACGCAGATATTAATCCAGGTGCAGCTGAAATTTGTAATTCAGTGGATGATGATTGCGATGGATATACAGATGAAAATCTACCTTTCATTATTTATTACGAAGACGCCGACTCCGATACTTATGGCAATGCAGATATAGATTCTTTAGCCTGTTTAACACCAACAGGTTATGTAGCCAACAACACCGATTGTGATGACACCAATGCAGCAATTTATCCCGGCGCAACTGAAATATTAAATGGGTTAGATGATAACTGTGATGAATTAATTGATGAAGGTGTAGGTGTTCATGAGTTGTTACCTGATGCATTTATTCATATAAATAATCCTGTAACCACCAACTTACAAATTAATTACAGCGGGACAGAAAATATTGATTTTTACATTATTACCATCACAGGTGAAAATATATATAAAGGTCAACTCATAACAGGTGAAAATAATTTGGACATGAGTGCTTTATCAAATGGGTTATACTTTGTGGTGACAAATAGTTTGAAGGTTGTTCGTTTTGAAAAAATAAATTGAAATAATTAAATGTATTATTTGGAGCATCAGCATTCCCGCTCCGAATAATAATTCCCAACCCGCTTTTCGCTGCAATCTTTGCTGAAATGCGCAAAGGATTTACGCTGCAATCGGGGCTAGGTGAAGGTTCATATTTTTCATAAAAAAATTTTTCCGCAATCTGGCAGGGCGGATGATTATCCGCCCTTGCATATATTTCAAATCTTGTTCAATCAACAAATTTTGCTCAATCATAAAATCTCCGTAAAGTAGAAAAACCACCAAGAAGCGTTCGCTTCGAGGTGGTTTTTCTGCTTTAGGGTGGAGTTGGTGGGATTTGAACCCACGTCCAGACAAAGCATTAGCAAGCTTTCTACATGCTTAGATGCTTCTTGTTTGTCGGGAAGTTCAGGGTGAAACACCGAACCTGAGAACCTCCTTATTTCCTTTATCTCACTTTACTCCGGAAATTAGTAAAGCCAGCCCGATGAGATGACGTTCACCGAAGTTGTACCGGACAACCAACATCGGGAACGAAGGCTACTTAATTCTCTGAATTAAGCTGCCATGGCGTAGTTAGACTCGCCGTGTAAAAATTGTTTCGTAGTTTGAGATTAAAGCGCCAAATCTACAATGCGCTGCATGCTTACCTGTCAATGAACGATGCTGTCGATTCCTGTCAACCCCAATAGGTAACAGCTAATTTCCCGGCAAAACCCTTCAGTTTCGCCATTTTACCTGTCACAACCAATGCAAAACTACGCCGAAAAGTTCAATTTGATGCCTAAACTTATATATTTGCACATAATGGCAGATCAACAAGATACTTCGCAAAGCACTACCAGCCCTTATAAACGGATAATTCCGGACATTGAGGATTGGCCAATTCATATCATTAGCAAAAACCGTGAGCAGGTGATTCAAAGTGTAGTGGAAGAAACACTGCAAAATATCATCAATAAAAATGCAACGGAAAAAGATGTACACAATGAATTGGCTAAAGCGATTTATCTCGAAAAAATTCGTGTTGAACGCCCCTGGAAAACTGACCCGCCTGACGATAAAAAATTCTGGACCGAAGTAAAAAATAAATTGGTAGAATTTGAAAGTCACCCGGACGGAAATATTGAAGCAGAAAAAGAAATTTTACGCCGAATAATTACACGTTATGTAACTGAAATCGTCGGCAATTTTAATAAAGGCACTTATCAGTTTTCTGAACGTTTTGTGCCATTTGCATTTAATCGTTTATTAAATGCTTCGCATAGTCGCGCTTTTGTTCGCTTATTTGGCAACAAAAAAGATTTACTCAAAAGTATTCACGTAATTGGTGAAATTGACCAGTTGCGCAATCTTGCTAAAGATGGTATTGTGGTTGTTGTGCCAACACATACCAGTAATATCGACTCCATTACCGTTGGTTGGGGAATATCGGCAATTGGTTTGCCTGCTTGCTTTTACGGCGCAGGTCTCAATTTATTTTCGGTGCGTTTCCTGGCGTATTTTATGAATCGCCTCGGTGCCTATCGTGTAGACCGACGCAAAAAAAATGCAGTTTATCTAGAGGCATTAAAAACATATAGTACTCAAACAATTTATCAGGGCGGACATAGTTTATTTTTTCCGGGAGGAACGCGTTCGCGCAGCAACGTAGTGGAAACACAATTGAAATTAGGTTTGCTGGGTACTGCTCTTGAGGCACAACGTCGCCAAATCATTAATACCAATGGTGAAGGATTTAAAAAAGTATATGTGGTGCCCGTTACCTTAAACTATGGTTTTGTATTAGAAGCACCGGAATTAATTGATGAACATTTACGGAACGTTGGTAAAGAACGATATTTTGTGCCTTCCGATAAATATTCTTCTTCGTATAAAATATTGAAATTTTTATATCGCTTTATCACTGCTGATGCCGATTTCACCATTGCTTTTGGCAGATGTATGGATATTTTTGGCAACCCTGTCGATGACAATGGTAACAGCCTGGATCAAAATGGGAATGTTATCGATATTCGCGATTACTTTAAATCTAAAGGCGAATTAAAATATGACACCCAACGAGATGCCGTTTATACTAAAATGCTCAGTGAAGGCATTGTAAAAGCATTTAAGCGCAATAATGTTGCCCTACCTGAACATGTTATAGCCTACGCTGCCTTTAAATTATTTCAGCAAAAACA
>Ga0075158_10001739_pt1 | contig 16300 bp, 7 predicted proteins | sample JI91814BDNA_FD_70968 | JGI IMG/M metagenome (GOLD analysis project Ga0075158, IMG submission 70968) | Wastewater effluent complex algal communities from Wisconsin, to seasonally profile nutrient transformation and Carbon sequestration -... | ecosystem: Engineered > WWTP > Effluent > Algae... | reverse complement strand
AAGGGGAAAGCTGTGCGAACGTATTCGTTGATTCTTGGTGCCTGCGTGGGCGTGGCCGGCCTCGGGGCCACTGCGGCTGCGGCACCCGCCGGGGCGCGCGCCGTCCGGGCGCCGACCGTGATCGGTGGCCCGGGCCATGCGACGGTCTATCCCTCCGGGATGGAGGTCGCTCCGGACGGCACCTTGGTGGTCGCGGACACGGGCAACGACTCGGTGGCGAAGTTCACCGCCGGCGGGAAGTTGCTCTGGCGGGTGCCGGCCGGTGTTGCCGAGGGGGATGAGGCCGAGAACGCGCGCGATATCGCCGTCGACGACAATGGCTTCATCTATGTCGCGGACGCCGCGGAGTTCCGGATCATCAAACTCGATCCGGTGGACGGGCATACGATCAGGTGGTTCAACGGCCCATCCGGTGACCGGCTCGGGTCGCCGATCGGGATCACGGCCAAGAAGAACAAGATCTACGTCTCCGACGGCGCCAAGAAGAAGGTGCGCGTCTTCGACGCCAATGGCACGCAATTGCAGGTCTTCACCGCCACTGGGGCATGCGATCTGTCGGCCGTGCGCGACGCCGATGCCGACGCGGTGGGCAATGTCTACGTCGCGAACTACAAGAACAACAACATCGTCAAATTCTCGCCCACCGGCGCGTGCCTGACGACGTGGGGCTCCCAGGGCACCGCCAACGGCCAGTTCAAGAACCCCTATGGCGTGCGGGTCGCGAAGGACCCCAAGTGGGGCGAGGTCGTCTACGTCGCCGACTCCAACAACGATCGTGTCCAGGTCTTCTCCAAGACCGGCGCCCTGAAGGCCGTCGTCGGCAAGGCGGGCGCCTTCAACCAGACGGGCACCTTCACCACCTTGCGCCGGGTGGCCGTCGCCAAGGACGGCGACATCTGGGGCGCGGATCTGTGGGGCTGGCGCCTGGTGCGCTTCGACCGGACCGCCACGGGCTACGCCTACGCCCAGACCATCGGCGGCCAGGCTCCGCCTCTGACCAACTCGGCCGTCTTCAATGAGCCCCGCGCGGTCGCCGTGGGCACCGACGGCAACCTGAACATCATGGACACCGTCAACCAGCGGGTGGTGACGATGACCAAGTCCGGCACCGTGCTCGGTGCGTGCGGGCAGCGCGACTACCGGCCGATCTCGGTCAACTGGCCGCGTGGCGTGGCCATCGACCCGGTGACCGGGGACCGGTGGATCGCCGACACCAAGCAGTCGCGTCTGCAGATCTTCCCGACCAAGTGCGGGCTGCAGACCTACCGCCTCGGCAATGTCGGCACCGCGAGCCAGCAGTTCACCTGGCCGTATGCCATTGCCATCCGCCCCAGCGACCGCCTCGCCTTCGTCGCCGACACCCAGAACAACCGGGTGACCGTGTGGGATGTCGCAACGCGATCCGCCTTGGGCACCTACACCGGCCTGAAGTCCCCGCGCGCCATCGCTGTCGACGCCGCCACAAAGAATCTCGTCGTCGCCGACGCCGGCAATGCGCGCATCGTGACGCTCTCCTACTCGAAGGCGGCCGGCTTCGCCGCGGTCTCCACGATCACCCCGGCCGGCTTGTCGATGCCCGAGGGGGTGGCCCGCGCGGCCGACGGGAACTACTGGATCGGCGACACCGGCAACAACCGGATCGTCATCGCGACCCCGTCCGGGACGATCGTCGAGACCATCACCACGGCCGCGGGCAAGGCCATCAGCAAGCCGACCTCGATCACCGCCGTCGGCGGCGCGATCTATGTCAGCGACACCAACAACGACCGGGTGCTTGTCTACGGCTCGTGATTCGGCGGCGGTCGCCGACGACAGGTCGAGAAGGCCGAAGGCCGGGCGCGCACTGCGCGCCCGGCCTTCGGTTTGTCGCGGAAGCTACTTGACGTTGAGGTTGAACACCGAGATCCGCTCGTTGCCCTCTTCGGCGACGTAGAGCTTGCCCTTGTCCACGGCGATGCCGTCCGGAATCAGCAGTTTGCCCTTGACGGTGCCGCGCTGAGCGATCTTCATGACGAAGACGCCGGCCTTGGTGTAGACCTTCACGCTGTGCGTCGGGGTGTCGGCGACATAGATCCGCTCGGCGTCGGCAGCGATGCCGAAGCTGCCGCTGATGGCGTTGTCGGCCGTGCCCTTGGCGATCGGCAGCGTCTTGAGCTTGACGCCCGCGGTGCTCCAGTTGGTGATCTGGTCCTTGGCCGAGTCGCTGACCCACAAGGTGCCGTCGACGGGGTCGACGGTGATGCCGCGCGGGTAGACGAAGTCGGTGGCCGAGCCAAACATCCGCAGCAGGTTGCCATTGCTGTCGAGCACCTGGATGCGCTGGTTGTTGGAGTCGGTGACATAGATCGTGCCGTCGGGCGCGACCGTGACGGACTGCGGGTTGCGGAACTGGCCGAGCCCGCCCTTGCCGGCGGTGCCGGTCGACCACTTGTAGACGCCGTCCTTGGTGTAGGCGGCGATCCGGCCGTTGTCGGTGTCGGTGATGATCCAGTCCCCGTTCACCGGGTTGGACGCCACCGTGCGGGCGTAGTTGAACAAGTATGGTCCGCGCCCGCGCCCACCCCACTCCTTGGTGAAGGTGCCGGCGTTGGTGAAGGTCTCGATGCGCCAGTTGTAGGTGTCGCTGACGGCCACGGTCCCGTCGGTCGCGTTGACAGCGACGCTGCGCGGGGCGTTGAAGCCACCCGGGACGGGGGGCTGCGCCGGGTTGGGGTACTGCATGAGCGCCGCGCCGGTGGGGCTGAACTTCTGGACCCGGAAGTTGGGCATGTCGGCGACCCAGACATTGCCCTGCTGATCCACGGTGACCTCGCGGCCGCCGTCGGCGAACTGGCCGGGGCCGCTACCGAGCGAGCCCCAGCGGGTGATGAAGTTGCCCATGAGGTCGTACTTGTTGACCCGGTTGCCCTCGCCGTCGACGACATAGACCCAGCCGTTGACCTTGTCGACCGCGATGCCGCGCATGTCGCCCTGGAACTGGCCGAGCTTGGAGCCCTTGGTGCCCCACGTGCGCACGAAGGTGCCGTTCTTGTCGAAGACGTCGATGCGCCAGTTGCCGGTGTCGACGACATAGAGGTTGTCGCTCGCGTCGAGGGCCAGGCCGTGCGGGGACTTCATCTGGCCGTTGGCGACGCCCCACGTGCCGAACTGCTGGATCTCGGTCCCGTTGCGGTCCGACATCACGATGTTGTGATCCCAGGTGTCCGCGGTGAAGACCGTGCCGAGGCTGTTGACGACCACGCGGGAGGGGTAGAGGAATTTGCCGGGGCCGGTGCCCTTGGCGCCCCACGAGCGCAGGAAGGCGCCGTCCTTGGAGTAGACGTCGATCTGGTACTTGTCGGTGTCGGCCATGTAGACATCGCCGTTGCTCGGGTCGATGCCCAGGCCGTAGGGCGTGTAGTACTGGTTCGCGCCGTTGCCGTTGTTTTTGATGAAGACGCCGCCGGGTCCGACCGGGGTGCCGTCCGCATTGAAGCGCAGCACCCGGTAGTTCCAGTAGTCACCGACCAGGATGGTGCCATCGAGTTGAGTGGCCATGCCCCAGGCATACAGGCCGGCGTGGCCGGGCCCACCGATGGTGCGCTCGAAGACCGGGCTGATGGTGGTCGCGGATGCCGGTGCCGCCGCGAGGCCGGGGCCCAGGGCGAGGGCGACGCCGGCCGAGACGCCCAAAGAGGTGGTGATGCGCGCGCGCAAGGACAAGGGAGACCCCCGACGTTCGTGGATATGGATGCTGTGGGCTGGCGCCAACTGACCGCCGTCGTTCCGCTTGCGGAAGCCCCCACGCTATGGTAGCGCGCGGGGTGCGATCCCCGTAATTCCACGTCGTCAGCGGGGTATGTCATCATCGACGGCGGCCAATGCTTGATTTTCGAAGGGTGGAAAGACGTCCATGACGATTTCGCGCGCGCGCCGGCGGTTCCTCGCCGGTGCTACCGCTGGTGTGGTCGGTGCAGGGGGTGTGCTCGCTGCGACCGCGCCCATGGCGCAGGCGGCGACGCTGCCCACGCCGACCGTGCTGGGTGGCCCCGGCCACGCCACGGTCTATGCCTCCGGTTTGGAGGTCGGTCCGGACGGCACCCTCGTGGTCGCCGACACCGGTAACGACTCGATTGCGAAGTTCTCCGCCTCCGGCACCCTGATCTGGCGGGTCTCGGGTGGCACCACCGACGGTGACGAGGCCGAGAACGCTCGCGACATCGCGATCGACAGCAGCGGCGACGTGTATGTCGGCGATGCGGCGTTGAGCCGGGTCATCAAGCTCTCGGGCAGCACCGGTACCACGCTCGGCACCTGGACGGGTCCGTCCACGGACAAGATCGGCTCCCCGATCGGCCTGACCTACAAGGACGGCAAGATCTACGTCGCTGACGCGCTCAAGCGCAAGATCCGCATCTTCGATACCTCTGGCGTGCAGCAGTCCGCCATCGGCGAGAGCGGTTCGTGCAGTCTGGCTGCGGTCCGGGACGCGGACGCCGACAGCGCGGGCAATATTTATGTCGCCAACTACACCAACAACAACATCCTGAAGTTCTCCTCCTCGGGCACTTGTCTGGGCACCTGGGGGACCCAGGGGAGCGCGCCGGGTCAGTTCAAGAACCCCTACGGCGTGCGCGTGGCCAATGACCCGGTCTGGGGCGAGAGCGTCTATGTCGCCGACTCCAACAACAACCGGATCCAGATCTTCTCTACCTCCGGCTCCTACCGCACCTCCTTTGGCACCACCGGCACCTACAGCCAGACCGGCAGCTTCACCACCTTGCGCCGGGTCGCCGTCGCCAGCAACGGCGACGTCTGGGGTGCCGACCTGTGGGGCTGGCGCCTGGTGCGCTTCGCCCGCACGAGCACCGGCTTCTCCTACGCCCAGACCATCGGTGGCACCCCGCCGCCCCTGACGTCGACCGCTGCCTTTAACGAGCCTCGCGCCGTCGCCGTCGGCCCGACGGGCAATCTCAATGTCATGGACACCGTCAACCAGCGGATTGTCCAGATGACCCCCGACGGCGCCATCGTCGACTCCTGCGGTGAGCGCGATTCGCGCCCCGTCTCGCTGAACTGGCCCCGCGGGCTGGCTGTCGACCCGGCCACCGGCGACCGCTGGATCGCCGACACCAAGCAGTCGCGCCTGCAGATCTTCCCGGCGCGCTGCAGCGACCAGAAGATCCGCCTCGGTGACAAGGGCAGCGGCACCGGGCAGTTCTACTGGCCGTATGCCATCGGCATCCGCAACAGTGACCGGCTCGCCTTCGTCGCCGACACCCTGAACAACCGGATCGTCGTCTGGGATGTGGCCTCGCGCACTCAGATCGCCTCCTACACCGGTGGCGGCCTCAAGCAGCCGCGCGGTGTCAGCGTCGACCAGGCCACGGGCCAGATCATGGTCGCCGACACTGGCAACAACCGCCTCATCGAACTGAGCTACTCCAAGTCGGCCGGCTTCGCCGCGACCCGCGCCATCGCCCCGGGCCTGTCTGGGCCGGAGAGCGCCGCGGTCGACGTCAACGGCGATGTGTGGGTCGCCGACACGGTCAACAACCGCCTCCAGATCATCAACTCGGCCGGGACGATCACCAACACCATCACCTCCTTCGACGGCAAGAGCTTGAAGGCGCCGAGCACGGTCAGCGTCTCGGGTGGCACGGTCTTCGTCTCCGACACCGGCAACGACCGGATCCTCAAGTACACCCTGAAGAACACCCCGCCGCCCGGCACCGGGCCGCAGTACAAGAGCACGCTCTACGGCTACGCGCCGGCGGACATGTACCCCGTGGACGTCACCAGCACCCCGACCCACTACTACGTGGTCGACCCGGGCCGCTACAGCATCTTCGGCGTCAACCGGGCCACCTCGGCCATCGACTACCAGGCCGGCGGCACGCGCGGGTCCGGAACCGATGAACTCGCCGCGGCCCGTGCCCTCGCGGCCGACAGCAGCGGCAATGTCTGGGTCGCCGACACGCCCAACAACCGCATCGTCAAGTACGACAGCACGCTGAAGAACCCCAAGACCTTCGGCTCCAAGGGCACCGGCAACGGCCAGTTCACGGCCATCTACGGCATCGCGGACGGCCCCGGCATCGGGGCCGGCGGCGCCAGCGCCGAGGTCATCTACACCATCGATGCCAACCGGATCCAGAAGTTCACGACCTCGGGCACCTGGCTCGCTACCAAGGTGGACCCCACCTTGAACCAGCCGCGCCAAATCGAGGTCAACAAGACCAATGGTGACGTCTACGTCGTCAACGCCCGCAACAAGCAGGTCGTCGTCTACAACAAGAACCTCACCGAGCTGCGCCGCTTCGGCAGCGTCGGCACCGGCAACGGCCAGTTCATGGGCGACCCCCGCGGCATCACGGTCACCCCGGACGGGTCGGTCGTCTTCGTCACCGACGACGGCAACCGCCGCATTCAGGCCTTCTCGGGCACGACGGGCGCCTACCTCTTCCAGATCGGCGGGACCGGCGTCTTCACCGACCCCCGCGGCATCGAGGTCACCGCGGACAAGAAGCTGATCATCGCGGACGAGTGGGACTTCGCCCTGAAGGAGTACACCTACACCACGTCCGGCGCCACCAAGGTGCGCCAGTTGTTCGGCAATGCGGCCAAGAACACCGGCGCCAACAGCCCCCGCGGCCTGGCGCTCGACAGCCTCGGGCACATCTTCGCCAGCGACTGGTGGAACCAGCGGATCATCCGCACCGACCTCAGCGGCGGCAACTTCTTCACCTGGGGCAAGCGCGGTATCCGCGGCGAGGTCGGCAGCCTCAACTTCCAGTGGGGCGTGGCTGTCCAGCCGGGCACCAATAACGTCTTCGTGGCCAACCGAGAGAGCCACGAGATCAAGGTGTTCAGCAACAACGGCACCCAGTTGTGGGCGTGGGGCAAGCGCAGCTCGGCACCGGGCGACTTCACCTTCCCGCAGGGTCTGACCTTCGACAAGGACGGCACCTTGCTGGTCGCCGACTCAGGCAACGGCCGGATCGAGCGCTTCAAGGTCAACAGCGACTCGCTGACCTACATCACGTCCTACGGCACCACCGGCACCGGCACCGGCCAGTTGCAGATGCCGACCGGCGTCGACACTGCCGCCGACGGGACCATCTGGATCGCCGACACCAAGAACAACCGGATCATCAGCTATAAGCCGTCGACGGGCACTTGGGGCACGCCGATCACCAAGCCGGCCGGGTCGACGCGGCCCTTCGCCGTGCCGTGGGGCGTCACCGTGGCTCCCGACGGCTACATCTGGGTCGCCGACACCGGACGTCAGCGGTTGGTGCGGATGTCGACCAGCGGCACGATGAGCTACGAGGTAACCGGCGCCAGTGCCGGGACCTCCGACTTCGTCGGCCCCTTCCAGGTCGTCTTCGACGCCTCCGGCGATCTGTACATGTCCGACACGTGGGGCAACCGCGTCATCCGCCTGGGTTTCTGACCCTGCGGTGACCCCCATGCCCGGGCACTAAGTTCGACCAGCGCCGGTCGGCGAACCCCACGACGGGGACGCCGACCGGCGCTGCCGCGCTCCGACCGACACAAGAAGAGACCTGACGTATGCCTGCCGAACTCCCCGAGAACCGATCGGCCGCGGGCCGCGCCCGCGCGCGCCTAGGCCGCCACGTCGCCTGGGCCCGCGAAGGCGGCATCGGGCGGCTGATCGAGGAGGACAACCTCGACCCGCGGGCGCGCGCGTCCGCCGCCCTGGCCCGCCGCAAATGGCGCCGCGAGCACGCGGTCACGCCGGGTCACGCGCGCGCGGCCTTCGTGGTGGGCGTCCAGCGCTCGGGCACGAATATGCTCACCCACGGCCTCGACGCCATGCCTGAGGTCGAGGTGCACAACGAGAACGACAAGCAGGTCTTCGACCGGTTCCAACTCCGCTCGCACGCGGTGGTTGCCGAGACGGTGGCCCGCAGCAAGCATCAGGTCGTGCTGTTCAAGCCGATCTGCGACAGTCACGACACCGACCTGCTGCTGGACGCCTTCGTCGATGCCCCGAATCCGGCCCGTGCGCTGTGGGCCTTCCGCGGTGTCGATGACCGGGTGCGGTCGGCGGTCACCAAGTTCGGCAACGTCAACCAGCAGGTGATGGCGCGCATCGCCGCCACCGGCGTGGATGGCAGCTGGCAGACCGGCCGGATGACCCCGGAGGGGTTGGAGGCGATCCGCTCCTGCGACCCCGCCGCGCTGGACGCGAACTCGGGCGCGGCGTTGTTCTGGTGGGCCCGCAACTCCCTCTACTTCACCACGGGGTTGGATGCGCGTGCCGATGTCATGCCGGTCAGCTACGAGCAGGTCGTGACCGACCCGGCCGATCGCCTCACGCGAGTCTGCGACTTCCTCGGCCTGCCCTATCGCGACGCGGTCAGCGCCCACGTCGACTCCCGGGCCGCGGCTCGGGGCAATAAGGCACCCCTGGATCTCGACCCGCGGGTCCGAGCCCTGTGCGACGACCTCGGCGCCCGGCTCGACGCGGCCGCCGCCGGCGTCGACGCGCGGTGAGTCGATGACCGAATCGCGGGTGGACCCGGCGGAGGCGCGGCTCGAGAAGTCCCCCAAGGCCGTTGTCCGGCAGTCGGGGATCACCTCCGTGGTCGCGCTCGTCGGCGTGCTCTCGGGGTTGGTGCTCGACCTGGCGTGGGGGTCGGTGTTCGGCATCGGCTATGAGTCGGATGCCTTCACCTTGGCGCTGCGGCTGCCGCTGGCCATCACTGCCATCGCGATGGTCGTCGCCAATCAGGTGCTCGTGCCGACCTTCGGCGCCTGGCTGACCACGATGGGCGAGCGAGAGCGCGCCCGGGCGATGAGCGCGGTCATGCTCGCCTGCCTCGGCCTGTCGATCGTGCTGGCGCTGATCTTCTCGTTCTTCGCCTACCCCCTGATGGCCGCGATGGCGCCCGGTTTCGCCGACGAGCCCGGCAAGCTCGACCTCGCGGCCTCGATGACCCGCATCCTGGCCTGGTATGTCCCGTGCGTCATCGTCGCCGAGGTCCTGCGGTGCTGGCTGAACGCGAAGTTGGTCATCGGTTTCCCCGCCGCGATGACACTCGTGCTGAATGTGGTCTCGGTTGCCGTGATCCTGCTCGGGCCACGCTCGAACTGGGTGGTGCCGGCGGCCTATGTCGCGGGATCCCTCGTTCAGGTCCTCGCCATGGCGATCGCCTCCTTCGTCAAGGGCTGGCGGCCCGCAGCTCCCGCGTTCGGCCACCCGGAGGTCCGACGCACCCTGCGTCTGTTCAGCCGGCCCACCGTCGGTGCCGCCATGAACCCCATCGTGCGAATCGTCGAGGTGTTCATCGCCAGCGCCCTGCCGCAGGGAAGCACCACCTTGTTGCACTACGGCAACCGTCTCGCCAGCGCGGTCGGTGGCACCATCATCTTCCGCTCGATCATGGTCACCGTGCTCCCGCGCATCTCGCGGGCCTTCACCCGCGGCGACACCCCCGCCTTCCGCAGCATGACGCGGCTCGGCCTGCGCCTGATGCTCTTCCTCGCCGTGCCGATGACGATCCTCGGGGTGACGCTAGCCCCCGGTCTGACGCAGGCCGTCTTCGGGCTGGTGCCGAAGTTCAAGCACGAGCAGATCGTCACGCTCGGGACCTTGATGGCCCTGTATTCCCTCAGCTTCGCCGGCTCCGGCCTCCAGCGCGCCCTTTTGGCGCCGTTCTATGCCATGCGCGATACGCGCACGCCGCTGCGCAACACCGTCTACGGCATCGTCGCCAATGTCGGCTTGCTCTTCATCCTCGATGTCGCCATGGGCGACGGTCCCAGGGCGATCTATCTCTTCCCGATCGCCTACAGCGCTTCGCAGTACGTCAATGTCGGCCACGCGTGGTGGCTGATGCGCGCGGTGCCCGGGCTGGAGCGGCTGCCATTGCTGGTGCCGATTGCCGGTAGTCTGGTGTGCGGCCTGTCCGGCGGCGCGTCCGCCATCGCGGTGACGCAGGTGTTGCCCGCTTCTCCGACAGGCCTCGCGTCCGGAGTGGGCGCCTTCGTGGGGCTGGTCGTTTCCGGGCTTGTCGGTTTCCTGGCGTTCCGCCGGGGCAGCACCGCCGGCCGCCGGGTCGTCGGCCCGGCGCAGGAATCCCATCAAGCACCGAATATGCAAACGCCCGCCGTCGCCGGGCAGGAGGACAACCACGTGGACACGGTCGATCTGAGCAAGGCCGCGCCGCCCGCACCGGTGGCACCCGAGCCGAGCCCGAGGCGGCGCTTCGACCTGGCGACCCTCGGGACGGCGCTGCTGGGCATCGCGCTGACCGTCTACACGACCGTCGCGATCGCCGACGGCTCGAGCCACCTCGTGGCCGCCTTGCCGCTCGCGGCGATCGTCGGGATCACCCTGCTCATCGTCGCGCTCTACGACCTCGAGACCTTCGTGCTCATCGCCTTGCTCACCCGGGCGTCCATGGACGCGATCGGGGTCAACGCGCCGCATACGGCACTCGGTCTGATGCTGCTGGGCTTCGGCACGGTGTGGTTGCTGCTGCGCAAGGCGCGCCTCGGGAGCCGCTATCCGAGCTCGGGCCTGGGCATCGCCTACCTGGTGTTCGTCATCGTCGCCTTCATGGGCGTGATCACGTCGGCCAATATGAAGGCCAGCCTGACCGAATGGTCGCGTATCGCCACCATTGTCGTGGTCTTCCTCGTCGTCGAGCAGTTCGCCGCCCGCGGCAGCAAGCTGGGGCCCTTCGCCGCCGCGATCGGTCTCGGGATCGTCGTCCCCGCCACCGTCGCCTTCTCCCAACTCACCTCGGGCCAGGGCCTGTTCATCGCCGGTGGCTTCTCCCGGATCACCGGCACCTTCGATCACAGCAACCCGCTGGCCTATTTCAGCGTCGTCGTCCTGTTGCTGATGACCGCACTGGTCCCCTATACGCGCGGCGCGACGCGGGCGGGCGTGCTCTGCGTCGGTCTCCTCGCCGTGATCGTCCTCGGCTTGACCTACACCCGCAGCGCCTGGCTGGTCGCCGCCTTCGGTGTGGTGATCCTGCTGTGGCGCCGGCGGGCCGGGGCGGCCCTGGCTGTCTGCGCTGCGCTGGCGATCCTGGTCGCGGGCACCCCGATGGTCCAGAACCGCTTCGCCGACCTGGAGACGTCGGCACAACTGAGCGGTAAGCCGGCCAACTCGCTGGCTTGGCGCTGGGCCTACTGGGGCGAGTCCCTCGATGTCGCCAAGCCCAGCCCCATCGCGGGCGTCGGCCTGCGCAGCGTCGCCCAGACGACCGCCGAGGGCAAGCAACCCCACAATGACGTCATCCGCGCCTATGTGGAGTTGGGCATCCCCGGCCTGCTCTCGTATGTGCTGGTGCTGGTGCTCATGCTCTGGACCAGCTGGCGGGCCGCGGCCGATGCGGCGCGGCGGCGCTTGACCGGCATCCCGCGCGCGATCACCGAGGCCGGCTTCGTCGTTGCGGTCGCGGTCGCGATCCTCAGCGTGGTCGCGAACTTGATGTCGCAGGTCGTCGTCATGATGTATGCCGTGTCCGTCATTGCGTTGTCCAGCGGCGCCTACCTGCGCCGGCGCCGCCTCGACGCCGAGGCCGACTCTTCGGCAGATCGCGCGGCGCGCTCGATGCGCATCGTGCGCACCTAGGCGCGAGGCGTCCGCGTGCGCATCCTGCAAGTCAACAAGTTTCTCTATCGCCGCGGCGGGGCCGAGGGCTATCTGCTCGATCTCGCGGACCTCCAGCGAGCCCAGGGACATCACGTGGAGTACTTCGGGATGTCCTATCCCGAGAACCTGCCGATGCGGTATGCCGATCACTTCCCCTCGCGGGTCGACTTCGAGCCCGCTCCCGAGGCGTTGAGCAAGCTGGTCGAGCTTGTCGGGCGAATGCTCTGGTCCCGCTCGGCGGCCTCGGGCATCGCCGAGGTGATCGCCGACTTCCGGCCCGACGTCGTGCACTGCCACAACATCTACCACCAGCTCTCGCCGTCCATCCTGCGCGCGTGCGCCGCGGCCGGGGTGCCCGTCGTGATGACCCTGCACGACTACAAGCTGGCCTGCCCCACCTACCAATTCCTCGACAAGGGCGAGATCTGCACCGCCTGCGTCACCGGCGGCGTGATCCAAGCGGTCAAGCGGCGCTGCAAGGACGGCTCGCTGGCAGCCAGCGGCATCGCGGCACTGGAGGTCGGAGCGCACCGGACCCTGCGGGCATACGGGCCGGTCTCGACCTTCCTGTGTCCGAGCGTCTTCCTGCGCGACCAGATGGCCGCTGCCGGGATCGCGCCGGAGAAGTTGCTGCACCTGGACAACTTCACCGACACCGATGTGCCGGTGCGCACCGAGCCGGGAACGGGCGTGCTCTTTGCCGGGCGGCTCTCGCACGAGAAGGGCGTCGACGTGCTCATCGACGCGATGCCGGTGCTCGCCGCCGAGACCCCCGGGGCGGTTCTCGACGTCGTCGGCGACGGGCCGGACCGGGCCGAGCTGGAGGAGCGGGCGGCCAGGGTCGCTCCGGGCCTGGTGCGCTTCCACGGCCGGGTCAGCGCCGACGAGGTCCGCGCCCGGATGCGCGCCGCTGCTGTCAGCGCGGTGCCGTCGCGGTGGTACGAGAACCAGCCGTTGTCGGTCCTGGAAGCGTTCGCCAGCGGGGTGCCCGTGGTGGCCAGCGCGCTCGGTGGGCTGACGGACTTGGTCACTCCGGGCGTCGACGGGGATCTCGTCCCGGCCGAGGACCCGGCGGCACTGGCTCTCGCCTTGCGTCCCTACCTGTCCGACCCGCAGTATTCACTCCGGCACGGCGCATCCGCGCGCGAGCGGGCGCTGCGGCGACACGCGCCCGCGGAACACGCGGAGCGGATCGCGCGCGTGTACGAGGAAGCCGTCACCAGGAGGGTGTAGATGCGTATCGCAATGGTCGGGCTGCGGGGCCTGCCGGCGACCTTCGGCGGGATCGAGAAGCACGTCGAGGAGTTGGGGTGGCGGCTGGCCGAACGCGGTCACGAGGTGAGCGTCTTCTGCCGGCCGAACTATGCCGGTGACCTCGACCTGCCCACCGAGTTCGACTACGTCGCTCCCGTGGGCCGCCGGCCTGGACGCTACCGCGGGATGATCCTGCGCAACCTGCCGACGGTGGAGGGCAAGGGCGTGGAGGCCTTCGTGCACAGCGGCCTGGCCGCGGCCAGCACCGTCGGGCGCGGCTTCGACGTGGTCCACTTCCACGCCCTCGGGCCGGGCCTGTTCGCGCCCATCCCGAAGTTCCTCACGGGAGCCGGGGTGGTGCAGACCATCCACGGCCTCGATGACGAGCGGTCCAAGTGGGGCGGGCTCGGCTCTCGCCTATTGCAAGCCGGCCGGTGGGTCTCGACGCGGGTCCCCGACGAGGTCGTCGTGGTGTCTCGGGAGTTGGGCCGGGTCTATTCCGAGCGCCACCACCGGGCAACCGTCTACATCCCCAATGGTGCGCCCACCGTGACCCCGGTGGCTCCGGGGGCGACCCTTGCCCGCTTGGGGCTGGAACCGGGCCGCTATGTCCTGTTTGTCGGCCGCCTGGTGCCCGAGAAGCGCCCCGATCTGCTGATTCGCGCCTTCCGCGAGGTGCCCGGCGATGCGCGCCTGGTGATCGTCGGCGACACGGCGAACACCCACGGCTACACCGGGGAACTGAAGAAGCTCGCGGCGGCCGACGCGCGCGTGGTGATGACCGGCTACCTCTTCGGCGCCGATCTCGCTCAGGTGATGACCTCGGCCGGGGTCTTCGTCCAGCCGAGCACGCTGGAAGGCCTGCCGATCACGCTGCTGGAGGCCGCGGCATACGAGCGGCCCGTGGTGGTCAGCGACATCCCCCCGCACCTCGAGGTCGTCGGCGCGTCCGCGCGGGGGCACCGGGTCTTCCCGGACGGCTCCCAGAACGACCTCACCGAGGCCATCACCGCCGAACTCGCCGACCCCGCGGGTGGGGCGGACGGCGGTCGCGAACTGGCCAAGGCGGTCCGCGCCCACTACGACTGGGACGCGGCGACCGACCAACTCATCGAGGTGTACCGGCGTGCCGGCCGCCGGTGACCTCGGCCGGGGCTTGCCGGGATGAGCGCATCGGACCCGTGGCTGATCGTGGGGCTGGGCAACCCCGGCCAGCGGTATGCCCGCAATCGTCACAATGTCGGTGCCCACGTCGTCGACGACCTCGCCACACGACACCGGGTGACCCTGGGCAGCCACAAGGGGGGCGCGTCCGCGGCGCGGATCCACGTGCCGGGGCCGGGCGGCATACCGGCTGTACTGGCGGTGCCCACCTCGTTCATGAACGTCTCGGGGCCGCCGGTGCGTGACCTGGCGAGCTTCTACAAGATCCCGGCCGAGCGCATCGTGGTCATCCACGACGAGCTTGACATCGACTTCGGCCGCATCCGCCTCAAGCGCGGGGGCGGGGAGGGCGGCCACAACGGCCTGCGGTCGATCACGGCGAGCCTCGGCACTAAGGACTACCACCGGGTGCGCGTCGGCATCGGCCGGCCACCCGGGCGGATGGACGCCGCCGACTTTGTCCTGCGCGACTTCGACCGCCAGGAGGTGCCGGAGATCGCCGTGAGCGTGGTCGAGGCCGGCGACGCGGTCGAGCTTCTTGTCGGCGAGGGGCTGCTCGCCGCCCAACAGCGGTTCCACGCGCCGGGGCCCGTATGACGCTGGCACCCCTTCTCCCGCTGCTCGCCGGTGACGCCTCGGTCGCCGCCGCGCTTGCCGCGCTCGGCACCGACCCGCGCGCCGAGGTCGCCCTGCCCCGGGGCGTCCGGGCGCCCCTGCTCGCGCTGGCCGCCGGCGACCGGCCGGTAGTTTTGGCCGTGACCGCGACGGCCCGCGAGGCTGAGGACCTGGCCGCCGCGCTCGCGAGCTATCTGCCAGCCGAGACGGTCGCGACCTTCCCGAGCTGGGAGACGCTGCCGCACGAGCGGCTCTCGCCGCGCAGCGACACGGTCGGCCGCCGCCTGGCTGTCCTGCGCCGGCTCGCGCACCCGGTGGCCGATGACCCGGCGTTGGGGCCGATCCGTGTGCTGACCTGCTCGGTGCGCGCGCTTCTGCAGCCGATCGCCGTGGGTCTGGGCGAGTTGGTGCCGGTCGCCCTGCACGCGGGCGACAACCGCGCGCTCGAACTCGTGGCCGAGGATCTCGCCGCCGCGGCCTATACCCGCACCGACCTGGTCGAACGCCGCGGCGAGTTCGCGGTGCGCGGCGGCATCCTCGACGTCTTCCCGCCCACCGAGGAGCACCCGCTGCGCGTGGAGTTCTGGGGCGACACCGTCGAGGAGATCCGCTGGTTCAAGGTGGCCGACCAGCGCAGCCTGGAGATCGCCACCCACGGCCTGTGGGCGCCGCCGTGCCGCGAGGTGCTGCTCACGGAGGCGGTCCGAGCTCGGGCCGCGGACCTGGCCCCGCAGTTGCCGGGCGTGCGCGATCTGCTGGAGAAGGTCGCCGAGGGCATCGCTGTCGAGGGCATGGAGTCGCTGGCCCCGGCGCTGGTCGAAGGCATGCAGCCGCTCGTCGACGTCCTCCCTGAGCGGGCGGCCGTGGCCATCGTCGATCCCGAGCGCTGCCGGGCCCGCGCGCACGATCTGGTCGCCACGAGCCAGGAGTTCCTGCAAGCGTCCTGGAGCAATGCGGCCGCCGGCAACGCCGTGCCGATCGACCTGCTGGGCGTGCTCGGCCTGGCGTCCTACTGGACCCTGCCGCAGGCGCGCGACCACGCGCTCGCCGCCGGCACCGGCTGGTGGAGCCTGGGCGGCTTCGACGCCGACGACGAGCTCGCGGCCTTCGGGGCCGAGGACACGCCGACCGCGCGGATCGAGGCGGTGGAGGCCACGGCATACCGGGGTCGGACCGAGGACGCGGTCGCCGACATCGCGGCCCTCGTGGCCGACGGCTGGCGGGTCCAGATCGTCACGGAGGGACCGGGCCTCGCGGGCCGCGTCGGTGAGGTGCTGGGGGAGCGCGGGATCGCGACCCGGCAGTCGGCCGTGCCGGAGGTGGGCATCGTTGCGGTGAGCACGGGCAGTGTGGGGCCGGGCTTCCGGCTCACCGACGGCGCCATCGCGGTGATCACCGAGACCGACCTGATGGGCACCGCTGCGGGTGGCGCATCGACCAAGGACATGCGACGGATGCCGTCGCGGCGCCGCGCTCAGGTCGACCCGCTCCAACTGCGCCCCGGCGACTATGTCGTGCACGAGCAGCATGGTGTCGGCCGCTTCGTCGAGATGATGCAGCGGACCGTCGCGGGGGCGACGCGCGAATATCTCGTCATCGAATACGCCTCGTCCAAGCGGGGCCAGCCGGCCGATCGTCTCTTCGTGC
>Ga0075158_10001738_pt1 | contig 16303 bp, 16 predicted proteins | sample JI91814BDNA_FD_70968 | JGI IMG/M metagenome (GOLD analysis project Ga0075158, IMG submission 70968) | Wastewater effluent complex algal communities from Wisconsin, to seasonally profile nutrient transformation and Carbon sequestration -... | ecosystem: Engineered > WWTP > Effluent > Algae... | reverse complement strand
AATCCTTTCGGCAATACTTTCGACACTTCTATTGTGTATGCACCGGTTTTTGGGCAGATGTACTACGCCGGACTGAGATTTAAGATTAAATAATTGATAATTGATAATTGATAATTGATAATTGATAATTGATAATTGATAAGGAATGTTAAACATAACTATTATGAGAAATATTGTGATTTTGCTATTGTTGCTGACTTTCGGAATTTCGGCGCAGGCACAGACTAAGAAGAATAAAAATGCCAGGTACACGATTGAAGTGAACGGCAACTGTGATCAATGTAAAAAGCGCATTGAAAAGGCGGCGTACGCGGTTGCGGGGGTGAAATCGGCGAGCTGGAGTATCGAGACGCATCAACTCGACTTGATCGTCAACGAAGAGAAAACGACAATCACCGACGTCAAAAAGGCGCTTGCCAAAGCGGGCCACGACACCGACGAAGCCAAAGCCACCGACGAAGATTACAAGAACCTGCACCATTGCTGCCAATATCCACGAAAATGACCCACACGTATCAAATCACAGGAATGACTTGTTCGGGCTGCAGCAGCGGGATCGAAGAGAAGCTCAACGGGATTGCCGGCGTCATCCGCGCGACGGTTAATTTAGAAAAGGCCGAAGCCGAGATTGAAATGAAAAACCACATTTCTACTGCGGCGTTCCAGAATGCGATTGGGACAAAATATACCATCCGTGAGAAAATCGATGAACCGATGGTAATGCCGATCCCAAATGAACGCGAAGAAAAATCGGAGTGGCGGCAATTGTTCCCGTTGTTTTTGATTTTCGGCTACATTACGACGACGGCGGTTTTGCTGAATCTAAACCCGTTTGACAGTCACGGTTTCATGCTCGATTTCATGGGGTTGTTTTACATTGTCTTTAGTTTCTTTAAGCTGCTTGATCTTAAGGGTTTTCCCGAATCGTTTAAGATGTACGATCCGTTGGCGAAGCGGATTTCGTTGTATGCAGTCATTTATCCATTTATTGAAACCGCGCTAGGATTGATGTTTCTGCTGCGTTTTGAAATTTCGATTGCATTGTATGCGACGCTTATAGTATTGGGAATCACAACTATTGGTGTCACGAAGGTGTTGCTCGATAAAAAATCCATCCAATGTGCCTGTCTGGGAACCGCGCTCAAACTCCCTATGACCAAAGCCACTTTTATAGAAAATAGTCTCATGATTGCCATGGCGATTGTGATGATTGCCGCCACGTTTTAAAACCGTTAAGAAAAGCTAAAAGTACCCCAATAAATTGCGGTTAACTGAAATTATGTTTACTTTCACGAGCTCAAAAATAACTGTACAACGCCTTATGAACGACTTTCACTGGACCCAATTACTCAATCCCGAATTTTACATCACTTTAGAACTTGGCGGCATTCAATTGGGTTTGTACATTGTGATTTTCATTGTTTTTGCAGAAACCGGATTGTTTGCAGGCTTTTTTCTTCCTGGTGACAGTTTGCTTTTCCTTTCGGGGATTTACAGCCGTGATCTTGTGCAGAACGTCTTGCATATTGAAAGCGATTTTGTCAACGTGACACTGTTGTCACTTGCCATTGCAATCTCGGGTGTTTTTGGAAACATGACCGGATATTGGTTTGGGGAACGCAGCGGTTACTACCTGTTCAAGAAAGAAGACACCTTTTGGTTCAAGAAAAAATACCTGTTGCAGTCTAAGGATTTCTTTGAAAAATATGGAGGAAAGGCCATCATTTTTGCACGTTTCTTACCCATCTTCAGGACATTTGCACCCATAGTGGCGGGAATTGTATCCATGGACAAAAAGAAATTCATGTTTTACAACATCTTGAGTTCGTGTCTTTGGTCGTTCATCCTTGTATTCTCGGGACATTACCTCTACGGATTGTTTCTTCGCGAGTTCGATATTGATCTCAAACACCATATTGAATGGATCATCATCGGGATCATCTTCTTTTCTACCTTCCCGGTTATTATGAAGTTGATCAAGAAACCCAAAGTAAGACAAGAGTAAAAACCTTTAAGGCATAAAAAAATCCGTCGTAACAGACGGATTTTTTTTTGGTATTCGTTTTCTAAATTACATCATTCCCGGCATTCCGCCGCCCATTGGCATTCCGCCGCCGGCGTTTTCTTCTTTGATGTCTACGAGCGCACATTCGGTAGTTAGGATCATTCCGGCCACCGAGGCTGCATTTTCAAGCGCCACACGCGTCACTTTCTTCGGATCGATGATTCCGGCTTTGAGCATGTCTACATATTCGTCGGTTTTGGCGTTGTACCCAAAGTTATCTTTGCCTTCGGCTACCTTGGCTACGACTACCGAACCTTCAAGACCGGCGTTTTCCACAATCGTACGCAACGGCGATTCAACCGCGCGTGATACGATTTGGATTCCCGTCGCTTCATCGGCATTGTCGGCTTTGAGGCTGGCCAGGACTTTTTTGGCTCGCAATAAAGCAACGCCGCCGCCGGCAACGATACCTTCTTCAACTGCGGCGCGAGTAGCGTGGAGCGCATCGTCTACACGGTCTTTTTTCTCTTTCATTTCCACTTCGGATGCGGCACCTACATAAAGTACGGCAACACCGCCAGCCAATTTGGCGAGGCGTTCCTGTAGTTTTTCGCGGTCGTAATCAGAGCTGGTCGTTTCCATCTGGGCTTTGATTTCTCCAACGCGCATCTTGATATCCTGCGCGCTTCCGGCTCCGTTTACGATGGTGGTGTTGTCTTTATCGATGTTGACGCGCTTGGCGTTTCCCAGCATATCGATGGAGGCATTTTCTAGCGTATACCCTCTTTCTTCAGAAATGACGGTTCCGCCGGTAAGGATCGCGATATCTTCAAGCATGGCTTTTCTTCGGTCTCCAAAACCTGGTGCCTTTACGGCGGCGATTTTGAGTGCGCCACGCAATTTGTTTACCACCAACGTAGACAAGGCTTCACCATCTACATCTTCGGCAATAATCAACAACGGTTTGCCCGATTGTGCTACCGGCTCCAGAACCGGAAGCAATTCTTTAAGCGAAGAGACTTTTTTGTCATACAAAAGAATGTAAGGGCTTTCCAGTTCGGCTTCCATTTTTTCAGGATTGGTCACGAAATACGGAGACAGGTAACCACGGTCGAATTGCATGCCTTCTACCACATCCACATAAGTGTCGGTTCCTTTGGCTTCCTCAACAGTGATAACGCCTTCCTTGCCTACTTTCCCGAACGCCTGTGCAATGAGTTCTCCAATCACTTCATCGTTGTTGGCCGAAATCGAGGCAATCTGTTTGATTTTTTCTGAAGTGTTCCCTACGACCTTGGCTTGTTTGCCCAAATCGGCAACGATGGCTTCTACCGATTTGTCGATGCCGCGTTTCAAATCCATTGGGTTGGCGCCGGCCGCTACGTTTTTGAGGCCTTCTTTTACAATGGCTTGTGCCAGAACGGTTGCGGTGGTGGTTCCGTCACCGGCAAGGTCGTTGGTTTTAGATGCCACTTCCTTTACCATTTGTGCGCCCATATTTTCAAGTGGGTCCTGCAATTCAATTTCTTTGGCCACGGTAACACCGTCTTTAGTAACGGTTGGTCCGCCAAAGGCTTTACCGATGATTACGTTACGCCCTTTTGGGCCCAAGGTTACTTTTACTGCATTGGCCAATGCGTCAACGCCGCGTTTGAGTCCGTCGCGGGCTTCAATGTCAAATTTGATATCTTTTGCCATAATTAGGTGTAAATTTTTAGATGATTAGATGATGGCGAGAATGTCGTCTTCGCGCATGATAAGGTAATCTGTGCCTTCGAGTTTAAGCTCGGTTCCGGCATATTTTCCGTAAAGGACGGTATCGCCCACTTTGACCGTCATGACGTGTTCCTTGGTTCCGTTACCAACGGCTACAACGGTTCCTTTTTGGGGTTTTTCCTTCGCGGTGTCGGGAATGAAAATCCCCGAAGCGGTTTGGGTTTCGGCTGCAACAGGCTCAATGAGCACGCGGTCTGCAAGCGGTTTAATCTTTAAAGCCATAATAAATATTATTGTATGATTAATTGATATTTTACTGTGCGCGGGTTGTCAGAAATTGTGCCACCCGATTAAAACTGACATTTTTGCTTAAAAAAAATGCCAGCGTTGACAGGCTGGCATTTTGGTAAGGTAAAAAAGATTTATTTTTTTGCAGGTTCGGTCGCTGGCGCTTCGGTCGTTGCAGGTGCTTCTGTTTTTGCGGCCTCGGTTGCCGGTGTTGCCTCAGGTTTTGCGGCAGCAGGAGCAGCGGCTTTTGGAGCGGCGGCTTCGGTCTGGTCAATAATTTTAGACTCGTTGTCGTTCAAGGCTCCGGTAAAACTAAGGCTAGACATGAGAATCAAAACGATTAAGATTGTTGCCAAAGTCCAGGTGCTTTTATCAAGGAAATCGGTCGTTTTTTGAACGCCACCCATCATTTGCGCGCCACCCAAAGAAGAAGACAAACCGCCGCCTTTAGGGTTTTGTACCATAATAACGATGATCAGCAAAAAACAAACGATGGTGATCAGGACTAGAAAAATTGAAAATGTACTCATTGTTACGTATTATTTTGTTGTAAATTCTTGATATCTAAAATTCGGTCTGCAAAGAAACTACTTTTTTCCGGATATTTCAAAATTAAAATTTCATAAGCCTGAATTGCCTTTTGATACTTTTTTTGCTCCAGATATACGCGAGCCAAAGTTTCGGTCATGAGCAATGAATTGTCGGCTTTGCTGGGTTCGTAGAAAGTACTCGGAATAGGCATGTCATGCTTCATCTGCGGAATTTTCGGACTCGACTCGATGAACTTATTGATTAGTTCATTTTTTTTTTGCTTCTCGAAATTTACTTCTGAAGGCGTGGGTTGGTTTTCCGAAATTTCGGTTTCAGCGTCTGGCACTTTGACATGCAAATCGTCTTCACGCACGATGGGTTTGATCTGTGAAAGCTGCAGCCATTCCTGGAATGAATGTTTTTCGTTCATCGCAAACGGCAGCGGTTTACCCATTTCAAGTTTTTCGGTAACCGGCGCCTGGGCAATCGGTGTTGCAAGCCCTTGAGAATCCAATAGTGGTTCTTCTGGCGCAATTTCGGTCGCGGCCGATTGGATATCAATCACGGTGTGCGTGAACTCGTGGGTCTGTTCACTAACGCCCGGATCCTTTGCAAAGAAATCGGCGTCGCTGATGGTTTCTACCGGCAATTCAATGGTTTCGGGCTTTTCTGTTTGCGTCGCTTCGTTAATCGAGGCTACTATTGATTGCTCGATGGTGTTTTCGCGCACTTCGAGTTTTGGCGCATCGTCAACAACTTCACTGGCAGTATTGATTTCGAGAATTTCGGCGGGATCGGATACGAGTGTGTTTTTTTGGACAGTTGTAAAGGTATCCGAAGTAATAAAGTCAAACAAGACACTGCGATCGGTGGTATGTGCCGCCGCAATCTTTAGTGCATAATTGTATTTGAAACTGTTCTGATTGTAAAGCCCTTTGAGGTATAAGGCGCGCGCACTTTGGAAATAAGGAAATTCCTGTACGATTTTCTCCAATCCGTCGGTCTGCTGGTCAAGTACAGCATCGGGATGTTGCAACAGATGGGTGTATTCGCTTACGTTCAACGCTTTATTTTTTTTGAGTTCCAAATATAATAAAAAGGCCTAATGTTTTTACCATTTGGCCAATGATTCGCTAAAAATGTCTTGGGTAATCCGGTCAAAAATTTGCGTCAGCGCGTCATTGAGCAGTGCTCCGCTGAGTTGCTGGTCTGCCGGATAATCGTAGAAAAACGAAAACCTTTTCTCAAAATCATCCGCTTCCTTGCGCTTGTTGGTAAATCGAACGTTGACCACTATGGTCAGTTTGGTTTGTGCCGCGCGGATGTCGGCCGTCGCCGTTGTGGGCATTTTACGAAAATCGACAATTTCACCTTCATAGACCAAATCCCCGCCCGAACTCACCAGGCTCAGATTGGTTTGGTTTTGTATCAGGTTTTGCAATTTCTGGGTAAACTCACGTTCGATTCCCGGTTCAACAATCGGAGCGTTATTTTGAAAATAGTTGACCTGAAAGGTGTTGGCATCGATTTTTCCGGTTCCGGTGAAATTGTAAACCGAACAACCGCTAAGACAAGTTACCACAAAGATAATCAACAAGAATTTAAGGTATTTCATGGCATTCATAAAGTAGGCGAATGTAATCGATTTTTTTGGATTATGGAAGCGTATCAGTTTGGTAATGGTATTGTGCAAAGGCGCGCGTACTTTCTAGTGTGCCCAGATAGTAAAATTTCGAGATTGTAGCAACGGGAAGGTTGTTCGCGTTGTAAGTGATTTCATAAACGATGTTTTCTGGATCCTCGAAACCATGCCCGTTGCCAATGACGTTGTTCGCAGAGCAAAATTCACCCGAATTAAAACGGATGGGGTAAATCACAGAACATACTGCCATCGCCCTACAAACAGGTAGCGTCGCCGCTTTTAAAGGATTGGTCTTGTTGTCATGCACGTAAGAGTCTCCAGACGGATCGCCAGGATTGTTGATGTAGAGCATATTGTTGTTGGGTGCATATCCGGCCTGCAAACTTTGGGTATAATATTCTCCAACATGGGTTGCGAAGTAAATCTTGGTAGCCGTCAATAATCCTTCGGCATTGAGCTCCATTTCGCATCTGTCCATGTAATCATAGCATTCTGGGCACTCGGGATCATTAGGGAATATGGGCGGATAGGAGTAAATGTACTTGTTTGCAACGGCGTCGTAAACCAGCGGCTGTCCGTTACACGAAGTGAGACGGTTGCTGCTGTCATAAGTAAAAGTGCTCGGGTTGTTTCCTGTGATTTGGGTGAGGTTGTTGTTGCTGTCGTAAAAGAAAGTTTGGGTAGTTTGACCCAATCGGTTGACAATCCTTTTGAGTAAGCCGTTTGGATAAAAGTAAAGCCGCTGTTCTAACGTTTGGCCCGGAAAGAAAACCACTTTCGCCAATTTCATCGGATCGGCTTTGGGATTATTTGGCCGCGGCCGCGAGGCGTCACCACTGGTTGCAGGAAGCACTATATTGTTTTCGTATTCACTACACGAAATGGTAAGCAAGAACAACATCAAAAGCCAAGTGATTTTTCTCATAGCCAGTAGTTTTAGTGACGTAAATGTAGTCAAAAACGGATTCGAAATCGACAGATTTAATTACAAATCGAACTGTTTGATTTTGCGATACAAAGTCCTTTCAGAAATCCCAAGTTCATCGGCCGCCGCCTTGCGTTTGCCTTTATTGCGCTCGAGTGATTTTTTGATAAGTTCGATTTCCTTCTGCTCTAATTTCAGGTTTTCTTCTTCCTCGACCGTTTCGGCAAAAAGGTAATTGTCGTCGTTTTCATCGTCGTAATCCTCGGTGTCGTTGGTAATGACAGCTGTGTGTGGTTGCGGCTCAAAGGCAATCTCGTTTTCTGCATCTTTGTTTCCGTAGATTTTCTGGATCAAATTGGGATTGATCTCCTGCGTTTTAGAAACCCCGTTTTTCATGAGTTCGAGCGTGAGCTTCTTGAGGTCATTGAGGTCGCTTTTCATGTCAAAGAGCACTTTATATAAGATATCGCGTTCTGTCGAGAAATCGCTTTCTGATTTTTTGTCCTTGATTACCGATGGCAAATTACTGCCTTCGTGTGGTAGATACGATTGCAGTGTTGCTGCCGAAATATCACGCCCGGTTTCTAGCACCGAAATCTGTTCGGCCACATTGCGCAACTGACGGATGTTTCCGCTCCAGCGAAATTTCTGTAAAACCTGCACCGCGTTGTCGTCGAGTTTGAGCGGCGGCATCTTGTATTTGTGCGCGAAATCAGCGGCAAATTTCCTGAAAAGCAAATGAATATCGTCTTTACGCTCGCGCAGCGGCGGCAACATAATGTCTACGGTACTCAATCGATAATACAAATCCTCCCGAAATTTGCCTTTTTCAATGGCATCGAACAAATTGACATTCGTGGCAGCCACAATTCGCACATTGGTTTTTTGCACCTGCGACGAACCTACCTTAATGAATTCACCATTTTCGAGTACGCGCAGCAAACGAACTTGTGTGGTGAGCGGCAATTCGCCCACTTCATCCAGGAAGATGGTTCCACCGTCGGCCACTTCAAAGTAGCCTTCGCGGGTTGCGGTGGCTCCGGTAAACGCGCCTTTCTCGTGCCCAAAAAGTTCACTGTCTATCGTACCTTCGGGAATCGCGCCGCAATTCACCGCGATATATTTCCCGTGTTTGCGATGCGACAACGAATGAATGATGCGCGGAATGCTCTCTTTCCCCACGCCGCTTTCGCCGATGACCAAAACGGTGATGTCGGTAGGTGCTACCTGTATGGCTTTTTCTATGGCACGGTTGAGTTTCGGGTCGTTGCCGATGATTTCAAACCGCTGTTTGATGGCTTGTACTGATTCCATAATATAGTCGAAAGTCGAAAGTCGAAAGTCAAACGGTGAAGTTCAACCCGAATCCCGACGGTTAATTTCTAGTTCATTTCTGAGTAGCCTACCGCTTTGCCGATCAAGGTTCCGCTGGTGCATTCGGTGATTTTAACATTGACAAAATCGCCAACCTTATAGTGTTCTTTTGGGAAAACCACCATCAGGCTCTGCTGGTTGCGGCCTGCCCAGTCGTTTTCTGATTTTTTTGATGTCTTTTCAACCAAGACTTCTACGGTTTTCCCGACATAGGTCTTGGTGCGCTCGCCGCTGTGTTTGCGCTGTAAATCGACGATTTCCTGTAAACGGCGCAATTTGGTTTCTTCGGGAACATCATCTTCCATCTTGCGGCCGGCCAAAGTTCCTGGGCGTTCGGAATAGGCGTACATGTAGCCGAAGTTGTATTTTACGTATTCCATCAAACTCAGCGTATCCTGGTGGTCTTGCTCGGTTTCGGTCGGGAATCCGGCAATCATGTCCTGGGTAATCTCACAATCGGGCAAGATGCGGCGGATGTTGTCGATGAGCCTCATATATTCCTCGCGTGTGTGCAAACGGTTCATTTCTTTGAGGATGCGGTCGCTTCCCGATTGTACCGGCAAATGGATGTGGCTGCAGATATTTGGATGTTTCGCAATCACGTGCAACACGCTCTCGTGCATGTCCTGCGGATTCGAGGTCGAAAAGCGGATGCGCATTTTTGGGAAAGCCGTAGCGACCATGTCGAGCAATTGGTCAAAATCTACCGCCGTGGCTTTTTGCATGTCTGATGCCTTGACGAAATCTTTCTTGAGTCCGCCGCCATACCAAAGATAGCTGTCTACGTTTTGACCAAGCAAGGTAATTTCCTTGTAGCCACTGTCCCACAATTCCTTGATTTCATTCATGATGCTTTGCGGTTCCCGGCTGCGTTCGCGTCCGCGGGTAAAAGGCACTACGCAAAACGTACACATATTGTCGCAGCCACGGGTGATAGAAACCAGCGCCGTGACGCCATTGCTCATCAATCGAACCGGTGCGATATCGCCGTAGGTTTCTTCTTTGGACAAAATAACGTTGATGGCATCGCGGCCCTCATCAACTTCGGCGAGCAGATTGGGCAAATCCTTATAAGCGTCCGGGCCAACAACGAGGTCGACGATTTTCTCCTGTTCGAGGAATTGTTCCTTGAGCCTTTCAGCCATGCAGCCCAAAACGCCCACTTTCATTTTTGGGTTCACACGTTTCTTAACGGCATTGTATTTTTCGAGGCGCTTGCGTACGGTTTGTTCGGCTTTGTCGCGGATTGAGCAGGTGTTCACCAGCACCAGATCGGCTTCTTCGAGGATTTGGGTGGTGTTGAATCCGTTCTCGGATAAAATCGACGCGACGATTTCGCTGTCGGAAAAGTTCATCGAACAGCCATAGCTTTCTATATAAAGCTTTTTGGTATTGGTAGATTTCGCTTCCAGTATTAGACTTTCGCCTTGTTTAGTTTCTTCAATTGTCTTTTCCATCACAAATAATCAGTCTGCAAATATAGCTTAAAATAGTCGTTTCTGACAAGATGGCAGACTAACATTTAACAATGTTTTATAGGCATTAGGTAATCCGGCGGTTATTGATGGATTTGACCCACTCGCTTTTGCCACAGTCTTTGCACAGGTGTCTGTCTGTAGGTTGTATTTTTTCGGTGAATCCGCAGAAACTGCACGAATAGACTCCGGGCGAAAGAAGCTGACAGTGTTTTTCGGCGTATAGGGCGGGCAGAATAGGGAGTCCGTACCTGACCTGCTTGTCTTCGTAAAAGAACAAGCTTATGTTTCCGGATACCTCGATAATGGCTTGTTCTATTTGCCCCAAATGCGAGACGCTTTGCTGACGCATTTCAGAAAAAAATTCGTCGTAGCCCAAAGGTTCCTTGTCGAAATTGTCGATAGAAAATTTTCCTTGGGCAATCAGGCAGATAGGCTCACCTTCTATAATTTTATCGATTTTATCGCTTTTGGTTACCAGGTAGGTGGTGAGTTTGTACAATAAGATAATGACCAGAAAAACAACCAGTGCGTTAGCAATGCCAACATCCTTGTAAATCATGGGGTCACCAGCGGCCGAGCCAAAACCGATGATGATGACCAGTTCAAAAATCGAGAGTTGCTTTACACCGCGTTTGCCCAGAGACCGCAACGCAATGAGGATGCCAAGGTACATGATGATGGTGCGCACGACCACCTCAAGCAAAAAACCAAGGTTTTCCTGTCCCAATAAGATCTGATCCCATTCTAAAACTGAATATTCTAGCATAGTATTTTGATAAGGTTTAAAAGTAGGGAACAGCTATTTTTTTGTGTTATGGTTTTCACAGAATTCATAGCAAAAATGCGAGGTAGTCGGTTGTATCCGAAATTCGACGAACGGCCCAAAATTTCGTCCATTAACCCGATGTTTAAAAAAAACAGTTACTTTTGCCGACAAAAGAAAAGCGATATGGCAAAGAATTTAGTGATCGTGGAGTCGCCTGCAAAGGCTAAGACTATCGAAAAATTTCTGGGTAGCGACTATCAGGTAGAGTCGAGTTACGGACACATTGCCGACCTTCCGTCGAAAGAAATCGGCGTGGATGTTGAACATGGCTTTACCCCGAGATATGAAGTGTCGGCCGATAAGAAAGCACTGGTTTCTAAGTTAAGGACTTTATCTAAGAAAGCCGAAATGGTTTGGCTCGCATCCGATGAGGACCGCGAAGGAGAAGCGATTTCCTGGCATCTCGCCGAAGAGTTGAAACTCGACAAGAGCAAAACCAAGAGGATTGTTTTTCATGAAATTACAAAAACCGCGATTTTAAAGGCGATAGATAATCCACGCGAAATCAATTACGACCTTGTCAATGCGCAGCAGGCGCGACGGGTTTTGGATCGTTTGGTAGGTTATGAACTTTCGCCAGTTTTGTGGCGCAAGGTCAAAGGCGGCTTGTCTGCGGGACGTGTTCAATCGGTTGCAGTTCGTTTGATTGTAGAACGTGAGCGTGAAATTCAGAATTTCAAACCTGTGGCGACTTATTCTATTTCGGCAGAGTTTACCAACGAAACCGGGAAAACGTTCAAGGCCAAATTGCCGAGAAATTTCAATACAAAAAAAGAAGCTGAGGATTTCCTTGCGAAAAATATCGGTTCTATATATAAGGTAGCCGACCTCGAAACCAAACCGGCGAAAAAATCACCGGCAGCGCCATTTACCACGTCGACTTTGCAACAGGAAGCAGCAAGGAAATTGTATCTTCCGGTTGGCATCACGATGCAACTCGCGCAACGCTTGTACGAAGCCGGACTCATTACTTACATGAGAACCGATAGCGTGAACCTCTCGAACGAGGCGATGAATGCGGCTCAGGCCGAAATTACCAAGTCTTACGGGAAAGAGTTCAGCAAACCGCGAAATTTCGTCACCAAAAGCAAAGGTGCCCAAGAAGCACACGAGGCGATTCGTCCGACAGATATGTCGCGACACACTGTAAACATTGACCGCGACCAGGCACGTTTATACGATTTGATCTGGAAAAGGACTTTGGCTTCGCAGATGAGCGACGCCGAACTCGAAAGGACGAATGTGAAAATCGAGGCCAACAATCACAACGAGACTTTTGCCGCGTCGGGCGAGGTTTTGCTTTTTGAGGGTTTCCTAAAAGTGTACCTGGAAGGACATGACGATGATGAGGAAGAACAGGAAGGCATGCTTCCGGCGATGAAAGTAGGCGAGCAGTTGCAGAATGAATCGATCGTAGCTACAGAAAAGTATTCGCGTGCAGCTGCGAGATATACCGAGGCGTCTTTGGTTAAAAAATTAGAGGAATTGGGCATTGGCCGTCCGTCGACTTATGCACCGACCATTTCTACAATCATCAACAGAAATTATGTAGAGAAAGGCAATCTAGAAGGTCAGGAAAGAAACTATACGCAACTCACTTTGCAATCGGGTAAGGTTACCGAGAAGATACTAAAAGAAAATACCGGATCAGACAAAGGAAAACTTGTGCCGACTGACATCGGGACGATTGTAACTGACTTTTTGGTCAAGAATTTTGAAAGTATTCTCGATTATAATTTTACCGCGAAAGTAGAGCAGGATTTTGATGAAATTGCCGAGGGCAACGTCAACTGGTCCCAGATGATGCAGGAATTCTACAACCATTTTCATCCCAATGTGAAGGAAGTCGAAGCCAATGCCGAAAGGGAAAGTGGCGAGCGAATCCTTGGGAAAGACCCCAAATCTGGAAGACAGGTGAGTGTGCGTTTGGGTAAATTCGGGCCAATGGTTCAGATTGGCGAAGCCGACGACGACGATAAGAAGTTTGCGAGCCTGTTGGCCGACCAGAATATCGGCAGCATTACTTTAGAAGAAGCACTCAATTTGTTCTTGCTTCCGAAAAATCTAGGTACCTACAAAGGTCAGGAAGTAGAAGTGAATAATGGTCGTTTTGGGCCGTATGTGCGACATGGCAGTCTGTTTATTTCACTTCCGAAAGGAGAAGATCCACTCGATGTGACCGTTGCACGCGCACAGGAAATCATTGATGAAAAGCAAAAAGCCGACGCGCCGATTGCCACTTACAAAGGCGAAGGCGTGCAGAAAGGCGTAGGACGTTTCGGACCATTTATCAAATGGAACGGTTTGTTCATCAATGTGAGCAAGAAATACAATTTTGATAACCTTTCACAGCAAGATGTGGAGGAGTTGATTGAAGACAAACTGCAGAAAAATATCGACAAGATCATCCATAACTGGGAAGCCGAAGGGATTATGGTCGAGAAAGCGCGTTGGGGCAAATCGGTGATCACCAAAGGGAAAATCAAGATTGAACTCAACAAGGATATCGATGCCGCTAAACTGACCTTAGATCAAGTCAAGGAAATGATTGAGCAGAAGACGCCGGCCAAAAAAACGGCTGCAAAGAAGGCGACAACCAAGAAGCCTGCTGCAAAAAAAGCTACTGCTAAGAAGGCGACAACTACAAAAAAGAAATAAGCGATGGAACTTAATTTTCTGGCACCAGTAGATTCTGAAATAATTGATTTTATTAAGGAATTGACCTCGCAACATTTGGGAAGCAAGGTTGTTTTTCACACACAGGAGGACTTTCCCGATTTAGATCAGGTAAAGATTGCAATCATTGGGGTTTTAGAGCATCGCGGTTCGCAAAAAACCGAACCTTTTGATTTAACGTATGTGCGAAAAGAGCTTTACGGTTTGTTTCCTGGAAACTGGAATGCTTCTATAGCTGATTTGGGAGATATTTTTCCCGGTAATGCGATCGACGACACCTATTTTGCTGTCCAGCAAATTGTTGCGACATTGCTCAAAAAGAGAATTATTCCCATAGTGATTGGTGGTGCGCAGGATTTGACCTATCCGCTGTACCGCTCCTATGACGCTTTAGAGCAGATGGTAAATCTGGTGGCAATCGACTCGAGGTTTGATTTTGGGAAGGAAAGTGAAGCGATTACACCAGCGTCGTACCTGACAAAAATTGTTTTGGATGAGCCCAATAATCTGTTTAATTTCAGCAATATTGGGTTTCAGACATATTTTAATTCACAGGAAGAGATTGATTTGGTGGAAAAATTGTTTTTTGATGCCTATCGTTTGGGCGACGTTTCGAGTAATGTAGCAATTGCCGAACCGGTTTTCAGGGATGCTGATATTGTGAGTGTAGATTTAACTGCTGTAAAATCCTCAGATTCAGGAAATTTCATTACATTTACTCCTAACGGGTTTAATGGTAAGGAGATTTGTTCGCTTGTACGATACGCCGGAATTAGTGACAAGGTTTCGCTGTTGGGTATTTTTAACCACAATGACACGGCGCAAGAGGCTAGGTTGATTGCGCAGACGATATGGTACTTTATAGAAGGGTTTCACTACCGTTCGAATGAGTACCCATTTGGTAGTAAGGAGAATTATCTGAAGTATATTATTCCGTCCGAAGACCAAGAGCTTGTTTTTTACAAAAGCAATAAAACAGAGCGTTGGTGGATTGAGATTCCGTTTATTTCGGCAAGCAATAATAAACTGAAAAAAAGCACGTTATTACCGTGTTCTTACGAGGAATATCTGGCGGCATGCAATCATGAAGTTCCAGAAAGATGGTGGAAAGCACAGCGCAAAAACATCATATAAGAATTATCGGTTTTTTGCGGTTTTGAGGTAGGGTTTTTATCGCGTCGCTTGTTAATGATATCTGCTATTTGTAATATTAGTATTACGTATATCGTGAATAATTGCATTTTGTCGATGTTTTTTGCACTTTATCGATAAATTATTTTTTTTATTTCAAGACAAGTTCTATTTTTGTTTTGGGAATAGATCTGAGAATAAATTTTACAATAATTAAGTTGCTTTTTTGAAAAATAATAAATAGGTTTACGCCCTTAAAATTATGAATACATACATAACCCAAATTTATATGAAGAAATTCATTGCAATTACAGTAATTTCAGCTTTGATGGTCGGCTGTGGCGGATCTAGTGACAAGGGTGAACTGGTAGGAGTGAAAGGAAAGAAATGGCACCCTGAAAAGCCTTTTGGTATGACGTTAGTGCCTGGAGGTTCTTTCATTATGGGTAAATCAGATGACGATTTGGCTAATGTTCAGGACGCGCCTACAAAAACGGTTACCGTTCGTTCTTTTTACATGGACGAAACGGAAATCACCAACAGCGAGTACCGTGAATTTGTGGAATGGGTTAAAGATTCTACTATAAGAGTGCGTTTGGCTATTTTGGCTGATGAAGTTGGAGGTGGTGGTACTGCCGGTGGCGGAACTAAAGGTAAAGGCGGAAAAGGTGGAAGCATTGGTGACTTTGCTTTCAACGACGCTGATCCTGCGAAAATGACTGCTTACGATAAATACATGTATGAGAATTATTACAGTGTAGGTACGGATGATGATCCGTATGCGGGTAGAAAACTCAATAGAAAAGTAAAGTTAATCAAAGACACTTCTAAATACCCGGATGAATATTACACCGAAGTGATGGATACCATGTATCTTCCAGCTGCCGAGGCTTATAATGGATTAAGAACTATTGATGTGAACAAGCTTAAGTTTAGATATTCCTGGATGGATATCCAAGCAGCCGCAAAAGCTAAAACAGGTAAGAGAAAGGATTTTATCAAGACAGAGCAAATCAAAGTATATCCTGACACAACCGTATGGATTAAAGATTTTGCTTACTCATACAATGAGCCAATGCATAATGATTACTTGTGGCACCAGGCCTACTCTCAGTATCCTGTAGTAGGGGTGAACTGGAAACAAGCCAAAGCATTTTGCGCATGGAGAACATTGAAGAAAAACACCTATATCAAAAAGAAAAAAGGAAGAGATTTGATCAATTCATTCCGTTTGCCTACAGAAGCAGAGTGGGAGTACTCTGCAAGGGGTGGATTGCAATCAGGAGCTTATCCTTGGGGTGGTCCTTATACTAAAAATGACCGTGGTTGTTTCTTGGCTAACTTCAAACCCAACAGGGGAGATTATGCCGCCGACCAATCGTTGTATACGGTAGAAGCCAAATCATTCGAGCCAAACGGGTATAACTTATACAATATGGCCGGTAACGTTGCGGAATGGACGGATTCGTCTTACGATGCAGGTGCTTACGAGTATGTTTCTACAATGAACCCTAATGGGCCAGACGCCAAAAATATGCGTAAAGTCGTTAGAGGAGGTTCTTGGAAGGATGTTGCTTATTTCTTACAAGTGAGTACACGTGACTTCGAATATGCGGATACGGCAAGAAGTTACATTGGCTTCAGAACTGTCCAGGATTATATGGGAACTGTTACCACTGGTAACGCCAGAAGAAGATAATATTAACCACTA
>Ga0075158_10001736_pt1 | contig 16321 bp, 14 predicted proteins | sample JI91814BDNA_FD_70968 | JGI IMG/M metagenome (GOLD analysis project Ga0075158, IMG submission 70968) | Wastewater effluent complex algal communities from Wisconsin, to seasonally profile nutrient transformation and Carbon sequestration -... | ecosystem: Engineered > WWTP > Effluent > Algae... | reverse complement strand
AATCATGATATATTTACATCAAACATGTTTAGATTTCTTAAAAATGAAGAACCTATTTATGAAGATTATAATTAATTAATTTAGATTTTTTTTATAATGAATTATAATGTCACTTGAACAACTTTCTAAAAAATTGTTAAAAAATTCAGTAATTCTTAATATCATTTCTCAATATAATTATATTAAAATTATATTGAATAATGATGATTATATACTTATTACGGACATAACTGAACCGAAATGTTGTGAAAAAACGATTATTGAACATGATTTTAAAAATTATAAAAATTCAATTATAGATTATATCTATGATGAAGATATGATAAGTATCAAAGGAGGATATTCAACTAAAATCATATTTAAAACTATTGATGGTAAAACATTTAATGTTAACTGTTCAAATTATCATAATGGACAATATTGTCATACATATTATGTATTATATGTAGACACTAAATTATTAGAGTTTGAAGTATAATTATTTTTGAGGACTAATATCACTGTCATCCATAGTTGAATATGTCATTAGTGGTATAGATAAATATATGTTAATTTTCTTTTCATTGTATTTATTTTTTAAATGTGCATCAACAGCAGTTGTGATTGGTTCATTCAAAGACAATAAATATTTTGCAGTATTTTTGGACATAACATATGAAAAACATCCTAACCAATTAAATACATAAGGACTATTAAAATTAGGAATTCCTACAAAATCATTTGTTCTATTAATTACATGACTTAATTCTTGTCTAATTAACATTGGTTGACTTGGAGGATGTGTTTGAATTGGGAGAATATCACCAGAACCAAGAAATAGAACAGAATTATCTTTTTCAAAATGTTCCATAATCTTAGAAAATCTAGTTTTTAAAGATTCACGACATATTTCTGGAAGTTTATCATAATCAACTCTAAATTTACAATCATCTTCAAAAATCACACCATAATCATGATTTCCTTCAGCTATTTTTTTCCAAACAATCAAATGACTCATTGTTGTATATTTAATTACTAATTTATTATCATAATCATTTTTATCTGATATCATCGAAATAATATCTTGTGGTACTCTTTCAATATCTTTTTCATTTTTTCCATCAATAGCTTCAATAACATTCAACTCAAGAGGAGGGCCATATTTATCATAAAATTCTTTAAATTTCTCAAGTCTATCATTTCGTCTTTTTAAATTAATCACATATGCTATTCCATTTTCCATTTTTATAATAAATTTAATTTAAATTTCTTCCATATCCGAAAGTTTTGGAGCAAGAAAAAATATTATCTTTCCATCATTAATAGGATATTCAACACATAAAGGAATATCTTCCCCTAGTTTAAATAATAGTGTTTCACTAACTTGAAAAGATGTAATACTTAACAGATAATTAAATGCAAACTTTAATGTTATTTCTTGTTTACAATTAATAATTATATTTTCAATAACAGCTGTAGTTATTCCATAATCACCTTCAACTTTAAGTGTAAGATTATCTTCTGAACATATAAATTCACAATTTTCACCAAATTCTGATAATTCTTTAATTAGATGATGAAACTTTTTTGAATCTATAGTAGCTATATATGTAAAATCAAGTTCATGTATTTGTAGTAAATCAACTTCAATATCCATTAATTTCATTTCAAAAGAATGACTTGAAAAACTATCTATAGTATCAATACATAAAGAATCATCATTTTCAGTATGAAATTTTATAAGATCTGATTTATTTACTTTTAATATTTTATGCAATGTTTCAAAATTTAATCCAAGACTTAAATCTTGTTCACAATTGAAATTGTCAAAAAAGTCTGAATTTAATCTTACATACATTACAGCAACATGTGCATTATCCATGGCTTGAATTTCAAAACTATTTTTATTGATGATAATATTTGATGATTCAGTAAAATCTTTGATGCATGAAATAAGTTTTCTAATAAATGATCCGTTACCTACGATTTCCATTTTATCTAATAATAAATTATTTTCTTAAAAAATTTTTTTTTAAATAATTTATTGTAATTTAAAAATGGATGATGACAAATTAAAATTATTATATGTTATATATAATTATCTATGTATCCCAATTATTGGTTATAAACAATTTTTCATATTTTTAAATAATTCTGGAGAATTTGATCAACTTGATATTATAGAAGAATTAAAAAAAGTGGACACGAAAAATATTTTCCATAATTGGCAAAACAACATATGGAATAATGAATACAATGAATATTTAGAATTATTTAAAAAAGAAAATTCTGATCAAATTTATAATGAATATTATAAATTATTATATACATTTAAAACTTTAGATTTATGTAATTTTACAGAAAATAGAGTAAATACAAATACAAAATTTAAAAACTTTTTTCAGGAAATATATACAATTGGTTCAGTTGAACAATTTTATGAAAATTACATTGAAAATGTAAATATTAATCACTATATTCATTCAACCTTTAATTATATCTTTAAAATTATGAAAAAAGGAATATTTGTCCAAATCAAAGATGGAGTTATGTCAGTTTTTATTGGTATAAATAATGCTCACTATATAAACGATTGGGGATATCTTGTTCGCAAAATCAATAAAAATATAGTTGATATCGAAAAAAAGAAATTTAATTGGTCAGAAACAAATTACAGTAATGCCATAAAAGACAAAAAGTATAAAACTATGATCAACAATAATATTTCAAAATGGTATGCTAATAATTATATGTTTAGAAATACAGTATATGAATATGATGAACTTGCAAATTTAGTTGATGAAGGAAATAAATCAGTTTTTAATTTTTTAAATTATTTATCAAATTTGATTATTTCTGAAAAAATCAACAATGTATCTTTCTTTATAAATCCACGTGATCATCCTGTTCTTAAAAAAAATAGAAATCATCCATATGAAGTATTATATACTGGAGGAAAAGTTCCACAATATAGTGGTGTGTATGATTTATCTGGTATTGTTCCAATATTTTCACAAAGTACAACTTCTGAGTTTGATGATGAATTATTTGTAACAGATGATGATGTTAAATTCTTATTATATCCATCAGAAAAACCGATTGATACTCCTTGGGAAAACAAAAAGAATGTTGCAATTTGGAGAGGTTCTGCTACTGGTCAAGGAACTACGTCTCAGACAAATAATCGATTAAAAATCATTGATATATCTTTAACAAATCCAGAACTAGTTGATGCAAAATTGACAGGATCAAACTATCGTTTAAAGTTAGATCAAAATGGAAATATGACATATAATGAATCATATAAAGGTGATAAAAGACATTTTGTAAGTTTTAATAATCAAACGATGTATAAATATATAATTCATATTGAAGGTCATGTTGCTGCTTTTCGTTTATTGAAAGAATTAACGTTGCATAGTGTTATATTAAAAGTTGATTCTGAATGGGAAACTTGGTATTCAAAGTTTCTAATAGGAAAAACAATATACGAACTTGATTTAGATACAAATGCTCATTATATTCGTGTTAAAAAAGATATGTCTGATATAATATCTGTGATTAATTGGTGTATCGCAAATGATAATATATGCAAAAGAATTGCTGATAATTCATATTCATTGTATATGAATAAGTTTGTAAATAGTAATTTTGCGAATACATATTTTGCAAATAAATTAAATGAAATATCGGAAAGACAAAAAAGGGCAAATAAACAAGTGATTAATTTTTATGTAAACACAACAAATTTAACAGGCAAAGATATAAATACAATAATATTCAATAATTATGCGGATTACTATATTCTCAGTAATCAACCATATAATTTACCATATCCAATAATTCCTGTTATAGATGAAAATTATATATGTATAAATAGATATGATTATTATTATGTTAACGGATTACCAAATAGTTCAACAAATATGTATGATTTGTATCATAGATTAAAATCATATGAAATGGATATGATTAATAATAAAAATATAACATTTATATATTTTCAACAGACAGAAATAATTAGTGATGGAATCAATAATATTCAAAAACCATTTGAGAATTTGAGAAATTTTCATAATTACATAAAAGATAAACAATATAAAAACGAAAATCTTAAAACAATTTTAGCGACATCAAAACTTCTTGATATATCCGTAGGAAAAGGTGGTGATATTATGAAATGGAAAAAGAACAAGATATCAGAAGTATATGGTATTGATCCAGATAATAATTCAATTATAGAAGCAAAAAGACGATTTAATGATCTTAGATTACAAGAAAATTATACATTTTCAAATGAAACATTTTTGGACATATATACGAAGCTTAAAATGTATGATATAACTAGTTGTCAATTTACAATGCACTATTTTAAACCAGAAGAATATACTAAGTTTGCGAATGCTATTAGTAGTGTTACAAAACAATATTTTTTGTTAACAACCATGGAGGAAACTAAATTAAAGAAATTTGATACAACTAAATATAGTGATTATTATGAATTAATTATTATGGAAAATGGATTTAGAATTCGATATAAAGAAGATACAATGTATAATAAAGATCAAGAAGAATATTATGTAAATATGGAAAGATTAAAAACTGTTTTGATGTATTATGATTTATTTATAGTTGATTCTTCAAGTTTTGAAGATGAATATTATAATTCTAATTTTATAATGAATGATTATGAACGAGCATTAAGTTTTACAAATGAACAATACATATTTAAGAAAATCACATTTGATTATTTGAATTTTTTTGAAAATTTAAATATAAAGAACGTGATTAGTTTTGAAAATACATATAATTTAAAAAAGATAAAAAAAATCAACACAACAGTATATTCATTTAATCCTCAAAATTATAAACAAGCAGTAAATAAGTTTCCCGAAGAATCAGAAGAATATTTATGTTCAAAAACAGAAAATGTAGCAGAATGTGGTATAATACATTATGCTAAAAACATTGTTGAATATTTATTAATCGTAAAATTCTTACTTGATAAAAATGTAGAATATCTTGTGTTATTTCTTCACAATAAAGATTCATATAAATTGAAAAATTATTTGAGAGTGTATCAAGTGATTAGTGAAACATCAAACGTAGTTATATATAAACTAACTTCACAAACAGAAAAAGAGATAGAGAGACTAGGATTAATAATTATACCATTCAGAGAAGATTTTACAAATTCAAGAACAAATCAATTAAAAACATTATTGAATCATATAAGTAATTTTGATTATTTAGTAGTTGTACAAGGAGATCAAGAACTCGAAGACATAACATACATAAATACGGAATGGGACCATAATAAATTTAATAGAGGAAGATTATTAAATGAAGGAGTTGCTGAATATTATGATGAATATGATTATTTTATATTTCATGACGTTGATTTAATTCCTGATGAAAAATTATTAGAAGAATATCTTAAATATCCAAAACTTCCAATACATTTAGGTCATCGAGGTCAAAGATATTCAGGTAAAAATTTTATAGGAGGTGTGTTTAGTATAAACAAAGAACATTTAACAAAAATAAATGGATTTCCAAATAATTTCTATGGATGGGGAGGAGAAGATGATGCGATGTATAATAGATTGATGATAAATAATATACATATTGAAATACCTGAAGAAGGATCAGTTAGAGATTTAGAAAATATAACCGTAACTGAAAAGCTAATGAATTTAGATCAAAATAATCAACAAAATAATGAAAAGGAAAAATTATTAAATGAGGATAAACTAACATGGCGAATAAATGGATTAAATAATTATTTATAATTTACCATACCCATTTTTCAAAATACACATACCTTTTGAATATTGAACACCATCAGCTAACTTTAATCTTCGAATAATCAATTGTTCAGTTATTATACTCGATAACATACACAGGAATAAAATTATTAAGATGAAACCAATCATTTTTATAATTGAAAATAAAATTCTTAAGGATATAAAATATCAATATGTAAAATGAAAGTAAAGAAAAGAAACGGAGCTCTTGTCCCAGTAAGATTAGACAGTATTACTGATAGAATTAGTCAGTTTATAGATGATTTGGACAAGACAGTTATAGACCCAGTAAAAATTACTTTTGAAGTTGTTGAAAAATTATATGACGGAATTCCAACAAGTGTAATTGATACATTTGCTGCTGAAATTTGTCATTCAAAGACAATTGAACATCCACATTTTAATATTTTAGCAAGTCGATTATTAATTGATGATCATCATAAAAATTTATCTATTAAATCAGAACTTTCATTTTCAAATATTTGTACATTATTGTATAATTCTACTGATCAATTGGGAGAACATTGTCCATTGATTAGTGAAGAATTGTTTCAATTTAGTCAACAATATAAAGAAGAGATAAATTCTATGATTGATTTAAAACGTGATTTTTTGTTTGATTATTTTGGCTTTAAAACTCTTCAAAAAGGATATTTATTAAAAATTGAAAATAAAATTGTTGAAACTCCCCAATTTATGTTTATGCGTGTAGCATTGGGTATTTGGGGATCAATTAAAACTCGGGATGGAACTGTATTTGAACCAGATTTTGATGCAATTAAAAAGACATATGATTTAATGTCTCTAAAATATTTTACTCATGCAACTCCAACACTTTTTAATGCAGGTCTCAAAAATAATTCTCTCTTCAGTTGTTTTTTGCTAGGTATGGAGGATGACATAAAATCTATATTTAAAGTTGTAGGTGATGCTGCTATGATTTCAAAATGGGCAGGAGGAATTGGAATTCATTTATCAAATATTAGGGGAAATGGTTCATATGTAAGAGGAACAAATGGAAAATCAGAAGGAATTGTTCCATTATTGAAAGTATATAATGATGTTGCGAGATACATTAATCAAGGAGGAAAACGTTCAGGTTCAATTGCAATGTACATTGAACCATGGCATTGTGATATTCTTGATTTTCTTAAATGTAAACGTCCACATGGAGATATGAATAAAAGAACACTTGATTTGTTTTTTGGATTATGGATTCCAGATTTATTTATGGAACGAGTTCAAAATGGAGAAATGTGGTCATTAATGTGTCCAAGTGAGTGTCCAGGATTAAATGAAGTTTATGGACCAGCATTTAAGAAGTTATATGAGAAATATGAGAAAGAAGGAAAGATTTGTAATAGTATAAAGGCAAAAGATCTATTTGATGAAATTATAAAATCTCAATCAGAAACAGGAACACCATATATGTTATACAAAGATGCTGCAAATTTTAAGAGTAATCAAAAGAACATTGGAACTATTAAAAGTAGTAATTTATGTGTTGCACCTGAAACACGTATTCTCACAAGAAAAGGATATTATCCGATTAAAGATCTTGTAAATCAAGATATTGAAGTATGGAATGGAGAAGAATGGTCAAAAACACAAGTCAAACAAACTGGTGTGAATCAAAAGTTGATATGTATAACAATGTCCAATGGTTCAACTGTATATTGTACAGAATATCATAAATTTATTTTGAATGACGAAACAATTGTTGAAGCTAGAGATTTAAAGATTGGTTCAACTTTGATTAATTTTAAATTACCAATTGTTGTTGGTGGTGATGAAGATATGCCAAAAGAAACATGTTTTTGTATGTTTTATAAAGAGATTAATGTTCCAATGAATCATTCTTTGAATGTAAAATTAAAGTGGTTTTCTGACATATGTAATACTTATGGACTATTTAATAACAATACACTTCAAATTATCAATATTGACAAAAAGAAACTTATTGAAATTCAGCTTATGTTACAAACTATGGGAATCAAATCATCAGTAAGACATGATATCTTAATTATCGATTCCCTAAATCTTCAATATTTACTTGATCTTGGATTTTCATGCGACTTACAAATAAATATTACAAGAACAATGAATTCTAAAAATGTTAAAGTAGTACTTATTGAAGATACAAATAGATGGGATGATACATATTGTTTTACAGAGTCAAAGAAGAATAGAGGAATCTTTGAAGGAGTATTATTGGGCAATTGTGCAGAAATTATTGAATATTCAGATTCAAAGAAATATGCTTGTTGTGTATTGTCATCAATAGTATTACCGACATATGTAGTTGATGGAAAATTTGACTTTGATAAACTTTATGAAGTTGTAAAGTTTGTAACAAAGAATTTGAATAAGTTGATTGACATTAATTTCTATTCTGTCGAAGAAACTAAAGTGAGTAACATGTCAGAACGTCCAATTGGTATAGGTATTCAAGGTCTTGCTGATGTATTCTTTAAACTTGAATTACCATATGAATCTGAAGAAGCTATTAAGCTTGATCGTGAAATTATGGAAACTATATATTTTGCAGCTTTAACGTCTTCTATGGAATTAAGTAAAATAGATGGACCATATCCTTCATTTAAAGGATCACCTATAAGTAAGGGCCATTTTCAATTTGATTTATGGAATGAGTTTCAAATAGACAAGACAAAGAAGAGTGTTGTACAGTTGAGTGGAAGATGGGATTGGGATAAACTTCGAAAAGACATCAAGAAACATGGCGTTAGAAATAGTTTAGTAACAGCATTAATGCCAACAGCCAGCACATCTCATATTATGGGATCAGCTTCTGAATCATTTGAACCAATAACTTCAAATTGTTACACACGAAAAATAAAGGCAGGAGAGTATATTGTATTAAATAAGTATATGGCTGAAGCACTTATCAAACGTGGTTTATGGACATCAAATACAAGAAATATGTTATTGGAAGGAAGAGGCTCAATTCAATCATTTGATATTCCTCAAGATCTTAAAGATGTATATAAAACTGTGTGGGAAATAAAACAAAAGAATTTAATTAACCATTCATTAGCGCGAGGACCCTTTGTTGATCAGAGTCAAAGTTTAAATCTATATTTTGACACAACGAATACAGATCAAATTATTGGTGCACATTTCTATGGATGGATTAATGGATTAAAAACAGGTTCATACTACATTCGAACAAAACCAGCTATTAATGCAGCAAGTTTTACAAAAGAACAACAAGAAGAAGAAGAAGAACAACAAGTTGAAGAAGAACCTTGTGTAATGTGTTCAAGTTAATCAACAACAATCTTTTTAGTACATAAAAATTTAATAGCTTTAATACCTCCATATTCTCGAATGTAACGAGCAGAAATTCCCTTTTCGTTACATTTATTTTCTAACATGGTCTTAGTAACAGAATGTTCACCATATTCTTCAATAAGTTCTTTGCAATAATTGATGATTCTATCTTTTGTTCCAATAAATTCATGTTTAACAATAGTATTTAACATATCCTTAATTTCATCAATTCTATCAGAATCATTTTTTACAGTATTTGACATATCTTTGATTTGTTTCAATCTTTCTTTCAAAGAATCTTCAAGTAATTGAAGATTTTTAAGAAAAAAATCAACTTGATACATAAATTTATCAATATCAATAGATTGATTTGTTTTTTGTTGAAATAACATAATTCCTGCATCAATAGCATATAATATTCTTTCAGGATGATTAATTATGTTTGTAATAGTAATTATAAACATTGATCCTCTTTTAGTATAAATAGTTTCAGTATCAATAGATTTTCCTTTTAGGTCAGTAACTCTATGTAAAGCCATAATAGCAAAATCAACTTCTCCACTTTCAAAAGATTCTATGGCTGTATCTTTGAATTGAACTAGTTCTTTAGGATTTCCTTTGATGCTAGAATTTGTCCAATTTTTACTTTCAATCATGATTCTATAATCACCAGTTTTAAATATGAAATCACCTGAGCCTTTTTGTTGTGAAACATTTAGTAATTCACTATTTGGTATTTTACTTAATATGTTATCAATATAATCTTCTCCAAACTTTCCATTTACACTTGGTGTTATTTTTGATGACATAGAATTTATAGCATTATTTAGATTTTGTTCGACATCTTTAATTGAAGTCATAATAGTTCCTAGAGAACTTGATTGAAATATATTATTTGCATGAGAAAGATTTTTATTTTCTGACATTAAAATTTTATTAGTTTCTTGCAACGAAATAATTTGTTCATTTAATTCCCTGAATATTAAATTTGTATTATCAACTTTTGTAGAAATGCAAAGTCTAAACATTAAAGTAATCATATTATGCTTTACTGATTCATCTAATGAATTAAACCATTTTTTTGCTTCTTGTAATTCCATTTTATATCGGAAAATAATATATTTATAATTATTATTTTCCGTTATTATCTTCGGTTATTATTTTGGATATAATTATCAAGAATATAAAAATGAAAGGAAGATATTCAAAAGTAGAAAAACACAGTTTTTACGATATTCCCTCAACAAGTTGTCAAGATATTCCATCTAATACAAATATTCACAACACTAACATTCCACGTTATCCTAAATCAAAATATTCAAAAATAAACTATTTATGCGACGGAAGTGTGAGTACAATTTATGAAGGAATAGCCAAAAATTCAGATAAAGTTGTGATTAAAAAAATTTCAAAATCTGAATCATGGATATCTGAATTAAATACACTAATGAAACTTAGAAATGTTTCAAAAAGAATAATCAACATTATTGATTCTTATGATACTTTTCGATATGTTTATATAGTTACTAAATTATATGATGGTTCTGATTTATATGACAATATTTATGACAATATTCCATTATCATTTAAAAGGGGAATTATCATCGCAAATGAAATTGGAAATGCTATTAAGGATTGTCACGATAATAATGTACTTCATCTTGATATTAAATTCGAAAATTACATATGTACAAATAAAAATCTATTTGATTCTGATGACAATTTAATTGCTGATATAGTATTAACTGATTTTGGACATTCTGAAATTGTTGAAGACACTAATAAAATTCACTATGGTGTTCGATATGGTACAAGTTATTTTACATGTCCAGAAGGTTATTATTATGAAATATTTAGTTCAAAAAGTGATGTATGGAGTTTTGGAATTTGTTTTTCAATATTAATGACTGGTGATTTTCCATTTAATGGAAGAAAGAGAGATTACTACAAAAATGCTATTGGACTTTCTTATAGTGATAATGTTTTAAAGTCTTCTGATTTTGTTAAAAATATATTAAATTTATGTCTATGTCCAAATCCTCTAAAAAGACCATCAATGTCTAAAATTCTCGAACTAATTAACACCATCTAATTCAGATGATGTAGTATAAAATAAATTTATACTTATTCTATTTTTTACATTTGAATTTTCTTTTAATATACCATGTTTATTTCGATGTAAATAAATAACTGAACCATTAAATAATTTACACTTATGATTATCAACAGTCATATCACGTTCATCACCAATTGATAATGTTATTTGTCTACACTTATGACTATGCATTGGACATACATCTTTTCCATTTCTATAGTAACATATGAATATTTGAAGTGGAATTAATATAGAATTATCTTTAATTGTTTGACGTGCTAAATTTAATAAATCTGATACAATTTCGTGTATTTGATCATGAATATCCATTAAAGATTCAGGAATAACTATATTTCCTTGATTAAAACTTATTTCATTAACAAAACGAACTCCTGCTCTTGTTCTATATAAGTGCCATTGTGGACCTTCTATAGATGCTATGCCTAATATAATTTCAAAATATGTTGAAAAATATGGTTTATTAAATAAATCAATAAGTGAATAAACTTTTCCTATTTCCATTTTTTGTATATAAATTTTTTACTAAGAATTATATTTTTTAAAAAAATATTCTTTTTTAGCTGTTTCTATATCATTAAAATCTGTAAAATTCAACAAAAAATATATTAAATCAATATCTGAAACATCTTTATATGATTTTTCTGTCAAGCAATGTAAACAAACATAGTTATTATCCCTAGAATTTGGTTCTATTTTTAAAACATCGGGACAAATACATTCTTCTGATTCGACATTTGGTAAATCAGAATAATTAATATTATCTTTTATTAAATAACTTTCATCTTTTGTTAATAATCGTTTACATTTATCATGTTTAATCATTTTTAAATCAAACAGAGGAATACAATCATCTCTATTACAACATATTTTCCAACAATTACAACACCAATGCCAGTCAATACAGTCAACAAAACCTTCTTCACATTTTCCACAGACTAAGCAATCAATTCCCATTTTTTAAAAATTAACAATTTTACTAATTATTATTATTTTTCAGTAACAGAACGAACAAGAGCCATTCTTGCTTCTTGTATTTTTGTTTTTCCAATGGCTTGCCATCTTTTATCGGAATCAGAAGGAGCAGATTCTATGAGTTCTAACATTTTCTTTTCTAATTCTTTGACTTGTCGAATATATTCTATAACTTCTTCTGAAAAATCGTCTAACATTTAATATCCTACATAATTAATTTTTTGATAATATCCGAACTTAAATTTTGATAAGGAAATATAAATATTTCAGAACCTTTAAAATGTTTTCCAATTATACTAGTATTCACAGCTCTATTTACAGTTATTGTATTGTTTAAAATAGTCAATAATTGAATTTGTTCATTATTCATGAACATTAATGGATTTTTAGTATGACTTTGAATCTTCTTCAATTTATCTGAATTATCAATAATCAATTGATTATCTGATTCATTTATATCTTTCATCAATATTCCAATTTTAAATTTTGGTCTCTCACCTGGCCAAAACATTAAATATGGACTTGGACTATCCATTGATTTTATTTTCCATGAATCATCTGTTATATCTATAAATGTACTTCCTCCTTCTTTAGGTAATTCAATATCTAATTTATCACCATCTTCATTAACTGCAATATTTTTGGTATTCATCTTATTTATAAACTTTACATCAACAGGTGGTTCAGCTCCCCAACCATATTTATCTATGATTCCAGGATAACTTATGTTTTCTAAATTTGGTTGTCCACAACATACATTTTCTTCGATGCCACAATTATTTATACCTCTAACTATCCAAAAATATCCACCTGATTTCATATGGGCAGGAGTTCCTAAACGATTATTGTATTCTGGAAATCCTGTATGACCCCAATCAACTCCCCAACTATTTAAACATGTCCAATATGGAATCAAGTAATCTTTATATTTAAAAGATCCCCATCCAACAATTGTAATAGCATGACCACCATAAGATCGTTCATTTGGATTACTATTCATATATATTAATGAATTTTTGGATGATCCCAAAGGATTTCCTGATGTATATTTTTGACCTCCAAGACCATCTGTTCCAAAATCTTCTTGAAAACTTTTGTATACTGTGAATCCTGATGTAACTGGTCCTCTTTGAATAATTTCTCTTTGAATTGCTTGAACATTATTGTTTATTGTATATGCATTCTTTGCTCTAAAACGAAATAATTGTGGATCTTTCCAAGGAACATCGTCATTATGTTTTATTGCTACAGGAAATATTCCAGAATCTTGGTAATCATTAACAATCTTTTGTAGTTTTTTAGGATCTGTTTTGTCTTCGACATAACCTGTACAAAATGAATAAAAAGGACCTTGTAAACTACTACAATTGATTAATTTATCACCTTCAACATAATTATCAATATTATAACCAATACACAACGTCGAAACTGTTCCAGTATCTCTCAATAAAGTCCAAGCATCAATAAGTGAACCACCAACACAAGAAGGATTATAAGAAGCAGTTAATGGTTTTTTGAGGCAAGTAGTACAACATGTGATTAATTTTTGAGGACTTAGATTAATGGGTTTACTTCTCCAAAATTTGTCAAGTTCTTTAATGTTGATTTGATTTTTATTTATTTTCCAAAGATCAAATGTTCTATATAAACGTTTTTTAACATCTTTTTCATTTGATAAATCTAATGAACCTAAACTTTGAAAATCAAGTACATTAACTAATATTTGAAGTAATTCATAACTTTTCTTTTTTTTCATTTTTCTGAGAATCTCAATTCCAAGTCGAATCCATTCCTTTCTCCCAATATTATCAGTCTTAATCATCTTCTTAAACAAACTTTCCAAATATGTTTTATTAAATGCATATTCATAATTAATATTTTTAATAACATCATCTAAGGAACCAGCATCTATTTGGGGATAATTTAAACATCCACTATTTCCACATGATTCAATATAAAATCTTGAACTTAAACATGTAACAGCAGCAAATCCCCAACAACTTCCACAAGTTCCTTGGTATAGTGGTCTTGGAAGACATCCAACCCATTTTTCGTTGCAATTAAAAAATGTTGGTGTTTGGACAATGTTTGAATCTTTTATTATATCTCTTTGTTTTGCAATGATATCAAGTCTCGAAAGAAGTTTAATGTCATCTGGTGTATAAGATTGAGAAACGAGTTGTCTCTTTACTATAGTTAAACTTGGTGGTGCTTTAAATTTTTGAATATTTGCAAAGGGTTCGAAATGATAAGTTAAAATAATCACAATAATAATAATCACAATTATAAATAATAAGAAAATCATTTATTATAATGATGAGAATAAATAAATAATTTTATAATATCTTGCAACTAATTTATGTTTATAAATTTGTAATGGATGATTCCATACAATTTCATTATCTCCTATAGGTAATGATGATAATTCATTATAATATTTACTAGCAAGATTAATAAAGTGAAACTTATGGATTATAAATATATTTCTTACGCAATGAAGTAATAATTCTATAAGTCTTACATTTGCTACTCTAATTAGCGATTCTGCTCCTTGTAAAATAGTTCCAAATTTATGTTCACGATATAAATTTCCTAGTAGTTCATGAAAATAAACATTATTATTTCCTGTTTGATTACAAACAGTTAAATATTCAGATACAGTATCTTCATCAGAATTTATGATTTCCATATTTATTAAACACAAATATTTATTTAGAGTTTTTAAAATTCTGGAAATAATTTAACAGCAAATGGATTGTCTGGATCATCATTCTTATTTTTTTCATAAATATCTTTTAATTTTGCCTTTAATTGTTTTAGTTTGATATCAAAACTAGTTTTAGAATTATTTCTTGACAATCTTTTCTTTGATACTCTTTTCTGTGATGTTCTTCTTTTCATATTTATTATAATAAATATATAATTAATGAAGGCAATGTTATTATATATACCATTATAAATATAACAGTCATCATTAAATTTAATATTATAAACATAGCATCATCAATTGATAATAAAAAATAAGTAATAATGAACATTATTGATTTTTAAATAATATAACTTATGATAAATATTTATTACTAATTACTTTAAATGATCGAATGTCTGATTTTTTAATATTTTTAAAGACAATACCTTCTCTTTCAGATTCATTATTCAAAGCAGATTTTCCATCTGCTTCAATAAGTAATTCATCAATAGATGTAGTTATTACTCGATTATTTTCTAAAATAGGAACATGTTTGATTTCATATTTTTTCACAAATTCTTGACGTTCATGTGGTAAATAATATCTTTGATATTTAATATCGAAGATATCATAAATATAAATTTCAGGCTTCGATAATTTATAATTATTTGAACAAAACTTTGGACCAACTAATTCTCCTTGAAGAGCAAGAGACAAATTATTTTCTTTGCAAATATTTTTAAGTTTTTCTAATAGATTTTCTTCTAGTACTACTTTCCAAAATTTATCAACATTGTTATCATTCATCATATTTAAATTTAGATTTCTTGAACATACTCCTTGAATATTGTCATCTTCATAATAAATGGTAATTGAACTTCCATCTAATTTTTCTGTAATTTCCCATTCAGCTTCTTTAATAACTTCAAATTCTTTTCTTAAATTTTGTACTCTTTCTTGATCAGTCTTTGGAATATTTGCAGGAAATTGTTGAGCTTTTCTATTTTTAAAATTTTCATCGTTGAGGTATGGATTTTCTTCTAATGATTCCCATTTTTGAATTCCAAGAATTTCTGTTAGATCCATATCTTCTACAACTTCAACATTTTCAAGTTCAGGAAAGTGACTAATGGGTAACAATAATCCTTGTGACAAAACTCCTCTAATCTTGATTGTTTCAAGTTTAGAACCAGGAATATCTCTATATGTGCTTTGTTTTAAAAATGGTGCATATTTAGTTGGAATCCATGAATCAATTTCAAAATATACTGCAATTGTATCTTTTTGAAATTGTCCTTTTTTTGTGACGACTTGCCATGAATTTACACGAGCAATTTCAATATTATCTGCATATGAAATTTCAGAAATCTCAAGAATTCTTCTAAAACTAGCTAATTTACGAGGCATAATAATTTGTAACATAAAAATTTCTAATATATTTTTTTTTTTAATGATAAGATTTTTTTA
>Ga0075158_10001731_pt1 | contig 16343 bp, 15 predicted proteins | sample JI91814BDNA_FD_70968 | JGI IMG/M metagenome (GOLD analysis project Ga0075158, IMG submission 70968) | Wastewater effluent complex algal communities from Wisconsin, to seasonally profile nutrient transformation and Carbon sequestration -... | ecosystem: Engineered > WWTP > Effluent > Algae... | reverse complement strand
AACGAATCTGATGTACAGAGCGGATCCGATGGGGTAGCAAAGGACGGAACATATAGCGCAACTGGTACATATAGTACGCCAGGCGGGACGGAATCGATTGGCGTGAAGGTGACGCTAGCGGACGGCACAATCACAGAAGCTTCGGTCACGACAATGGGTGAGACGGGTGAGGCACAGGAGTATCAGTCAAAATTTGCATCAGGATTTAAATCACAAGTTGTTGGTAAGAAAATCGATGAAGTATCACTTAGTCGTGTCGCAGGATCCTCACTAACTTCAAATGGATTTAACGATGCCCTCAGTGACATCGAAAAACAAGCCCAGGCTTAGTTTCGACGCAATCGGGACGCAATGGTCGATTGAGACTAGTAAGCCGATTGATGACGCTACTCAGATACTTATCATGCAACGCATCGATGACTTTGATCGTACGTACTCGCGTTTTCGTGATGATTCGCTAGTAAACGAAATTGCGCAAAAGGCAGGTGAGTACGACTTCCCTACTGATGTCGAAAAATTAATAGCCGTATATAAGAAACTATATGAAGCGACTAACGGTGCCGTGTCCCCTCTTGTGGGCAACGCGCTCGTCGAAGCAGGCTATGACAAACAGTATTCACTGCGCGCAGGTACGGTTCATGTCGTTCCGACCTGGGATGACATGATGGCATGGAGCGGAACACAGGTGACGGTGTATCAGCCGATTACGCTTGATTTTGGTGCCGCGGGCAAAGGCTATTTGGTGGATTTGATCGGGGAGTTGCTTGAGGATAATGGTCACGAGGATTACATAATCGATGCAAGCGGGGATATACGAACGCGTGGTGCGGGCGAGACAATTGGACTGGAAAATCCCTATGATTCAGAGAGCGTCATAGGCACGATGCGGGTGAAAGACGTGAGCATTTGTGCATCGGCAACGAACCGCCGAGCATGGGGTGAGTGGCACCATATCATTGATCCGAGGACGGGGAAGCCAGTGAGTGATGTCGTCGCGACATGGGCATCCGCCGCCACGACTATCGAAGCAGATGGACTAGCCACTGCCCTCTTTTTCGTCGGCCCTGAGGGGTTGCAGTCGTGGGACTTTCAGTTCGTTCGGCTATTTGCCGACGGACGTATTGAACACTCGCCTACTTTTATGGGAGAATTGTTCTTATGAATAATCTGACAGGTTTGTTTCAGGAACAGCTTGGCCGCTTCACAATGTACAGCCTTGTACTGTATAGCTTGATTGCTATGGCGTTGATGGCGCTTCTCCTGATGGTTGTTGGCAATATCGAGTATTCTCCACTCTGGTTTAGTTTATCTGTGGTTACATGTGTTGGTGCGGCGTACGGCAGTAACATCTTGCTAGGCTGGCTGTTTGGTATCAAACCTCACAATGAGTCGGCTCTCATCACGGGACTTATCCTGGCACTCCTATTCTCACCACCTGAAACAATTCTCGGCCTCGTTGAGCTCGCTCTCGTGGCGGCAATAGCGATGGCGTCGAAGTATATCATCGTAGTCCGCAACCGTCATATATTTAACCCTGCCGCCATCGCGATTGTAATCGCGAGCATCAGCGGTCTAGCCTTTGCTGGCTGGTGGGTCGCCACGCCAGGGATGATCCCGATTACACTGCTGGCGGGTGCGTTGATTTTGAATCGAACCAAAAAGGTGAGTATGGGCCTAGTATTTGTCATGGTTGCAGTTGTCTCGCTAGCGATACAAGGTACCGATCCGGTTACGGCGCTCACCTCGTGGCCGCTTCTGTTCCTGGGTGCAGTTATGTTAACCGAGCCGTTGACGCTGCCAGCCCGTGCGAAGTATCAATACATTGAGGCCACGCTCGTGGCGGTGTTGATGACGGTGCCATTCCACTATGGTCGCGTCACGATGACGCCGGCACTTGCGTTGGTCATTGGTAATCTTTTTGCTTGGTGGTACAGTCAGCGCCGCACGATTAAGCTACGATTTGTTGCCAAAAAACAAATGGGTGCCTCGACGTATGATTTCACATTTGACGTTCCTAAACTGCAGTTTGAACCAGGTCAGTATCTAGAATTGTCGTTGATCCACCCTAAGAGTGATATGCGGGGACACCGCCGCATCTTTAGTATTGCGTCGAAACCAGGTGAAGAACAAATTACAATTGGAACGAAACTGCCGGTAAAGCCAAGTAGTTTCAAACGAGCCCTCATGAATTTGCAGCCGGGAGCGACGCTATACGCGACGCGAGTTGGTGGTGATTTTGTACTGCCGGACGATCCGAACGTGCCGATTGTGTGTATAGCCGGGGGTATCGGCGTGACGCCATTTATTAGTTTTTGTGAGAGTACCGATCGACCTCTTCGGCTTATCTATGCTGTGAACCGCGTTGCGGATCTGAGTTTTGTGGACACGTTAAAGCAGCACAATGTTGAGGTGATTGTTGTATCGCCCGATACTGCAAAATTGCCCGACCCCGACTGGAAGCATGAGGCTGGCAATCTTGATGAGAAATTACTCAGCAAACTGATCGACGTCAACAAACAGCCAGTCTTGTATGTATCTGGTCCTCCGGCAATGGTGCTTGCGATACGTGATCAAGTGAAGAAGCTTGGTATCAAACGTGTAAAAGTCGACGAGTTCAGTGGGTATTAGTCAAGGAAGACCTTAGCTGTCTCTGGCACAGACTACGGTACAATAGTGCTATGAGAATTATTGGGATTGATCCAGGTACCGGAATTTTAGGTTTTGGTGTTGTTGATATGATTGGTGGCAAGACGAAGCTCGTAACAGCGGGCGTCATCACGACGCCAGCACACACGCCGATTGATGTACGTTTGGAAGAAATCTTTGATGGTCTGACAGAAATTATTGCTGAGACGAAACCAGATGTCATGTCGATAGAGAAGCTATTCTTCTCCCAGAATGTCACGACCGCGATTAGTGTTGCGCAGGCGCGCGGCGTTGCGATGCTTACGGGCCGCAAGGCTAAGCTGCCAATCGCTGAGTACACGCCACAACAGATTAAACAGACATTAACCGGTTACGGAAAAGCAGACAAGAAACAGGTCCAGGAAATGGTCCGGATACAGCTTGGTCTGGCTGACGTGCCGAAACCTGATGACTGCGCCGACGCACTCGCGGCCGCGATTACACACTTCATGATGAGTCGCATTGCTTAGATTTGCTTAGATCATGACGGCCACAGTATACTGAGTACAATGGGAAATAAATTGCATAAATTGGGTGCACTTGCATTCAATCATCCTTTCAAAGTGATCTTAATATGGGTAGTCATTCTGGCTGTCTTGGTTTTGACGGCAGTACAATTCATCAAGCCAACATCATCAGCTATTTCTATACCGGGAACCGAAGCGCAAAAAGCACTTGATCGTATGGGGGAATTGTTCCCTGGCGCCGGCAAGGGGTCTGCTCGAATCGTTTTTGCTGCCCCTGATGGAAAAACAATAGATGAGTATCGATCTGTCATCACGCAAAGTACAGTGGACTTTTCAAAATTGGATGACGTTGCGCAGGTGGTCGACTATACGGTTAATCCGAGCGCTCTTTCACAAGATAAGACGATCGCATATACGCAGCTGCAGTTGAAAAAGGGTAGTGGCGGTATTACCAACGAAACGATAGAGTCGATAGAGAAGGTTGCTCAACAGGCTGGAGTGGGTGGACTGCAAGTTGAGTCGGGTGGAGATATCGCGCAGAAGGCACCAAGTGAATTTTTGGGCATTGGTGAAATTGGTGGCCTGGTCATTGCTCTGCTTGTTTTGCTACTTACTCTTGGGTCGCTCGTCGCTGCAGGCATGCCGCTCCTTACGGCCCTTGTAGGTGTAGGTGTGAGTATGGCTGGGTTGTTTTCACTCAGCGAGGTGATGACTATCAGTGCAACCACACCAGTGTTGGCTGTTATGCTTGGTCTCGCCGTTGGTATCGACTATTCACTATTCATAATTAATCGTTATCGCACCTATGTCATGGAAGGTTTTAGCTATGAGGCTGCAGCAGCGCGTGCTATCGGAACGGCCGGCAATGCAGTCCTATTCGCGGCGTCCACTGTCATTATCGCGCTTGCTGCCCTCACGGTCGTGCAGATTCCATTTATGACAACCATGGGTCTGGCTGCAGCGGCAGCAATTGCCGTGTCAGCGGCTGTCGCGGTGACGTTGACTCCGGCGTTACTGGCGCTTCTTGGACCGCGAATTTTTTCACGCAAAGCCCGCAGGAAAATACAGCTCGCTCAGACAAAAGGCGCGCATGATAATCCGCATGCTAAACGAACGACATTGTGGTATCGCTGGGGTACGCTGCTGACCAAATATCCAGTGGTCGTTCTTGTGGCCGGTATCCTGCTTGTCGGTGCGCTTGCACTGCCAGCACGAGATCTTAATCTTGGACTGCCAACTGATCAATACGCTGCAGAGTCATCGACTGAGCGCAAAGCCTACGACCTATTAGCTAAGGGCTTCGGGGCTGGTTTTAACGGTCCGTTGATTGTCGTGACCGAAAACGTGTCGGCTGTCACCGATGCCGACCGAGCAGCAGTGCGCCAACAGGTGACTGCGCAGGCACAGGCGGCAGCCTCGAAGGCGGCGGTAGAGCAGCAAGCGGTGTTTGCGGCAAAGCTGACGCAGGTTCAGACGCCCGAGCAGCACGCTGCACTACAGCAGGAGATAGCTGCCGCGCAGCTGCGTGGTGCAGAACAGACCGCAGCCGCTGAAAAGCAGATCGAAGAAACGATTAATCAGTATGCAAAATTAGTTAATCTCAAAAAGGTTGCTGACCGTATTGCAGAGGTCGACAATGTTAAGTCAGCTACGCCCGCACTTGCAACAGACGATGGTACTAGCGGACTTATACAGGTAATACCAAAGTCGGGTCCATCAGACAAAGCAACGGTTGAATTAATCAACGAGCTGCGAGATTCAACGAACCGCGAAAGGTTTGCGGGGAGTACTGCGATTGCACTTTCCGTCACAGGCTCAACTGCACTACAAACGGATGTCAATACAAAACTCTCAAGCGTACTACCGCTCTATCTATTGGTCGTCGTTGGGTTGTCATTCGTCATCCTTATCATTGCGTTTCGCTCCATCCTCGTGCCCCTCAAGGCAACGCTCGGTTTCTTGCTTTCAGTACTCGCGATGTTTGGCGCGCTCGTTGCTGTCTTTCAGTGGGGGTGGTTCGGTATTGCGGAGGCGCCTGGTCCAATCATTAGCTTCTTGCCTATCATTGCAATCGGTATATTGTTTGGTCTGGCCATGGACTACGAGTTCTTCCTCGTTAGTAGCATGCACGAGGCATATCAGCAGACGAATGATGCGCAACGTTCGGTTCGTAGAGGGTTTGCTCATGCGAGCAAAGTTGTCGTCGCGGCGGCACTTATCATGGTTGCTATTTTTGCGGGCTTTATCGGCAATCATGATCCGGCGATACAGACAATTGGTTTTGGTCTCGCATTTGGTATCTTTGTCGATGCGTTTATCGTTCGTTTGACATTAGTACCGGCGGTTATGACGCTACTAGACAGGGCGGCATGGTGGCTGCCGAAATGGCTCGATCGTGTCTTGCCGCACATCTCGATTGAGGGCGAAGAGCCAAAGGCTAAAAAGTAAGCTATTTTGAGACTCAAAGGCTGTTTATTTGCACAGTTTGCTATAATAGATGTACATGCGACGTCAAGGAAAATATACGCGACGTGTCACTCCTGCACAACATGTAAAACGGCAGGTTAAACACCGTTTCCGTTGGTGGCGAAAAGCTAGCTGGAAACAGCGAGTACTAGTAGTTGTACTACCGATTCTTGCGTTTATGATCATTCTGCCTCTTGCAACGTATTTTTACTTTGCGCGTGATATTGCCGATCAAGATAGGCTGATGAACCGGAACAATACCGGTATTGTTCTCTATGCAACCGATGGCAAGACGCAGATTTACAGCGAAGGTCGGGCACAACATCGACAATTGTACTCACTTGCGAACATCTCGAAGCCGATGAAGGATGCGTTGATTGCAAGCGAGGACAAAGACTTTTATAAACACAGTGGTGTGTCGGTGTTCAGTACTATCCGGGCAATTTACGGCTATGTTGCGAATGGCGGCGGTAGCTTCGGTGGGTCTACGATTACCCAGCAGCTAGCCAAGATAACCGTCCTCTCTAACAACCGCAGTATCTTGCGACAGTATCAAGCGTTCTCGATCGCGCTGGCTATTGAAAATACCTATAGTAAGGACCAGATTCTGGAGATGTATCTCAACTCCGTTTACTTCGGTGAGCGTGCCTTTGGTATTGAAGATGCTGCAAAGGCTTATTTCGGCACCACGCCAGATAAACTAACGCTCGCACAGTCAGCGATGCTTGTTGGTTTACTGCCGGCACCAAGTGTCTATTCGCCGGTTACAGGCAACGCAGAGTACGCAAAAGAACGCCAGACAACAGTACTGGGTCGGATGGTGACAAACGGATACATCACGGAAGCCGAAAAGACCGCAGCACTTGCCGAGACACTTACCTATCAACCTCCACAGTCGCCAATCAATGACAGTATCGCTCCACACTTTGCTCAGATGGTACTTGACCAGCTTTATGAAAAATACGGCGAGGAGACCGTAGCTCGTAGTGGTTATCAGGTCATGACGACACTTGACGCGAATGTCCAATCAAATCTGCAGTCAGCAATCGCAGGTAATATGAGAACGATCCAGCGGAACGGTGGAAGCAATGCCGCAGCGGTTGCAATCGATCCAACCAACGGTGAGGTGCGTGGACTTGTCGGTAGTTATGACTGGAATAATGAAACGTTTGGAAAAGTGAATATCGCAACTTCTCTGCGACAGCCAGGCTCAAGCTTTAAGCCGATATACTATAGCCGTGCACTAGCCGATGGCGTGATTACTCCAGCAACTGTCTTCGAAGACAAAGTGACTGATTTTGGCGGTGGTTATAAGCCGCTCAACGCAGATAAAAAAGAACATGGTGATGTGACGACTCGTACTTCGCTAGACTGGTCGCTCAATATTCCATCGGTAAAAATCATGCAAAAACTTGGTATCGATAAGTCAGTTGAACAAGCTAAGAAAATGGGATTCAGCTCAATTGATGACGATAAAAACAACTATGGTCTTTCGCTTGCACTCGGATCGGCTGAGGTAACACCACTGCAAATGACAAATGCCTACGCGGCGTTCGCAAATGGCGGCAAGCAGTACGAAACGAACACGATTAAGAGTATTAATAATAAATATGGCGAAGTAGTTTCAAAATCAAAAGAGAAGTCCGAACAAGTGATTAGCGAACAAGGCGCCTTCTTGATATCTGACATATTGTCCGACAATGCCGCACGAGCCGGCATATTCGGCAGTAGCTTGAATGTCTACGACGGGAAAACCCGTACTGTGAAGAAGGTGGCTGTAAAGACAGGCACAACCAATGATTCCCGCGATGCCTGGACAGTGGGATATACGCCGCAGCTTGCTATGGGGGTTTGGGTAGGCAATAACGACAATACTGTCATGGCGAATGGTGGATCGATTATGGCGGGTCCTATCTTTACGAAAGCCATGGGCGCGATTCTCGCCGGTGTTGATACAAAGTTCACGCCGCCTTCTGGCGTGACGCAGCGGCAGGTATGCTTGAGCAATCATGGTCTCGCCGATAACAACATCAAGGGTAAAACGTATGCCGAATGGTTCCTTTCATCCGCATTACCATCCCTTCGATGTTCGGTAAGTAGCCCTTCTCCTTCTCCGTCTACAACGACAACTCCATCGGAAAATCCAAACCAAGCGGTCACTGTGACGCTATCATCAAATCCCGCTGGATCTGCATCACAAGGAACATTAGTGACCTTCACGGCTACGTTATCTAATCCATCTACCTCAGGCACAGTAAGATTCCGAGTCAATAACCAATCGATCGGCAATTCGGCTGTCGTAAACGGCAGTGCTTCGGCAACAACGCTGATGAATTCACCAGGACAGCAAACGGTGACTGCGACATTTGATTCAGATGACCAAGGCCAAGATGACGTGACGACAACGCTGATCTACACGATTACCAACAATAATGCGGGGCCTTTTAACTAATGATTGCACATGTCCAAGGAACTGTTACTGAAAAATTACTATCATCCGTAATCGTGGATGTGAATGGCGTTGGTTATGAAGTGAACGTTGCTGCAGGTGACTATGAGCGAGCGATTCTGGACGAGAAAGTAAAGTTCTATACGCACCATCATATTCGTGAACAGTCACAAGAGCTTTTTGGATTCAGCACGCTCGCCGCCAAAAGATTGTTTGAGCTCCTGATTACTGTCCAGGGCGTTGGTCCGAAGGCTGCACAATCAATACTGTCGCTAGATGATAGTGAAGTTATTCGAAATGCAATCGCGAATAGCGACAGCACCTATGTCGCTAAAGCATCTGGCGTGGGCAAACGCATCGCTGAGCGCGTGGTTGTTGATTTGTCGGACAAGGTTGGTTTACCACTACGTTACGACACAACAAATACAGGCATGTCACAGCAAATTGCACATGCCGATGAAGCCCTGGAGGCGCTGATGGCACTTGGCTATAGCCTAGCAGATGCCACGAAGGCGCTTGAAGGCATCCCGACTGATCTTTCTACTGCTGATCGAGTCACACAAGCTCTTAAGAACTAAAGCTCTAGAAACGCGCGCATCTCGATTGTTCGATCGAGCGGTAATTTGAAATAATCTGATGGATTGTTTGCATTACGCTGCATGACCAAATAAAGCTTTTTCCTCCATATTGCCATCCGATGATTATGCACGATCACTGGTTGAGTGATTGACGTGAAATACGTTGCGCGGTAGGGGTCAAAATCGATTTCCTCACTTTTTGTGCGGGCCATCGCGAGTGTGCGCGGAATATTAGGCGTGTCCTTGTAACCAAACCGTAATGTCACATGACTTATACCGTCAGTAGGGCTGCCAAGTCCGTCAAAGATTACTCGCGATCGTTCAAGTACATGCGGGACGTCTGCCGTTTCAACAGTAACGATCATGACACGTTCGTGGACCTCATGAAGTTCGTCTAGCGATTCATGGAGTGCCATGGGCGCATTACCGGCATGGTAGCCAATGTAAATTGCATTGCCAGGTAAGCGCGGTGTTTTGGTGTGATGCATCCTGGTGACGAAGTGGCTAAGTGTGCCCTCGATGCGCTGTCGTTCTCGATTGATGAAAGTGTGGCCTCGGTACCAGGTGCTCAGCAGTGTGAAGCCGACGATAGCGATGGTGACAGTGAACCACGCGCCGTGTAATAGTTTCGATAGGCTAGATGACAAAAAGAGGATATCGATACTCATAAAGATGATTCCAGCCGCCACAACGACCATCAGTGGCACTCGCCATGCCTTTCGCATGATAACTAGCAGGAGCACGGTATCAACTGCGAGTGCACCACAGACGGCAAAACCAAATGCCCCTGCGAGATTTGCTGAGCTACCGAAGCCAATCACGGTAGCGATGACAAGTAGTGCAAGCGTCCAGTTGAGCGCCGGTATGAACACTTGACCAATTTCATGTGTAGAAGTGTGGTTGATAGTTATGCGCGGTGCAAAACCTAGCTGGACTGCCTGACGTGTCAATGAAAACGCTCCGGAGATCACTGCTTGCGAAGCTATGAGGGTTGCCGCTGTAGCGAGGATGATAATCGCTAATCGTAGCTCCTCAGGGAACATCAAAAAGTATGCGCTTGAGATCGATTCGGGGTGCAACGTCACGAGAGCACCTTGACCCAAATAGGTTAGTAGGAGAGCCGGAAGAACAAAGAAAAGCCAGGCGCGGCTAATTGCCGGGCGACCAAAGTGTCCCATGTCGGCATAGAGAGCTTCCGCGCCAGTGATAGCGAGGATGACTGCGCCCATAGCGACGAATCCCGGCAGGGGATTATTAACGAAGAAGTCTATTGCTACCGTAGGTGACAAGGCGAGTAGGACTTGAGGGTGGTGGAGAATTTGCATAAGTCCTCCTATAGCAGATACGGCAAACCAAACAATCATGATCGGTCCGAATAGTTTTCCTAGTGATGCCGTGCCGCGAGATTGGAGGAGGAAGAGGCCTGCCAAGAAAACGACGGTGATCGGAATAACAAAACTGCTCAGCTGTGGAGCAATGAGTCGGGTTCCCTCGACTGCCGACAGGACGGAAATCGCAGGTGTAATGACACTGTCCCCATAAAAAAGTGCCATGCCAACTAAACCAAGCAGAGTGAGAAGGATTTTTTTGTGTTGCGATATGCCAGTCCGTCTCATTAGCGCGATCAGCGCCATGATACCGCCTTCGCCATTGTTGTTGGCACGCATGACGAGCCCTACGTATTTGATGGTGACAACAAGAATGATCGCCCAGACAATGAGGGATATCGCTCCAAGAATAGTTTTGCCGGTAAATTCGAGATTCGAAATACCAAATATTGCTTGTAGCGCATAGAGTGGGCTAGTGCCAATGTCACCAAAGACAACGCCTATGGCGCCTACTAGTAGTAAGCCCGAATACTTCTTTTTGGCCATTATCCACAAGTATAACACTTATACTTATCTGAATTGATGGTATAATATAGCGCAATGGCTATTGAGAGAATCGTCGACACAAGTACTCATGTTGATGACAATGATGAACAGCAGATTGAACGGACGCTTCGACCGCAGCGTTTTTCTGAGTATATTGGGCAAGAACATCTCAAAAGAAATCTAGAGCTGGCGATAAATGCTGCTAAAAAGCGCGAAGAGCCCGTTGATCATGTACTACTCTACGGTCCTCCAGGGCTTGGCAAAACTACCATGGCAACAGTGATCGCGAATGAGATGGGTGCGAATATCCGCGTGACTGCCGGGCCGGCAATCGAGCGGGCGGGAGACCTCGCGAGTATTCTGACAAACCTTGGAGACGGCGATATCTTGTTCATCGATGAGATCCACCGTTTGGGTCGTTCGGTCGAGGAAGTGCTCTACGCAGCGATGGAAGATTTCAAACTCGATATTGTTATCGGCAAAGGTCCAGCAGCACGGAGTGTTCGGTTGGACTTACCAAAATTTACTGTCATCGGTGCAACAACTCGGGCGGGAGCACTTGCGGCACCGCTTCGTGATCGGTTCGGTTTGAGTCATCGGCTTGATTTTTATAGTACCGATGAAGTTGGAAAGATTATTGACCGAGCCGCGCATTTGCTTGGTAGCAAGATCGAACCAGCGGCAACAGCAATGCTCGCCGGGCGTTCTCGCCTCACCCCTCGTATTGCCAATCGTCTGCTCCGTCGTGTTCGTGACTATGCCGATATTAACGGCGACGGTATCATTGATACAACTATTGCTACTCAGGCGCTACAGCTACTAGAGATTGATGAGCTAGGGCTTGATCATGCTGACCGCCGGCTTTTGAATAGCATGCTTGAGCACTATGAGCATAGGCCAATCGGGCTAAACACTATCTCGGCCCTTACGGGTGATGAAGCATCGACAATCGAAGATTTTATCGAGCCATATCTATTGCAGATTGGATTAATTGAACGCACGCCGCGCGGACGACAGGTCACACAGAAGGCGGCGAAGCATTTAGGTAAGCAACAGCAGCAATAATTGCTATAATTACTTTATGGAACCTGATAAAACACCTGATTATAGTCAACCTGTCGCTTATGACAAAGACGGTCGACCTCTTTACGCACACCCCCCAACTGCTACTCATGAGGCTCCGCAGCAGGTTGTTCACGTGGCACGCCCACTCGATCCTGCAGAGCCGGTTATTACCCCCGAGACATTGAAAAGACACGAAGACTCCGTCGCGAAGCATCCTACGCTTAATCTCAGCAGGGGCGAATACATCATCAGCGAAGTTCGACGACACTGGATTGGACTATACGGATCATTAATCGTGGGTGGACTACTCGCCACCATGGTGTTTGTCGGTCTCGGTATGTACCCTACGCTTGTTCCCAGTGGAGATCCTCCGCTAGATGCTTTGTTGATGCCTGCGCTACTGCTACTTATCCTGATCGGTCTGGGCACCTATATCGTTGCATGGGTGTATCTCAACAATAAGTTCTTTTTGACGAACGAGAGCGTGATACAAGAGATCCAGACGAGTTTATTTGCGCACAACGAGCAAACAGTAAGCTTGTCAAATATTGAGGATGCAAGTTATACGCAGACGGGGATAGTGCAGCAACTCTTTAATTATGGCTCAATTCGTCTGAGCACAGAAGGTGACGAGACAACTTATCGATTTCACTATGTTTCAAATCCAAAGCGACAAATTGCTATTTTGAACAATGCCGTTGAAGCGTTCAAAAACGGCCGTCCCGTCGACGGTGACTGATCTTAGTGACTACGATTTTTCTTGATATACTGAGCTTCACTCACGAGGTTGGCGCGTAGGGTATAGCTTTTGCACTTGCCCTCGGTGTCACAGTCGGTCGCGTCGTAGTGGTAGTTTGGCTCCTTGCCTCGCTTGAGTGCATCGAGACGCTTTTCGGCTTCAGGGGTGGCATCTCCATCATTCATGAGTTGCTGTAGCTCATCTTCACTCAAAGCATCCTTGCCTAATGTGAATCCATCAGGATCGGTAAAAAGTGTCGGATCGACGGATGGAAGTGTTGCCGAGGTGAGCGTGGCGGGGTAGGAGCCGTTCTTTTTATAGTAGACCTCTTCGAGTGCGTAGTGCATGGCGTTAATTGAGGTTTTTCGCTGTGAGTCATCGTTGGCGACTTTAAGGTTATTGAGTTGAACGAATGTAAAAATACCAGCGACTGCTAGTACTACTGAGACAACGACGAGCTCTATAACAGTGAAGCCAGATTGCTGTGATTTTTGAAGCGTATTCATTACGCCCATTATAGCAAACCTCAGGTCGTTATAACGGTATTTCGTACTGTCGTAATCTGTCCATGAGTGAAAAACGATTAAACTGGCAATTCTCTCGGTTCATTGGGTTATAATAGAAAACAGTATTTAATTCGGAGGGACACGCTCGTGGCGAAAAAGGCTGATAAAGCTGACGTGGCCGGAACATCGGCAAACGAAGGTAAACTAAAGGCGCTTGGCCTTGCAATGGATCAGATCACTAAACAATTTGGTGATGGATCAATCATGAAACTTGGTGATGCTCATAAGGTTGATGTTGAGCTGATCTCATCTGGGGCGTTGAGCCTTGATCTCGCACTCGGCGGTGGGTATCCAAAGGGTCGTATCATTGAAATTTATGGTCCAGAAAGTTCTGGTAAAACCACGTTGACTCTCCATGCTATCGCAGAAGTGCAGCGGATGGGCGGCACAGCGGCCTTTATCGATGCCGAGCATGCACTTGACCCAGCATATGCAAAGCGTTTGGGTGTTGATACCGACAATCTTCTCGTGAGTCAGCCGGATAACGGTGAGCAAGCGCTTGAGATTGCTGAAACACTTGTTCGTTCGAACGCAGTGGATCTTGTTGTTGTTGACTCTGTCGCCGCACTTGTACCACAAGCTGAAATCGATGGAGACATGGGCGATAGTCACATGGGTCTTCAGGCACGCTTGATGAGCCAGGCGCTTCGAAAGCTGACAGGTATCATTAGTAAGTCCAAAACAACAGTCATCTTCATTAACCAAATTCGTATGAAGATTGGTGTGATGTTCGGTAACCCTGAAACAACAACTGGTGGCAACGCACTGAAGTTCTATGCGTCTGTTCGTCTCGATATTCGTCGTACTGGTCAGATTAAAAATGGCGAGGATATCGTAGGTAACCGCACCAAGGTGAAGGTTGTGAAAAACAAAATAGCCCCGCCTTTCCGTATCGCTGAATTTGACATCATGTACAACGAAGGTATTTCAAATACTGGCGACGTACTTGATCTCGCCGTACAGCACGGTATCGTTGGCAAGGCTGGTGCATGGTTTGACTATGGAGATGCAAAAATCGGCCAGGGCCGCGAAGCTACCAAGATACATTTGAAAGAAAATCCAAAAGTTCTTGCTGAAATCGAAAAGAAAGTTCGCGAAAAAGTTTCTCAAGACGAGGCGTAACTCTATGGCAGGTCCAAGGGCCGATGCGTCACTTGCTGAGTGGCAGGAATACGTTCAGCAGAAAATCACCGAGAGGGGATTTGCCGATGAAACAACACAGCAGAAATTTATCCTGCTTGTTGAGGAAGTCGGCGAGCTCGCCAAGGCTATACGCCCACTTGAGGGCATCAAAACATCCGATGACTCGGCAAAGCTTCATCTCGATCATGAAATTGCCGATGTCTTTTGGTTGCTTTGTTGTATCGCGAACGGCCTTGGCGTTGATTTAGACGAAGCTATACGCTCCAAAGATATGAAAAACGAAAAACGCGTCTGGCGGTGATCGTGAAAATCACAGGAATTTCCATGCAGCAAAAAGACCCCAATCGGGTCAATGTAATGGTGGATGGAAAATATAAGTTTAGCCTGGATGTGTTTCAGCTTGGTGATTTAGGCATCAAGGTTGGCAAGGAATATAGCGAGGCAGAACTAGCCGAACTGGAGACTGAAAGCCAGTTCGGCAAATTGTACGCGCGCGGGTTGGAATATTGTCTGATGCGACCGCATTCATCTCGTGAAGTGAAGGATTACCTGCGTCGAAAAACTCGTACGACAATGGTGAAGAGTCGGCGAACCGGCGAATTGAAGGAGCGTCCAGGGGTGAGTCAACATGTGGCAGACCGCGTGTATGATCGCTTGGTTGAAAAGGGGTATGTCGATGACGAGAAGTTTACTCGTTTTTGGGTGGAGAACCGCAATCTAACTAAAGGTGCGAGTCGCAGGAAGCTTCAGGCTGAGTTAGCCGCCAAAGGCGTTGACCGTGAGGTCGTCGATCGTCATTTAGCACAATCTGAGCGCGACGATACGAGCGAGCTACAAAAGATCGTTTTGAAGAAGCGGGCAAAATACCCCGATGATCAAAAGTTTATGCAGTATTTAGCGCGGCAGGGTTTTGGCTATGATGATATCAAGCAAGCACTTGATTCCGACATAGCTACTGACTAATCTTCCGACTCGATGTGAACGGCTTCGGGCTGTGGTGATGTTTGCCGGAAAGGATTAACGTAGTGACGGCTCTTCTCGATAGCTGCCTTTTCTTTGACCTTGCCTGACTTGATGATGATGGTATCGTCAGTCACTTCGACGATTTGTGATCGATGGATGATGAGTTCGTCGTCGTTGAAGCTCTTAAGAAGTGGTCGTTTGACAATGAGTTGCATAATTACAAAACTATCGGCGTCCACGACGTAGTCGGTGACTTTGCCTACCTTTTTGCGGTGATCATCGATAACGTGTTTTCCCTCGAGTGTGAATTCCATGTCGTAGATATTTTTTTCGGTAATGATGTCATCGGGCTCCAGGAATTCATCACTACTATCAACGATCATGCCAAGTCCGCCAAGCTCACGGATATCAGCCGTGCGGAGGTAGGATGGATCATGGTCCAGGTGCGCGCCAGATATGCGATATGCGATCACCGAGAGATTGTGTGGATTGATGACGGCAACGCTGCTCATAGCAAGCTCCTTGCCTGTTTGCAGGCTCATGACAGGAGTTCCGATAAGTTGTGTGCCGCTAAGTAACATACTTTAAGTATACCGTGGCATGAAGATCATCTCAAAACTTTTCGTCAGAGAAAAACAAGTATTATTCTTCAAAAGGGTTTGCTCGAGGGGTGGGGAAGGTTAATGTTGAGTTGCTGTTATCACCGCTGATGTGGAGATCCTTGATTTTATCAACGGTTTTTTGATCGAATACACCAATCGTTGATATATTGTCACTGACATCGGCATGACTCTGGACGAGTATCTGGGACAGCATGAAAATGGCCGTACCAAGGAGCAGGGCAATCATCGCAAAGAAGAGGATAGGGTGATGTTTTGCGAGAAAGCCGCGGACTTGTCGCCAGGCAGAAAATAGCTGTGGTGTCATCGTGTGTATACCTCCACGGTCAGTGGATCAACATTGACCCCGACACCGTCATCGGGGAGTGTCATACTGATTCCGGTTAATTGCATTTTGGTCAGGTTCAACTCAATTGCATGGACGAACTGCATGAATTTTTTGTAATCAACAGGGCTTTTCAGAGTGACTGATGCAGAGATTGATTTCAGCCCAGCAGGAGCTGGTGTGGCGGTGGTTGGTGCCGCTGTTGGTGCACCTGCAGTGCCAGTAGTGCCTGCTGCGAAGGAAATACTCATAACACTGAGACCAGAGGCCTTGGCATAGGCAGTTATATCCTCAATTATCTGGTCTTGGTACTGGTAGTACTGACTGTCCGCAACGATATTTTTGGCCCTGGTGACGGCGACTTTGTCATCTTCAAGTTCTTTTTCGAGTTGTCCGAGACGCT
>Ga0075158_10001725_pt1 | contig 16366 bp, 14 predicted proteins | sample JI91814BDNA_FD_70968 | JGI IMG/M metagenome (GOLD analysis project Ga0075158, IMG submission 70968) | Wastewater effluent complex algal communities from Wisconsin, to seasonally profile nutrient transformation and Carbon sequestration -... | ecosystem: Engineered > WWTP > Effluent > Algae... | reverse complement strand
GAGGGAGGCCAGGAGGCCCTTCGCTTCTTTACCGAGCCCAAGAACGTCTGCATCCGCGTCTAACCGGCATTTCTTGCGTGGTTTCGGCCCATTTTGCCGGTGCCGTCGGCATAGACGCTTCCTATTTCCCACCTTCCGCAATCGGCCTCAACGCCCGCCCCGGATCCAACCGATAACTCTCCCGTGGACTTGGAGTGAATGACTGTGCCTGCCAACTACACGAAGGACGCCAAGCAAGTTCTCTCCCTCGCAGGTGACGAGGCCCTGATCGCCAAGGCGCCGACGATCGCGCCCGTCCACATTCTGCAGGGCATCGTCCGTTCGCCCGAGAGCGAAGCCGCAGCCGTTCTTCGCGCCATCGGCATCGACGTCGACTCGCTGAAGTCCGAAGTCCTCGCGATGGGCGATGCGTCATCCTCGACCATGGCCGGGCAGGACATCCTCTCCCGCGCCGAGAACGAAGCCACCTCCCACAACGCGCCGCAAGTCGGCAGCGATCACCTTCTCGCCGCACTCACAGGCGAATCGCTGGGTGAGGTTGCGCTCGTGCTGATGAAGCACGGCATCACGGCAAAGACAGTCGGCGACGCGATCAAGTCAATCAAGGCCGCCGCCCGGGCGCCCAAGAGTGTCGCTGGCGCGAGCCCCGCGAGCACTCCACCCTCTTCCAACGTCGCACAGACCATTGTCTCTCGCACCGCCGCGGAACCCGTCGGCGCCTACGCCCACGCACGCCGCGTCGGGCCCCTCCTGTTCCTTGCCGGCATGGGCCCGCGCAAGCGAGGCAGCAAAGAAATCCCCGGCGTGAAACTCGACGCGGTGGGGAACGTCGCCTCGTACGACATCGAAACGCAGGTGCGTTCCACCTTCGAAAACGTCCGCCTCGTCCTCGAAGATGCCGGCTCCAACTGGAACAACATCGTGGACGTCACCGTCTTCCTCACGAACATGAAGGCGGACTTCCCGACGTTCAATCGCCTCTGGGCTGAGTACTTCAAGTCCAATCAGCCCACGCGCACCACCATCGAGATCAACGCCCTCCCAACGCCCATCGCGTTCGAGGTGAAGGTCATCGCGACGGTTGGCTGATCTCCACGCCCACGATGAGTCTTCGAATCGTCGCGCTCACCCGCGCCATTCGCGCAGCACCGCCCGCACCGGACTTCCATCAAATCCCTGCAGTTTCAGGGGCAGTGCGATCAGTTCGTACTCGCCAGCCTTCACGTCACGCAACACCAATCCCTCGATGATCGAAATGTCATGCCGATAGATCGCCTTGTGCGCGGGCAGGTCCTTCGACGTGAAGAGATCCACGCTCGGCGTATCCACGCCCACCGTGTGCACGCCCTTCGAAGCCAGGTACTCCACGAGTTCGACCGACAACCCAGCGAAGTCCTCACGCCAACTCATCTCATCCGGAAACGTCGCGGTCCTGAGCAGCACGCGCGGCGCTCGCACTTCCTGACGCAGATCCTTCACACCGACGCGAGTCCCCGCTGACACTGACGCATCAATCACCTGCGCATGCCCCACAAAGTGGAACAAAGGCCTCTGCTCCACTCCGGGCGCACCCGCCGCATAGTGATTCGCCCCATCCACATGCGAGCCCAGATGCACCGTCGTGCGCAGCGTTGACAGCGTCACGCTCGCGCCCTTCGAAATCTCGCACAGCACCTCACGCGAGAGCGGCGTGTCCCCGGGCCACACCGGAATCCCTGGTGCAAGCATCGGCGAGATGTCTATGAGTTCATCGCGTGTGGGCATGCCGCATGATACGACGGCGTCATTCCTCTGGCACGCCCACGCGGATCGCCGAGATCGCAAGGCGGAACGGATCCCCCTTCATCGGGCCGATCACGATCAATCCTCGCTCCCCATTCATCGTCGCACGCGGCACCAGTGGCGTCGCCAACACCCGCGCATCCGTGCGTTTGGCCCCCGGCGCCGCCATCGCGTCCGCCCTCGGTTCCAGCGAAAAGACCAGGTCCTTCGGCGTGGTGCAGAAATACCCCGACGAGCCGTCGCCACTCCATCGCACCGCAGACACCGAGTCGGGCGCCAGGGGCAGGAACGCGCCCTGCACCGCATCGAACACAACCATCCGCTTCAATGGCGGATGCATGAACGCCGCAAACTCACCGCGCTTCGTTCCCGCCGATGCGCCCGCCAGCGGCAAGGGCCCCTGCAACCCCGCAACCATCTGGAACACCATCGCCGGATCAACAGAATCCACCACGCGCCGCCTCGAGATCGTCGCGCCAAAGCGGCGCTTCCCGACCGCGTCCTCACGCAGCGAGATCGCTTCCGCATCCGTCCCTGTGCCGCCACGAGAGAACGCAACCACATGCCCGCCATCATCCGCCACCACGCACAGATCGTACGAGCCGCCAGCGTCTCGCCGAGTGAACTCTTCGCCATCCTCGCGACGCAGCACCAACTCGCCCGTGATGCTCCCCAAGGCTCGCCGCGAATACACCAACTCACCCTGTGGCGTCAGCACGCCGTGGGCACACACATCTCGACCCATCGCGAGCCACTCGACGCGCCCGCTCGCCCACGCCGCCCGACCGATCCAGCGCGAGCCATCCTCGCGCACACTCTCGACAAGAAAGCCGCGAGCATCCGTCGAACGACCGAGCACCAGTCCAGCGTCCGTCGGCAACTCGGGCAACTCCACTCGCTTCGCGGGCGAAGATCGAATGTCATAGACGACCAGGCGCGTGCTCGCGGGTGGCTTCTGCTCTGGCAACGCCGCGAGCACTTCCCACGCGAGCGGATCGCCTTCCTGCACTGCGATCAGATTTCCATCCGGCGACACCAGGGGCAGCACCTGCCCGTCGTACACCACCGAACCCAGAGGCACGATTCCAACCACCACGCGTGACGACAACACAGCAGCAGTCGTCGCAGGCCTGCCAACGGGCCCCGCGGGGAGATCGCCCTGGGACACCGGCTTGCCAGTACCTGCCGACCCAGAGTTCGCAAACGCCGCGATGTCCGACGCTGTCCCGCCTGACTGCCCAGGCCTCACGCGCATGCCATGACGCGGTTCCTCACGCTCCGTCACGCACGCGCCAAGCACAAGAACGCACAACAGAGCGCACGCCGCAAGCGCACGGGAACATTGCAAAGCGGAGCCCGCCTCAGCGCAATCCCGCTCCCGATCGGTGCGTCCCACGCTCACTCCTTCTTGGATGACTCGGGCTTCGCGGCCTCCGCATCCGCGTCCACCGGCACCAGCAACTTGTGCTGCAGGTCCGACTCTTCCACCTTCTCACGCATGATGTCTCGCTGACGCTGCAACTCGTCGCGGAACGGCTTGTTCACCGTATCCGCCTCTTCCGGATTCTCGATCACCATCGGCGTAATGAAGATGAGCAGTTCCGTGGTCGTCTTCGACTTCTCGCGGCTCTTGAACAACTCGCCCAGCAGCGGAATGTCTCCAAGGATCGGGAACTTGCGAACAATGTTCGTGTCCTCGCTGCGCAAAATGCCCGACACCACGATCGTCTGCCGATCCCCGACGATCAACTGCGTGGTGGTCTCGCGCCGATCCACGACGAATCCGCCAAACAACGTCTGTCCGGGCACGATCGACGACAACTCAAGGTTGACCCGCAAGTCCACCTCGCGCTTGGGCGTGATCCTGGGGCGAATACGCATCTGGATGCCCACCGCGCGATAGTCGAACGACTGGACCAGGTTGCCCTGGCTATTCGTCTGGGTATCCGTCACGAACGGAATGTCCTGACCGTCGAAGAACTCCGCTTCCTGGTTGTCGCTCGTGAACAACTTGGGCTCGCTCAGGATCGAGACATTGGTCTTCTGCGCCAAAGCCGACAGAAGCACGTTCACATTCACCGTCGAGTTCAAGACGCTCGTGTCAAAGATGCTCGTCGCAAAGTCGTTCTTCGTCCCCTCGGCCGTCGTCCCGATCGAGATCGAGTTGTCAGGGCTTGTCGGCGTGAGCGCGCCGCTGCCCCACCGAAGACCAAAGGCCAGCGAGTCATCCCGCGAGATCTCGGCCACGATCGCCGACAGCAACACCTGCCGCCCGGGCTTATCGAGCGACGCGATCAGCGTCGAGACCGAGTTGCGATACTCGGGCGGCGCAATCACCATGACCGCGTTCTGGCGCCACACGGGAACGATCCTGATCTTGCCGACGAGGTTCGACGCAAGGCGCTGGTCGGCGGTTGCTCGCGTGGCACGCTGCCACCAGAACGTGATGTTGTTGTTGGAAGTCGTTGTCGAGTCGGTCGCACCATCCTGCGTCGTCGTCGTTGACGTCGCGAACGGACTCGCGCCGGAAGTGGAGTTCGTAGACAGCCCAGACTCGCTCCGCCGAAGCGTCGCCAGCGTGCCATCCTGCGACAAAAGCACGTTCAACTGCTCGGCCAGATCCTCCGCGTTCGCGTGCTTGAGATCAATCACCTCGGGCAGACCGATCGTCTGCGGCTGATCGAGTTCACTGATGATTCCTTCAACCACTTTGAGGTTGTCTTCCGACCTTGCAATCACGATCAACCGATTCGAATCTGGAAACGCCTGGAACGTGAACTGCCCCGCGAGTCGCCCGGCCCCTTGTCCAGACGCAGGTGCGTTCTGCTGGTTCTGCTGCCCGCCCTGCCCCTGCTGGCGATTCTGACCCCCGGTGGTAGTCGTGCTCGCCTTGCCAAACATCTGCTCCAGCGCGTCCTTCACCTTCACCGGGTCGCTGTTGTTGAGCAAAAAGACCTTGTTAATCACCGACTTGGGATCCAGCGGCTGGTCCCACTCCTTCTCAATCAGATGCTCGATCTCCTTCAAGATCGCCGGATCGGCCGAGACTGTCACCGAGTTCTGTTGCGTGCTCGAGGACACGCGAATCTCAGAAACGGCCGCCCCGCCACCACCCTCTTCACCGCCCCGTCTTCCATAGTAATAGTTCTGCTGGTTCTGGTTGTTCCCGCCCCCCTGCGTCTGCCCGAACAACTCGTTGATGCTCGTCGCGACCGCTGACGCCTCGGCGTGGTTCAGGCGAAATGTCTTGGTCTCAAGCGCACCCGCCCGCGGCCGGTCGATCGCATCAACCAACGCCTCCACGCGTTTCGCCAGCGCAATCGACCCGAGCACCGCGATTCGATTGCTCTCCTCGTCGAGCGTCAACTTCGCGTAGTCGGGCATGCCGCCCTTGATCGCGTCGCCAAACTTCTTCGCGGTCACGAACTTCAACGTGAACACCTTCTCCACCATCGCGCCCAGGTCAGTCCGATTCGCCACGCGTTCGTCGGGTCCAATCACGGGCACGTCGCCACGCGTCAACTCGCCGATGTCACGCAGCACGATCCGATCCGGGTGCACAATCACCGCAATCTGGTTCTGCTGCAGCGCAAGATACAGCATGTTCAGCGCAACCTCGCGCGACACCTCGCCATCACTCATCACCGTGATGTTCTTGCGCGACAGGATGTCGTTCTGAGGAAGCACGACCTTGCCCGTTGCTTCCATGATGAACGGCACCAACTGATCGACCGTCACGTTCTTGAACGCCAACTTCGTCGGCGGGCCATCGAGCAGTTTCTTCTTGACCGGCACCGCTTCCTTCGCTGCGTCGTTCGCAGGTGCATCCGCCGCCAACGCACCATCCTGTGCAAGCGCCGGCAACGCGTGTCCTGCGGTTGCGACCAGAACCGCGGCGAACGCCGTCCACGCGCGTCGGCTGCCGCCTGTTGCCCCGATACCCGAACGATCCGTGCTGCTCTTCATGGAACTTCTTTCTGATTCGGCCCCGCTGGGCCGCTCTGGTTCGTGTGCTGGTCTCGTCGCGACTACTCAGTCCATCTCAGATGTTCGTGCCTCTGCCCGTCTGTAGCCTCTCACGAACTCCCCGGCTTTGCAGGTTCCGCCGCAGGCACCGGCGCCGGTGCAACCGGCGCTGCCTCAGGTTTCGGCTCTTGCTTGGCTGGCTCGATCGGCTTCTCCCCGTTCGCCGCCACCTTTGGCGTGGCGGGAACCTCTTCCTTGTTCGGCTTCGCTGAGGCGTCCTCGTCCGCCCCTTCCCCAGGCGCAGTGCCGCCCGCTGGCTCCGCCTTAGGCGTCTCCTTCGCCTGCTCCTTGATCACAAGATCGTCCTTCTTGAACAGGCCGACCTTGAACTCAACTTCCTGCCACTCGATCGTTGCTTCCCACGGGATATTCAACGCAACCACGCGAATGTCACCCTCGCGCTTGTCGCCCACCTGCATCCGCTTCCCATTGTCAAACCACACCGAGTCACCCATCATCGCCACAACCGCTGGACCGCCATAGGTCGTGGGCTTCTGCTTGTCGGCGGTCTCAGGCGGCGCCTCATCCAGCGGCTTCGACGTCTCCTTGATCGGTGGCCCAGGCGTCAAGAACAAACTTCGCCCCTCGATCTGCGCCAGATACGCCGGAAACTTCTCCTTCGCCTTCGCGGCCAGTTCCTTGTCACCTTCCGCGCTCGACTGCGTCTCCGCAGAGGGTGCCCACAGCGCTCGCACAAACGCGGGCACAACGGAGATCAACACCACCATTGCTACTCCGATGGCAGCCGTGGCGACCTTGCCGGGCGTTCCCAGTCGTGCCCACGCTTCGCGCGGATCAAACTTCATGCTCGTGCCGCTCACTTTGGCCGCCCCACTTTCTGCTTGAGTTGCCACGCTTCGACCCAGATCGTCGCGGATACCTGCCGACCGCCTTCATTCTCGCCGGACTTCTGTCGCAGCACCAGCCGCGACACGCGTGCGATCTCCGGCACCTGCTCAAGGTCAGCAACCACCTTCGCGACTTGCTCGGGCTCGGCGTCAAATACGATCTCGCTCACCAAACGCTCGACGCGGTGATCCGTGCCAAACTGCCGCGACAGCGCGCTGTTCGCCGGCACCAGCACCTCTCGCGCCGTCATCGTCGGCCTCTTGACGCCGTTCGCATCAAGTGCCGCTTGCACCTGCTTGTTCAACTCCTGGCTGCGCGCGGCCGAGTCCGCAGGCGTCAACACCTCGCCATAGTTCTTGACCGCGTCCGTCGCCGCCTTGTCTAAGTCCGCCCTTGCCCGACGATCCTTGTCGTACTGATTCAGCGCAACCTCTTTCGTGCCCGCACGCGCGTTCCACGCCCCCATCTTCGTGAGCGCGGGCTCGATCGCGAAGAAGTACGCGACAATCGCGGCAACCGCGTACAGGCCCCACTTCGCCGAACGAGGCATCGCAGTCCAGCGTGCCTTCAAGCCACTGTTTGTTCCGGCACCCTCGTCCATCAGGTTCCCGCCTTTCCGCCAGCAGCGTTCAGCACCTTGATCCGTTCCTGCAACTTCGTCACTTCGTCTTCCAGTCGCCGCTTCGTCGATGCGTCCAGCGACGGGTTTTTCTGCGGATAGGTTCGCCGAGCGACCATCTCTCGCATCGCGGTTCCCTTCTCCATCTTGGCGATCACTTCGTCCTTGAGTTCCGTCGGCACACCGCCCGCTTCCTTGCGCTCGGTCGTCGGCTTGCTCGCGGTGTCATCCGAATCCCCACGCGACGAACGCCGCGAACCGCCATTCGATCCGCCCGGCGTATCAGTCGCCTTCCCGACCGGCGGCGTCTTCAACGACGCACCTTCACCATGCAACCGCACCGCGATGTTCTTGGTCGCCCAGTCCCACTCGGGCGTGGCCGCCACAGGTGCCATCGCGTTCGCCACGCCGAAACTCATGCTGAACTGCACGCGCCCATCAGCCGTCGACTCGCTTCGTGCGGGCGTGCCCACGGCCGTAAACACACCGGCCTTGTTCAGATTCGCCTGCAACTCGTTCATCTGCGCACGCGTACCAGCGATCGCGCTGATCGAAATCCCCTGCGACCCGCCGCTCGACCCCGTGCCGGCATCCGGATCGATCGTCAAACTGGTAATCTCCACACCCAAGGGCGTCGCCTGCGAAATGTCCGAAAGCAACTTGGTGATCGGCCAGCGCGACTTCTTCACTTCCGCATACACCGCACCACGCTCGTCGAGCGCTTTGCGGGTTTCTTTGGCCTTCTTGAGCGACTGCGACTTCGTGTCCAGAATCGTCACACGCCCCCAAGCGAACGCAATCGGCCCCGCCACCACCAGCACGAGGCACGCCGCCGTCACCCACACCGCACGCTTCTTCTCACCAAGCCACGTCGCGATCCGCATCACCGGATGCTCGATCACCTTGGGCGGCCTCGCCCTCATCAACCCCAGCGTCCCCGTTGTCGGATCGCTCAGGATCACCGCAAGCAACGCCCCCAACGCCGCGCCGTGCCCGTCGATCCACTCGCGCGTCACCTCGACACCCGTCACGAGCGATGACGCGTGCTCGACACACTCTGGCGCCAGCCCCAGCCGGGGCTTCATGTCGCCCCCTTCCAACTCTTCACCCACCGCCGAAACGACGCCCTCGGCCCACAGCACCGACGACGAGTTGTCCTCGATCACCACACGCGCCGACGTCCGAAGCCCCGTACCCGAGAGCATGCTGATCGATCCATCGGCAGGATCCGCAAACCAGGCGCTCGACGCACTCGTCCCGCGCAGCACCGCGAGCGCACCGATGATCGGGCAAACCGTCTCCTTCACCACATCCTCATCGAATCCGCACGTCGGATCGCTCGAACCCTTCCAACCCACCAATAGTGCCGGCACCTGGGACGCCTCCCCATGCCCCGCGAGCACGCCCGCGCCGCGACGATGCACCGGAATCGAATCCGGCAACTGCACCTCCGCGAGCAACCCCGCCGCCGACGCCATCGCCGACCCATCCGCCTGTGGCACCATCGCGACACGCGCAATCGTCTCCCCACCAGGAATCACGCGCACCACATGCCCGACCGACGCCATCCAACCCTGCTCGCCCAGCCGAGCCGCATCCTTCTCAGGGATCGACGTCGCAATCACGCGCACGCGATCACCCTCGCGCTCGCCGACCAGCACCACCACGCGATCACCCTGCGCATGCAGCGCGGCGACCTTCGGCCCACCGGCCTTGCCCGCGCCCTTGCCGCTCTTGCGTTGCTCGCTCGCGCCATTCTTCATTGCACCCGCACTCCCTTGATGACGACCGCCGAACTGCTCCGATCCAGCGTCGCAAGAATCTCAACCTCAACACCGCTCCGCTCGTCGCGTCCCTTGCATCGCACCAGGAACACGTTCGATCGTACCGTCAGCACGTCGAACATGCCCGCAAGATTGCCCCGTGACAAGCCCGGCACTTCCAGCAACTCCGCGATCGACGCGAACCCCTTCGCCTTGCCCTCGCGCTCCGAAACAATGCTGTCCGCCAGCGTCACGCCGATCTCCGGTACCATCTCCAGCACCACCGCCGGCGCCGTGTTCACGTTCAACTTCCCGGGAATCTCCCCCTCGCCAAACCTCGCCGCGTCCGCCTCACCGATCACGCACTCGTCCAGCAACTTGCCAAGTTGCTCGACCTCTAACTGAGGCGTCCTCGAACGACTCCCGCGCACCTCGTTCCGCGCATTGAGCGTGTCTTCCAACTGACTCAGCCGACGCCGGATGAAGTCCCCCATCGTCGGGTTCTCTCCCTCCGTCGCCCACTTCACGATCACGTCCGCCTGCCCGCTGTCCACACCAACGCGCGACGCCACCTCACCAGTGGACGCCTTCGTCAGGTCAAGCGGCTCATCCCCGCTGGGCGTCTTGCCTCCATCAATACTCTCCGCCGTCAGCACCCCGCTCCATCCCGCGTCCAGAATCCCGTCCGCATTGTCCGGCGGGTAACTCACCGCGCCGTCATCTTCATTCGGATCGAGCAAGCCATTCTGGTTCCAATCCTCGCCGCGTACCTCATCCGCCATCGCGCCGACAACCTGCTCCAACTCGCCAAGCGTCCGCATCATCGTGTTCCGTGGCTCGTACGGATACTGCAACCCCTGGTAGTACCCAACCTCCGCTCCCAGTGGGTTCGCCTCATCATCAGCGTCGATCCAGTCCAGCACCGACGCAACCGTGTCATCAAGCATCAAAGGATCGAGATTCCCCAACTGCTCGGCGCTCAGGCGATTGATATTCAACATCGAGTGCGCATCACGCGCACCGAGCACCTCGCCATTGGGCCCCGTGTACGACACGCGGTAGGTCGAGTCCACAAACTCGCCCTCAGCGACCTCCGCCATCTCATCCATCGCCTCAAACGCGCTCGTGCCGCTCCCGCTCGTGGTGTTGAACTCCAGTCGCGCAATCGTCGCCTCGACCCCGCCCCGCGCCGCCCAGTACGCCCGCACGCGTGCTAGCGCCTCGCGCCCCGCAACCGCCTGGCTGTACGACGCCGACTGCAACGCCGACACCACGACCGCCGCGAGCACAATCGCCCACAGCACCATCAGCAGCGCCATCCCGCGCCGCGTGGCACAGGCTTCCAGCCTGAGCGTCTGACCCGTGGCACAGGCTTCAAGCCTGTGCGATTTCTCTTTGTGCTTCCGCTCCATCACGTCCCCCCCGCGTTGGAGGTGCTTCCCGATCCATTCGTCCCGTTCGTCGTCTCCTCCGCCTTAGGCACCGGCACACGATCAACCGCGACCACCCGGCGCACCGTCGCCGTCGTCTTCCCATCCGCCGCATGCGCCCGCACCGTCACGCGCACGCCATACGGCAATCCGTCCGAATCCGCGTCCCATACCGTCTTCCACTCGGCCCCGTCGTACGCCTCGATCCCCACCAACTCAATACCCTCGGCGAGCCGCGACGCGATCCCGCCCCCCTCCTCAACCACCGCCCGCGCATGGTTGATCCGCCGCCACGCTTCCATCCCACCGCCGCCCGGCTGCACCCGATAGTGAACCAGATACTCGCCGCTCTCCGCGCCATTCTCGGGCGAACGCATAGGCCGCGCCGACTTCACCCGCAGCATCATCTCGTCGCTCGCGCTCCCCGACGCCCCGCCATCGGTGATCAGCACGCGCGTTTCGCTCAACTCCGAATCTCGCACGATCTGTTGCAGATCCAGCGCCGCCCGCGATGCCACCGCATCCGCCCGCGCGAACGCCTCACGCCGAGCACCCGCGCTTCGCTGTGATCGCACCAGCGTCGACACCACACCCGCCGTCGCCGCCGCCAACAGAGCCACGATCACGCCCGCGACGATCAACTCTGCCAGAGTAAACCCGCGCCGAACATGCCTCATGGATCACGCTCCACCGTTTCCGGCGGCTTGCGCTCCGGATCAGGCTCTTCCCCGATCCTGGGCGACATCAGCGTCTCCACCATCACACTCTTCTCACGCCCGCTCTCAAACCACAGGATCGTCGCCGCCACATCGTGCGGATCCCCGCCCGCGGCCTGCCCGCGAAACTCCACCTTGTACCGATACTCCGTAAACGGCGCATCACACGCCCCCTCAAGCGCAAACCGCGACCCGTAGTTGTCAGGCCCACGCATCAGCACAAGGTTCAACTGCTCGTCCGCCAGCATCGCCGCGATCGCCAGCCGTTCACCCTGCATCTGAGACGACATCGCACTGCCCGCCATGCCAACCATCACCGCGAGCGCCACACCCATCACCACCGCCGCAACGAGAATGTCCACGAGGATCACGCCAGCGCGTGCCACAACCCGGCGATCACGCCGAGCCACACCGCGAATCTGTCCTCGCCCGCACTCCACGCTCGGCAATCCTCCAAAGCACCAACCTCACCACGCCCGCGTCGCTCGCCCCGTCGCGTCCAAATCAATCGAATCGCTGTCCTGCGACACCATCGACGGATCAACAACCCTCGCCCGCGTCCCCGTGGGCGTCAACACAATCGCCCAACTCTGCTCGCCATTCTCCTGCTCGATCGTCACCACCACCCGAGGCCTCGGCTCCGTGCGCGGAAACGTGATCCGCCACTTGCTCGCGTCCAACCCCTCGAAATCCTGCACCACCGACACAAGCCGCGCACCATCCAACTCGACGCCTCGCGACAACGGATCCGCGATCCAGTCCCCTTCCTCCATCGAGCGCGTCTTCCCCTCTTCCACCATCGGCGGCACAAACAACCTGAGCCGCCCATTCGCCCCATCAAAGTCCAGCGCCACCGCCTGCCCCGTCAACTGATCCCGCGTCGCCGCAGACGACATCAACTCCGCAAACTCCCGCACGCTCGCCTCGGCACGCCGACCATTCACATTCGAAAACCGAGGCAGCGCCAGCCCCGCCAGTATCGCCAGCAGCACGCACACAACGACAACCTCAACAAGCGAGAACGCTCGTCGATGCACCGCCGTGTGATCTGTCCGCCCACGCACCATGCCGCCCTCTTCCGCTCTTAGGTACCCCCACTCTCCGAGTGGGGTCTTCCTTCCATCTTTCAGAGCCGACGTGCGCAAGCACCCGGTCTTCTCTTACTTCGACTTCTTCCCGCTGATGATGTCCGCCGCGTCACCCTCTCCGCCAGGCTGGCCGTCGGCGCCATAGCACACGATGTCAAAGTCGGCGTTCCCATGTTGCGACGGAATCAACAGCACATAGTCATTCCCCCACGGATCCTTCAGGTCATCCGCGTTGTTGACGTAAGGCCCCTTCCATCCCTGCACGCTCCCGGGGTTCTCTACCAGCATCGTGAGCGACGCGCCCGCGTCGGGACTTTGGCAATCAATAATGTAGTTGTGCACCGCAGTCGCGATCGACGAAACGCCCGCCTTCGCGACGCTCTGCTTGCTCTGCCCCACACGCTGCAGAACGCGCGGTGCAATCACCGCCGCCAGCACGCCCAGGATCACCACGATCACAATCACCTCGATGATCGTGAATGCCCGCTTCGCCTGCCGTCCGAGAATCCGCTGCATATCCGCGCTCCTTCATTCATCTCGCGAGGGCACTTCCCCGCGATCAACCAACTCTTTGCATCACACTTAACCGCCCGCGACCGCGTCCTGCAACTGCAGCAGCGGCAACAACACCGCGAGCACCACAAACCCAACGGCCATCGCCGCAAACACAACCAAAACCGGCGGCAACGCGGCCGTAAACACCTTCACACTGATCTCCGTCTTCTCCTCAAACGCCTTCGCCGCCTGATTCAACAACTCATCCAGCCGCCCAGATCGTTCACCAAGGTTCACAATCTGCACCAGCATGGGCGGGAAGTAACTGCTCTTCTCCATCGGGTCCGCGATCGTCTTGCCCGCCGCGACCTCTTCAACCACGTCATCAACCACCAACTCCATCGCCCGATTGCCCAGCGTCCCCTTCGTGATCTTGAGGCTCTGCAGAATCGGCACGCCCGCACTCGTCAGCGTTCCTAGCGTCCTTGTAAACCGCGCGATCGCAACGTCGCGCAGCAACCGCCCGAGCAACGGCGTCTTCAGCAACGCACGATCAATCTTCAGCCTCGGCCCGGGCGTCGAATACAACTTCTTCACATACAGAATCCCCGCCACAATCGACGGGATGACGATCCACCAGTACCCGCTCACAAACGCCGCAAGCCCCTGCACCACCTTCGTCGGCAGCGGCAACTCCATCGACTGCCCGCTCGCGCCCACATTCTTGAGAACCTGTGGCACGATAAACGTCACCACCACGATGATCGCCACCACAATCAGCGACAACAAAATCATCGGGTACATCGTCGCCGACATCACGCTGCGGCGCAACTTCACGTCGCGATCCATCAACTCCGCCGCCTGCACCATCACCTCGGGCAACTTTCCCGACGCCTCGCCCGCACGCAGCATGTTGATCAGCAACTCATTGAATGGCTTGCCGATCCGCGCCGCCGACTCCGCCAGACTCTTGCCCCGCTCAACATCCCCGATCAACTGATTCAGCATCGCCTGCTGCCGCTCAGCGTGTCCCTGCCGTTGAATCGTCTTCAGCGCAGGCACCAACGGCAACCCCGCCTGCAACGCGGTCGCCAACTCGCGAATGAGCGACGCCATCTCCACGCGAGACATCACCGTCCGCTGGAACATGCCCCCGCCGGACGCCTCAAAGACCTCCACCCGTTCCACACGCTCCGAACTGCCCGATTCACCCTTCGCGGCTCGACCATTCGACACCGCGACCTCAAGCGCCGTCGGCGTCTCACCGCGCCGCACGATCTCCTTGAGCGCGCTTGCCCTGTCCGGCGCCTCGATCGTGGCCGTGCCGCCACTACCACCGCCGCTGCGCCCGATCGTGCGATACGTAAACGTCGGCATCAGCCCTTCACCCCACCATCATGCCCACCGATCTCATCCGACGCATCCTGCGTCGCACGCAAAACCTCATCCAGCATCGTCTCGCCCGACGCCGCCTTGATCAAGCCATCCTTCCGCATCGTGATCCACGCCGCGCCAAGCGCCGACTGAATCTCCGCGCTCGTCGCTCGCTTCGCGACCAACTGCCTCACCGTCGGCGTCATCATCACCAACTCAAAGAACCCGACGCGCCCGCGCGTCCCATGCCCGTCGCACTTCTCACACCCAGCCCCGCGATACCCGTTGCCATCAACAAACAGCGACATCTCCTGATGGCTCAGGCGATGCTTCAAATGCTCCGCCAAAGGCTGCGGCACCTTGCAATGCTGGCAGATCTTCCGCCCAAGCCGCTGCGCCAAAATCCCCTCGAGCACGCTGCTGAGCAGGAATGGTTCCACACCCATATCCATCAATCGCCCCGCCGCACTCACCGCGTTGTTCGTGTGCAACGTCGAGAAAATGAGGTGCCCCGTCAGCGCGGCTCGCACCGAGATCTCCGCCGTCTCCCCGTCGCGAATCTCACCGACCATCACCACGTCCGGGTCCTGACGCAAAATGCTCCGCAGCCCGTTCGCAAACGTTAGCCCGCGCTTCGGATTCACCGGAATCTGATTCACACCCGCCAACTCATACTCAACAGGGTCCTCGATCGTGATGATCTTCAGGCTCGGGTCATACAACTTCGTCAGCGCCGCATACAGCGTCGTCGTCTTGCCGCTACCCGTCGGCCCAGTCACCAGGATCATGCCGTGCGGCATGTCGATCAACTTCTGCATCGAATCGCGATCAACCTCGCGCATCCCCAACGCCTTGAGATCAAGTTGAATGCTCTCCTTGTCCAGGATGCGCATCACCACGCTCTCGCCATACAGCGTCGGCACCGTGCTCACGCGAATATCAATCTTGCGCCCCTCAAACCGCAGCGTGATGTGCCCATCCTGCGGCGCATATCGCTCCGCGATGTTCATCCCCGCCATGATCTTGATGCGGCTCGTGATCGCCGGCTGCAAATGCTTCGGCGGGCTGGGCTGCTCCACCAAACTTCCATCCACCCGATACTTCACCGTCAACTTCTTCTCAAAGGGCTCCACATGCACGTCGCTCGTGCGGCTGCGGATCGCTTCCAGAATAATCAGGTTCACCAGGTTGATCAGGCTCGGCTGCTCCGCCATCCGATGCAGATCATCCGCCTCGATCGCCTCAAGGTTGCTGATCAACTCATCCTGGTCCTCCGCCTCGCCACCCAGCCGCGCCGCCATCTGCGCCGCCGTGATCCCATACGTCCCACGCAGCAACTCGCCGAACGCGTCCTTCGCGATCGCGACCGGCGTGACCGGCCGCCCGCACAACACGCTCAACTCGTCCGCCGCCGCCACATCGCTCGCGTCAAGCATCGCCGCCAAGACTCGCCGCCCGCGAAACCCATAAGGCACCGCGCGCAGACGCACCGCTTGATCAGCCGTGATCAACTGCGTCGCCTCGGCATCAACTTCGGGCTTCTGCTCCAGCAACTCCGATGGCGCGTTGGTCACTGCAGCCCCCACCTTGCCTAGGCCTTCACCCTTCAACGAACTCTGGATCGTGGCCATGCCGCTCCGCTCCGCGCCGCCCTCAGCGCCCAATGCTCCCGCGTTCCATCCACGCCCCAACTACGAATCAATCTCACACTGATCGCCCGCGGGATTTGCCCCCACAGTCTAACTGATTTCCCGCCTCAGGATTGCAACGATCCCGTACCTTCTACGACCGAATCCCCTACTTTGGTTCTTTCCCGCCTTCTACCGGACGTTCCCGACGCTCGGTTGCGTTCACACGGACCGATATCGAGTTCCCGCCTTCTTCCTCCTCGACATCCTCCCCAGACCAGCCCCCACCCTTCTCAGGCCGCTTCGCGGGCAACTTCGCTCGCTGCTCCTCGCGCAACAATCCGCGCACCTTCTCCTCAAACTGCTCGTCCAACGCTCTTCGAGCCTTTCGGGCGTCGTTCACGTCCTTTTCTGGGTCAACCTCAGGCCCGCCGTCGGTCGTCCGAATCACCATGCGGACACTGCCAATGTCACCATTCGCCTCGATTGCCTTCCGCCAAGCCAGGTTCAACCCCGCCGCTTCCCGGGTGTACTTCTCCTTCAACTCCTTGAGACCCTGCCGCTGGGCGTCATCAAGGTCCTTGAAGCCAAGAGCC
>Ga0075158_10001724_pt1 | contig 16366 bp, 11 predicted proteins | sample JI91814BDNA_FD_70968 | JGI IMG/M metagenome (GOLD analysis project Ga0075158, IMG submission 70968) | Wastewater effluent complex algal communities from Wisconsin, to seasonally profile nutrient transformation and Carbon sequestration -... | ecosystem: Engineered > WWTP > Effluent > Algae... | reverse complement strand
TGAAGCCGCTGGTCAGCGCCTTGTCGAAGCTGTCGGTCGGGAACACCTGCACTTCGGTCCGCCCGTCCCAGCCCGGCCGGAAGGCGCCGGCGGGCAGCTGCGGCTTGCCGTGACGGTGGATGTCGTCGAGGGAGCGGATGAGCAGGCGCACGCAGCGCGCCGTCACCATCGGCCCGCCCAGCCACTCTTCACCGGCGGTGGACGAGTCAAGGCGGATGCCCTTGGCCTGGCAGGCGGCGGCCACCCAGTCGGCGCTGACCTGCTGGATGCGGGGCAGGCAGGCGCGCAGAAGGGCCGCCCGCTCGCTCGCCGACAGCCGGGCGAACGCCGGGGCCTGCTCGCTGAGAATACCGATGGCTTCGTCGAGCTGCTGCTGCGAGGTCGTGGCGTGGCTCTTGGCGCTACCGCTCATCTCCATGGAGGCAGAGGTCGTCGGGGTCATACGCGAACGCTAGCACAGGCAAAGAGCCTGTCCTAGGTGTTATGCTGCGCTCGTGCGAATCCACCAGGAACGTTTGACCGTGCAGGTCCCGGGGCCGGGCCTGCACCCGCTGACCGCGGAAGTGGCGGCGGTCGTCGGGCGCGCCGGCCTTGGGTCCGGGCTGTGCACGATCTTCATCCGCCACACCTCGGCCAGCCTGGTCATCCAGGAGAACGCCGATCCCACCGTGCGGGCCGACCTGCAGCGCTTCTTCGCGCGCCTTGTCCCCGACGGTGACCAGCCCGGGGTCCGCTACCAGCACGACGCCGAGGGACCCGACGATATGCCGGCCCACATCAAGGCGGCGCTCACCCAGACCTCGCTCGGCATCCCGCTCCTCGACGGGGTGCTCGGCCTTGGCACCTGGCAGGGGATCTATCTGTGGGAGCACCGGCACGGTCCGCACCGCCGGGAGCTGGTGGTCCAGGTGCTGGGCACCTAGCATGCGGGCGCGCGGGGAGAGCTGGCGGTCGTCGCCGCCCAAGCAGCTGACCGCGACCGCGATCGCGATCGCGACCGGCCCGGCCCCCGCGGGGCCGTCCAGCCGCCGCGGTGAGTCGGACGCGGCCGGTGATCGTGAGCTCTGGCAGACCCCGCTCGCCGACGCCCGCCCGCGGCCGGCGGCGCCGCTCATCCTGGCGTTCGCGGTCGGCATGGCGGCGCTGCTGCCGCTGTTCCTGTTCTTCGCCACCGAGCGCTTCAGTCCCGTGGCCCGCCTGCTCGCCTGGCTGGGCCTGGGCGGCGCGCTGGCCCCGACGCTGTGGCTGCTGACCCGCCCGGGGGCGCGGGCGAGCACGGTGGTGGCGACGGGCATGTGGGCGGCGGTCTTTTACCACCTGGCGGTCTTTCACGAGGACCGGCTGATGCTGCGCTGGGGCGAGGCGCGGATCAGCGAGTCGGCCGTCGATCTGGCGATGCTGCTGGCGGCGCTGGCCACCCCGGCGATCTACCTCGGCTGGCAGCTGGCGGGGACGCTCAACCTCGGGCGCGCCCTGCCCCACCCGCGGCTCGACGTGCCGGCGCTGCCGCTGCGGCTGGTCGGGGCGGGCATCGTCGCCCTCTCGCTGCTCACCGACGTGCTGTGGATGCGCCGCGAGCTGACCGTCTACCAGCCGGCGGTGAGCGTGATCGCCGTGCTCACCCCCTCGGATCTGGGCTTCGCCATGGTGCTGCTGCCGACCTTGCGCCCCCAGGGCGGCGGGCGCGGCGGGCGCGGCGGCCGGCTGCTGTTCTGGGGTCTGTTCGGCGCGGCGGCGCTCGTCGCGCTGATGCGCGGCGTGCTGACGCCGCTGATGAAGCCGCTGCTCATCTACATCCTCGCCAACCTGGTGATCTGCCGGCGCGCCCGGCTGTGGCCGGTGGTGGTGGCGCTCGGCTCGGTGCTGCTGCTGCAGCCGGTCAAGGGCGAGTTCCGCGCCCGGGTGTGGGACCGCCAGAGCGAGATGACCCTGACCGCGCGGGCGCTCCTGTTTGTCGATCTGACGGTGCAGCACTGGCTGGGCAGCGACATCTCGCCCTCGGTCGACAAGGAGCAGTCGGTCAAGATCGCGGCGGCGCGCACCGGGGCGGCGCTGCAGCTGGCCAACGCCATCGAGCTCACCCCGCAGGCGATCCCGTTCCAGGGCGGCGCGACCTACAGGTACCTGCGCTTTGCCCTGATGCCGCGCGTGTTCTACCCCGACAAGCCGATCGCGCAGTACGCCGATGTATGGGCGGCGGTGCTGTACGGCTACACGACCCAGTCGGGCACCGCCCACGTCATGGTCGGCCTGTCGCAGGTCGCCGAGGCCTACATCAACTTCGGCGTCATCGGCGGGCTGGTCCTGCTCATGGGCCTGGGGTTTTTGCTGCGCGGCATGGACGAGGTCTTCGCCCACCCGCAAGCCGGCACCGGCGCGCTGGCGCTGCACCTGTACTTCGCGCAGAGCGTGGCGGTGACCCTGGAGGGCTCGCTCGCGCAGTACTGGGGCGGGGTGCTGCAGTCCTATCTGGTATACGGCGTGGCCCTGGCGCTGCTCGGCAGCCTGGCGCGCACCCGGCGGCGGCGGGGACAGCCGGCGCCCTGAGCAGCCGGCGCCCTGAGCAGCTGCGATCGACCTGGAACCGGCAGCGGATCGGCAGCAAAGGTGAGCCGGCGCGATTTAACTCTTGATCCTGGCCAAGCTGGTGATTACGCAAGCTAGCATGACTGACCAAACTGAACCCGTTACCGCCCCGGCTCCCGAAAGCTCCGCTCCCGCTTCCCCTGGCGTCCCCAGCGGCGATCCCGCGCAGCAAGAGGAGCGCGCCTTTGGCACCGAGGTGCAGCAGCTGCTGCACCTTATGATCCACTCCCTCTACTCGAAAAAAGAGATCTTCCTCCGCGAGCTCATCTCGAACTCCTCCGACGCCATCGACACCCTGCGCTTCCTGGCCCTGACCCGGCCCGAGCTGCGCCACGCGATCGACGCCCAGGAGCCCGCGATCGAGCTTGCGATCGACAAGGATCAGAAGCTCGTCAAGGTGTCGGACACCGGCGTCGGCATGACCCGCGAGCAGGTGATCGCGAACATCGGCACCATCGCCCGCTCGGGCACCGGCACCCTGCTCAAGAAGCTCAAGGAGCAGGCCAGCGAGGCCACCGCGGGCAAGAACCTCGAGGTGATCGGTCAGTTCGGCGTCGGCTTCTACTCGGCGTTCATGGTCGCCAAGAAGGTGGAGCTGGAGACCCTGTCGGCCGAGCCCGGGGCCACCCCGGTCCACTTCAGCAGCGAGGGCGGCGGCCGCTACACCCTGTCCCCCGGCACCCGCCACAGCGTCGGCACCACGGTCACCCTGCACCTCAACGATGAAGAGAGCGAGTACCTGCAGGACTGGCGGCTGGAGTCGATCGTCAAGCAGTACAGCAACTACGTGAAGTGGCCGGTGCGCCTGGGCGGCAAGCAGTGTAACCGCAGCACCGCCTTGTGGTCGCGGCGGTCAAGCGAAGTCACCGCGGACGAGTACAAGGATTTCTACAAGGAGCTCTCCGGCGGCTTTGTCGAGGGCGACGCGCTCACCCACCTGCACCTGTCGCTCGACGCTCCCTACCAGTTCCAGGCGATCCTCTACATCCCGGAAAAGCCGCCCTTCGATCTGGCGATGGACCGCGACAAGCGGCGCGGCATGCAGCTGTATGTGCGCCGGGTGTTCATCCTCGATCACGCCGAGGAGCTGCTGCCGCCGTGGCTGCGCTTCGTGCGCGGCGTGGTCGACTCCGATGATCTGCCGCTCAATGTCTCGCGCGAGATCCTGCAGAAGAATCAGGTCATCAGCGCCATCCAGAAGCAGCTGGTAAAGAAGGTCCTCGAGGAGCTCAAGCGCGTCAAAGAGCAGAAGCCGGAGGCCTACCGCGCGTTCTGGGACGAGTTTGGCAGCATCATCAAGGAGGGCCTGTTCCTCGACGCCGCCAACCGCGAGAAGATCGCCGAGGTGACGCTGTGGAGCAGCCTGAACACCCCGGCCGATCAGCGGATCTCGCTCGGCGACTACCTGGGGAAGATGCCCGAGGGCCAAGACGAGATCTACTACATCACCGGCGCCTCGCGGGAGCTCGTCGAGGCCAGCCCCCATATCGAGGCGCTGCGCAAGAGCAAGCTCGATGTGCTCCTGCTCATCGAGCCGGTGGACGAGTGGGTCGCCCAGGGCCTGCAGGAGTTCTCGGGCAAGAAGCTGCGCGCCATCCACAAGGGCGACTTCACCCCGCCCAAGCTCAAGGCCGCCGAGGGCGAGACCCCGCCCGAGGAGGAAAAGACGCCGCCGGAGAAGGAGCAGGAGCTCGGCGCGCTCGTCGCCCACCTGCGGGTCCGCTTCCAGGAGAAGCTCAAGGAGGTGCGGCTGTCGAGCCGCCTCACCGACAGCGCCAGCGTGCTCGTCTCGGACGAGGGCGACATGGGACCGCACCTGGAGCAGCTGCTGATGCGCGCCGGCCGCAAGGTCACGGTGCAGAAGCCCATCCTCGAGGTCAACCCGAAGAACGCGCTCGTCCAGGCGCTCGCCCACCTGCTCGCGGTCCGTCCGGGCAGCGATGAGGTGGCCGCCTACAGCGACCTGCTGCTCGAGCTGGCCTACCTGGCGCAGGGCAGCGTGCCGCAGCCGGCGCAGCTCCTGTCGACCCTGAACCGCGTCCTCACCCGCGATCTGACGAACGTCAGCACCGCCGGGTAGCCCCCTCCCCCTGCGGTGAGCGGCGCGCTCTGTCCGCTCGCCGAGACCTGCCCGGCGGCCGTTCCCCCGTCGTCCGCCGGGCAGGTCTGCTAGTCGCTCACCGAGAACGGGGTGAAGTTTGTCTCGGTATCGAAGTAGTCCTCTTTCTCGGCCCGCTTGAGAAAGCCCACCACCGCGTAGGTAACCGGCGTAAGCAGCGTCTCGACCGAGACCTTGAACACCCAGTTGAATAGGACGATCTTCATCATCTCGCCCGGGGCCCAGATGCCCAGGAACGCGAGCGGATAGAACAGGATGCTGTCCAGACCCTGGCCGATCACCGTCGAGCTGATCGTCCGGGTAAACAGGTAGCGGCCGCGCGTCCACAGCTTCATCTTGGCCAGCACGTACGAGTTCGCGAAGTCGCCGACCCAGAACGCCACCACCGAGCTGGCGATGATCCGCCAGCTGTTGCCAAACACCAGATCGAGCGCCGGCTGATAAAGCTTGTTCATCGGCTCATCGGGGTTTGGCGGCAGGTGGATGACCACCTGCGACATGAGCGCGGCGAACAGGAGCGCGCCAAAGCCGGCCCAGATCACCTTCCGCCCGCGGGCGTAGCCGTAGACCTCGGTGAGGATGTTGCCGAAGATGTAGCTTATCGGAAAAAAGATGTTCCCGGCGGCGAACTTCAGCCCCAGAAACTCGCAGCTCTTGCCCGCGCCGATAAGGTTTGAGCACACAAGGACCGCCACGAAGGCGGCCATGATGAAGTCGTAATACTTGTAGTGGCGCGTGTTGGGGTGTTCTGGGTGGGATGGCGACATCATGACCTTCGCAGCGGCCCGGCGCGGGCAACGCAGCACATTATCACGCGCCGCCGCGTCCACAAGCTCGACCTTGATTGACCTTGACTTGCCGGCGCGGCTGTAGTGTTCATGGGAAGATGAACGCTGAGCTCGATAAGATCATCTGCCGCAGTCTGTCCTACGAGTGCGAGATCGGGTTTCACGCCTGCGAGAGCCACATTCCCCAGCGCATCAGCGTCGATCTGGTCGCCTGGGTGAGCCGCATCCCAGAGGACCAGGCGGAGCAGACCGCGGCCATCCGCTTTGACTACTACGAAGCGAACCAGGCGATAAAGAAGCTCTGCGCGGCGCGCAGCTTCACCCTGCTGGAGACCCTCACCGAGCAGATCGCCCGCGAGCTCGTCGACGGCTTCGCCGTGCACGCGGTCGAGGTTGCGGTGACCAAGTACCCGCTCGACATGCCCAATGCGGCGTCGGTCTCGTATGTCTGCTACCGCGAGCGCGCGGCGTCCGCCGGAAGCGCCGGGCCGGGACAGTAAGATGCGGCGGCGGCCGCTGGGTAGTCTGGGCCTGGGGCTGGGCCTGGGGCGAATATCGGGTTGACGTGCACTCCGTACGGGCTTACTGCTATGCGCAGAAATGTCTGTAGCAGCCGATCTGTCCGACAGCGGACTCAGCCTGTCCGTGACTCCTACCGGACAGCTCCACTTGATTCCGGAGTCGGCGCCCGGAGCACCGGAGTACGCGATGACGCCGCAGCTCGTCCAGCGGCTGCGCAGCGCCCACGCCGCGGGCCTGGGAGCGTTCCTCCTGCACCTGGGCACCACCGAGCTCGCCACCCCTCTGCCGCCTGACTTCGGCTTCTTCCGCGAGCTCTGCCGACGCTTCCTGACCGCGCTGTGCGCCACCCCGGATCTGGAGGAGCAGCGCGCCCGCGTCACCGTGCCGCCTCCCGCCGACCTCGACGAGCTCGCCGGCGCGGCGCCGCCGCTGCGCGGCGCCGAGTACCTCAGCGGCGAGCTCCTCGCCAGGCACTGGGACGAGCTGCTCGCGACCGTACGCGCCGAGCTGGCGGCGTCTACCGGCAGCGTACAGGAGTACCTGGCGGGCAAGAACCGGCTGTGGAACCTGGTCGGCCGGGTGTGCTTCCACCTCGTCGAGAACAAGCGCAACCCCGAGGTCCCGTTCGCCTTCTTGGCGACCTACGCCAGCCGCCTGTCCGGGCAGGCCCAGGTGGCGCACCTGCCGCTCGGCAAGGCGCTGGCGGAGTACTCCGGAGGGGCGAAAAAAGACACGCGCGCGCTCCTCCTCCTCCTGTCGCCGGTGCAGAAGGCGGCCAGCAAGAGTCCGCTGCTGCGCAAGCTGGTCGACTCCGGGGAGCTGTTCCAGCCGCTCGGCTTCACCCCCGCCGAGGCCTACGCCTTCCTCAAGGATGTTCCGGCGTTTGAGGAGAGCGGCGTCATCGTCCGCGTCCCCGACTTCTGGCAGGCCCGCAAGCCGCCGCGGCCGCAGGTGCGGGTCACGGTGGGAAAAAACCCGGCCGCGACCTTGAGCGCTGAGGCGCTGCTCGACTTCTCGATCAGCCTGACCGTGGACGGCCAGACCATCAGCGCCGCCGAGTGGCAGGAGATCCTGCGCGGCAGCGACGGCCTGGCGCTTATCAAGGGGCGCTGGGTCGAGGTCGATCGCGAAAAGCTCAGCCAGGCCCTTGCCCACTGGCAGAGCGTGCAGAAGGCGGCCGCCCGGGGCGAGCTGTCGTTCGTCCAGGCGATGCGCCTGCTCGCCGGAGCCGCGGTCAGCGAGGCCGACACCGAGGTCCTCGACCCGGCGACCGCGCCGTGGTCCAAGGTCATCGCCGGCGACTTCCTGGCCGAGGTGCTGGCGGGGCTTGGCCACCCGGACAGCCTCGGTCCGGCCGATCCCGGGCCCGAGCTTTTGGCGACCCTGCGGCCCTACCAGCAGGTGGGCGTCAAGTGGCTGTACCTGCTCGACCAGCTGGGCCTGGGCGGCTGCCTGGCCGACGACATGGGGCTGGGCAAGACGATCCAGGTGCTGGCGCTGCTGCTGCTCAAGCGCCGGGCGCGGCGGACGGCGGGTGCGCCGGTGCCGCCCAGCCTCCTTGTCGTCCCGGCGTCGCTGCTCGGCAACTGGCAGGCCGAGCTGCGCCGCTTCGCCCCCAGCCTGCGGACGCTCATCGCCCACCCGTCGGCGCTGCCCGGCGACGAGCTCGCCAAGCTCGCGCCGGCCGACCTGCGCGAGGTCGAGCTGTGCATCACCACCTACGGCGCGGTCGCCCGCTACCCGGTCTTCGCCGGGGGCCGCTGGGATCTGCTGATCCTCGACGAGGCGCAGGCGATCAAGAACCCGGCGGCCAAGCAGACCCGGGCGGTCAAGGCGCTGCACAGCCGCACCCGCCTGGCGCTCAGCGGCACCCCGGTCGAGAACCGGCTTGGGGATCTGTGGTCGCTCTACGACTTCATCTGTCCGGGGCTCCTCGGCTCGGCCAAGGTCTTTTCTCAGTTCATAAGGCGCCTGGCCGAGAAGCAGGACTTCAGCCCCCTGCGCAGCCTCATCCGCCCCTACCTCCTGCGCCGCCTCAAGAGCGACAAGCGCATCATCTCCGACCTGCCGGACAAGACCGAGCTCCTGGCCTACTGCGGCCTGAGCAAGCGGCAGGCGGTGCTCTACGAGCAGGCGGTGGAGGCGCTGCGCGAGCAGCTCGCCCAGGCGGAAAAGGACGTGCAGCGGCGCGGCGTCATCCTCAGCTTCCTCATGCGCTTCAAGCAGCTCTGCAACCACCCCTCGCAGTGGCTGGGTGATGGAGTGTACGCGCCGGAGGACAGCGGCAAGTTCGCCCGCCTGCGCGAGCTGTGCGAGCCCATCGCCAGCCGCCAGGAGCGGGTGCTGGTGTTCACCCAGTTCCGCGAGCTGACCGCGCCGCTGCACGAGTTCCTGCGCGGCGTGTTCGGCCAGCCGGGCCTGATCCTGCACGGTGAGACCCCGGTGAAGGAGCGCCCGGCCCTGGTGCAGGCGTTCCAGAAGGAGCTCGGGCCGCCGTTCTTCGTGCTCTCCCTAAAGGCCGGGGGCACCGGGCTGAACCTGACGGCGGCCTCCCATGTCATCCACTTCGATCGCTGGTGGAACCCGGCGGTCGAGTCGCAGGCCAGCGACCGGGCGTACCGGATAGGTCAGCGGAAGAACGTCCTAATCCACAAGTTCGTCTGCCGCGGCACCATCGAGGAGCGCATCGACTCCCTGATCGCCGGCAAGCAGGAGCTGTCCCAGGAGCTGCTCACCGGCGGGGGCGAGGCGCTGCTTACGCGCCTCAAGGACGAGGAGCTGCTGCGGCTCGTGTCGCTGGACATAAACAGTGCGCTGCCTGAAGGCTGAGCGCCGCCGCCCGCGGCTCTTCGCCAACGACCCTGGACCGGGCACGGCCGGTCCGCGCAACCAGGAGAGACCATCCGCATGGGGTACTACCAATCACAGTATGGAGACTTCCCTCCCTACGTCCCGGTCGCCGAGCGCCGGCGCCGCGCCGCGCGCGAGCTCGCCTCACTGCATAAAAAAGGGAAGCGCACCACGCCGGTGATAATCCCCGGACGGGCGATCGCGACCACGTTCTGGGGCCGCGCCTGGTGCGACAACCTGGAGTCCTACAGCGACTACGCAAACCGCCTGCCGCGCGGCCGCACCTACGTCCGCAACGGCTCGGTCCTCGACCTCTCGATCGAGTCCGGGAAGCTCAGCGCGCTGGTCATGGGCTCGCAGCTGTACCGCGTCCGCGTCTCGGTAAGTCCGATCGGGCGGGCGCGGTGGCAGGCGCTGATCAAGGAGTGCGCGGGGCGGATCGACTCCCTGGTCGAGCTCCTGCGCGGCCGGCTGTCTCAGGGGGTCATGGAGATCATCACCCGCAAGGGCACCGGGCTGTTCCCAAGCCCGCGCGAGATCGAGCTCTCGTGCTCGTGTCCGGACTCGGCGGTCCTGTGCAAGCACGTCGCGGCGGCGCTGTACGGCGTCGGGGCGCGGCTCGATGAGCAGCCCGAGCTGCTGTTTCAGCTGCGCCAGGTCGATCAGCTGGAGCTCATCACGCAGGCCAGCGCGGCCCACGCCCTGAGCCGCGGCGCCGCCTCGACCAAGCACGGCGCGCTCGCCGGCGCCGACCTGTCCGAGCTGTTCGGCATCGAGCTCGACCCGGGAGCCGCGGCGAGCCCGGCCCCCGCGCCGGCAGCGCCCAAGCCCCCGTCTGGACGGCGAGCGGCAGGCGCCCGGGCCCGCCCCGCCGCCGCCCGGCCGCGACCCAAGGTCCGCGCCGAGATGACCCGCAAGGAGCTCCTGGCCGGCGGCGTCGCGGCGTCCCTGCTGCAGCTGTGGCTGCGCACCGGCCTGCTCCTGCCCTCGGGGCAGCGGGGGGTCTACAAGACCACCGCTCCGGTCCGCCGTCAGCTCGCCGCGCTGCTGTCCGGCTAGCCGCGGCGGCGCACGACGGCGGGTCGGGCCTTAGCGCTCGACGCTGTGGACGACCAGGCGCTCGATCGACCAGTCGGCGGGCGCGCTCTGGCTGCTGCGCGTCTGGTCTTCGTTGATGCCGAAGATGAGGCACTCCAGCGGATTCTGGCACGGGCTCGCCGCCTGGACGCCGCGGTGCAGCGGCTTGATGACCAGGACCGACGGATCGGGCAGCGCGGTCGCGCTGGCCAGCAGGACCAGCGTATCGGTGCCAAACGGCGGACTCACCGCGAAGCCCTGCCCGATGGGAATCAGCATGGGCGCCGCGCCCCCGTCGCGCGAGTCGGGGACCAGGTTCTCTCCCGCCAGCATCCCCGGTCCGGGCACGAGCAGGCTGCTGCCGCCGCTACTGTCCAGCGCGAACAGGTAGACGTAGCGCGGCTGGACGTTGGCGACCGGGCCGCTCGCCAGGAGCACCGGCCGGTAGGTCTCGCCGCTGCGCACCGGGGTTCCCGGCGGCACAAGCTGCTTGGTCTGCAGGTTCTGCAGCTGCAGCCGGTAGGGGAAGCGGCCGCCCGGCGGGGTGTCCAGGGTCTGCCAGGTCTTGAGGCGGGCCAGGCGCAGCGCCGCGTCGAGCAGCGCGGCGCTCAGGCCCTCGCCCAGGCCCACCCACTCGCTGCGCAGCGGCACGCCGGGTCGCGAGTCCTTGTCCGCCCCCGGCAGGACCCAGGCAAACTCCGGCTTGCTGGCGCCCGCCCGCCCCACCAGCCAGTAGTCGGCGCGGCTCGGCTCGGGGGTGACCTCGACGCTCCGGCTGCTGCCCGGCTTGCCGAGCGGCAGCGTGGCGAGCGCCTCGGCGGGCAGCGGGACGCTGAGGAACAGGCGCACCGGCGGGCCGCCTTCGGTCGGGCTCACCGCCTTGCGCACCTGGGCGACGGTCGGCTGAGCGCCCAGCGCCTGCTCGTGGCGCTTCGCGTCGCGCACCACCCACTGGCCGCCGAGCCAGAGCAGGGTGTGGGTGGGCGTCGTCTCGGTGGGATCGGCGACCAGGGCCACGCCGCTCGGCGCACGCAGCGGCGCCAGCGCCTTGAGCAGGGCGTCGAGCTCGGCGCGGCGCGGCGGCGCGACACCGAGGAACACCCGCAGCGGCTCCAGGTAGGGGGCGCCGAAGCTCTCGATCTCGAACAGGTCGCCGGGCTTCACGCCGCTGGCGCTGCCGGCGCGCACCGTGGCCTTGCTGGTCGTCGGTCCGAGCACCTCGGTCACCTGCAGCTGGACCGGCGTCCCGCCGACGCTGCGTAGCGCCGCGCCGCCGCCCAGGCCCACCGCGTAGCCGGCCTGCAGGACGACCGCGCCGGCGCTGACGCTGGCCACCGCGACCCGCGGCCGCGCGCCGTGCTCGCTGGCCGCGGTGCCCCACAGGGTCTTGTGGCGCCGCTCCTTGGTCGAGGCCAGGGCCGGCTCCTGGACGCTCCCGCCGGCCTGCATGAGCGCGCGCAGGCGCAGAAACAGGCTTTCCACCGCCTCACCGGGCGAGCTGGTGTTGAGGATCTGCTGCAGGGCGCTGGTGAAGCGGCCACGCGGCTGTCCCTTGATGAACCGCTCCTGCGCCGGCTGCTGGTCCTGGGTGGCGGCGAGGATCAGCGCCCCCCGCTCCTCCGGCGGCGGGCCCCCCACGTCGTCGGCCGCCCCGGTGCCGCCCGCCGGCGCCGCCCGCGGCACCGCGAAGCGCAGCTTGCCCTCGTCGCCGATCCCGCGCGAGATCGATCCGCTGTGGCAGCTGTCGAAGATGGCGACCAGGCCCGCCTTGCGATCGAGGACGCGGTTGAACAGGCGCGCCAGCTCCTTGTCGCGGATGTCCGCCACCCCGCGGTTGGCGTCGGCGGGCACGATCGTCTCGTCGCGGTGATCGACCTCACGCGACTTGGAGTTCTCCTGATACGAGCCGTGGCCGGCGAAGAAGAACAGGCTGATGTCCCCCGGCTGCGCCGGATCGATCAGGTGCTCCTGCAGCTCCTTCAGGATGCGGCTGCGGGTCGCCTGCTGATCGGTGAGAAGGTGGATGTCGGCGGCCTTGAAGCCGTGGAAGGTGCGCAGCGTCTCGACCATCGCCTCGGCGTCGTTGACCGCGCCGTCGAGGTTCTTGGTGCGGTCGGTGCGCGGCTCGACCGCATAGTTATTGATCCCGACGACGACGGCGCGCCGGACCTGCGCCGCCGCCGGTCCGGCGAGCAGCCCGAGCAGCCCCAGCGGCCCGAGCAGCCTGAAAAGGAAGAAGACCGCGGCGAGCCGGCCAAGAGCTTGTCTTGGGTGACCCCCTGGGACCGGGCGGGACGGGCAGAGCCTATAAGTCGACATCTTCGCTTAAGGTACCGGGGACGACGAGCGGCCGCAAGCGCGCCCCACAACACCACGGCAACACCGCGCCAAACGGCGCCGGAGCGCCTTTTGGGCGAACCCGAACAAGCCGCAGGAGCACCAAGAGGAATCTGGAGGGATCTAGAGGAACCTGGAGGAACCTGGAGAAACCTGGAGGAACCTCGAGGAATCTGGGACCGCTCCCAAATTAACGTCCCGGATTAAGCCTTCTGCCTTCCGCCTTCCGCCGCCAGAGTGCCCGGATTCCCTCCTGCCGGCTCAATCTGCTTGCAAGCGCTCTGCCGAGAAATAATACTGGAGGCTAGTCATGCTGCTCCTGCGCAAGATTCGGATGGTCTGGCTGCTCGTCATGATCGTGGTCACCCCGGTCATCGCGCTGCCGTGGAACGTCCTGGGCAAGCCGATAGCCCAGCAGCAGGAGGATGATGACGACGGGACCGACGATGGCGAGAAGGTCGCCGCGTACGCCCCGCGCCACTCGCACGGGCGGGCGCCGGCCCCACCGCAGCCGCGGCACTTCGCCGCTCGCCAGCTCCAGCGGCTGGTCGTCGCCAGCAAGGCCGCGCCGCGCCTGGCCAGCCCCCACAGCGCCCCCCAGAGTACCCGCGTCCGCCTTCAGATCTGATTCCCCGCTCCCAAGACAGAAGTGTATCCAGGCCCTGCCCGCGGAGCCTGTCGCATCGCGCCCGAGGCGCGCGGCAGGTTGAGTCGGTGCTGGCTCTGGCCAGGCGCTCCCTGCCCCGCAGGGTGCGCTGCGCCGAGCGGCTCTCCGGCTGACTGAGTCTCTCCGGGGCGCGCAGGACTGCACTTCCAGCGTCCGGGTCCGCGGCGATCCGGGTGTCTGCGCCAGACTCCGCGCCACCTGCGCGGCAGCAGCGGCGCGCGCCCGATTCGCCAGCGGCCGTCACTTAAATCGCAGGTGAAGAAGCTTCCCGGTCGGGGGCGGCCAGCGCCCCGCCATGCCGGCTCTGCGTCTTCACGGGAACAGTCTTTTTGGGAGTACGCAAGCAGATGTCTGTCTCACTATCGAGCCGTCGCAACCCGGAGCCCGCTCCGGCTGTGCCGTTCAAGAACCGGAGCCTGAGCACGCCCAAGATTGTCGGCGGTCGCTCCGCGGCGGCCGGCGTGGTCCACGGGTCCTCCTCTTCGTCATCTACCTACGGCGATCAGCTGCGCGGCATACTCGCCGACTGGCTGGAGACCTGGCGCGACATTCCTCGCCAGAAGAGTCTGTTGCCGGATGTGATTGCCGGACTGACCGTGGCCGCGGTGGCGTTGCCGCTCAACCTGGCGCTCGCGGTGGCCAGCGGGCTGCCGGCCTCCACCGGACTGTTCGCCGGCGCGGTCGGCGGTATCCTGGCCGGGTTGTTCGGCGGCTCGCCGCTGCAGGTCACCGGGCCGGCGGCGGCGCTCAACGTGATGGTGTTCGCGCTGGCCAAGGAGTTTGGTCCCACCGGCGTGGCGGCGGCGGCGCTGATGATCGGAGTCACCCAGATCATCCTGGCCCTGTGCATGGCGGGCAAGCTTGTCCACTATGTCCCCGAGGTCGTCCTCGCCGGCTTTACCACCGGCGTCGGTCTGAAGCTCCTGGACAACCAGATTCCCGAGCTCCTCGGCTTCGACTACAAGATCATCGAGCTGGCGCAGATGATGCATCGCCCGGCGTGGCTGCATAAGGTCTCGTGGATCTCGGTGGTGTGCGGCCTGGGCGTCGCGTTCTTCGTCTCGGCGATGAGCCGCCACCGCCGCTTCCCGGCCGCCATCATGGCGCTCAGCGCGGTGACCTTCGTGTCGGTCTACCTGAACTGGAACCTCGAGCGCGTCGGCGACCTGCCGGCGAGCCTGCCGCATCCCACGCTGCCCGTCATCTTCGACGAGCGTCTGCTCGACCTCCTCATCGCCACCCTGCCGCTCGCCCTGCTCGCCTCGGTGGAGTCGCTCTTGTCGGCGAGCGCGGTCGACCGCCTGTCCGGACGCCTCAAGCCGCACAACTCGAACCTCGAGCTCCTGGGTCAGGGCATCGCCAACTTCGGCGTCGGCCTGATGTCCGGAATGCCGGTGACCGGCGTGGTGGTGCGCAGCAGCGTCAACGTCCAGAGCGGCGGGCGTACCCGCCTGGCGGCGATCCTGCACGGCGTGGCGCTGACCCTGTCGGCGCTGTACCTGGGGCGCTACATCTCCAAGATCCCGCTCGCCGCGCTGGCCGGGCTGCTGTGCGTGATCGCGGTGCGGCTCATCGAGGTGAGCACGCTGGTGGCGCTTTTGCAGGAGGGCAAGGGCAAGGCGCTGGCGTTCCTGGTGACGGCGGGCGGCACCGTGTCCGGCCACCTGATACTGGGCCTTGGCGGCGGGCTCGCCATCTACTACATCGCGCGCTACATCAGCGGCAGCCAGGAGCGGGACAGCGAGGCCGACTCCGAGGACCGCCCGTCCGGCTTCCGCGCCATCCTCGATCCCAGCTCGGCGGCGGCGCGCAAGCGCTTCCACTACGAGCCGAGCCCCGACCACCTGAGCTGGCTGCAGAACCTGCGCGAGCGGTCGCTCATGGCGCGCTCGGCGTTCGTGCACGAGCAGGCCAACGTGGTCGGCAAGGTGCTGCTCGGCGATCACGTGCACATCGCCGCCGGCAGCTCGGTGCGCGCCGACGAGGGCTCGCCGTTTTTTATCGGCAGCAACACCAACGTCCAGGACGGGGTGGTGATCCACGCCCTCAAGAACAAGCGGGTGCTTGTCGCCGGTCAGGAGTGGGCGGTGTACGTGGGCAAGAACGTCTCGATCGCCCACAATGCCCTGGTCCACGGGCCGTGCTACATCGGCGACCACACCTTCGTCGGCTTCAAGGCGGTGGTGCACGACTCGGTGATCGGCGCCCACTGCTACATCGGCATCGGCGCCATCGTCGTCGGCGTCGAGATCCCGGACAACAAGTACGTCGCCCACGGCCTGCTCGTCGACTCCGCCGACGCGGTCGCCCGGCTGCCCGAGGCGAGCGCCGCCCACCACGAGTTCAACGAGGACGTGGTCGACGTAAACCGCGGCCTGGCCGCCGCCTACCGCCGGATCTCGGAGGACAACGAGGACTCGCCGAGCCCCACCGCGGACCGGCCTGGCCATGGCGCCGCCGGGTGGACGCAGCGCCCGGTCCGGCGCGCCAACCCCTATCGCTTTTAACCTGAATAAGGAGTCTTACGTGATCACCATCGGAGTCATCTTGGGAATCGCGGCCTATCTGGCCCTGCTCCTCTCCCGCTGCTTCTTCCGAGTCGAGGAGGGACACCGCGCGCTGCTCAGCAGCTTCGGCGCGCTCCTGACCGCCCCCTCCGGGGAGCCCTACACCTACGGTCCGGGCCTGCACCGCAAGGCGCCGTGGCAGGTCGTGCACGCGGTGTCGGTCATGGAGCAGAACCTGGACCTCAGCACCCAGGAGGGCGGCCGCACCGCCATGGCCGAAGACGGCACGGTGCTGCGCTTCGACTCGGTGCTGCGCTACACGCCGCAGGCGAGCCAGCTCGACCACTATGTCTTCGGCATGCGCTCCCCGCACGAGCACATCGCCGGCCTGTTCGCGAGCCTGCTGCGCAACGAGATCGCCAACATCCGCAACACGATCACCGAGCGCGAGCGCTCGACGATCTCGCCCGACCTCCCCGCCGAGGCCGGCTCCTACGCGCTGCTCCGCGGGGCGCGCCACCAGCTCAACGCCCGCATCGCCGAGTTCTGCCGCGAGCACCTGGGCGATCGCTACGGCGTCGAGTTCCGCGCCGTCGACCTCACCGACATGCTGCCGCCCGACGAGCTGGCCGACGCGCTCAACGCCATGATGCGCGCCCGCAATGAAGCCCAGGCAAGCTACGCCCGCGCCCAGGCGGCGTGCAGCCAGCAAGTCCTGGCCGCCGAGCGCGGGGTCGAGATCGCCCGCGCCAGCGCCTGCGCCGTCGAGTCCGAGATCGAGCAGCTTGGCAGCTACTTGAGTGACATGCACAAAAACCACACCCTCGACCTGTACGTCCGGCGCCGCCGCGCCGAGGTCTTTGCCGAGTCGCGTACGGCCTTTGTCCGGAGGACGCCATGAACTCATATCTTC